>Ga0184637_10003189_pt1 | contig 10311 bp, 9 predicted proteins | sample PLM3_127_b2_FD_133143 | JGI IMG/M metagenome (GOLD analysis project Ga0184637, IMG submission 133143) | Groundwater sediment microbial communities from an aquifer in East River, Colorado, USA - PLM3_127_b2 | ecosystem: Environmental > Terrestrial > Soil > Riparian zone | place: USA: East River... | reverse complement strand
CAATGATAATTACACCATGGTTGAGAGTTGGCGAAAATAAGATGGTTGAAATCTTTCTTTCCTTTGGTGCTACTGAAGCAAAACCACCCGAAGATGTAGATGCTATTTGTGATGTAACAGAAACGGGAACTACACTTGTTCAAAATAACCTAAAGCTGATAGAAACCGTTGCTCAATCAAGTGCTCAACTAATCGCAAACAAAACCTCGCTGGAGGACAAGGCAAAGTCTGAAAAAATAGCAGACATACTTGCATTGATAAAGGGAGTTGTAGAAGCAAGGAAAAAACTACATATTTTTGTAAACGTCAAGCAAGAGAATCTGCAAAAATTATTGGAAAGCCTACCTGCGCTGAAAAGACCTACGATAAGCAAGTTGAGTGAAGAAGGTTGGTATGGTGTTAATACCGTTATTGACAAAAATGAATTCATAAAGATAGTTCCACATCTTAGAGAAATAGCCCAGGGATTGGTTGTGATGCAGCCAAAGCAAATACTCCCAATGGAAGAACTAAAACAGGTCATGGGTCAGTGATAAAAAGGATAAGGATAAACGACGCAAAACGGCAAGCATTTCTTATTCGCAGTTCAAGTCATATACCACAGAATAGTCTTTTTGTTCAAAAAATAATAAACGATGTTATCAAATTCGGAGATAAGGCGATAATAAAGTATACTAAAAAATTTGACAATGTAAAAATTGATTCTATTTTAGTGGAAAAAGTGGATTTTAGAAAGGCGTATCGACAGGTGACTACAAATCAACTAAACGCTCTTAAAAAAACAAAAAAGCTACTTGAAAAAAATGAAAAAATCCTCCTTGATAGATTGACTGGGATAATAACATCAGAACAAGGAATTAAAATTGAGAGAATACTCAAACCCATTGAAAGTATTGGATGTTATGTGCCAGGAGGAAAAGCGCGATATCCGAGCACCCTGATAATGTGCGCTGTTCCCGCATTAGTTGCAAATGTTGGCAGGATAGCAGTGGTAAGTCCTCCTATGAAAGATGGCAATATTGATCCTCTCACTCTTGTGGCTGCCGATATATGCGATATAGACGAAGTTTATAGAATCGGTGGTGCCCAAGCAGTAGCAGCTCTCGCTTATGGGACCAAAACAATAAGCAAGGTTGATAAAATTGTAGGTCCTGGAGGTCTATTTGTCAATATTGCAAAATATCTTGTTAGCAACAAGACTGCCATTGATATGATAGCAGGTCCTACTGAGTTGCTAATATACGCAGATTCTAAATCCGATCCCAAACTTGTGGTCAAAGATTTAATTTCACAGGCAGAACACAGTCCGGATACAATTTGTGGTGTTGTTACTACTTCAAGTAATTTAATTAAAAAATTAGAAAATGAAGTCACCAAGTTACTGGATGGCTCTCTGCCTAGATTGGACATAATCTCAGCAAGTTTCAAGAAAAATGCATTTATAGCATTGTGCAAAAACGAAGCAGACGCGATTTCATTTGCTAACGAACTGGCACCCGAACATTTACAGATCTTAACGGAAAATCCAGAAAAAATAGCCTCAAAAATTAATACCGCAGGAGTCATTTTACTGGGCAAATATAGCCCTTCGTCTGCAAGTGATTACTGCCTTGGATCAAATCATGTGTTACCAACAATGGAATTTGGTAAATCAAAGGCTTCACTATCAGTACTTGATTTTGTAAAATTGGTTAACCATATCACAGTAACAAAAAACGGTCTTCAATCAGTTCAAAAGTACATAAGAGAACTAGCGTTTGCTGAAGGATTACCAAACCACTATTATGCTGTAGAGGAGAGATTGAAAAATTGACAGATTGGCTTATGGAAGAAATGAAGAAAATTTCATTGATTGAAAAATACACAATCACTTCGGAAAGTAACTTTTTTAAATTGGATGCAAATGAAAACCTTGTCTTAGACAAGGATTTTCTTACCAAAATTTCGATAAATAGTTTGAAAAAAACGGACTTGAGAAAATATCCAATTGAGCTATATGAACGGTTATATAAAAAACTCTCAAATTATTTGGATGTTAGCGTTGGCTCGCTGGTGTTAGGAAGTGGTTCTGATCAGATTATAGATTTACTTTTGACACTAATAGGCAGAGGCAGAAGGTTAACCTCAATATATCCAACATTCTCATATTTTAAAACAAGATGCCAACTGCACGGAATAGATGTTTCTGAATTAAAGTTATCTGCCATTGATAACAGTCTTGACTCTGAAAAATTTATTGAGGATGCAAAAAAATCTCATGCAGCATACCTGTGCTCTCCTAATAATCCAACTGGAAATCAATTTGAAAAATCAAAAATTCTGCGTATTGTCGGGTCCTTGAAAAGCACTCTAGTAATAGTAGACGAAGCATATGTAGAATTTGCAAAATATTCACTGATAAAGCATGTAAAAGAATATCCAAACCTTGTTGTTCTTCGTACTTTTTCAAAGGGCCTAGCTCTCGCTGGTGCAAGGATAGGTTATATGGTTGCAAATGAAAAACTTGCAGATTTGTTTAAGAATAGAATCCAGTTACCTTATGCAGTAAACAGTTTATCACTTGCTATTGCAATCTCATTAATCTCTAATCCTAAAAAGGTGGAAAAGAGTATAGCACTGATAAAAGATGAAAGAGACAGAATGTATCAGAGCCTATCAAAAATCAAAAAAATAAATGTTTACAGGTCCGATGCAAATTTTCTATTCGTAAGATGTAACAAAAAGTATAACAGAATTATTGAAGCTTTGGAAAATTCAAAAATATTGGTAAAAGGTTTGGGCAACATCGATACCTATGGAAATTGCATTAGGATAACAGTAGGTACAAAAAAGGTGAATAACAAGATATTGTCAGTGTTTAACAATATTCAATAGATAAAAGTAGATCTGATTAGAATGAATCAAGATGCATGTATTATTTTTGATATAGACGGTGTGTTGATTGATACGAGAAAGTCTTACAACGAATCAATAAAACAAACAGTTCAGTATATGGTCAAACGTATCAATCCGACTATCGATAATGTAGAATCATTGGTAACAGATGACATGATATTTAATTTCCGTAAATCAGGAATGTTTAACAATGATGCTGACACAAGTTATGCTTTTATTCTGAGCATCGTATGTGGACCGTCTAAAATTTCCGATTTACATATTTTTCTCGAAAAAATCACAGGAAATGCAACTACAAATGGAATAAAGTCTGTAGAAAATTTTCTACTAGACTACTCCAAGGACAAAGACAAGGTAATAAAGACAATGAGAATGCTAAATTATCCAGGAAACATCCACAGCAGCATAGTAGCGCGAGTCTTTGATGAATATTTTTACGGACCTAGTTTATTCAAAAAACAACACAGCGCCGATGCCCTGTATTATTTTGGCTCGCCGCTCATCGATAACGACGTGCTATTGGTGAGGGATTCAACGATTAAAAGAATATCAGACTATTTTAATAGGAGGGTAGGAATTGTTTCGGGCAGAAGTAGGGTAGCCGCAGAATATTCCTTGAAATGGTTGTTTGACTACTTTGATACTAATGCATCAATCTATTTGGAAGATGAAAAAAGAGAGATGGGCAAACCCAACCCTTTGGCATTAATAAAATCTATCAGGAGTATGGGGGTCTGTAATGCTTTTTATGTTGGCGACTCAGCAGAGGATTTGTTGATGGTACTAAAGGCAATAGAAGAATCTCATCTAGATATACAATTAATTGGAATATGTCCACCCGATCCTAGGGCGAATCAAATAAGGAGTCTATTCACGGAAAATGGAACTTCTTTAATAGCACAAGAAGTTGATGAATTACCGAACATATTAAATAAAGTTAAGACCCAATTTTAGATACCAATTGTCAGATAGTGATAAGCTTAGGACTGCATCGCTGAGCAGAAGTACATCTGAAACAACAATAACATTGAATATTAACCTGGATGGTGAGGGTAAGGCTCAAATCTCAAGTGGCTTGAAATTTCTGGACCATCTAATAACTACATTCTGTAAATACAGTCTGGTTGACATAGAAGCTGATGTAAAGTCTCATGACTCGATATTACACCATTTGATAGAAGATGTTGCTATATGCATTGGACAGGGATTGGATAAGGCGTTAGGTAATAGGGCCAGGATAATGAGGTTTGGCTATGCTATAGTTCCTATGGATGATTCTAGGAGCAATTCAGCAATTGATCTGGTTAAAAGACAATTCTCTAAATTTGAATTAAAATTAGAAAGAAATGAAGTAGAAGGCATTGCAAAGGAGGATATAGAACACTTTTTTAGATCCTTACTGCAAAATCTCGTCGCCTGTACACACATATTGGTAGAATATGGAAAAGACGATCATCACAAATTGGAATCTGCCATCAAGAGTTTTGCCATTGCATTTAGAAATGCTGCAGCTATTGACCCAAGAAGGAAAGGACTCCCAAGTACTAAAGACATGATGTAGATGACAGGGATAGCTATTTTTGATTTTGGTGCAGGCAATTTATTTAGTTTGCACCAATCACTCCTTAGAAATGGTGCGCAAACCGTAGACATCATCCGGACTTTAGATGGTTTGGAAAAATATGATGGACTGGTTTTACCAGGTGTTGGTAATTTCGATACTGCAATAAGTTCTATGCAAAAAGATGCAGTAATGCTAAATACGGCTGTAAATGATGGGATGCCGATACTTGGAATTTGTCTGGGTCTTGAGATGTTATTTAACAAAAGTGAAGAAGGAATCCTTGATGGACTAAAAGTGTTAGAAGGAGAAGTATTGATGCTACCAAGGAAGAGGGTTAAGGTTCCCCACATGGGCTGGAACAACTTGAGGATTGTTATGACAAATAGCAATTTGCTAAAAGGAATCCCACAAGATTCTTGGGTATATTTTGTACATTCATATCATATAGAGCCCAAAGACGAAAAACTTGTCGCAGCAACAACTGATTACGGCTCAAAATTGCCAGTTGTAGTTGAGCGCTCCAATCTGTTTGGGACCCAGTTTCACCCTGAAAAATCAGGAAAAATTGGAGCCCAAATAATGAAAAATTTTGTCAATGTTTGTGAAAAAAACGAATGAAGGTATTAGCGGCTATAGATATAATGAACGGCGACGTAGTAAGATTAACAAAAGGGGACCAATCGACCAAAAAAGTATACAGTAAAGATCCTGTCCAGGTAGCCAAGAAATGGGAAAAGGACGGTGCAGACATGTTACACGTTATTGACCTTGATGCCGCTTTTGGTAATGATTCTAACAACCTATCTATAATTTCGGAGATACTGCATTCGGTAAATATTCCAGTTCAAATAGGAGGCGGAATCCGCCATGTTGAAAAATTTGAAAGTGTTGCTAAAATGGGATTTTCAAAAATAGTGATTGGCACTATGGCCTACCGTAATATTGATGAGTTACGCATGCTGAGCAAAAATTACAGTGACAAAATAATCATTTCCCTTGATGAGATTAACGGAAAGGTAATGATTGATGGTTGGCAATCCTCTTCAGATTTTAAGATTGAAGACGCAATAATCAAGTTTAACAAGCTAGGAATAAACATTTTCCTCCTGACTAGCATTGTAAAAGACGGGACTCTTTTGGGACCAGATATTGTTACTTTAAATAGCATTAATACAGATCGAAAATCAAAGATAATAGCTAGTGGTGGAATTTCAAGTTTGATTGATGTATTAAGGGTTAGATCAATTGGTTGTGATAGTGTTATACTTGGGAAGGCATTGTATGAAGACAGATTGGATATTAAAAAGGTGAAAGCAATAGCATAATGCCGTTATCAAAGAGAATCATCCCATGCCTTGATGTTGATAATGGTAGAGTGGTTAAAGGAATAAAGTTTCGAGGAGTCAAGGATGCCGGCGACCCTGTTGAACTAGCAAAAAAATACAGTGATCAGGGAGCCGATGAACTTGTTTTCCTAGACATAACGGCGTCAAAACAGGACAGGGAAATAATGAAGAGTATGGTAAAGAAAGTAGCTAGCGTTATAGACATACCCTTTACAGTGGGAGGCGGTATTAAGACGCTTGCAGATGCACGGGAAATTCTTCTTAATGGTGCTGACAAGGTTTCAATCAATACTGCTTCGGTCAAGAACCCCGAACTGGTAACAGATCTAATGAAAATTTTTGGAAGACAATGTGTTGTTGTGGCAATAGATGTCAAGAGAAATTACGGAACTGATGATAAACACAATGCAACGTCTGGACCTGACAAGGATTACTATTTTGAAGTCATGATATACGGAGGATCCAAAGGAACTGGTATTGATGCAATCCAGTGGGCAAAGAAGGTAGAAGAGCTTGGGGCTGGTGAAATACTGCTTACCAGCATAGATGCAGATGGTACTAAAAATGGTTACGATATAGAATTGACAAATACAATTTGCAATAATGTGAGAATACCCGTCATTGCGTCAGGCGGTTGTGGCTCATCCGAACACATGGTCGAGGTATTTAACAAGACTGATGTTGATGCTGTACTTGCAGCTTCAATTTTTCATTATGATAAATTAACTCTAGAGAAAGTCAAGAAAAATTTGGCCCAAAAAGGAATTCAAACCAGATTATGAACTTGATTTATTCTCAAATTTCCCTAGTAAGGTAACAAACACAAACGTAAAAAAACAAGAAAAATGCGCTTAGTTTTCTATTAGCGCAAAGTAAGGGCAAAAATAAATATTCCTGCTATCATTTCGATGGTCAAGAAGTAATTCTTGATTATCTTTATCTTACTTGCTTTTACCTTTCTAAATCCTCTGATTATATGTTGATCACGAATAGTAACAAGAGCATACAATCTGGTGAGCGCCATCAAGAAACTTATTCCCAAATACACAGGCAGTATGAAAAGGTCCTTGGGATTACGCCGCAAATGTGGAATAATTTTGATTGACCTTCCGACAAGCCACAAAATGATGATTGAGACGGCTAATCCCCATTGATTTTCAATGACGGCTATTGATAGAAAAATGGGACCAAGTAATAGCGTAAAGACGGAAATGAAACGGTCTATCATAGAGAACGCAAGGTAAGGACATTTCCACACCCATCCGCTCCATAGACTCTGAAAGTCAGAATTATGACTGTTTCTTGCCCACCTAATTCGTTGCCTGATAAATTGGTCAAATCCTGGAGCAGCAGATGAATAAATTACCGCAGAACTTTGATAATATGTCTTCCACCCTTCCTGTTGAACAAGTCTTGTGAAGCATTTATCTTCACCTGACTCTTTCTTCCTGCCAAGTATAATTTCATTTAGGAAATATTTGATTTTAGGTTCCAGAATTTCCCTTCGATATAGTGCAGTTTTTCCACTTAGGCAAGAAAGCGCCCTTCCTCCAGCTGTCTGCGCAGGCATATCAAGATAGTTTCGCATATCCCAGAAAATATCTGTCATCTTCTGCCAGATTGTTCTTCTTTCTATAGGGTGATATCTGGGAGTAACTCCACCGATTTTTGAATCTACTTCGAATGGTCGCAGCGCATTTTCCAAGAAATTAGAGTCCCACATTGTGTCGCTGTCAGTTAAAGCAAGGATCTGACCTTTTGATTCTGAAATACCATCAGCTAGAGCGGCTCTCTTGCCAGGTTTTGAAGTTATTATTAATTTAAGATTATTCTTGCCCTGTTGAAATTCTTTAAAAACGGTAATGCAAGCTGGATCTGATTTGTCTATGACTGCAATTATTTCATACGGATTATTTTTCCACCATGATTCAAGAGATCGCTTAAAGATTTTCTGATCTTCATGATATACAGGTATAATAACCGATACACTAAGATCAGATGCGCTTCTCAAAGTAGTTTTGTTAGATTGTGGTGTTATCGGAGAATATAGGGTAGCAACTACTTTTTTGATAAACCATATTGTCCATCTCCAGGTCCCTATAACACCTAGGGGTATTATTAGCCAGTAATTGGATAGCCAACTTGGAAAGAAATTCCTAGCTATATAATTTTGCAAGCCATTAATTTGATAAATAATATCAGTAATGTCAAACCACATTGGGGATAAAATCAGTGAAACCGCAAATCCGATTAGAATTAGATCAAAAATTATGTTGCCAAAAATCCCGGTATATTTATGATGGATTTGGCCCTTATAGGATTCCAATATTTTAACTCGATTGCAATATTATTTATTAGTAACTTTTATTATTATCTAGAAGTTAATGATGTAAGATGATTACTGTTAATTCTTACTGTATTTCTTACTTGAAAATCAAAAGGAATTATATAAATATGATTAATTATAACCCCCGTATAATAAAGAGGGATTTTGCACGAGTAAGATAAGCATTGTTGGTTCTGGTGTGGTAGGAAGTGCAACGGGCCAGGGATTTCACAAGCTAGGTCACGAAGTAATTTTTTATGACATTTCGAAGGATAGGCTGAGAACTTTAAAATCAAATGGTTTCAATGTCGCTGACGATTTGGGTAATGCATTATCGCAAACAGATATTGCATTTGTTTGTGTAAATACTCCCACTCATAATTCACAACAGGACCTTTCGCAGATACTTTCTGCACTGTATCAGCTAGCAAACTATCTAAATTCATCTAATAAGCGTCATTTGCTGGTTTTCCGAAGCACTATGCTGCCTGGTACGATGCGCAGCGTGGTGTTAAACTACCTCGAAAAAAATTGCACAAAAAAGAGAGGAGTTGACTATGAAATTGCATATAATCCAGAATTTCTGAGACAAAATTCAGCGCTTGATGACTTCTTCAAGCCAGATAGAGTAATAATAGGAGAGGAGAACGGTAATGATTTGACAAAATTATTGGTGGAATTATACCAACCACTGACAAAACACATAATCAATACATCATTTGAGGCTGCAGAGCTAATCAAGTATGCATCAAATTGCTTTTTGTCATTAAAGATTTCATTCTTTAATGAAGTAGGTTTGATATGCAAACACTTGGGAATAGATGATAAAGTTGTAAGCTTGGGTGTATCATTGGATAAGAGAATCGGCAAGTATGGCACTGAATCTGGTAGACCCTTTGATGGAATGTGTCTTCCAAAAGACACTCAGGCGCTAGCCTCATTCATAAAGGAAAATAGGATTGAACCTGACTTGCTTGAAGTAGTATTAAGCATAAACAAGAAAATCGAAGACCTAACTAGCACAAGACAACTAGTTTCAAGTGCTAGAGAAACTCAGTCTTAATACCTGAAATTTTACTCTTAAATTTATATTGGGAGCAAAGTTTTTCATTTTTTAATGAAATTGTCTCCTTTTGGGATTTCATTTGTTTTATTATTGATTCTAAATGTTGCGTCAATATCTACTCTAAATCCTAATCTAAATTTAAATCTAAATCCAATCTATGCTCAAGGGACAAACTCTCAACAACTGATTGGAGTAAATATGTTAGGTTACTACACGAGTTTACCTCAAACACGCGATTTTAAGAATCCTTTCCCTGATAACTATTATGATCAGAGTTTTAAGATAATAAAAGATGGTGGAATGAACCATGTCAGGTATGTGTATTATTGGGAGTCTTATGTGAAGAATCCTACTGCGTTCATAAATGAATTGAAATTTACAGCGACTCTTGCTGACAAATATGGTTTGAAAATAATATATGATAATCACCAGTTCCATACTTCATCCTGGCTTAATCCTCAAAGAGGAACAGGATTTCCAAATTTCTTGTTTCAAAATAATTCAGAATACGCCTACGGCAGCGGAGGAGGACCTAAATATCCATCAGCGGTAGCGTGGTGGACACACTGGTGGAACAGAGAGATTACAGATGTAAATGGTACTGACGGATGGACTCTGCAAGCTCAATTCTTAAAGAAAGTAGTCAGTACCGTTGATAGTCATCCCAGTACTGTAGGATATGAACTATTGAGTGAACCTCAGGTGCATAGTGTAGACCAGTGGGATAAAGTAGGAAAATATAATACATTTTTAGCTGAGGAATTGAGAAAGGTAACAAAAAAAGACATAGTATACAGCATGAGTATTCCTGTTGATCTTAAAAGTAACATCGGAGTTAACGCAACAAATCTTGCAAAAATGACACCTGCAAATAAGACAAATACTGTATTCAAATTTAGTATATACGGACTGCCATCACCGGGAAGCTACCAAGAAGAAAGGCTCAATATGTTCATTGCAGCCGGCAACCTTTCTGGAGTTCCTGTTTACATTGGAGAGTGGAATAACGTGGACAGAGATAAAGTAATAAACGAAGAAGGAGACTTTGTCTATGAGATAAATCCAGAAGAAAGTGATATCACCCCAGCAGATACTACGGCGATTTTAAAGAAAT
>Ga0184637_10003188_pt1 | contig 10316 bp, 10 predicted proteins | sample PLM3_127_b2_FD_133143 | JGI IMG/M metagenome (GOLD analysis project Ga0184637, IMG submission 133143) | Groundwater sediment microbial communities from an aquifer in East River, Colorado, USA - PLM3_127_b2 | ecosystem: Environmental > Terrestrial > Soil > Riparian zone | place: USA: East River... | reverse complement strand
CTCCTGCGCGGGTATCGGGTGGGCCAGGCGCATGGCCGTTCTCCGCAGATCCTGACCGAGAAGGGCCCGAGCGTCCGCGACGACTTCCAGTTCGCGTACAACAAGGCCGGCCGTCACGACCTCAATGTCGGCGGCGAGTTCGTCTACAGCGACCAGCCGATCTTCCTCGGCATCAACTCCAACGGCACGCTCGACGTGCAGGGAGGACCGATTCCGGCGAACGTCGAGCAGCTGTTCCCGGTATGGAATGACATCTCCACCTGGAATCTCAACGCGCTCAGCCCGATCGCCCGGTTCTACTCGCTGGCGGTCGGCGACTTCGAGTCGAACAACCCGGTCTCGAGCTTCGCCGGCTGGGCGCAGGACGACTGGACGATGGGCCGCCTGACGCTCAATCTCGGCGTGCGCTACGACATCATCAAGGGCACCTACGGCGAAGAGCGCGGTTTCGACCCGTGGCTCGTGCCGAACCGGCCGCTCGACAAGAACAACATCCAGCCGCGCCTCGGCTTCGCCTACGGCATCAACGACCGCACCGTGGCGCGCGGCGGCTGGGGGCTGTTCTATGGCGGCGGCACCGGCTCGGCCCACGCCTATTACACGGAAACGCAGATCATCAACGTCCAGGTCAATAACGATGGGCGGCCGGATTTCGCGAGCAACCCGTTCAATGGCCCGATTCCGACCTACGACCAGGTCGTCAGGAGCGGGGCGCTGCGGTCGCTCTTCCTCACGCTGCCGTCCGACCATCCGGTGATTCCGTACGCCCACCAGGCGTCGATTGGCCTGCAGCGGCAGTTCGGGACCACCATGTCGCTCTCGACGGACGTCGTGTACAGCACCGAGCGGTCCAGCTTCACGCAAATGGACATCAACCTGGCGTACAACCCCGCGACCGGCGCCAACTACCCGTTCAACGACCAGACGCGCCGTCCGAACCGCAGCTGGGGCAACGTGAACATGAGCCAGCATGTGCCCAAGGGGGGCGACGACCTCGGGCTGCAGGTCCAACTGAACAAGCGCATGTCCAACAACTGGCAGGCATCGCTCGGCTACTCGCTTTCGGCCGGGTGGGACTATCAGTACCCGCCGGTTCGAACCGCAGCAGGATGCGACTACGCGCTGACCAACCCGTCGCCGGGCGTCTTCACGTGCGATGCCCCGATCACGCTGCACCCGGTGCTGCAGTACGACCGGTTCCGGTCCCCCGACCAGATGCACAGACTGACCTTCAACGGCATCTGGCAACTGCCGTACGGCTTCCAGGCGAGCGGTCTCTACTTCTTCGCCGACAACGGCAAGACGACGCCGGTCTCGGGTGTCGACGTGCTGGGCATCGGGGGGGTGGGCGGCCCTGCCTCGCCGGCCGGTCCCAACCCCGGCCGGCTGCGGGCCAACGGGACGCTCATCGAGCGCAACAGCTTCGACCGGTCGGATCTGCACCGCGTGGACGTGCGGCTGCTGAAGCGATTCACGCTCAGCTCCCGGGTGGCGCTCGAGGGCACGCTCGAGGTGTTCAACCTGTTCAATCACGAGAACTATAATGCGTTCGTGACGAACGAGTCGGCGCGCAACTACGGAGCGCCGAGCTTCGACAGCAACATCGCGTTTCAGCCACGGACGATGCAGTTCGGGTTCCGCGTCACGTTCTAGGCGTCTCAGGGAGGATCAGAAATGAGCAAGCGGTCTTTCGGCATCCTGGCGGTCTGCGGGCTGTTCCTGGCCGCAGTGCCGGTGGCGGCGCATCACGCGCTGGCGGCGCAATACGACATGGACAAGCCCGTCGAGATCACGGGGACGCTCAACAAGATGGAGTTCATCAACCCCCACTCGATGCTCCACCTCGACGTCAAGAATCCGAATGGCTCGGTGACGACCTGGGTCTTCCAGACGACGAACGCCGGCTCGCTGCGATCCAAAGGGCTGGCGCGCAACGGCCCCGGCTCGCTTGCGCAGGGCGCCACCTACACGGTCAAGGGCTTTGCCGCACGAAACGGCAACCCGATGGGTTTCCTGCGCGTGCTGGTGTTCCCCGACAAGCGTGAGATGACGTTCTGGTTCGGCGATCCGAACGACTAGGAGCACAGTCATGAAGCGCGGATTCGCATTCATCGGAGGGCTGGCGATCGCCGCGATCGCCGCCGCGCTCCCCGCTGCGCAGACGCGGCAGTCGAACGGCGAGGCGGCCGTCGCCACGCCGCGGCTGGCCAACGGGAAACCCGACCTCACCGGCATGTGGGGCGCCGGCGGCGGGGGCGGCGGCGGGGGCCGGGATCTCGTCGAACTCGAGCCGGGGAAACTTGCCGAAGAGTTCCCGTCGCGTCGCTGTGGACCCAGTCAGGTCAACTGCGGCGACTACACCAACCAGTCCGAGGACGGCGAGTTCACCGCCCGGCTGAATGCCAACCGGCCCATCTACAAGCCGGAGCACTGGGACAAGGTGCAGCAGTTGGACATGTGGACCAACAAGTACGATCCACTGTTCTTCTGCCAGCCGCTCGGGCTTCCCCGCGCCGGGCCGCCGACCCGGATCCTCCAGACAGCCAACGACGTCGTGTTCCTCTATTCGGCGGGCGGCGGCGGCGCCGGGAACGCCGAGTACCGCACCATTCCGACCGACGGCCGGAAGCACGATCCGGTGAAATCGCTGGACGTCTATTTCTGGGGGCATTCCGTCGGGCACTGGGAGGGCGACACCCTGGTAAGCGACGCGATCGCCTTCAACGACGAGACGTGGCTCGACAAGGGGGGCTACTTCACCTCGGACAAGAAGCGCGTCATCGAGCGTTTCACTCGTGACGGGAACAACCTGCGCTACGAGGTCACCGTGGAAGACCCCGAGGTGCTGGCGGAGCCGTGGGTGATGACGCCTCGCCAGCTCCGGCTGAACCCCAACCCGGACGCGGGGATCCTCGCCGAAGCGACGCCATGCCGTGACTACGACCATGCGAACATGGTGACGCAGATCCGTCACTAGGCGGACCTGAAGGTCCGCCTCTACGTACTCCGTACTCGTAGAGGCGGGTCTTCAGACCCGCCTTCAAAGAGGCCATGAGAATCAAAATATTCATTTCGTGCCTGGCCACGTTCGTCATCATCGGCGCCGCGGCCGCACAGCAGATCACGAGCGGCGGGCCGCGCCGCGGGTACACGCCCGAAGCAGGGGCGAAGGACCTGAAGGCGGTGCTCTTCAACTGGATGTGGTACATGGGCATGCTGCGCGGCCCGCAGGAGATCGAGGCAGTGGCCACGCTCGAGCATCAGGCCACGGGCACCATCCAGGTCGACGGCCAGCCGTGCAAGTTGACGAAGTACCGCGTCAGCACGAACTATCAGGTGTCAGGGCAGCGTATTCAGTACACCTGCACGCGCGCCAACGGTCAGCCGCATTCCGCGATCGAAGTCGTCAGCGGGCAGCACGCCTGGAATGAAGACATGCCCGGCGCGGAGATCGTTCCGGGCAAGGGAAAAGCGACGCCGATGCCCGCTGCGCTTCAGGAGCGCCTCATTCGCCTGTGGGCCGGGCCCCAGGGCGCGCCCAAGGCGGCGGCCGCCGGTGGTGACAAGACGTCGGTAGCACACGATACCGGCAAGCCGGTCGTCACCTACCCGATTCCGGGGGTCCCTGGAGCCATCGCGAAGGCCACACTCAGCGCCAGGAACCAGGCCGAGCGGGTCGAGGTCACCCTCGGCAACGTTGTCACCGAGTTCACCTACGGCAACTATCAGGACTGGAACAACGAGCTGAACAAGATCGAAGCGTTCTATGCGGGGACGCTGGTCGAGAAGCGAAACGGCGCGATCGTGCGCGACCTCACGACAACGGAGACCGAGACGGGAAACGTGTACGTGGTCATGCCGGTGCCGGCGAGCGTCCGCCAGGCGATGGCCGGGTCTCGGTAGGAACTACGCCGACGTACATTCGTCTGGGGCTGCGCAGCTGGCATGATGGCGAGCCCCGGTACGGCCGCGAGCGCCAATCCAAGACCCGCCACGAGGCCCCGCGACCCGTTGCTCATTGCGGAACTCCCTCACAAGTGACGGATTAGTCCTTTAGGGAGAGACCCCCTTACAAATCGCGCGGAGTCTACTCTGATGCATCTGGCGCATCAACCGGATCGTTAGCGCCGGATGGCTATGAGGCGGTTGTGCTCCGCCACGGCCTCGTTCTGCGCGGCTGTGTCGGTGGCCGGGGTCAGCGTGCCCTCGAACTCCGCGTACAGCCGCACCGCGTTCCAGGCGTTCCGCTCGGGATTCGTCCAGGCGGCGAAACGGCCCATGTCGATATCGGCGGCGGCCTCGCCTGGGCGCATCTTCGCGTCGTACCGCCGTCTGACCTCACGCACCATCAGGTCGAGGTAGGCCCGCGTTTCCGTGAGCTCTCGCTTGGTGCCGATCGGTCCATGGCCAGGGACGATGACGTCGACGTCCATCGCCAGGACGCGATCGATGGCCTCGATCCATTTCGTGATCTGCCCGTTATGCGCCGGCGGGGTGACGTAATAGAAGGCGATGTCCCCGGCAAAGAGGATCCGTTGCCGCGGGAGAAACACCACCACATCGCCCCAGGTGTGCGCGGGTCCGATCGAGATCAGCTGCACATCGATGTCGCCGTACCGATACCGGCGCATACCGGTAAATGTCGTCGTCGCGGGCGCGAGCCGGAGCTCGCTCATGCCCTCCTGCCACTGCGGGCGATCCTCGTACGGCCGCGCGGGAATGCCCTGGTCGATGGTCGCCTGCCGGCAGTACTCGTGCGCAACGATTTCGGCCGGCGCAAAGAAGCAATTGCCGTTGGTATGGTCGCGGTGGTGATGGGTATTGATGACGCGCCCGAATGACTTGCTCGTTGCCATCATCGCCGCCGCGCGGAACGCCTTCGCGTGCACCGGCGGACCGAGTGCGTCGATCGCGAGCAGGTGATCGGGACCCGCGATCACGCCGGCGTTGCTGAGGCTCGCATTGTCCACGCCGGGGCCGCTGGCCTGCGTATAGGCGTAGACGTTGGGCGCAAGCTGCCGCAGCTCAGTGTTCCAGCGTGGAATCGTTGGAACCCCGGAGGCCTGAAGGCCTCCCCCGGAAGCCTGAAGGCTTCCGGCTACCATTTTCTTCGCGGAGGCGCTTCGCTGCGCCATCGCGAAACCGAGGCCGCCGCCCATCATCAGCTGAATCGCGTCGCGCCTCGGCATGTGCTGGCGCGCCGAAGCCGAAGCGCGGCGAAGGCGCCCGTGTGCACGATCCAGCATCAGGGAATCTTACTGTGGCGGGGGCGCGGCTTTACGCCGCGCCAGGCGGGCCGTAAAAGGCCCGCCCTACGCTTGTATGAAACACTGACCTCGTGCGGGTCCGACGCGAAGTATTAAACGACATCGCCGCGCATGCGCGGCGCGAGCGCCCGCGTGAGTGCTGCGGCCTGCTCATCGGCAACGGGCAGGAGATCGTCGAGGCCGTCGCCACCGCCAATGTGGCGACGGAGCCGCTGCGGCACTATGAGATCTCGCCGGTCGACTACCTCGCGCAGATCAAGAGATGTCGTGAGCGTGCGGCATGCAGTGGAACCGCGATGAACGTGGTGGGCGCGTATCACTCACATCCGCGCAGCGCCCCGGAGCCGTCTCCAACGGATCTCGAGCGGGCCTTTCCGGAGTTTCTATTCATCATTGCGGGTCCGGCGGACGGCTCGGAGGCGGCCGCGATCCGTGGATACCGGCTGGAGGCGGGGCGGTTTGAGGAGGTTCAGCTGACGATCGAAGGCGGACCTAAAGGTCCGCCTCTACGACCGACGGGCGTTGGATAGGGGCGTAGCGGCGGACCGTCAGGTCCGCCCGCTGCACGCGCAGGTGCACTTCCTGCAGCAGCGTCTCCACGCGCTCCAGGACCGTGGGCCATCGGTACTCGCGCTCGACGTAGGCGAGCCCTTGCCGTCCCAGGGCGTCGCGTTCAGCCGTCCGCATCAGCAGGTAGTCCGCCGCTTCGTCGAATTCGGCGGGGAACATGTAGTACAGCCCGCCGTTGGCGCGCGTCACCTGACCCGCGAGCACCTTGCAGCGGCCGTTGACGAGCGCTGGCACCGCGTAATTCCACGCTTGGAGGAGCACGATGCTGAGGCTTTCGTACCAGGAAGGGACGACGAGCGCGGACGCGTGCGCGAGAAGTGCCGAGCGCACCTCATCGGACACGTACCCGAGCGCGCGGATGTGCGCATGGTCCGGCACCTGCATCTTCGCCGGCCCCGCCAGGACGAGCGTGACATCCTTGCGCGTCGCTGCGTACTCCTGGAAATTCTCCAGCAGCGCGTCGCATCCCTTGTTGCGGTCGACGCGTCCGAGATAGAGCAAGTACCGGGACGGAATATCCAGGCGATCGATCGGCGTCCGCGGCGTGCGGCCGATCGGGGCCGGCTCGAGCCCGATGCCGGCGACGACGGAGGGTGGGAGCGGGTGGAGCGCGCGGCTGGACACGAGCTCGCGCTCTTCCGGCGTCAGGAAGAGATAACCGGCGGGCTTGTCGAAGAATTCGTGGAGGACCTCGAGATCGACAGCGGCGTCCTCCTCGGCGGTCGGGACGAGCACCGCGCGGTCGGCCACGAGCGGCAGCCCGAAATAGGACTGAAAGTACCTGTAGGTCCAGAACAGGACGAGATCGAAATCCCGCCCGTGCGCGCGCAGATGATCGAGCAGCGCGGGCGTGTCAGGCCCGTTCTCCCGAAACCACTCCTCCTGCCGGTCGCGCGGCGCCGCTCCCTCAAACACCTCGTCGCTGAGATCGGCGAATATCTTGATCCGCCGCGGCCGTGTCACCGGGAAACGAACGACACGCACGCCGGCCTCGACCGACGTTCCGGCGGGGTAGGCGTTCTCCCAGGTGACGTAGTCGCTCGCGCAGGTGGTCAGGACCGTGATGTCGTGGCCCGACGACAGCCGCTCGGCCAGCTCGCGGCAATGTCCCTCGGAGCCGCCGGCGATGCGGGCGCCGTACCGCTGGACGACGAATGCCAGCTTCATCGCCGGTCGCGGAACTCCGCATGTGGCACGGAGGACGCGGCGCCGGGAGCGGAGGGAGACAGGCGGCGCACTTCGCGGCGGAGCTGTGCCGCCTCGAGAGCCAGCTCCTGCACGCAGGCGAAGAGAACCTGGTTCGTCCGGCGCTGCCGCTCGAAGTTGTCGCGGCTGTACTCATACAGCCACCGGAACACGGGCATCAGCACACGCCGCTTGAGGAACATGAGCAGGGCCGCCGGACCCTTGGTTCTGTGGGACTGGTAGCGCATCGAGGTGGTCAGGCGCCAGGTGTCCGGGTCGCCCAGCAGCTCCGGCAGGATTAACTTCGTCGTGTCCGAGGCGCTGGCAGCCGCGTGCAGGAGCGCCTCGACGTCGGCAAAGAGCGCCGGATCGTCGAAGGCGCGGGAGCCGCCGCTGGCGACGATCTGCGCGCGCAGCCGTTCGCGCACGCGCGCGTGCAGTTCGGTCATCACCGCGTCAACCGGGACGCGGGGGTCACCGTCCAAAGTCATCGCCGACGCCCGCCCGAACCTGGACGTTGGTGCTGGACGCGGCGACCTGCTTCGTCTTCTGCTTCAGCTTGAACGTGAGTCGGTACTGGCCCTGCTGCCGGTAGATGTGGTCCGCGGAGAAGCGGCGCTGGATCTTGCTCTTGCCAGCCTCGTACGGATCGCAGTCGCTGGAGCTTTCCGACATGGTGCCGTCGCCCCAGTCCCACTCCACCCCGGCGCAATAGAACTCCGCATAGTCGTCGCTGCCGTCGCGGACGTCCGCGACGACACGCACGCGCAATGGTGTAAAGCCAACGGGCGGCGTGGCCCTCAGTGATAAACTCGGTTTTTTGGCCTCCGCTTGCTGTCCCTGCAGTGCTGTCGGCAGGAAGATTGCAAGCGCCGCAGCCAGCGTGCAACACGCGCGCCGTGGATCAGTCATACTTGGCCCAACCTCTACGATTCTAAGCCCTTATCGCGCGGCCCGACAAGCTGCCTCAGGACAAAGCCCGTATTGATGCTGACCGTTCACCAGACACCTGCCATTGCCCTCACGACGAAGGCGTCCCGCGACATCGAGACGGACCTTCTTGTCGTTCCAGTCTTCGAAGACGACACGCTGACCGACGAAGCCGACCTGGATGGCGCGTCCGGCGGCGAGGTGGCCCGCGCCCGCGCACGAGGTGAGCTCACGGGGAAGGCCTTCGATCTAGTGTTCACCGCCGTTCACGGATGGAAGGCCAGCCACGTGGCGCTTGTCGGCGTCGGATCGCGACAGGATTTCTCGCCCGATCGGCTCCGGCGCGCCGCGGTCACCGGCGGGCTGGCGGCGCGTCGGCGGCGCATGACGAGCGTCGCGATCGTGCATCGCCCGGGAACCGGTGTGACGGCACCGGAAGCAGCGCGGGTGCTGACGGAGGGCGCGATCCTGGCGAATTTCGACGGCGCATCGTACAAGACCATGGATCCGCCCCGCGTCTGGCTCGACACCGTCCAGTTGCGGGTCGGAGGGGAAGGGCCCGTGGTTGAATGCGCGGTCGAGCGCGGCCGGGTGCTGGGCGAGTGCACCAACCTTGCGCGCTCGCTGTCGAACGAGCCCAGTAACGCGCTCACCCCGAGGGCCTTCGCCGAACGGGCCACGGCGATTGCGGCCGACGCCGGCCTCACGTCCGAGATTCTCGACGAGACGCGCATTGCCGAACTGAAGATGGGCCTTCTCCTTGGCGTCGCGCGAGGCAGCGAGGAGCCGCCGCGCGTCGTGGTGCTGCGGCACGAGCCGAAGAAGGCCGTCAAGGTCGGGGCGCTGCACGACCCGACTCGTCAGGTGGTGCTGGGGCTCGTCGGCAAGGGGATCACGTTCGACACCGGCGGCATCTCGATCAAGCCGGCGGACAACATGGACAAGATGAAGGACGACATGTCGGGCGGCGCCGCGGTGCTGTGCGCCATGGCCGCCATCTCGCGGCTGCAAGCGCCGGTCCGCTGCGTGGCCGTGATTCCGATGACCGAGAACATGCTCGGCGGCAGGGCCATCAAGCCCGGCGATGTCCTCACCAGCGCCGAAGGAAAGACCGTCGAGGTGCTGAACACCGACGCCGAAGGTCGGCTGATCCTCGGCGATGCCCTGTGGTACGCGCGCCAGCTTGGCGCCACGCATCTCGTCGACGTCGCCACGCTGACCGGCGCATGTGTCGTGGCCCTGGGGAAGGGAGCGTCGGGCCTCTTTGGGACGCCGGAGTCCTGGGTCGATCGGGTCAGGCGCGCCAGCGAGCGGGCCGGCGACCGATCGTGGCCGATGCCGCTGTTCAACGACTACAAGGAGCTCTTCAAGAGCGAGATCGCCGACTTTGGGAACACCGGCGGGCGCGCGGGCGGGGCCATCACCGGCGCGCTCTTTATCAAGGAGTTCACCGGCGATCTGCCGTGGGTGCACATGGACATCGCCGGCAGCGCCTGGGCCGAGGACGCGAAGCCGTACCAGCCGGCGGGCGCGACCGGCGTCGGCGTCCGGACGCTCGCCGAGCTCGCGCTGGACGCAGAGGCATGGGGTAACCTGTAGCGGAACCTAGAACGCAGAACAGGTTCATGTCAAGGTTCAGGTTCGATCGATGTTCATTCAGCAGGAACCGATCCTCGTCGAAGTCCTGAAGCAGCCGGCAGCTGCGCCCGATATCGGCGTCGAGGTCGTGCTGGGCATGTTCGAGCTGGCTGGCGTCGCCCTGCTCCTCGCCGCGCTCGGCGGCATCGTCGCCGGCGCGATTTTCATCGGCATCCGTCGCGTGCGCGACGCCTCGACGCCCCCCACGGACACCGAACACGTCCGCCTGCGAATCTAAAGGTTCTGCGTTCTGGGTTCTGCGTTCCTGGTTCGTGTTCCAGGTTCCGGTTCTAGGTTCTAGTTAGTTTCGGCTCGATGGGGTGAAAAGGCTGTCGATTCTGCGTACCAGCGTGCGAACAGAGAAGGCAGAAATTAGAACCCCGAACCTGGAACGCGAACCCCGAACACGAACCCGGAACTTCAGAACCCAGAACGCAGAACGGGTGGTTTCTTCAGCGAGCCCTGATACTTCATGACGCCGGCGAACAGCGCCTCGGCGATCTGCTGGCGGTAACCCTGAGACCGGAGGAGCGTGGCCTCGTCGCGATTGGTCAGGAAGGACACTTCCGCGAGCACGCTGGGCATGGTGGCGCCAATCAGCACCATGAAGGGCGCCTGCTTCACCCCCAGGTTCCGTGCGCTGCGGTCGGCCTTGCGCAGGCGTTCGAGCATCGAGGCGTGGATCATTGAGGCAAAATCGCGGGACTCGTCGATCTTGTTGTTGAG
>Ga0184637_10003187_pt1 | contig 10318 bp, 11 predicted proteins | sample PLM3_127_b2_FD_133143 | JGI IMG/M metagenome (GOLD analysis project Ga0184637, IMG submission 133143) | Groundwater sediment microbial communities from an aquifer in East River, Colorado, USA - PLM3_127_b2 | ecosystem: Environmental > Terrestrial > Soil > Riparian zone | place: USA: East River... | reverse complement strand
TTATTGCCAAGACCATCAATCACATCGACCTCACCTCTGATGAAGCTGAACAGGCGATGAACATCATCATGACGGGGCAAGCCACACCCGCGCAAATTGGCGCCTATCTCGTCGCGCTTCGCATGAAAGGCGAGACCATCCCCGAAATCACTGGCTCCGTCCGTGCCATGCGCGCCAATGCGGTCAAGGTTAAACTCTCCACAAATGAATCTGTCTATGACATTGTTGGTACAGGGGGTGACGGCGCGCACACCTTCAACATCTCCACTGCGGCGGCGTTCGTCCTGGCGGGCACGGGACGAAAAGTCGCCAAGCATGGCAACCGCGCTGCCTCCTCTCAATGCGGCTCCGCTGATGTTCTTTCCGCTCTCGGTGTTAATCTTGAGCTCACAGCTGAGCAGGTCGCACAAGCCATCGAGCAGATTGGTGTTGGCTTCATGTTTGCGCCAAAGTTTCATCCCGCCATGAAGCATGCCATTGGTCCGCGCAAGGAGCTTGGTCAGCGCACCATTTTCAACATCCTCGGTCCGCTCACTAATCCCGCAGGCGCGAACATCCAACTCACGGGTGTCTACGACGCCAAACTCACCGAGCCGCTTGCGCACGTCCTCAATGAACTCGGTTCCAAAGCCGCGCTTGTCATTCATGGTGCGAATGGTCTCGACGAACTCAACACTACAGGTGCCAATCGCGTCAGCCACCTGAAAAACAACACTGTCGAAACGTACGATCTCAATCCGGCTGACCTCGGTCTTGCTCCCTCCACAGTTCAAGATTTGCGCGGCGGCACGCCCGACGAATCTGCTGTGATGATGCGCGACCTCCTCGGCAACAAACTTAATGGTGCCCGCCGCGACGCTGTCCTTCTCAACGCTGCTGCTGCCCTCGCCGCAGAGTCAGGCGATTTCAAGTCCGCGCTTGATGAAGCGAAAGCCTCCCTCGATAGTGGCAATGCCCTCGCCAAGATGAATGCGCTTGTTGAATTCTCACAGAGTTTCCAAACCATCCAATGAGCATTCTCGAAAAAATCATCGAACATAAAAAGATGGAAATAGCGGCGCTCGACGCCCAAGCCTTACGCCGCGCCGCGGAGTCATCTTCTGCACCTCGAGATTTTCTCGCCGTGATTTCCCCTCTCCCCGCGGGAGAGGGGTCAGGGGTGAGGGCGCCAAGCCTGATCGCTGAACTCAAACGTGCATCTCCCTCCAAAGGGATTCTCGCCCCACACCTCGACCTCTTCCAGGTGGCAGACATTTACACCCAAAACGGCGCATCTGCGATCAGTGTGCTCACCGATGAAAAATTCTTTATGGGCAAACTCGAAACTCTGCGTGAATTGCGTTTCACTCGCAAATCAGAATTGCCTTTGCTGAGAAAAGACTTCATAATAAATGAAGTCCAACTCTACGAATCGAGAGTCAACGGTGCCGATGCTATTCTCCTCATCGCTGCCGCATTGACCGATGACAATCTCTTTGCTGATTTACATGCCTGTGCCCTGAGTTTGGGATTGACCGCATTAGTCGAAGTCCACGACGAAGCCGAAACCGAGCGAGCCTTGAAATTGAAAGATGTAAAGTTGATCGGTATCAACAATCGCAACCTTGCCACATTTGATGTCACACTCGAAACGACGGAACGATTACGGCCGATGATTCCATCTGACATTCCTGTGGTTGCTGAGTCTGGTATTTTTACTGCTAGTGATGTCGAACGATTAGGAAATGCAAATGTAGATGCAATTCTTGTTGGTGAAGCGTTGATCACTTCGGATGATATTGGCTCAAAAGTACGTGAGTTAAGCGGCACACGAGTCCCCTCTCCTAGTGGGAGAGGGTTAGGGTGAGGGAGAAGTCGTGACCAAGATAAAAATCTGCGGAATCAAAACTGTGACTGACGCCCTCGCCGCGATGGATGCGGGCGCTGACCTTATCGGATTCAACTTCTACCCGAAAAGCCCGCGGTACATTGATGTTGGCAGATGCCGCGACATCATGTCTGTGATGCGGAAATGCGGACATATTACGTATGTTGGTGTATTCGTCAACGCGTCAGTAGAGGAAGTCCGTGCGACGCTGGAGACTTGTGGATTAAGTCTCGCACAATTGCATGGCGATGAAACAATTGAGACGTTGAATGCTCTTGATGGAAAGGCTTTCAAAGCGTTTCGCGGAGTTCCTGAAAAACTAAATGGCTTTGCAAGAGAAGTCGCTCCCGCGTTTTTGTTGGATGCTTCTGTGAAAGGCGTGTATGGCGGAAGTGGAGTCACAGCGGATTGGTCAGCAGCGGCGGAGTTGGCGAGGAAGTATCCGTTGTTGCTGGCGGGTGGGTTGACACCAGAGAATGTCGCGGAGGCAGTTGGCAGAGTCAAGCCTTGGGGTGTCGATGTGGCCTCAGGTGTGGAATCAACCCCGGGTGAGAAAGATGCGGGTAAGATGAAAGCGTTCGTTCAGGCAGTGCGAAATGGTCAGAGTCAGGTTTGAGCGAGAGAAAGGCTTCAATCTCAAAGAGGAATTATGACAACTACTTTATTACCCCACAAATTTGGTCCGTATGGCGGACAGTTCGTGCCAGAGACTTTGATGCCCGCGTTGATCGAGTTGGAAGAGGCGTTCGTATCGGCCAGGAGCGACGCGGCGTTTCAAGCGGAGTTCAACAAGTTGATGGCGTCGTTCGTCGGACGACCTACGCCGTTGACGTATGCAAAACGATTGTCGGAAAAGTTGGGCGGCGCGCAAATTTATTTAAAGCGCGAAGACCTGGCGCACACGGGCGCGCAAAAGATCAACAACGCGTTGGGACAGGCGTTGCTCGTGAAGCGAATGGGGAAGGGGCGCATCGTGGCGGAGACGGGCGCGGGGCAACATGGAGTCGCGTCGGCAACTGTCGCGGCGTTGTTGGGACTCGAATGTGTGGTGTATATGGGCGTGGTGGATATTGCGCGGCAGGAGCCGAATGTGTTCCGTATGAAGCTGCTCGGCGCGGAAGTGCGACCTGTGACGTCGGGCACGCAGACGTTGAAGGACGCCATCAACGAAGCGATCCGTGATTGGGTGACGAATGTGCGTGATACACATTATTTGCTCGGCTCGGCGCTCGGACCTCATCCGTACCCGACGATCGTGCGTGAGTTTCAGTCGGTGATCGGGACGGAAGCGCGCGAACAGATGATGATGGAAGTGGGGCGATTGCCTGATACGGTCATTGCCTGCGTAGGTGGTGGGTCGAATGCGATTGGAGTCTTTAGTGGATTCGTGAACGATGAGCATGTGGAGCTGATCGGAGTCGAGGCGGGCGGAAGTGGTATTGAAACGGGCAAACACGCGGCGCGCTTTGGTGACCCGTCGAGGGGGCGTGTTGGTGTGATACATGGCACGCGCACGTATGTCTTGCAGGATGAAGATGGTCAGATTGCGGAGACACACTCAGTTTCAGCGGGGTTGGATTATGCTGCGGTTGGTCCCGAACATGCGATGATGAGAGATAACGAACGCGCCTTTTACACATCCGCAACGGATGAGGAAGCATTAAGCGCCTTCCAAATCTTGTGCCACACCGAAGGGATCATCCCCGCGCTGGAATCGTCCCATGCGGTGGCGGAAGTCATCAAGCGCGCACCGAAGATGATGAAGGATCAGGTGATTCTGGTCAATCTATCTGGAAGAGGGGACAAGGATTTGAATACGGTTATTAAAGAGTTAGGAGATATTGGATAATTTGATATTCGAATTTCCAAGTATCGAGTATCGAATCCCGAATATCGAGGAACTTATGAACCGAATCGAAAACGCCTTCAAAAACAAACCAATCTTCATGCCCTACTTTCCCCTAGGCTATCCTGACCTGGACACATCCATTGACGTGATCGAAGCGCTTGCCAAGCATGGCGCGGGCTTGATCGAAGTAGGCTTGTCCTTCTCCGATCCGCTGGCGGATGGACCCGTGATTCAGCACGCTACACAAATTGCGTTGGAAAAGGGAATCACGGTAAAGAAGTCGCTTGCGGCGGTTGCAGAATTGCGCAAACGCGGCGTGGACATTCCGTTGATTCTGATGGGCTACTACAATCCCATGCTCGCGTATGGATTGGAGAAATTCGTCCGTGATGCGCGCGAAGCAGGTGCGGATGGATTTATCGTCCCTGATTTGCCATTGGAAGAGGCAAAGGAGTTTGAACTCGCGCTGAGCGGAGCCGCAGGCGAAGACGAAGCGTTGCCGTTGATCCAAATGCTCGCGCCGACATCACCGAATGAGCGCATGGAAGCGATTGCTAGGAACGCAAAAGGATTTATTTATTTGGTTTCGGTCACAGGTGTGACGGGTGCGCGCACATCCATTTCAGAGGGATTGGGTGAGTTGATTACCCGCGTGCGTGAACATACCTCTGCGCCTGTGTGTGTGGGATTTGGGATCGGCACACCCGAGCAAGCCAGACAAGTTGGCGCGCTGGCGGATGGAGTCATTGTCGGTTCGGCGTGCGTGAAAACGATCGGGGAGAGTCAAACGCCTGTTGAAACGGCGAAACAGTTTGCGGCTGAGTTTCGAGGCGCTTTGCAAAAGGAATCCGCAGCATGATTTTGGAAGTCGCCATTTTGGATGTGATCCCTGCTCAGGAAAAAGATTTCGAATCCGCATTTGCAAAAGCATCCAGAATCATTTCTGGCATGCCAGGTTATATCTCGCATCAATTACAGCGCTGTATTGAAAAGCAAAATCGTTATATCCTGTTGGTTAATTGGGAAACATTGGAAGCACATAAAGTCGGGTTTCGTGGCTCGGAACAATATCAGGAGTGGAGAAAACTCCTGCATCACTTTTACGATCCATTTCCGACTGTTGAGCACTATGAGTTGATTCAGGGTTACCCCAAATAAGTCATTGTCGGTTTGGCGTGTGTGAAGACGATTGGGGGGAGTGATAAGCCTGTTGAAGCGGCGAGGGAGTTTGCTGTGGTGTAAAATTGTTAGATATAAACTATTCACGAATTGCTGCTTCCCTAACCATGACCCTGAGGTGGCACTTGAAACTTTACGGATTATCAAAGGAAGGTGTGAGATGAAAAATATCAAACTTTCTAACAATGAAATGAACGCGTCAGAAATCTCGCTGGGTTGCATGCGGATTTCGAGCATGACGAATCAAGAAATATCCATGTTGATCCACACGGCCATGGATGAAGGCATCAATTTCTTTGACCATGCCGATGTTTATGGGGGTGGAAAATCGGAGCAGAAATTTTCAGAGGCTCTAGACATGAACGCTGGCCTGAGGGAAAAGATGATCCTACAAACTAAATGTGGTATTCGCAAGGATTGTTTCGACTTTTCCAAAGAACACATTTTGGAGGCAGTGGACGGCAGCTTGAAGCGGCTGAGGACCGACTATATTGACGTTCTCCTACTGCATCGCCCGGATGCCCTGGTGGAACCAGAGGAGGTCGCCGAGGCGTTCACGATCTTGGAAACCAACGGCAAGGTCAAATATTTCGGGGTCAGCAACCAGAATCCAATGCAGATCGAATTGCTATGTAAATTTGTGAAGCAAAAGATCCTCTTCAATCAGCTCCAACTCAGTATCACCAATACTGGCATGATCGACGCGGGAATCAATGTGAACATGCAAATTGACCGCTCCATCAACCGGGATGGCAGCATTCTGGATTACTGCCGTCTGAATGATATTACTATTCAACCCTGGTCTCCATTCCAATATGGATTCTTTGAAGGTGTCTTCCTGGATAACCCGAAATTCCCCGAACTCAACCAAAAAATCAATGCGATCGCGGCAGACAAAGGCGTGACAAATACTGCCATTGCGATTGCCTGGCTTCTGCGCCATCCTGCGCACATGCAGCCCATCCTTGGCACGACTAACCCAGACCGGGTAAAGGATGCCTGCAAGGCATCTGATGTTACCCTTACTCGCCAGGAATGGTACCAGATCTATTTGGCTGCCGGAAATAAGCTGCCTTAGGCTGAATGGAAAAATGAGCTGGCGCGATGGCAGATGGAGTCATTGTCGGTTCGGCGTGTGTGAAGGCGATTGGGGGGAGTGAAAAGCCTGTCGAAACTGCGAAACATTTCGCGGCACATTTTCAAAATTCACTACGGTAGGAAACAATCAATTGTTACTGAATGAGATTAAGCATCTCATCGAGCCGGTGCTGCAGATAGGCGCGTTCCATTTTATTATTACATAACTCAAGAGCGCGCCTGTAGGCATCTGCGGCAGCTTCCCGCTGGTTCGTTCGCCGCAACAGATCAGCGCGCGCTGCATGATACGGATAAAAGCTCTCCGCTTGATCTTCAAGTTGTAATAACATTTTCAATCCCTCTTGCATACCGCGCACCATCGCAATTGCAACTGCGCGATTGACCGCCACCACTATTGAGGGAGTCATCTTTGCTAATGTGTCGTAAAGCAGCGCGATTTGATTCCAGTCAGTCTCTGTAGCAGTTGACGCTTCAGTGTGGAGGGCGCTGATCGCTGCCTGCACTTGATAGGGTCCGGGAGAACGAAGGGCGATTGCTTCATCCAGCACTGCCATCCCCTTTTGAATTTTGGCGGAATCCCAAAGGGTACGATCCTGGTCCTCGAGCAGGACCAACTCCCCCGTTGGAGTGACCCGGGCCTCGCGTCGAGAATCATGCAATAACATCAGCGCCAGGAGTCCGCGCGCTTCGGCTTCCTGGGGGAGCAAATCCACCAAGATATCACATAGGCGAATCGCCTCTCGACACAGTTCCTGACGTGTGAGTGAATCACCTGATGTAGCAACATATCCCTCATTGAAGATCAGATAAATGACCGCAAGAAGCGCATCCAGTCGCTCAGGCAGCAAATCGGCGGGCGGCACTCGATAAGGGATACCTGTATCACGGATCTTCTTGCGCGCCCGCGCCAGTAGCTGTGCCATCGTCGGTTCGGAGACGAGGAACGCCCGCGCTACCTCCGGCGTAGATAATCCACCAAGTGTATGCATTGTTAGTGCGACCTGTGCTTCCAACGCCAGTGCAGGATGGCAACAAGTAAACATCAGTTTTAATCGGTCATCAGGAAGTGAGTCATCCATTTCGAGTTCTTCTTGCTTAAGAGATTCGAGGATCGTAGGGTTGTGTTCCTCAAACTTGGAATGACGCAGGCGATCAATAGCCCGGCGTTTCGCCACGGTCATCAACCATGCGCCCGGATTGCGCGGAACGCCGTCCATTTGCCAGCGTTCCAGCGCATTCACCAGGGCATCCTGCAGCGCATCCTCGGCGAGCTCGAAATCTCCAAGCTGACCGATGAGCGCCGCCAGGACTCGCCCGTGTTCTTCGCGGAAGGTCTTCTCAATTTTTGTTGTGGCGCTCATCTCGTGGCCAATATTACGCATCCGGCGACCAGAGTGGCCTGACCTCGATCGAGCCCAACGTCGCCGACGGAATCTTCGCTGCCCAGCGGAGGGCCTCATCCAGATCTTTGCAATTCAGTAGAAAGAATCCGCCTAATTGCTCGTGCGTTTCGGCAAAGGGACCGTCGGTGATGAGTGCCTTGCCTTCCCGAACGCGTACGGTTGTCGCATTGGCAACAGGGCTCAGTCCATTGTTGGACACTAACACTCCGGCAGCTTTCATTTCTTCCATCAAGGCATACCAGGTTTCTGGCGCATGGGCTTGTTGTTCCTCGGGGGTTTGCGATCCTTTCGATTCGTCCGCATACATCAGCAGCATGTATTTCATTTTTGTTCTCCTGTTTGATACATTATAGGTTGTTTTGACTTCTGCTCATTCGACGCTGCAGGCGGAAGCGACATACCTCGAAATGCTGGTGAAAGAAGTCCAACCATACCGACAAGGATGCAGGCGAGCGCTGAGAAAGCAATCACGCTGGTTGCAGGGACAAATGCCAGCAGGATGCCACCAACGGCTAAACCAAGCGGCGATCCGCCCGTTAGCAAGGTCGACCGTGCCCCAAATACTCGGCCGAGTTGTTCCTTAGGGACATTGCGTTGTAACAAAGTGGTTTCCATCGGAGTATACGGTCCCCACATCAAGCCGCCCAGGAAAAGAAGGCTACAGGCCAACCAAAGTTGATTGGTAAGAGCCATTGGCAACAGACTGGCGCCCCAAAGGAGTGCAATCAATGGTAAGGCAACCCCTAACCGCAGACGTTTGCTAAGCGTGGTACTGCTAAGTGTCCCGATGAGTGCGCCGACTCCCAAAGCGGACCAGAGCAGGCCATAGCCCCGCGCGTCCGTTTGAAGGATCGCGTCACTATAAACTGGCATGGCTGCCTCCAACGGACCGTAAGAGAAAAAGAACACCAGGCTGAGCAAGGTAGTGTATCTCACGATCTTCATATCCCAAAGCTGCCGTAACCCAAAGCGTTCTGAGAGAGGAGCCTGTAACGAAGACTTGCTTCGTTCCACGTTGGGAATAGTGATGGCGACCAATGCCATCACAGCAAAAGTCACCGCGTCGATGAACAATACCGATGGGCCTCCAAAAGAAGCAACGAGTAGACCAGCCACGGCAGGCCCGATGATCAGGGAGAGATTGAGGCTGAGAGACCATAGCATGTTCGCGGCATCCAAATCTTTATCCTCGACAAGCTCCGGCAGAACACTGCGCGACCCCACTTCCGTAGCCGGTACCAACATGCCTGCCAAAAACGTCAGCACGAAAAGCATCCATAGCTCCAGCAGGCCGACCCAATACAGGATAGGAATCAGACCAATGATGAGAGTCCGCAGGCCATTATCGATCGTGATAATGGCCCGTGGTTGGAAGCGGTCGATCAGGGAGCCGATGGCCATGCTCGTGAGGATGGCGGGAAGCTGCAAGGTGAGAAGAATACTGGCGGTTGCTGTACCTGAGTCTGTGATCTGCAAGACGAACCAGGGGAGCGCGATCATTGTGAAGGCATCGCCGAATAACGAGATGGATCTGCCAACCCAAAGGCGCCCGAATGCAGGATAACGGTATAGCAAACGAAACGCTTGCCGGAACTGATTATTCATATAACTTACTCTGCTTAAGTGTTATTGTGAGCCGGCCTACCCTGGCAGTTCAAATCCCTTTACCGTGAATTCATTTGTGCCAAGGGCAAGAAACGGGTGCTCTTTGAAGATTGTCTCGTGAAGGAAACGGTAGACTCGCCACATAGCGAGTCTACCATCTGGCCCAGTACTCGTGACATATTCGCGGCTAGGATATGATCCTCGAAAATTTTTACCTGGACGCCTAGTACAAAGTAACCTGAGTGCCGTCAGGATCCTCAAGCTGAAAGAACTTTACGCCTGATCCCGGACCGAACAGGTCGTCTTGAATATCGTTGACTTTTGCGCCCTTTTTGCTGAGCTCCTGGTGGGCCGCGGCAACGTCTGAGGTCTTAAAGTACAGCCCTACCGTGCCGGGTTTTATTATCTGTTCGCCATAGCGGGCGAGGTTGATAGAAACCCCACCTTCCGTAGAGGTAAGGGTCACCCACCAATTTTGGTCATCCTGGCGGAAGTCCTTAGTGACCTTCAAGCCAAGCGTATCCACGTAAAATGCTTTTGACCTCGGCATGTCGCTGACGGACAGGGTGAACATCGAAAGTTTGTTGACTATTTGAATCATGAGAAGCTCCTTGTCTCTAATTGATGGATTACGGCTTATTTTTACCGTTCTACAAATACGTCGCATGGGAAAACGCTCGGATGACAGATCCGCGAGATTCTCATCTTTTTCTCATTTAAGGTGTAGTGTGGGCAGAGGAGTTAATATCGGTTCGGCGTCTGTGAAGACGATTGGAGGAAAAGCCTGTCGAAACCGCGAAGCAGTTTGCGGTGAGTCCGAGGCGCATTGAATGAGCTGAAAAAATAACTGCTATGGTATAACATTGTCTGGTACAAACCGCGCACGAATTACTACATCCCGAGGAGAGGTGTTTAAATGAAATATATCAAGGTTCCCAACACAGACATGAACGCGTCAGAGATCTCGCTGGGTTGCATGCGGATTGCGAGCATGACAAATCAGGAAATCTCCACGTTGATCTACACAGCCCTGGATGAAGGCATCAATTTTTTTGACCACGCCGACGTGTATGCAGGTGGAAAATGCGAAGAGAAATTTTCAGAGGCGCTGGGCATGAACTCCAGCCTACGGGAGAAGATGATCCTGCAAAGCAAGGTCGGCATTCGCCAGGGTAGTTTTGACTTTTCCAAGGAACACATTTTGGAGGCGGTGGACGGCAGCTTGCAGCGGTTGAGGACGGATCATCTTGACGTGGTCCTGCTGCATCGCCCTGATGCCCTGGTGGAACCGGAAGAGGTTGCAGAGGCGTTCACGAT
>Ga0184637_10003186_pt1 | contig 10320 bp, 14 predicted proteins | sample PLM3_127_b2_FD_133143 | JGI IMG/M metagenome (GOLD analysis project Ga0184637, IMG submission 133143) | Groundwater sediment microbial communities from an aquifer in East River, Colorado, USA - PLM3_127_b2 | ecosystem: Environmental > Terrestrial > Soil > Riparian zone | place: USA: East River... | reverse complement strand
TTCGCAAGATATACAGCCGCTTCATCACCACCAGGTCGTCATTAACCGCTTTGTAGCCGCTTGCCAGGCCGATGAGCGTGTTGTGGCCGCTTTTCTCGGCGGCTCCTATGCCAGGGGCACGGCGGATGCCTACTCCGACCTTGATCTCTACCTGATCACCACCGATGAGGCTTACGAGGACTTCTACGCCGGGCGCGCGGCTTTTATGCGGCGGCTGGGCGAGCCGGTGTTCCTGGAAGACTTTAACCTTCCGAACATTGTTTTCTTCATTTTCCCCGACGATACAGAAGGTGAACTTGGGCTTGGCCGCGAGAGCCAATTCAATCACATCCACGGTGGACCTTACAAGGTCCTGCTCGATAAAAAGCGCCTCCTGGCGGGAGCAGTTTTCCCCGGGCACGAACCGGCTCCCGCCGAGCAGATCGAGACGTTACGCCGCCTGGTGTACTGGTTCTGGCATGACATCTCCCACTTCACCACGGCGATGGGACGCGGGCAGCTCTGGTGGGCGTACGGCCAGCTCGAGGCGCTGCGCCTCAACTGTATGAACCTGGCCCGCCTCAGACAGAACTTCTCCGATGCCGACGTGGGAGAGGAGGGCTATTTTAAGGTGGAGCGAGCGATACCCGTAGAGCAGTTATCGTCTTTGGAGGCGACATTTTGTCCACGAGAGCAAGGCGCAATGCTCCAGGCGGCTCTCGTCATCGTCCGGTTCTACCAGGAACTGGCGCCTCGCCTGGCACAAACACACGGAATAACTTACCCGGTTGGTCTTGAACGAGTGATGTTTGCCCGGCTGGAGAAATTGGGCCAGGCACGATTAAGTTGAAACAACAACTCTATGGCGCTGGCTGCGCCTCAATTGGCGAAGATCAGGCAGCAGCGTCAGGGCAGAGATAAGACCGGCAATCACCAGACCATAGAAAATAGACTGATTGACAACCGCCAGCACGCGCAGAATGTCACTCGCCAGATTTTCGGCTGGGTTTGTCAGTACGATCCACACGCCAGCTTTAAGCAGGACATACAACAGCCCGAACCCGACGCCCCCGGTGACCACGCGCACGACCGAGCGAAATCGTACCCATTGCGGACGAAACAGGTTAACGCTTGCCTGTATGATGACTGCGAGCAGCAGCAGCGGCAGGTAACCTGATGCCAGATCGGCGCGTCATCCAATACACACGTAACAGCTACAATTTGCAGCTCGACGATGAGCAGCAGACGATGATTCCCCTCAGCAAACAATTCGAGAAGGAGTTGCAGGAGTTGTTAGGATATTAAGACTTATAGGACAGAGTTGCTTATCGAAGTCGCGCATCGGCGGCGCGGGGTACGCTTTAGTGGCCTATACTTGGCGCTGTGCAAAGAACTCAATAGACAGCCAAAGCTATAGGAGGACCCACGAACACAAAACGTCCGACACCCGATCCAGAGCTAAACAGTGTGTTATATGAGCTTGTGACGAGCATTCAGGCTGTTCTGGGCGATAACTTCAGCGCGGCTTATCTACAAGGCTCTTTTGCGGTCGGGGATTGGGATACCCACAGCGACGTTGATTTTTTGGTCGCTATCGAGCACGAAATATCCGAGGCGCATTTGTCAGCCTTGCAAGCGATGCACGCCAGAATCTATGCCCTTGATTCCTATTGGGCAAAGCATTTGGAAGGGTCCTACGTTCCAAAGGAGACGCTCAGACGCGGCGATCCGACACGAGCGCCGCTTCTCTATCTCGACAATGGGAGCCAAGCGCTTGTCAGGTCGAACCATGACAATGAGTTGGTCGTTCGCTGGGTGGTGCGCGAATGTGGGATCACGTTGGCGGGTCCTGATCCAGTCGAGCTGATCGATCCCGTACCCACAGACAATTTGCGGCAGGAAGTATTGGCGACTATGAGGGATTGGGCGCAGCAAATCTTCGCCCACCCTGACCCAATGGATAATCGGTGGTACCAGCCCTTTGCGGTCTTGAGTTACTGCCGTATGCTGCATACGTTGCAGACCGGCCGAGTCGAATCAAAGCTAGCGGGCGCGCACTGGGCGAGAAGCGCCTTGGAGAGTCATTGGGCTGGTCTCATTCAGTGCGCCTGGGACGAACGACCAAATCCATCCCTGAAAGTGCGGCAGAAAGCTGATCCGGGTGACTTCAAGAGCACCCTGGACTTTATCCGATACGCACTTGAGGTCAGTGGGCAATAGGAAAACACCAAGTCGTAATTCGCTGGCTGGCCTCGGGCTGCGGGCCTACCCCTTCTTCGCCGCCTCCCACAACTGATCAAGTTCCTCCAGAGACATGGCGCGTAGCTCCTGGCCGAGGACCCGCGCGGCCGATTCCACTTTGGCAAAACGCCCGGCAAACTTTACGTTCGCCCGGCGTAAGGCGGACTCCGGTTCCACCTCCAGCCAGCGGGCCCAGTTCACCACCGCGAACAGCAGGTCGCCCACCTCGTCTTCCACAGCCTCGGCGCTGGCGGCCTCAATTTCGGTCATCTCCTCCCGCACTTTCGCGATCACGCCCGAAACATCCGGCCAATCGAAGCCCACACGCGCGGCGCGGCGCTGATAAGTGTCGGCTTGCAGCAGCGCGGGCAGGCCCGGCGGGACGGAGCCCAGCACGCCGTTGTCTTTTTTAGACTCGCCGCGCTCGGCGGCTTTGAGCTTTTCCCAGTTCTCCAGCACCTCGCCCACGCCTTTGACGATCACGTCCCCAAACACGTGCGGGTGGCGGCGGATGATTTTGGCCTGAATCCCGGCGATGACGTCGGCCATCGAGAACTCGCCGTATTCGAGCGCGATTTGCGCGTGCAGCACGATTTGCAACAGCAGGTCGCCGAACTCTTCGCGCATGGCGTCGGCGTCGTCGGCGTCGAGCGCGGCCAGCACTTCGTAGGTCTCTTCGAGCAGGTTGCTGCGCAGGGTCTGGTGCGTCTGCTCGCGATCCCACGGGCAGCCGTCGGGCGCGCGCAGATGGGCGATGGTGTTCTGAAACGACTCGAACGCCGAAGCGCGCGGCAACGGCGGGATATACAGGCTGGTGAGGTGGGCCAGGTGCGGGCTGCGGTCTATCCCGAACAGCGGCAGGCGCTCCACGCGCTCGTCCGCCGTGCCCACCGCGTGGATGAGAGCCACCGCGTGATCGTCGGGATACTGGTTCATCAAAGTGAGCTTCACGTCCCCGGCGATGGCGGACGAGTACAACTGCGCGACGAGCGCCGGAGCATCCGGGTGGAACGAGGGATGGCGCCGCGCGACGAGGTCGAGTGCGTCGGCGATTTGCAGCGTGGGGAGCACATCCACGCCCAGGGCCTCCAGCGCCGGTTCGACGAACGACAGGCCAGAGATCAGCCGCACCTCAACCCCTCGCTCGCGGGCCCGCGCCCGGATCAGACTTACGGACGCCTCGGCCACGCACGGGTGGCCGGGCACGGCGTAGACCACGCCCTCGGGGCGCGTGCCCAATTCCAGCACGCGCTCGGCGATGATTTCATAGACTTGCGCGAAGTCAGCCGTAGTCTCGTAGACCTCGTCAAAGCTGTGGCAGGTGAGCGTGGTGGGGAAACCGGCCAGCGTGGGATGACGCGCCGTCCGCAAATAAATCTCGTGGGCGGTGGTCAGCGCCTCCCAGGCCTCGCGCGTGAGGTGGGCGGGGTTGCCGGGGCCAAGGCCGACGATGGTGATGCCAGGCATAAAGGCCTCCAAAAGAGAAAGGGATTAGAGCACAGGCCTAGCCCGAGTCTAATCCCTTCGAGTCGAGTCAACCTCTCAAATTGAGCGCAGCGCCGATTACCTCTTGGTATACGTGGGAGCTTTTCTTGCTCGCTTGAGCCCGGGCTTCTTACGTTCCTTTTCGCGGTCGTCGCGCGTCAGGAAGCCATTTTTGCGCAGGGGTGGGCGCAAGTCGGGGTTGAGCTTGAGCAGCGCGCGGGCCACGGCCATTTGCGCCGCGCCGGTCTGCCCGGTCGCGCCGCCGCCCGTGATGAGCAGGCTCACGTTGTAGCGCCCGATCAAATTCACCGTCTTGAGGGGCGCCAGCACTCGCTCGTAATCCCCCAGGCGAGCAAAATATTCGCGGCCCGGCCGGCCATTGCACATCATCGCGCCATCGCCGTGCGCGAGACGCGCCCGGGCGGTGCTAGTTTTGCGGCGGCCAACGCCTTCGTAATAAGTAGCGGACATCGTACCTTCCTTGCTCCAATCAGGATGAACTCAACTTGAATTCCACCGGCTGCTGCGCCGTGTGGGGATGCTCAGAGCCTTTGTAGACCTTGAGTTTCTTGAGGATGGCCTTGCCCAGCTTGTTGTGCGGCAACATGCCCCAGACCGCGTGCGTGATCACCCGGTCAGGATGCTTGGCGAGCTGGTCACGCAGCATGGTGGTGCGCAAGCCGCCGGGGTAGCCGGAATAGGCGTAATAGAATTTCTCGGTCAACTTATTGCCCGTCACGGTAATCTTCTCGGCATTGATCACGATGACAAAGTCGCCGGTGTCCATACCCGGCGTAAAGATGGGCTTGTGCTTGCCGCGCAGCAGCGTGGCGATCTGCGTCGCCAGCCGCCCCAGGTTCTGGTTGGCCGCATCCACCACCAGCCATTGGTGCTGGATGTCGGCGGCTTTGGTGACGTACGTTTTGTTGAGCATGACGTCCTCTTGACCTCACCCCTACCCCTGCCCGGGAAGGGGGTGAGGCTTCAGTATATAATTTCCACTAGACACAACCCATGCGCCGGGGCGATAGGAGGGCCCTTGGCCCGGTCGCGCGAGTGCAACAAGGCCGCAAATTCGCCAAAGGTCCACTCACCCAAGCCCACTTTTTTGAGGGCACCCACCAGGCTGCGTACCATCCGGTACAAAAATGCCTCAGCCTGGATGTCAAAGTAAAACCACTCTCCCCCTTGCCTCCACTCCGCCCGGCTCACGGTGCGGACGGTGTTCACGCCCTGATCCGGGTCGCTGCCAAAGGCGGCGAAGTCGTGCCGCCCTAGCAATAACACACTGGCTTCGCGCAGAGTGTTCAGGTTGAGCGCGGGCCACACCTGCCAGGCGTACCGCGCAGCCAGGGGCGAACGCGCGGGCCAGTTGTAAATCGTGTAGCGGTAGTGACGGCCGCGCGCCTGATAGCGCGGATGAAAATCCGGGCTGCAGGGCGCCAGGTTTTTCACTGCCGCGTCCACCGGCAGGTTCGCATTCAAGGCGCGGAGCAAGTCGTCCGGCTCGTGCCCCCACTCAAGATCAAACGCGATCACTTGCCCGGCCGCGTGTACTCCTGTATCGGTGCGCCCGGCCCCCAGGATCGTCGTCCCTGCCCAACCTATCCGGCTAAGCGCCGCTTCCACTTCCCCCTGAACGGTCCGTTCTTCTGCCTGGCGTTGAAAGCCGAAGAAGTCGGTGCCGTCGTATTCTAGGACTGCTTTATAACGAGCCACCGTTCGATCATGGGTGGTCAGTTATCGGTGATCCACAGACGACGGATCACTCTTCCACCAACTCCAACAGCGCCATCTCGGCCCTATCGCCCAGGCGCGGGCCCAGCTTGAGCAGGCGGGTATAGCCCCCCAGGCGCTTCTCGTAGCGCGGCGCAATCTCCTCGAAGAGCTTCTTCACCATCTTCGGGTCATTCAGCTTGGCCGCCGCCCGCCGCCGGGCGTGCACCCCGCGCGCCTGGGTCACGGCCTCCACCTCGCCCTCTTGGGCCTGCAGGCCGTTCTTGGCCAGGGTAATCAGCTTCTCGGCCTCGCCGCGGATGAACCGAGCTTTGGCCTCGGTGGTGCGAATCCGTTCGTGCTCGATGAGTTGAGTGATCATGGTGCGACGGAGGGCGTTCCGCTCGCCCAGAGTTCGGCCAAGTTTACGGCCGGTAATGCGATGTTTCATAACGACTTCTCCGTCTCGGGCCTGGGGCTAGCCTCCCCGTCTTTCAGATAACCTTTTTCGCGCAGCTTGTCCCGCAATTCGTCCAGGCTCTTGTCGCCGAAGTTGCGGATGGCGAGCATGGTCTCCTCGCCTTTCGACAGCAGGTCCAGCACCTCGCCCACGGTAGTGATGCCGGTGCGCTTGAGCGAGTTGAACACCCGCACCGACAGGTCGAGCTGTTCGATGGGCGTCTCGTAGATTTCGGACGAGACTTTCGGCGCTTCTTCGGGCAGCGTAACGGCGGCCAACGACTCTTCGGTCACGCCTGCCACTAGCCGCAGGTGCGCCATCAGGATTTGCGCGCTCTCCCGCAGGGCGGCTTCCGGGCGCAGCGCGCCGTCGGTCCAGATTTCAAGCACCAGCTTATCGAAGTTGGTGTTCTGCCCCACGCGCGCCCGCTGCACGTCAAAGTTGATGCGTTTGATAGGACTGTAGATGGCGTCCACCGGCACCTCGCCAATGGGCAGCCGCCCGCGCTCCTCGGCGGGGGAATAACCCCGGCCGCGCTGCACGGTCATCTCGATTTCCAGCTTCGCCTTGTCGTTATCCACGGTGAACAGGTAGAGATCGGGATTGATGATCTCGACCTCCGCCGGGCAGATGATGTCGGCGGCGGTCACCGTGCCTTCGCCGCGCACGTCCAGGCGCAGACGGGCGCTCTCTCCCTCGTGCAAAATCACGCGCAACTGCTTCAGTTGCAGGAGCAACTGAGTCATGTCCTCTTTGACGCCAGGAATGTCGGAGAACTCGTGCGGCACATCCGACACGCGCACCGAGGTCACCGCCGCGCCTTCCAGCGACGCGAGGAGCACGCGGCGCAGGGTATTGCCCAGCGTCACGCCGTAGCCGCTCTCGAGCGGGCTGATGAGGAACTTGCCGTAGTTGCGCGAGGTATTTTCGGCCTCGATTTTGGGCAAGACCATGTTATTGGTAACAGACACAGTACACTCTCTCCCCTCGGAACACCCTGACGAACCGCGCCCGAGGCTAGTCCTCACCCCTACCCCTGTCCCCTTCCCTCTCTCCCGACGGAATTGCTCGTCGGGAGAGAGGGAAAGGTGGCTAAGCTGGGGAAGGCAGTGAGGCGGATTACCGCGAGTAGTACTCGATGATGAGTTGTTCGTTGAGGGCGGAGTCGATGTCCTGCCGCTCAGGCAGATTCATCACTTTGCCAGACAGAGTCTGCAAATCGCGGATGAGCCAGCCCGGCACCGTCACCGTCTCGTCGGCGTCTCGCAGCGTGCGGAAGTACGTGCGGGCCTGCGAGCCCGGACGGACTTCGATCACGTCGCCAGGCTGCACGATCATCGAGGGCACGTCGGTGCGGCGGCCATTCACGTTAAAGTGGCCGTGGGTGACCAGGTTGCGGGCCTGCGCCCGGTTGCTGGCGTACCCCAGGCGATAGACCACGTTGTCCAGGCGGCGCTCCAGGAACTGGAGCAGCACCTGGCCGGTCACGCCGCGCGTTTTGATGGCCTGCTTGTAATAGCGACGGAACTGCCGCTCCAGCACGCCGTAAATTTTGCGGGCCTTCTGCTTCTCGCGCAGTTGCAGCAAATAATCCGACGAGCGGTTGCGGTTGCGCTTGAACTGGCCCTCTTTGCCGTGCTGGCCGGGCGGGAAGTTGCGCTTTTCGATGGCGCACTTGGGCGACAGGCAGCGCGCGCCCTTTAGAAAGAGTTTCTCACCTTCACGCCGGCACAGCCTGCACACCGGCCCGATGTATTTCGACATACGTTCTTTGTCCTTCCGTTTTACCCGAAACTACACGCGGCGCTTCTTCGGCGGGCGGCACCCATTGTGCGGGATGGGCGTCACGTCGTGGATGGAGCGCACCTTCATGCCGGTGCTCTGAATGGCGCGGATGGCGGCCTCGCGGCCCGGCCCCGGCCCCTTGATGAACACATCCACTTCCTGCATCCCCAACTCCAGCGCGGCTTTGGCGGCGTCCTGGGCTGCGACGCGGGCGGCAAAGGGCGTGCTCTTGCGCGAGCCCTTGAAGCCCGCTGTGCCCGCCGAGCCCCAGGTGAAGGTATTACCCTGCGGGTCGGTCAGGGTGACGATGGTGTTGTTGAACGACGCATGAATGTGCGCCTGCCCCAACGCGGGGGCGCGCTTGGCTTTCTTGCCGCCGGTCGAACGCCGGGCGCCTTTGGGTGTTCGTGCCATATGTCCTCGCTGTGGCTTATCGCCTAGAGCAGATCGCTGATCACTTCTGGTTTATCCTGGCCGATGACCCAGCCGCGGGCCGGAAGGAGGCCCAGGCCATCGCGCTACGAGAAGCCATAGGCGATAAGCAATATGCGGTGACTACTTCTTCTTCGCTCCGCGCCGCCGGCCGCGCCCCGCCACCGTCTTCTTCGCACCTTTGCGGGTGCGCGCATTGGTGCGAGTGCGCTGTCCGCGCACTGGCAGGTTCCGGCGATGACGCAGGCCTCGGTAGCAGCCGATTTCGGTCAGCCGCTTGATGTTCATCTGCACTTCGCGGCGCAGGTCGCCCTCGACCGTGTAGTGGCCGACGATGTATTCACGCAGGGTCGTCACTTCGGCCTCGGTCAGGTCGCGCACGCGCGTGCTGGGATTTACGCCCGTGGCTCGCAGGACGTTCTGCGAGGTCGGCAGGCCGATCCCATAGAGGTAGGTCAACGCAATTTCCACGCGCTTGTCGCGGGGCAGGTCAACACCTTCGATACGTGCCATGTTTGGATTCTACTCCTTGCCTCCGTAGCGGCGATTTCAGTCGCCCAAACGGAAACGGCTGAAGCCGTTACGACTCACCCTTAACCCTGCCGCTGCTTGTGCGTCGGGTCCTGGCAAATCACATAAACTTTTCCGCGCCGCTGCACGATCTTGCATTTGGCGCAGCGCTTGCGAATAGACGCCTGAACTTTCATGTTGAGCCTCTCCCTATGCAGGCGGCAGAAAACTTCTCCCGCCCATAACTTTTCTTTCTAGCAAAGCGTTGATTATACCCGCCGCGTGACGTTACGTCTAGGGTTTTGTCAAAATCTCCGGCTCCCCCTCCGTCACCGCCACCGTGTGCTCAAAGTGTGCGGTGAGCGAGCCATCTTCCGACACTACTGTCCACTGGTCGGGCCGGAGGCGCGTTTCACGTGTGCCGACCAGCACCATCGGCTCAATCGCAATCGTCATGCCGGACCGCAGGCGCAGGCCCGTGCCCGCTTTGCCATAGTTGGGCACCGACGGGTCTTCGTGCATATGCCGCCCGATGCCGTGACTGGTGTATTCACGGACAACTTTGAAGCCGTAGCCCTCGACGTAAGCCTGGATAGCCGCCGACACGTCACCGGTACGGCGGCCCGGCTTCATTTGAGCGATGCCCGCCCACATGGCATTTTCGGTCACGGCCAGCAGCCGCTCCACAATCGGCTTGCAAGCCCCCACCCCAACGCTGACGGCCGAGTCCGCGTAATAGCTTTGGTACAGCGTTCCGCAGTCCAGGCTCACCAAATCGCCCTCGCGGAGCACGCGCGGCCCCGGGATGCCATGCACCAACTCGTCATTCACCGAGATCGTGGTGGCGTTGGGAAAAGGATATGGCCCTGGATAGCCTTTGAAGGCCGGTTTCGCTCCATGCTGGAGGATGACCTTTTCCGCGATGGCGTCCAGTTGCCGGGTCGTGAGTCCGGGTCGGATGTTAGCGCGCATTTCGGCCAGCGCCAGGGCCGTGATTTTGCCCGCTTGGCGCATCAAGGCCAACTCTCGGGCGCTCTTAATTTCGACGCCGGAGTGCCAGGTTGGCGAGCCCGCGAGAATCACTGCCCGCCCGCCGCCTCGACTGCCGCGCGCAGGGCCAACGTCACCGCCGGGATGGGCTGCTCGCCGTCAATCTCCACCAACTGGCCCCGTCCCTGATAAAACCGAATCAAGGGCGCGGTCTGCTCGAAAAAGACGCGGATGCGTTTGGCCTGCACCTCAGCTTTGTCGTCTTCGCGTTGATAAAGTTCGGTCCCGTCCACATCGCACTTGCCCGCGACTTTGGGCGGGTTGAAAAGCAAATGATAAGTGTGCTGCTGCGCTCCCCGGCAAATCCAGCGCCCGGAGAGGCGATCCAGCAGCACGTTCTCCGCCACCTTCACGTACAGCACCACGTTCACCTTCCCCCCAAACTCGGCCAACAAATGATCCAACCCCTCGGCCTGCGCCACCGTGCGCGGAAAGCCATCGAGCAGCGCGCCGTTTTGGGCATCAGGCTGTTGCAGCCGCTCGCGGATCATGTTGATGGTAATATCGTCCGGCACCAGCTCGCCCTTGTCCATATACTGCTTGGCGTGCTGTCCAAGCGGGGTCTGACGCTTCAGGTTGTCGCGGAACAGATCCCCCGAAGCTACCTGGGGCAAGCCGTACTGCTTGCGCAGAATTTGCGCCTGTGTGCCTTTGCCCGCGCC
>Ga0184637_10003185_pt1 | contig 10320 bp, 7 predicted proteins | sample PLM3_127_b2_FD_133143 | JGI IMG/M metagenome (GOLD analysis project Ga0184637, IMG submission 133143) | Groundwater sediment microbial communities from an aquifer in East River, Colorado, USA - PLM3_127_b2 | ecosystem: Environmental > Terrestrial > Soil > Riparian zone | place: USA: East River... | reverse complement strand
GTCCCGCCCATCACTCGACCCCAGCAAATCTTCGCACGCCCGTTCGGGATGCGGCATCAGTCCCAGCACGTTGCGCGAGCGATTGCAGATGCCGGCAATGTTATCGCGCGAGCCGTTTGGGTTTGCTGCTTCAGTGATGTTTCCGTCCTGGTCGCAGTAACGAAAGACAATCCTATCTTCCTGTCGCAGCTCTGCCAACGTCACATCGTCGCAGACGTAGTTTCCCTCGGCATGGGCGATCGGAATTCGTAGCACCAAGCCTGGTGTCATTTCATTTGTATAGGGTGTGTCTGAAGTTTCGACGCGTACAAAGATGTGTTCACAAATAAAGTGTAAATCGCGATTGCGGATCAAGGCGCCCGGCAAGAGTCCAGCTTCGCAAAGAATCTGAAACCCATTGCAAATTCCCAGGACGAAACGGCCAGTCGCGGCATACTTCTTCACCGATTCCATCACCGGCGAAAACCGCGCCAACGCGCCGGCGCGCAGGTAGTCGCCATACGAAAAGCCACCCGGAATAATCAAGGCGTCGTAAGAGTTTAGATTTGTATCGCGATGCCAGATGAAATCCACCGGCTGGCCAACCTGTTTTGAGATCACGTGATAAGCATCGTGATCGCAGTTTGAGCCGGGAAAAACTATGATTCCAAACTTCACCCTTCAATCTCCACGCGGTAGTCTTCGATGATCGGATTGGAAAGAACTTCGCGCGCCATGCGAGCCACGGATTCGCGTGCTTGCTCCTCGTTGGCTGAATCCTGGAGAGCAATCTCGAAGTATTTACCCTGGCGAACGTCCGCGATTCCGGTAAAGCCAAGCAGCTCGACGGAGTGTTTTATCGCTTTGCCCTGCGGATCAAGAACGCCTGGTTTGAGGCTAACGAAGACTTTCGCTTTCATATCGTTTGGCACCGCTCCCAATTTTGCCCTTCATACTAAAACATAACATTGCTTCATGTGTAGCTAATAGCATACTATCCGGCCCGCGACTTTTGTATTCGGTATTTAACTTCAGACAAATTAAGAATCAGGAGAACTCACACCATGCAGAATCCGCCCCCAGGCCTAACTGGCAAATCAAGCACTGGACTTGACGAGAACATCGCTGCTTTACTCTCCTACATATTTGGCTGGGTCTCCGGCCTGGTCTTTTTCCTGATCGAAAAAGACAGCAAGCTGGTCCGCTTTCACGCGATGCAGTCGATCCTCCTCAATGTTCTTATTGCAATCGTATGCTTCGCAGGTTGGATAGTCACCTTAGTACTCGTTTTGATCCTGGCTCAGGTTGCAGACGTTATGGGCACGCTGGCCGGCCTGATAGCGAGTCTCATCTGGTTGATTATTGGAGCCGCTCTGCTGATCACGTTTATTCTGTGTTTGGTACGAGCTTATCAGGGGAAGTTTTTCAAGTTGCCCATTATCGGCAACATGGCAGAAAGAATCGTCAACAAGTAGTCAGAAAGCCCGACCAAGGGAGGGCTCCTCGGGGCAGTAGCCCAACCGTGAGGGAGGGCGCCTTCCGAACCCTACGCCCTCCCTCACGGTCGGGCTACTGCCCGCTTTTGCTAACATTCGGTCTTTCGCCAAAGACCCTGTCAAAGATCCAGTCGACATTTCGTAAATAGGTGTCGAGCTTGAACACTCCATCGATCTCCGGGACAGATAGATGCGAATTGATATCCGCATCTCCCTTCAGGAGACCCTTAAAGTTTTCGTCTGTTTCCCAAACCTTCATGGCATTTCGCTGCACCCACTCATAAGCGGTTTCGCGTGAGACGCCTTTTTGCGTCAGCGCCAGCAGGAGTTGTCCGCTGAAGACCAGCCCTTTCGTCAACTGCAGGTTCTGCAGCATGCGCTCCGGGTAAACCACCAACCCTTCAATTAACGACGCCGCCTTATGAAGGATGTAATCCAGAGCAATGCTCGAATCAGGCAAAACCACGCGCTCAGCGGACGAGTGGGAAATGTCGCGCTCGTGCCAGAGAGCAACATTTTCGAGCCCCACCAAACTGTTGGCTCTGACTACGCGGGCCATGCCGCAGATGCGTTCGGAGAGAATTGGATTCCGCTTGTGGGGCATCGCACTCGAACCTTTCTGGCCGATAGCGAAACGTTCCTGAGCTTCGTAAACTTCCGTCCGCTGCCAGTGGCGAATATTGAGCGCGAACTTATCGAGCGATGACGCAATGATGGCCAGGGTGCACAGGTATTCAGCATAGCGATCGCGCTGAATGATCTGCGTAGAAACCGGAGCGGGTTTCAGGCCAAGCCGCGCGCAAACTCTCTCCTCAACTTCCGGGTCGAGCAGTGCAAATGTTCCTACAGCGCCGCTGATTTTCCCAACAGCCACGGTTTCGCGTGCACGCTTCAACCGTTCTCGATTGCGGCGCATCTCGTCATACCAAAGTGCGAAAGTTAGGCCGAAAGAGGTTGGTTCAGCGTGTATGCCGTGGGTGCGGCCAATTTGCGGAGTGTGCCTAAACTCAAACGCCCGGCGCTTGAGCACGTCCAGGAGCGCCTCGACTTTCTTGAGCAGAAGATCGCAGGCATCGCGCAACAAGAGCGCATTAGCAGTATCCACGACATCCGAAGAGGTCAGGCCGTAATGAACGAAGCGCGCGGCTTCGCCGATGTTTTCGGCGAGGTTGGTGGTGAAGGCAATGACGTCGTGGTTAGTGGTCTTTTCAATCTCGTTTATTCGCTCAACTGAAAACTTCGCTCGCGACTTAATCTGCTCGAGCGCTTCCTGCGGAATCGTTCCCATCTCCGCATGCACTTCGCAGACAGCGAGCTCCACCTCGAGCCACTTCTGGAATTTGCTCTGTTCACTCCAGAGCGCACCCATTTCAGGCAATGTGTAACGTTCGATCATAAGAATCTCATCCGCAGATTACACAGATTACGCAGACAAAGAAATCACAACGAACCAGTTGCGCAGCAGAAGAAAGAGTTGCGGCAAATCATGAATCAAGAACTGCCAGTTTAGTGTTTTTACCATCTGTGTAATCTGTGTAATCTGCGGATGTCTTTTATTTCAGTGCCGTTGAATTCACAAAATAACGCGCGAGCAGCCAGCGGCCATCGCGCTCTACCAAAGTGAAGGTTTCCATGCCTTCGCCATTCTGAAACTTTGTTCTGTAAGTAACGATATATGCCCGACCTTTTAATGGCCCGCTGGAGTTTTGCTGTTCAGTCGCCGACTGCAGCATTCGGTTTTCAACTGCGCCGAGCTTTGTACGCAGAGTCTTGAAGGCGGCAATTGACTGTTCGAGCGTAGCGTCTTGTCGCCAAAGTTCCGATGCCTCGTTGTAGATCTTGTCGTAGCGCTCCGCCGCAATCTCTTCGCTTATAGTGCCAATTGCCGACTCGACCTCCGCCGGAATAGTTCGGCGTTCCGGATTTGACGCGCAAGCAAGGCTCATGACAGCGATCAGAAGGCCTAGCGCGCATCTAAAAGTCCAAATGGAACCTTGTTCGACAAACTCGAGGAGCCTCTGATTAAGCGGAGGCGGTCCGGCAAGCCTCCATACTTTAACTTGAATGCCAGTCAGCCAGCGGGGGCAAGCCCGCCTTCCCAACCCTGAGATGCTTTGATTAGTTCGGTTGATCCCGCCTTGAAGGCCCTTCAATGAAGAACTAAGACTCAACTCCGATAATCTCAGGGTTGGGAAGGTGGGCTTGCCCCCGCTGGTTGGCCAACACTCACTGCTGAACATCAACCTTGCATACTTGACCAGAGGTTCCGTTAAGTTTGGCGGATGTTCATCCCTCATCCTTTCCTTACACCTCGATCCACGGAGTTGGCTCCTTTGGAAACGACAGGCTGACCTGGGTGTCGGCATGAAAAAGTGGATAGCGTTCCTGCAGGGCAACTTCCGCGGAGATCTTGGCAAGGTAAGGGTTGTTCGCACGCTGAGAAAGATGCGCCAGCACTAGATATCTCGCGACCCCATCGAAGCCGTCACGAATCCAGTCAGCCACGTCTTCGTTGGAGAGATGACCGAGGCGTGAAAGAATTCGCTGTTTCAATTCCCACGGATAAGCGTCACAAGCCTTCAACATGTCGCGGCTGTGGTTTGATTCGATCACGACCGCGGCGCAACCACGCAACCGCTCGCTAACGAGTGTCGTGATGTGGCCAAAGTCCATCAACGTGGCGATCTTCACACCTTGATGCGTCGCCGTGAATCCGAAATTGTCTACAGCGTCGTGCGGGATAGTGAAAGGATGAAATTCGATCTCCCCGATGCGAAAGTCGCGGCTCGATTCTATCTGCTCGACGCGGTCCTGGAGCGCCCGGGTGCGTTTGCGTGGTTCTTCATCGTTAACGTTGTTGCGCTCGCTTATGTAGGCATCGCAAGTTTTGGCGGAAATGTAGACGGGGCAATCGACGGCTCGAAGCAACACGCGCAGGCCGCCGGCGTGGTCGCCATGTTCATGTGTGACCAGGACGGCGTCGAGTTTCTGCGCGTCTTCGCCGACGAGCGCGAGCCGGCGCGCGATCTCCCTGGCGCTGAGTCCAGCGTCAACGAGAACACGAGTCTCGCCCGCAACGATCAAAACCGCATTGCCCGTTGATCCGCTGCCGAGAACGGTAAGTTTCATGTTAAGGAAATTAGAACTATGAATCGCGCTACTAAGAAAGGTGTAGAAAGAAACTTTAGCACTTAATACTGAAAACGGCTACCGCGGCATTCGGTGTTACGCAAACTGTTAGTTTGCGAACTTTGGGTACAGACTCATCTCCGTTTCAAATCGGTCAAGCGGCGCAAACTAACAGTTTGCGTTACAAGGAACCAAACGACATCGTTCAGATCCTAAGCCGCGAGCGATCGACGCAAAAGCCGTTGAGGTTTCCGAGAGCGCCGAGCCCCAGCGATTCGCTCGTGAAAAACTCGCGGGCCACCCGCTGCAGATCATCCGCATTGGCAGCCTCAATTTTTTCAATGGTCTCCGCAGTGGAAATGCGACGGCCATGGATAATCTCCTGGCGGGCCAGCGCGCTCACGCGCGCACTCGAAGATTCAAGCCCGAGAAGTATCGATGATAATGCTTGATCCTTTGCCAGCTTCAACTCCTCCGCGGAAATGCTCTCAGCCACAACCCGTCGCATCTCCGCCAACGACAGGTCGAGCACCTCGTCCAGGTGCTCTGGAGACGTGCCTGCATAGATCGTGAAAACGCCGACGTCGGAAAACGCGCTGCCTCCGGCTCCGACCGAGTAAGCAAGACCGCGCTCTTCTCGAATTGTTTGCCATAGGCGGCTGGAAGTGCCACCACCGACTACCGACGCCAGCAGGCTCGCCGCATAGCGATCACTGCTTTTAGCGTCGGGCCAGGGTGCAGCGATAACGAGATGTGCCTGCTCGAGTTCCTTCTTCTGCTCAATAAGAATCGGGGCTGCCGGTGTAGGTGATTGTTCAGCCGCATCCGGCCGGCCCGCTTCCGTCTCAGCTATGGCGTTGGCAAACGAACTTTCAACCAGCTCCACCAAACGTTCGTGCTCAACATTACCCGCCGCCGCTACGACCAGGTTTGCGGCTGAAAACTCGCGCGCGTGAAAGGCTGATATAGTATTGTGATCAAACGAAGAAATGGTTTCTTCGGTGCCTTCAATTGGGCGTCCCAGCGGATGGCCGGGGAAATAAGCGGCGTTGAAGAGTTCTCCCAGCAATTCGTCGGGAGTGTCCTCAACCATTTTCATCTCTTCGAGGATGACCTTCTGCTCACGTTCCAAATCATTTTGGTCAAAGCGCGGGTGGGCGAGGAGGTCGGCAAGCAGATCAAATGCCTGGGGCAGACTTCTGTCCGCAACCTTTACGGCGAAACCTGTCATCTCATGGGTAGTAAAAGCATCGAGATTTCCCCCAAGCCGATCAGACTCAACGGCAATATCGCGAGCCGTTCGGCGCTTTGTCCCTTTGAAAACTGCATGTTCGATGAAATGGCAGATGCCGTTGAGTTCGGGGGCTTCGTGGCGGGAACCACGTCGCACCCAAATCCCGGCGGTTACCGACCGCAGACCGGGCATGTGCTCAGTCAGAACCGTGATGCCGTTGGAGAGTCTGGTAGAGCGAACTTCGTCAATCATGAATTACACAATCAAAAACGGACAGAAATTAAACACAGCTCCGCATCCTAGCACGCCGGAAACCGGGGGCAAAGCGGAGCCAAAGTGGACGCTGAGCAGGGTCCCATTGCTTGACAGGGCTTCGATTATTGGCGGAAAATGCAACTATTCAACGGTTCCGGTAAGTCTCCTGGCCAGAACCAGTTCGCCTTCTGCGGGTTAAGGCGAGGCTGCCTTGTAGCTCTCGCGAGGGTGAGGATCTTTAGGAGACTTCTTCCTATTTTGCGCAAAACACAGTCAAAGTCGATCGCTTCAGACGTTTCCACAGCGAGACGTAAGGAGGTTTCGTGGCAATGAGAGTATTAAAAATTAGTTTAGGAAGAATACTAAGTCTTTTTCTGGTTGCGTTTTTGGCTGGTCTTTGCGTCCAGGTTCCCACTGCAAGCGCAAGCAGAGGAAACATGGCGACGATTACCGGGGCCGTTCTTGACAACAAAGGCAATCCAGTATCAGGTGCGCTCATTTCTTTGCTGCGGGATGGGGCGAGCAAAGTCATCAAGCAAACGCACAGCGATGCTGCTGGCCGCTTCACCACGCGGATCTCGCCCGGCCGGTATGGCATCAGGGCCATTGCCGCAGGCTTTAACGAAGTCATCTTTTCCTCTGTTGAAGTTCGCGCCTCGCAGGAACTTGTTTACCGCTTCAACCTCGAGCCCATTGGCTCTGGCAAGACTTTGCCCGAACGCCGCAAAGACCGCGACGATGTGAAATGGACCTTGCGCTCGGCGCAGACCCGCCGTTCCATCTTCCAGGCACAAGAGGGCGAGGACGCCGACATCCAGGCAGTGCTGGGAAGGGAAACAGCCTCGGACTCAGAGACCATCGGCGCTGGCGCCACTCAGGACAGCAGCGAAGCCTCCAACAAAGATTCTCATGGCACGGTTCAGGGAGTTGTCGAAACATATTTTGCCAGCAACTCAAACGGTCCAGGCTATCCTGGCCTTAATTTTGCCATCGCAGCTTCCCCGAGCGATCGGATCGAATTGGTCTTTGCCGGTCAAACAGCTGCCGGCCCGAATGCTCCCGAAAGATTCGAAGCCAGCACTCACCTCCGTGCCGGCCAGCGGCACCGGATGGGAATGAGCCTCGGCGCCGTCCGCTTTGGCGCCCCAATCTGGGCGTCAACCAAAGATAGCCAATCAGATGGTCAATCCCGGTTGGGCCAGATTTCAGTCCGGGCGATCGATGAATGGATAGTTCGCGACGGGATCGTAATCGTCCTTGGTCTCGACTACTCGCGTTTTATCGGCGCTGGTGGTGCGCACTCGCTCAATCCGCGCATTGGAATCCAATACGACGTGAACGCGCGTACCCGATTGAAAGCCGCTTATGCGCCCGGTGGAGAAGAAGGCAGCATTCAGAGCATGGCGGTGTTTGAAGAGACTCAAGTTGCTTTCAGGGAAGCCGGCAAAAGGCCGATCGCGTTCGTTGATGGCCGTGCGGTGATGGACCGTAGCCATCGACTCGAGTTCGGTGTCGAAAGAGTCATCGATAATAAATCCAACCTCGAAGGCACCGCTTTCTTCGATACGACGTTGGCACGTGGCGTCGGCTTGCTCAGCACACCGATGACGGCCTTCTCAGGCGCGACTGGCGAAGCATTTATCAATGTTGCCAATCAACAGGGCGCATCGAAGGGCATGCGACTGGTTTATACGCGAAGGCTCAGTCGCATGTGGACCGCGTCAGCTGGATACTCCTTCGGTCGTGGACAGCGGCTGGCATCCGGTGACATTTCCCAGCCAACAGAAATATTTGAGAGCGGCTTTTTCCAAACGGCGGCGCTGCAACTGGGCGCTGGTTTTAACACGGGCACAAACATTCGCACCGTGTTGCGTTTTTCGCCAAACGCCACTGTGTTTGCTATCGATCCCTTTGCCGGACGCCTCGCTGTTTATGATCCCTCTTTAAGCGTCCAGGTTACACAAGAACTGCCGAGCTTCGGTCTGCCTATTCGCGCTGAAGCTGTCCTTGATGCGCGTAATCTGCTGGATGTGCAGTCAAGCACTGACAACGGAGAGATACTCACCCAACTCAGCACCGGCCGCCGTTTTGTTCGCGGTGGGATCTCCCTCAGGTTCTAAGAAGGAGAGGAAGAATCAAAACGGGAAAAAGCTCCCCAGCTCCGCTAGTCTCGCGCTCTTTTTCTTTCGGTCGCCTATCTACCCGGCCTCCAAAATCTCGGAAAAGTCCAAAAACTTGGACAGCGTGATCAGCGAGAGCATTCGTTAGAAACGCCCATAGCAGCAGCATGAGGGAAGATACAGGCCATGCCTGCAAGGAAATCCGGAATGAGACTCCTCCATAGGCCGAGATCAAACAAGGATTTGACGGCTGAGCAGAATAGATGAGCTTCGCGAGTATTGGCTTGGGAACATACCTTGCGTTTTATCCCTGGATCGAGAGCGTTGATAATCTGTAGGTAGAACGACTTAAGTGAAAAGATCGGTTTTTACGACTGGGACATGGCTGGTGCTGGCCGGCGCCGCTCTGCTGGTGACGGCGGGAGTATTGAACTTTGCTCAACGGCTGGAGCATGAGACGCCACCCTGGGATGGGGTCAGGTGGACGAACACTAAACAGGGCATACTTGCTGAGACAGTATTAACCGGATCCTCCGGAGCGCGCGCTCAAATCCTGCCTGGAGATCGCTTAATCGCGATCAGTCTCGAAAACAAAAATTATGAAGAAGTTGCCCAGGCAGAAAAGATCCAGATGTATCTGGACCAGGCCCATGTGGGCGGCAAAATTCATTATCTGATCGAGCGCCCATCGTACCCGGCGGAGAGTCGGTACTATTATGCCGATCTCGATAATCTGAATGCGATCCACAAATGGACCCCGAGAGATCTGTACATTAATCTCATCGGCCTGGTCTATTTGTTCGTCGGCTTCTTCGTTCTGTTCAAGCAGGGCGGTCGAGCGCCCTTTGCACTCCATTTCGCAGGTCTTTGTCTGGCGGCCTTCGTTTTTCATTCCTACACACCGATCGCGGTTTACGAAGATCTGGATCTAGCGATTGCGTTTCTGAAGAATGCCGCGTTTATTCTCTTTCCTCCATTGTTCCTGCATTTCTGTCTGGTTTATCCCGAGCGACAGCAACTCTTCCAGGAAAGACGATGGCGCGCGGTTTTGCTTTATGTGCCGGCCATACTTCTCCTCGCGCTTGCTAACTTTGTCTTCCTGCGTAACGTCCTGCCGCTGGTGCCGCCGTTAAGCCAAGTGCCGCCAATCTCTGATTCTTTCGTCGGGTTGTTTTACCGGCTTAGCTTCGCCCACTTTGTTCTGGCCCTGGTGGCCAGTGTCTATTTCCTGATCCGAACGTGGATTAAGGCCAAAAGTGCAGTTGTTCGGCAGCAGATGAAATGGGTGATTTGGGGGTCATTACTTGCCGTTGCCCCTTTCACGTTGCTTTATGCCGTCGGATATCTGCTGGGCACGGAGACGGACCCATGGCTGATTGACGCGGCGGTCCTCCCTCTGATTCTTATACCGCTCGCGTTCGGCTATTCAGTGGTTCGCTACCGGCTGATGGATGTGGAACTGGTTGTGCGCCGTGTGTTCGTTTACGTTTTCACCACGCTGGCAATCGCTCTGATGGTCGGCGTCGTCGTCTACCTCGCGGGGCTTTACGCGCTCGGGGGCGATCAGGGTTTCACTTCGGGCGAGATTACTTTGCGAGTGGTGATAGCAATCGTGGCGATGGCAGCCATCGTCATGATTGCCGCGCCCGTGAAAAACTTTTTACAGGAACAGATCGATCGGCTGTTCTATGGCGAGCGCTACGACATGCGCAACAGCTTGCTTGATTTTGGCCGTACGCTTTCCGCAACCACGGCGCTGGATCCTTTGCTTGACTCACTCGTCAGCCGTCTTCAGCAGGTAATGAACGTTGGTCGCATCGCGATTTTCATCGAGGACAAAAACGCGCCCGCGGGTTATCGCGTGGCTCGTGCCGCGGGCCTCTCAGCGGAAGTGGTTGTGCCAGCCGACTTTCGCGAGATGATCCGAATTCGCTCCGCCGAGACCGGAGTAGTCCGCACCGACGATCTGGATCTCAATCCAGAAACGACTGGTTTCGTGAGGCGTGCGCTTCACTATTATGTTCCCTGCGTGGTGCGCGGCCGGATGGTTGCAGTCATCGGCCTTGGGCGTTCGGCCGACGGCGCGCTGCTCTCTTCGGAAGACGTG
>Ga0184637_10003184_pt1 | contig 10322 bp, 10 predicted proteins | sample PLM3_127_b2_FD_133143 | JGI IMG/M metagenome (GOLD analysis project Ga0184637, IMG submission 133143) | Groundwater sediment microbial communities from an aquifer in East River, Colorado, USA - PLM3_127_b2 | ecosystem: Environmental > Terrestrial > Soil > Riparian zone | place: USA: East River... | reverse complement strand
GGTCCGGCCAAAGCCGGACACTACGTACGCCGGAGAGTACGTAGTGTCCGCCTTCAGCTGCCCACGCGACGCCATCGCGCGGCATCGCATCAAAAAACTGGCCCAAAACGGCCAGTCTCTTAGGAGGCGGACCTTAGGAAAGCGCCGGACTCTGTTGGTGCCAGTCGGTGATCCGTTCGTACGCGTCGGCCACCCTCAGCAGCGTTGATTCGTCGAACATCCGCCCGGTCAGCTGAAGCCCAACGGGAAGACGTTCGGATCGTTCGGATCGTTCGGGCCGTTCGGATCGTTCGACGAAGCCGCACGGGATGCTGATCGCGGGCAACCCCACCAGGTTCGCGCTGACCGTGAAGACGTCCGCAAGATACATCTGCAGCGGGTCGTCGGTCTTCTCACCCAGCCGGAACGGCGGCGTGGGGCTCGTGGGCATTGCGACCACATCCGCCTTCTCGAACGCGGCGTCGTAGTCCTGGCGCAGCAGCGTCCGCACCTGCTGCGCCTTCAGGTAGAACGCGTCGTAGTAGCCGGCACTGAGCACGTAGGTGCCGAGCATGATGCGGCGCTTGACCTCCGGCCCGAATCCTTCATCTCTGGTCCGGCTGTACATCTCCTTCAGCGTCTCGGCGGCGGCGGCGCGGTGTCCGTACCGCACGCCGTCGTAGCGCGCCAGGTTCGAGCTCGCTTCCGCGGTGGCCACCAGGTAGTAGACAGGGATGGCGTACCTGGCGTGGGGCAGGTCGATGTCGACGAGGGTCGCGCCGGCGCGCCGCAGCATCTCGAGCGCCTCGTCACATGCGCCGCGGACGCCTTCGTCGACGCCTTCGGTGACAAACGCGCGCGGCACGCCGATGCGCAGGCCTGTGACGTCCCCTGTCAGCGCGGCCATGAAATCGGGCACCGGCTCCCGCGATGACGTCGCATCGGCCGGATCCGGTCCTGCAAGGACGCTCAGGGCGAGTGCCGCATCCGAGGCCGTCGTCCCGATCGGTCCGATCTGATCCAGCGAGGACGCGAACGCCAGCAGGCCATAGCGGGAGACGCGCCCGTAGGTCGGCTTCAAGCCGACAACGCCGCAGAACGACGCCGGCTGCCGGATCGATCCGCCGGTGTCGGAGCCAAGGGCCAGCGGCGCGCAGCGCGCGGCGACGGCCGCAGCCGAGCCGCCGCTCGAGCCGCCCGGGGTGCGATCGGTCGCCCATGGATTCCGCACGGGGCCGTACGCGGAATTCTCGGTGGACGATCCCATCGCGAACTCGTCGCAGTTGGTCTTGCCGACGATGATGGCGCCTGCCGCTTCGATCCGCTGCACGACCGTGGCGTCATAGGGCGGGATGAAACGATCCAGGATGCGGGACGATGCGGTCGTCCGCATCCCGCGTACGCAGAGATTGTCCTTGACGGCCACGGGTACGCCTGCGAGCGGACCGGCGGATGCGCCCGCTGCGCGCCGCCGATCGATATCGCTGGCGCGAGCGAGCGCGCGATCGGCGGCGATCAGGTTGAAGGCGTTGAGCGACGGATTGACCGACTCGATGCGCTCGAGGAAGGTGCGGCACACGTCGACGGCCGACACCCGGCCGGCCGCGATCTCGTCGCGTATCGCGCGCGCGCTTCCGTCCATGTGTCTACCGGAGCATGCCGTCGGCGGGGATACCGGGCCGCTCCGCCCGCACCCCACCGCGCAGGCGTGCGCGGCGGGGACCCCGCGTTGTCGCGGCCCGCGCAATCGCGCTGAGCACCCGGGTGAAGTGGGACTCCATCAGGTGATACGGTCCCTACGTGCCGATCACGCGCGGCACGCGGAACAGCCCGGCGTCCGCGGCCGCGTCGGGCGCATTACCAAGCGCGTCGGCCAGGGGCAGCGAATCGTGCGGCTCATCCTCGCGCTCGGTTCGCTGACTGGCGTGCACGTGCGCGGTCGCCGGGACGCCGCTCGTCTCGATCGCCTGCACCTGCCGGGCGTACGCGAGGATATCGGCGAGCTGGCGCGTGAAGAGCACCTTTTCTTCAGCGGTCAGCTCGAGGTACGCCAGCGCCGCGATACGTTCCACGTCGGCGATCGTGAGGTCGGGAGCCATGATCGTCGATGCTATCATCGGCCATCGGAGCGACGCCATGCGCATCGTCCGCCCGTCGGCCGTAGCAGGAAGCTGGTACCCGGCGAACGGGGCACGTCTCTCGGAGGCCGTCGACGCGCACCTCGCGTCCGCCGCGCTGGACGAGGTCGCTGCGTGCCCCCGCGCCATCATCGCCCCGCACGCGGGCTTGATGTACTCGGGGCCGGTTGCCGCCTACGCCTACTCGCTCGTGCATCGATGCCAGTACGCGGCGGTCGTGCTCGTCGGGCCCTCCCATTTCGTGGGCTTTCACGGCGTGTCCATCTGGCCTCGCGGGGCGTGGGACACGCCGCTGGGCGAGGTGAAGGTGGCGGACGGCCTCGCGGGCGCGCTGGCCGCGGAGTCGCGTGAGATCGTCGAGCATCCGGCGGCGCACGGGCGCGAGCACTCGCTCGAGATGCAGCTTCCATTCGTCGTCAGGCGGCTCCCGGGTGTGCCGATCGTCCCGCTCGTGATGGGGTATCAGCAGCGGGACACGGCGATGGCGCTGGGAGATGCGCTCGCACGTGGCATCACGTCGTACCAGGCGCGCTACCCGGGCGACGTGCTGCTGGTGGCCAGCAGCGACCTGTCGCATTACGAGGATGCCGCGACGGCCTCCCGTCTCGACGCCGACGTCCTGCGACACGTCGAGGCGCTCGATGCCGATGGCCTCATGGAGGCGCTCGAGCGGGAACCGCGTCATGCGTGCGGCGGTGGACCGATCGTTTCCGTGCTGCGCGCGGCCGTGCAGCTCGGAGGCACACGAGCCCGTGTCCTGCGATACGCAGACTCCGGCGACGTGTCCGGCGACAAGTCGTCGGTGGTTGGATATATGGCGGCGGCGATCTGGTGAAGACGGAAACTCCCAACTCCCAACTCCCAACCTCCACGAGAACGGGTCCAGGGTCCGGATGATTGGTCGTTGGCGCTTTGGGAGTTGCGCCTTGGGAGTTGGGTCTTGGGAGTTGGGCCGTTCGGAGTTGGGTGTTGGGAGTTGGGATTTGGGAGTTGACATGATTCCCCCCGAGGATCAGCAGCGACTGCTGGCGCTCGCGAGACAAGCGCTCGAGGCGCGCGTGCGCCGGCAGCCGCCGCCCCGCGCCGAACGCGGAGGCGCGCTGGACTGGCCGCGCGGTGCCTTCGTCACGATTCATTACCATGGCGATCTGCGCGGGTGCCTGGGGCGCATCGAAACCGACGCTCCACTGGCGGACACCATCGTGCAGCTTGCGGGGTCCGTGTCGGATTCCGATCCCCGCTTCGAACCGGTGTCGGCGCTCGAACTCGATGCGATTGCGCTCGAGATCTCGGTCCTGACGCCCGAGCGCGAGATCCACTCGATCGCGGAGATCGAAATCGGGCGTCACGGGTTGATTGTCGAGCAGGGCGCCCGGCGCGGCCTGCTCCTGCCGCAGGTGGCGACCGAATACGGATGGGACGCGCAGACGTTTGTGTCGCACACCTGCCTCAAGGCGGCCCTGCCGGCGGATGCGTGGCGCCAGGACGCGCGCATCCTGATCTTCGAAGCACAGGTCTTTGGTAAACACAAGTAGGCCCCGGGGCTCAGGCCCATGGCCTCAGCTGAAGCCTACGTCTGAGGCCGGGACCTGAGGCCTGCTGCTGATGGACAACGTCTGTCACACGCTCGTCGGCGCCGCGTTCGGGGAAGCGGGGCTCAAGCGCCACACCCGCTTCGGCAACGCGACGCTGATGATCGCGGCGAATCTTCCCGACGTCGATGTGCTCGTGTTCGCTACGGACGTTCCGTCGGTGGCGTTTCGGCGCGGATGGACGCACGGCACCATCGCCCAGGCGCTGTTGCCCATTGCGTTGACGGCGGTCATGCTGCTCATCGCGCGAGGGCGACCGGCAGATGACGACGACCCGCCGGTGAGCGCGAGCTGGCTGTTGCTGCTCTCGTACGTCGGCGTGATCTCCCACGTGCTGCTGGACCTGCTGAATACCTACGGCGTCCGGCTGCTGACGCCGTTCGACTGGCGCTGGTTCTACGGCGACGCCGTCTTCATCCTCGATCCGTACCTCTGGCTGGCGCTTGGCCTGGGCGTCTGGCTCTCGGCGCGCCGCGCGGCGTCGACGCCCGCGCGCACACCTCGCACCCCGGCGCGGACGGCGATCGTCGTGGCCGCGTTGTACATCGCCGCGATGTGCGTCACGGCCCGCGTGGCACGCGAGCGTGTGCTCGACGCGTGGAGCGCAGCGCACCTGGCGGCGCCCAGGGGGCTCATGGTCGGGCCGATCGCCATCAGCCCGTTCCACCGCACCATCATCGTCGACGCCGGCGAGCACTATGAGACGGGCACATTCGCCTGGCCCGCGCGCGTCATCTTCGATCCTGTCGTGGTGCCGAAAAGCGATCGCGACCCGCGCGTCGCGCAGGCGCGCCAGGCGCCACACATCCGCGGCTTCCTCGTCTGGTCCCGGTTCCCGTTCTGGACGATCGAAGCAACCTCGGAAGGCAGCCGTGTCAGTGTCGGCGATATGCGTTTCCCGGGGCGGGGGAGCCCCTTCGTGCAGAGTGTGGTCGTTCGCTGAACGTGGACACACCGGAACCGTGCGAGCAGTGCGAGAAGTGCGACGTGCGAGGAGGGTGCGACGGTACGCGCCGCGATGGCCGGCGACGAACATTTCGCGAAGAACTCGCGGCGATGTATCTCGACAACCTGCGGGAGTTTTGTCGCCTCCACGAGTGGCATCTGACCGCCAATACCTCGCCTCCCCACCATTCTGGGCCTGAAAGCTTCAAGGGCGGTGCACGTGGCGCGGCTCGGGGTTTGCACGTGGAGGGTCTGTGTGCAAGAGTTCAGGACTCACGTCAGGCAGCGGTTGTCTCGATGGATAGTACCTCTGCAAAGCCTGCGGTCGCGCCACTACCCCCACGACGAACACGCGTGGTATACCCGCGCACGTGGGCGCCGAACCGGCACGTCGGGAAGGCTGATGCGGTGAGGACGCGCGCGGGCTGGTCGGCCTTGCCGTTCTCGGCGCTCGTCGTGGAGCCCAATGAAGACGACAGGGTGTTCATCGCTTCCACGCTGACCGCAGCTTGCTTTGAGGTCACTGCGGCCAAGAACTTCAGTGATGCAACATCACTCCTGATGGCCAACCCGCCCATGCTGCTGGTCACCGAGCTCCGGCTTCAGGCCCATAACGGGCTGCACCTGGCCCTCCGTGGCCTGTCGATGAATCCCCACATGATGGTTGTGGTGATGTCGGCATTCATGGACCCGGTTCTACAGCTCGAGGCGGAACGCTTCGGTGCGACCTTCGTCCCGAAGCCGGTCGCGGCATCGGAATTGGTCGCCGCCGTGTATCGCACCGCGCTGGGCCAACCGAATCCCGACGGGAGCCTCGAGCCGATTCGGGCTCCGTTCGAGCGCCGCCACGGCGACCGCCGCCTCGGCGACCGCCGCCAGAACTTTGCCGTCATCGGGCAGGGGGGGCGTCGGCAGGGGGATCGGCGGCGCGATATTGCCGGTGTGCTCGAGGGTCCTGTGCGTGAGGCGTTCACCGAATAGCTGTCGAAAGAAGCCACACTTTTGGTGGCTGTCATGCTCCCCGAGTGTTCTGAGCCTGCCGTACGGCCTGTGCGACCGTTGACGCTGCAAAGTCCGAAGCCGGGAAGCGGGGGCGAAGAAACGGTGTAAGAGTGAGTCCCACGCTGCCCGGCAAACTCATCAGTTGACTTTGCTCTGCGGCAGGAGTCTACTCGCTTGAGCTCGGCTGTAAATCACAATCAAAAAGAGATCCTCGCGGAGACGGCACAGGTCCGTTGCGAGCATGCCAGACACCAGATATCGCGAGGACCGTGACACGTCCGGTGCAAGCAGCAAGCGGATGCTGAGAAAGATACCAATGGCTCCTGATCGCTTTGCAACCAGCGACACGTCCACCAGGCGGCGAGCGAATGAGACTTATGTGGCCCGCGCACCGCTGCTCGATACGGAACGAAGTCTCAAACGCAGGAGTCAGACGCGGCTCTCGGACCTGCTGGGGGACGACGCTGAGTTGGTGCGCACCGGGCGTGCGAATCTGCTGCTCGTGGGGCCGGACGACGTCACCCGCGAGGTTGTCGACGCGCTCAGTCCCTGGTTCCGTCAGCCGGTGATCGTCGAGCATCCAGGCGAGCCGCTGGTGCTGGCTCCACAGGAGCACGTGGAGATGATGATTCTCCACGACGTTGGCGCCTTCGGGTTCGCCGATCAGATTCGACTGCTCGATTGGCTGCAGGGCGCTGGTGGTCGTACGCAGGTGATCAGCACCGCTTCGAGGCCTATTCTGCCGCTCATCAGCGCGGGCGCTTTTCTCGACACGCTCTACTATCGTCTGAATAGCCTCTACTTTGAAGTCAGGGCGCGTTGAACGTCGGTGCTACGGTGTCGTGACGCCCCGGCTGGCCAGCGTGGCACCCCGGCGCGTTTCGAGACGCGTGCCCTTGGTGCGGCGAGCGAATGCTGACGGAAGAAGGTTCCCGCGGCTCCGAAAGGAGGCAGGCGCGGGGTGAGGCCGCTCGTCGGTAACGTGGCTCGCTGGACAGGTCTCGTGGCCGGTTGACAGGAGGCGCCTGAAAACGTGCGCCGAATCCGGCTCAATCCTCGCAGGATATTCGCACACGCGGCTCATACCTGGGACCCTAGGTTCCTGTGTGCTCGGCACGTGGGCTGCATTCCGTACCGGGCCCGCCCAGGCAGGTTGTGATGGCCATAACGGTATTGCTCGTAGATCCTGATCCCAAGGCACGCTCCGTGTATGCCTCCGCGCTCACGGCCGTGGCCGATCCCGTCTACACGGTCGCCACCTTCGCCCAGGCCAAGTCCGCGTTACCGGAGGCGCGGCCTGACGTGCTTGTCACACAGGTGCGGCTGGCCGAGTTCAACGGGATCCACCTCGCGCTGTGGGGCCGCATGCGGCTGCCGAACCTGCGGAGTGTGATCATCGGGCAGTCGGATCCAAATCTGGAACTGGACGCCCGTGCGTCAGGCTTCTTCTATCTTCAATACAACGACGAGCAGGCGATTGTGCAGGGGGCGTTGGAGGCGGTGGCCCGCGAGAACCCGAGACGGCGTTGGGGGCGGAAGCGTCTGGCGCCGAATGTCGCCGCGCAGATCGACGGGACTCCGGCTCTCGTGCTGGACGCCGGTTACGGTGGATTCCGCCTTCAGATAGAGACCCCCTTCAGCGCCGAGCCCGACGCCGGCTTCGTGTTGGAAATCCCAGCCTTCGGAATACGCGCGGAAGCCGCATGCCGGTGGGGCCTGCGGGTTGGAGCCTCCGACTCTTACTGGTGGGGCGCGAGTCTGGGCGACGCCGACGTCCGCGCGGGCAGCGCCTGGCGCACCCTTGTGGATGCCTTGCCGTCTGAGTCGTGAAAGCCGGACGAAATAAGTACAAACTTGAAAGTGCAAAGTGAAAAGTAATGGTGAAAGTACACCTGCTGTACTTTGAACGTTAGTTTCCAGTTTGCACTTTGCACTTTGCAGTTTGAGCGTAACCTCCCGAGTGTCGGCTATCCGGCCGCAGCACGTAAGTCCTGACGAGTCTCCGACACAGGTTGCGCCCAGCTTCGTTACTTTGCTTAGTGTTTTCGCTCAATTCCAATGATCTGGGAGATGGCCATGAGGTTGCTCGGCATCCTCGACAATGCGCGAGCATCGAGAGAGTCCCGCTGAAATCGCCGCGACCCTGATCGGCTCGAGTGCCGCAACCCGCGAGCTCCGGGACGAGGCCGATCTCGCCTCGCGACTCCTTGTGGGTGTGATGATTGCCGGTGAATCCGGCGTCGGTAAGAAGCGCCTCGCCGAGCTGATTCATCGGCAAAGCGTGCGCGGCCGCGCGCCGTTTGTGCCGGCCAGATGCGCGGACCTCGGCGACGCGCAACTTGAAGCCCGGTTGTTCGGCGATATGTGCCGAGTCAGTCGAGCCGGTGCACTTGAGCGCGCGGACGGGGGCACGATCTTCCTGGAGGATGTCGACGCACTGTCGTTGAGGCTGCAGGCTCGTCTGTTGCGGTTTCTCGTCACCGGCGACGGTCAGCCAGTCGGCGGGAACACACTCTGCCCCCGGGTGAACGTGCGAATCATCTGTTCAACGACGATCCCCCTGATCGAGAGGCGTACGCCAGGCAGCTTTCGGACGGACCTCTACTATCTCCTGAATACGGTGTACCTCCCAATTCCTCCCCTGCGCGAGCGGCCCGAGGACGTGCAGCCGCTCCTGGAATACTTCACCGCGTACTACGCGCGGCGCAACGGCGTCGTGCCTCCTCGACTGACGCTCGAGTGCCTCGCCAGCGGTCTGAAATACGAGTGGCCAGGGAACGTACGACAGTTACAGGCGGCGGCAGCCCTGATTGTCGCACCCACCCTCCGAGCCACTCCACGTGAGATCTTCGAATCGGCCGCGCGGTGTCTTCCCAGCTTCACGACTCACGAGTCGTCACACCGGGCTGGTGTGAGGAACTAAGCACTCGTCTGGGTGCTGACACCACGATTCAATTGAGTCGAGAATCGTAATCGGTCTTCCTGGCGCCGCCGAGCGGACCAAAAGGTATCCATCAGGCAGCCTTTCTTCTCCGGAAGCAAGGATGTCATTTAGTTTGGAGCTCGACACCGGGATCACGCCAATGCGTGTGGGCGGGAACGAATCCGCCGCAAGACGTTTGACCGCAAGCACTTGCACACCCAAGACGACGCCCGGTGAAGGCTGGCGGTCTCTTTGCACCTCTGCTCACTTCGTGCGACCGCTCAAGAGCCGTGCCGGGCGCATACCGCAACCCGCTGCATAAACTCGAGATGATGATGATGATGAAAGATCTGTCCATTCGCGCTGGAAGCGTCGCCGTCCTGTGCGCAGTGCTGGGTGCATCCGTCGCGGCCTGCGACCTCTCCCGCGCCGCAGCGCAGATCGTGACCCGTCCCCTGACGCCGCCCGGGTACGTCATCGGTACCGACGACCTCCTGACGGTCACGTTCTGGCAGGACCGGATACCTATGGACGTCGTTGTCCGGCCAGATGGCAAGATCTCCATGCCGCTGTTGAACGACCTGCAGGCGGCGGGATACACGCCCGAGCAGTTGGCCGGCACGCTGGAGGAAGTGGCCGCGAAGTTCATCACGGAGCCGCAGGCGACCGTGGTCGTCAAGGAGTCCCGCAGCCGCAGGGTATTCGTCCTGGGCGAGGTCGGCACACCCGGCATGGTGCCTCTCAACGGAGAGATGAACGTGCTGCAGCTCATTGCGGTGGGCGGAGGGCTGCGCGAGTACGCCGACCGGAAGAACATCGTCATCATTCGCACCGAGAACGGGATGGAGAAACGCTTCAAGTTCAACTACAACGATGTCCTCAATGGGAAAAAAGTGGAGCAGAACATTCTGCTGCAACCGGGCGACACGGTCGTCGTTCGCTAGTACGCGGACTGCGCGGCATATGGACCTCGGCACACTCGTGACACCCAACCCCCGCATCCTTGTTCTCGCCATCGCGGCGGTCGTCGCGGCTGGCGTCGCTCCGGCGCTCGCGCAGGCGACCGCTTCGCCACCACCGTCGAACGGGCTGTTCCGCGGCAGCACCTCGGGCGCGAACGCGGGCCAGACGCTGGATGTCACGCTGGCCTTGTCTGCCGCATACGACAACGACGTGTCAGTGGAGGCTGGCCCGGTTCTGAATCAGCTCCTGGGCGCGGACACGACCGCTCAGTCCACCTTGCTCGACACGGCCGCCCATTACGGATGGCAAGGCCGCGACGTGCAGGTTCGAGGGACTGGCACATCGACGCTGCGCCATGATCGGTTCAGCGGCGACATCAGCAGCGTCAGCCACTCGGCGACAGCCGGCCTCACCGCTCGCTTGCCGTGGCGGACCACGCTGTTCGCCAACCAGACGGCGACCTACTCACCCTCATATCTGTACGCGTTGTTTCCGCGTGCCGCCGCGATCGGGCCTGGGGAAGCGCCTCCCGCCGCACCGGACTCCCCCGCGAGCAACTTCGAGTCGTACTCCTACGGCACGCAGATGACGCTCTCGCACGCGTTCACGCGCCGGAGCAGCGTCTCGGCGATCGCCGAGCGTAACAAGACGGATTATCGGGGCACGACGACGGGCCAGCCAGAGCTGGACTCGTACGGGATGAGCGGTCTCTTCGTGCATCAGGTGTCGCGCGCGACGAATGCGACCGGCCGATATCGCTATCGCTCCGGGAGCTTCGTG
>Ga0184637_10003183_pt1 | contig 10327 bp, 8 predicted proteins | sample PLM3_127_b2_FD_133143 | JGI IMG/M metagenome (GOLD analysis project Ga0184637, IMG submission 133143) | Groundwater sediment microbial communities from an aquifer in East River, Colorado, USA - PLM3_127_b2 | ecosystem: Environmental > Terrestrial > Soil > Riparian zone | place: USA: East River... | reverse complement strand
GTTCGCCAACGATTACGCCCTCATTCTCGTGGATTGTCCGCCGGCGGTAGACAGTCCGGCGCCCCAGAGTGCCCTGCTTATTGCGGATCTGGCCCTGATCCCGGTGATCCCGTCCCCGCCCGATTTATGGGCGGCGGTGGGGATCCGGCAGGTGCTCGAGCAAACGCGCACCGTCAATAGCGCGTTGCAGGCGCGCCTGGTGCTCAACGCCCTGGAGCCGCGGACGGCGCTGGCCAAGGACGTGCTGGACCTCCTGCGCGAGTTCGGCATCCCCCTGGCGGAGACCGCCCTGCATCACCGCACGGCCTACCGCCAAGCGGCGGTCTTTGGCGGTACGGTCCACACACTGGGGCGCAAAGCAGTGGCGGCCATTGCCGAGGTCGAGGCGCTCGCCCATGAGGTCTGGACGGTACTAGGAGGAGGAGAGGGATGGCCAAACGCCTCATGAAAGAGGCTCTCGGCGCTTCCATACGCGCTGCAAGCCAAGCCACCGCCGATCGCTTTGCCCGGGCGGAGGCCTATTTTGACACGCGGGAGCACAGCCCGGCACCTGCTCCTGCGGCGCCCGCGCGGGAGAAAGTCATCCGCGACGGCTTTACGATGCCGGTGGGGGACTATGCCCTGATTGCCGAGGTGCAGGCGGTCTGTCTGCAGGCCGGGCTGCATGTCACGAAAAGCGAAGTACTCCGCGCCGGCTTGCAGGCCTTGCTGCAGCTGGCTCCCGAGGCCCTACAGCAGATCGTTCTGGCCTTGGAGAAGGTCAAAACCGGGCGTCCAGCGCAAGGAGAATAACTCTTTATACCGTAGAAATACTTTGAACTGTTCCGCCTGCTCGCCGTCCAGACCCGTGCTTACGGGGTGAGTCGTACCGTCTCGGACAGCTCCACGTCGAGGGCACGGGCAATCTCCAGGAGACGCCGGAAGCTGACGGAGTGATAGCGCGTGGCTTCATAGCGCTGGAGCTGCTGTGGCTTGAGATGGAGCCGCTTGGCGAGGTCGGCTTGGGTGTAGCCGCGGGCAATGCGGGCCTTGATCAGGAGGTCAGGCAGTTCACTCAGGGAATGGAGTTCCAGCGTCGAAACCTGGCGTGCCTTCAACGCCTCATATTCCGCCATCTCGTGGCGCAGGTCCGCCAATTGCGACGCCACACTGTCCTGCATCGCCTGGTGGAGACGGGGTGGCACGGGATCTGGGCGCGGCGTGGCACCCAGGCTCGCCAAGGAGGCCTCAAACTGGGCGATGCAAAGCGACAGCAGCGCATTCGCTTCCTGGCCAGTCCCTTTCAGTTCATCAAGAGCGATGAGCACACGGCCGTCTGCCGACGCATTAGAGAGTCGCTCAAATGCTGGAGCGATTTCCCCACGGACATTCAAGAGCTCCCCAAGAATATCGGGGAAGGACAGGTTGAAAAGATGATCAGCCGTTTCTAGGAGAACCGTCTGCCCAGCAGCTAGGCGTTTTTCGGCCACTCTACAGAGCCAGGTTGTTTTTCCTGCACCGTCTGGGCCGTCGACAAGGAGTAAAGAACGTCTCTCTACAAGGAGTTCTTCCAGCATTATGTCGGTATCAGTGCGATCGATGGTGATGTCTCGACGATAGCTCCGCAGAGCTGTTAAACGTGCAAGCGTCTCCGTAGTCGTCTGAGCCATGCGCTCGTGGAGGAGAATTGGGTGGTCCGCTGCTTTGATATATCCTAAAAGAGGGACTTTCGTACGGAGGGAGTCTGCCACTTCACGGTCGTCGGGAGTGTACTGTACACCAAAGAGGGATGTTGTATAGAAGAGTGTGTCTTTTGAACGTCCGCGATATATGAGGACTGTCCCAGGTTGCCTGACAAGGGAGCTTGATAGGAGGAAAGGGCCACAGGGCATCATCCACCCGGGACCTTCCAGTACCAGACGTCCCCTGTCGGTGTCGATTTCCCGAAACTGGCCAAACTCAGGATGTGTCGTGTAACAGCGCTTAAACAAAGGTTCGCTAGTCTCCAACGCCCTCGTTACAAACTCTGGGAGAAGACGTTCCATGCCGTGATATCGATGGTTTCGCAGGCCGAGGATAGGGTCAAACACCCGGTTCCTATGCATATCCTTGCGCCACGGCTTCAGAAGTTCTTTGTATGGCCGTCCGTCAGGCACAATGTTCATAAGCTTCTCAAAGAGGCCATGCCAGTCACCAAGGCTCGGTTTATCCCGTTCTAAAAAGAATCCACGGATCTGATCGTCCCGGCACTCTTCTATATCAAGAAATACGGAGGTCAAAAGGAGCGCATCGGTACATAGAAGAAGCTCGAAAGCCAGTAAAAGGGCGTCGAGTCGCTCAGAAGGCACAGTCTGTGAGAGATATGTCTGGATAGCCTCATGCACAGGATGCGCAATGTCCATAGGTTTCATGCTCCTGAATCGTAATCCTGCGAGGTTCGGAGGTACGCTGTGTAGATGTCCCCTGTGATATCCCCAGTTGCTTCGAGGCGCTCCACAAGGCATTCAATGATCAAAAAGAGCGCTTCTGAACGGAGCTGAAAACCACGGTAGTCGCGTGGCGCCTCCTCAACGTTCTTGAACAGCGTATGAAAATCTTCGGGAAGCCATGGGAGGCCTGATACCAGATAATGCCGCCACTTCGGGTCAGGAATCCGCCGATCGTTTGTGAGAAAGAGTATCTGCAAGGCGTAATCAAGTACCCGATCAATGATCACATGGGCGGCGGCGACACATCCACGCTTGATCCAGAGATCGTGGGGCAGAGCCCAAGTGTAGCCATACTTGTGCTGGCCGTACCATGTCCGTGGCTCAAACCCGAGCCAGCCAATTTTGAAGAGCAGCTCTCGGGTGCGTTCACGCCTCGCTTCTGTTCCGAGGCGTAGAGCCTGACGAAGCGCCTGCACTGCAGAGGGATGACGACGAAAGAGGACAAGACTCTCCTCGAACGCTTGGAGACGTGTGTCGTCCCACGTTGACGGCGGACTAGCCTCAAGGTCAACGGGATAAAGATCAACGCTCAGCCCAGCAAACCAACGCTCGCCACGCCAGAGCTTCCCCACTCCAGGACCGCGCCCCAGCACGGCCAAGTCAATGTCCGACCAGGCATCCCCAAAGCCACGCGCCAGCGAACCGAGTCCAAGGATGACTTCTACCCCTGGATCCTCCTGGATCTGCTCTACCAGCGCTTCAGCAACCGCAACGTGGTGCAGGTAGAGGTTTTCACCTTGGACGAATGCATAGTGCGGCTCCGGTGGACTGAGGCGCTCAAAAGGCTCTAAAGTACGAGAGAGGGTATAGTTGTGCTTCCCATCCTCTACCTTAGCCCGCGCTGCATCACGCTGGAAACCAACTGACCGACACGCGCCTAGTGAGGCGGTGTTGTTGGCATACACCATGACCTGTACCTCGCGACAGCCACGTTCCCTCAGGTCTGCAAGCGTCCAGCGCAGCATATGGCGACCAATACGTCGATGACGAAAAGGTGCCTCCAAGTAGAGGCCAAGAATCTCGGCTGTCTGACCGTGATAGCGGTAGTCGAGGTAGCCGATAGCCTGTCCAGCGTCCTCGACAACCATACAGCGATACTCCCACCCAGACTGTTGAAGGCTCTCTTGGTACGAGAGGAGAGACGCCGTCCCCAGTGTGGTCTCACCGTGGAACGCACCCTCGCGACGTCCTTGCACAATCCACTGTGTAAGAAGTATGGCGTCCTCACGGCTCATTGGTCGGATGCGTACCAGTTGAGCAGGCACGGCCTGCTCAAGCTTCATGAATATGTTCATTTATTGCCTCACGGGTCTCCATCTATGGGATGTGTCAAGCTACACTAGCTGTATCAGCGTGACGACGTGAAACAGAACATTCAAACTCCGTTGACTTACCCGGAGCTTCAGCATATCAAGCTGCCCCTCGTCTTGCCAGGCTGCCCGTACCTGTGTGATATCCCTCAGCACACGCGTGAGCAGCTCCTGGCGGCCCGCCAGGCGAGCACTGAGAGACTCTGGCATGACGCCATCCTCAATGAGCCTGGTGAGCCAGCGTTCAACATCCCGCGTGGCGTAGGGGAATACACGCCGACAATTGGCGTAGTGCTCGGCAAACTCGCGTACCAAGTTTTCAGCGTTCTCGAGAGCTGCAAGTGTTTGCTGTTTGGCCTGGAAGCGCACGATAGAGCGTGGATCACCGCCGACTAACAGCCTCCTGGTCACTGCCGAAGCGTTGGTCTGCTCTTGCCAGTGGGCCGCTGTCCCACACACCACGGCTTGCTCCAGCCAGGCCGCGGCGGCTTCCAGAGGAAAGCTATCGTGGGCGAATCCCTCTGCGGCCTCGGTGATCCGCTGTCTGGCTTCTTCCCAATCGTATTGGAGCCCAGCAACAACGCCTGTGAGGAGGGTGATCATCCCGCAGGGCATGGACTCCCCCACGCCTTTCCAGGTCTCATACAGCCTCTGGAGTGCTTGGGTATCCCCCTGTACCGCAGCGCACATGGCCAGCCCCATCGCACTGTAGGAGGCCTGCGCGAAGCTCCCCTCTTGTTCATAGCTTTGCAGCGTCTGTGCAAGGGTCGTTTTGGCGTGGTCAGCTTCCGTGGCACCGTCCACCAGGAGTGTCAGGACCGCCATATAGTTTTGCACGCGTAGGCGTTCTTTCGCTTCACAGATGTCGAGATCCTGTCCGTACAGCCCCAGCGCTTCACGGTACAATCCCAAGCGGGCAAGCACCTCGGCAATCGCCCCCAGCGTTGCCGAGAGCGCGTGGTCAGCACGATAGGCACGTCTGAGACTGTAGGCTTCGGCCAACAACCGCAGGGCGACAGGAAAATCCAAGATGTCCGTGAAGACTTTCCCAGCGAGATTGAGCAGATCTGCCCAGGTGAGTTTGTAACTCTCCTGGGTGGTGTCTGCAAGCTTCCCCAGGTTATCCAGCACCTCAAACGTCTCTTGATACGCTTGCAGCGCGGCGTGGAAGTCGCCACTGTAATAGCACGCACGACCCCGGCGGGCTTGGGCGATAAAGAAGATGGCATCGTCTAGCCCCAGAACACCGAGACGCTCTTTGAGTTGGTCCATCTGCTGTAACACGTGGTGTGCCAATTCAAAAGCGCGCAGATCCTGGAGATAGCGCGCCAAGTCCACGTAGAGTTCTTGGGCCAGCAGCACAGGAAAGTCAGCGCACTGGTGCTCAGCTTCCTCGATCAACTGGGCAAGATCGTTGTCTCCTGTGGCCTCGGAGGATGTCAGCAGAGCTTTGAGTTCCAAGAGCCTGACGCCAGCCCGGACAAAAGCGGGAGTGTCATCAAAGCTCTTGTCGTGCATGCTCCTCACCGCATCGAAGGCTGCGGCATTTTCTCTGACTGTCCGTTTTAAGTGGCGATAGGCCTCGACACTCCTCCCCCGCAGCCGGTCATGATCCTCAATGAGAAGTATCTCCAGCGCCGCATGTAACAGCCTCGCATAGTGGGCGCCAAACGCCTCTTCCAAGGCATGGTCCAACGACATGAGGTAGATGGGATGAACATGCAGGCTGGCAGCAAGCGTCGGCAGAAGGTCTGCGCTGCCAGCGAAATCTGGTGCGTGCTGCGCTATGTCCGCTGGAGACCCCACAGCGCAGACGTCTTCCCGATGGAGTGCAAGCCGCGCCCGCGATATCAACTCCAGAGCTGCCGCAATGCCGACGGCAAGGTGTGCTCCCGGATGCAATGTTAACTCGAAGAGCGACATATCAAGCGGTAAACGATGAGATGGGCAGGCTAGCACAGGTTGCACCCGCATCGTCAACCCAACAATGCCTCTGGCTTGTTGACTCAGCCAGGAGGCCAGAGGCTGTATCTCGGCTGTCGTCTCGTTCGCTCCTCCAAACGAGAGCGCGTCGAGGCGCGTCCGCACTTCTACCGGGACAACCAGCTGGAGGCGATGGAACACGGTGGAACGGAGAAGCCCCAGCGAAAAAACTTTCATAGCGTCACCTCTCTGGGGCGAAGCGCCGTGTAGTAGTGTTCCCAGAACTCACGGGGGTACTTCCCAAGCTTATAGTCAAAATTCAGTCGGTTATAGATGACGTAGGCTGCGTAATCAGCGAGGGCTAAATAGGGATGACTGCCCTTCGAAGCGAAGCGCACACCGAAATGTTGCGGCAGTTGTGAAACCAGGTCAGCGCGCCCCAGGTGCCCAAGTATCGCTTTGGCTTCTACCAGGATTTCATCCAGGAAAAATTGCTGTGTGACGTCTCTGGGGAGACTCATCGCTTCAACCAAGACGTCTATCGTGACGTGCGCAGCAAACGGAAGAAAGGGTCCCAACACGGCGACAATGCCCTTTTTCCACAGGCTGGCGAGGGTAACTCCTCTCGCCCGTCTGGAACAGTGCTGCAGGCATCGTAGAGTAGACCACGCGGCCTTTGGCAGAGATGAGACGCACAACTTGGTCGAGCTTGTACTGAAAGCGGTCCTCGTTCTTGCGATCGTCTGTAGCGTGCCAGTACCTTACAAGTTCTTCTTCTCCGAGTACGTCTCCGGTGTCTCGCATCGCTACGGCCGCCACAACGAGTGTGAGGTTGGCATCTGGTGGGAGAATGTCCCCAAAGCCACCGGATTCATCAACAGCGATGACATACTTGTCATCCATAGCGTGCCTCCTGGGCCTGCCCTCATGTTGAATTTCCTATTTTCCTATTCGCATTCGCCCCGTGTGGCATTGACGTGAGCCAGCCCGCTGCCCGCCGCGTGGTGGCGCTCCTGGTGAGGCCGCTGGCGTGCTCGAGGGGAGCACAGGAGCAAAAACGCGACCCGTAGAGTTTTTTCCGCAGTCCCCTGGGAACACCCCTGGCTTGCCTTTTCAGGCCTGCGTTGCTGCCGGGGCGAGCGCTCCCCCTCGCCGCCTGGCGGGCCAGCGCGGGCCCCTGCTGCGGCCCGGCGGCAGCGGCGTCCAGGGCGAAGACCAGCTCGCGGACGGCTCTAGCCCAGGCCCAGCGCCAGCCCTGCACCCCAAAAATCGCCACCACGCGCGGCACGCCTGCGGCGAGCAGCGCCAGTGCATCGAAGGCGCCCTCGCACACCCACAGCGGGTCGGCGCCTTCCCGTAGAGCGACAGCATTAAAGTACCCTTTGTCTCCTGGTAGGTGGTCATGCCGCTTCGCCGTGGGCACCTGCTCCGCCGTGCCCACGGCACGGCCGTAGAGATTCACCAGGCGTCCATCCGGCGTGGTATGCGGAAAGACCACGCGCCCCCCCTGCCAGTCCCGCGCCGAATGCGGCCAGGTGCTCGGCGCCGCAGAGCCCACGCCGCGCTGCGGCGCCAGCGCCAGGGGCAGGCCGCGCTGGCATAGGTACGCTTCGCCGCGGCGGCCCGGCAGGGCGGCCTGGAACGCGGCGAGCTGCTGTGCCAGCTCCGGGTGTGCAGCGGCCCGGTCCGCGCGGCGCGGCCTCTCGCAGCGGCTCCCCCAACCCCGCAGCGCGTGCTGCCCGTCACCCGGCGCCGGGCATGACCGACGCGTCAGCCGGCCTGCGGTCTGCGGCCTGCCGGTCGCACTGCCAGCCCCCCGGCCGCTGGAAAATGCCGTGTGAATTTCCTATACTCGATTCTGGGTCTGGCGATCTATTTGCTCTACGGCAGCCGTCATTCTGCGCTCCGAACTCGATCTGCACCTGCGGCTGCCACGCTCGCGACAATTCGGAGCGCTGAGGAGCGGCCTTGATGCGCTGCGTGAATTTCGTTTCCCTGACACTCCCAATGACCTTTCCTGGGTTCACTCTTAGTCATGACCTTCCTAAGGGGTAGATATGACAATTCCGTTCGACAATACCGAATACGACGCTCACGAAAACGTAGTCTTCTGCTGTGACGCGGAAACAGGACTAAGGGCGATCATCGCCATTCATGACACGACACTCGGGCCAGCCGCAGGCGGGTGCCGTATGTGGCCGTATTCGAGTGCTACAGAAGCCCTAACCGATGTTCTGCGCCTATCGCGCGCGATGACTTACAAGAATGCGTTGGCGGGCCTTCCGCTTGGCGGCGGCAAGTCCGTCATCATCGGTAATGCGCAGACTCAGAAGACTCCCAAGCTGCTCGCGGCGTTCGCTCGCCACGTTGAGATGCTCGGTGGACGATATTGGACGGCCGAAGACGTCGGCATCGGAACCAGAGATGTCGAAGAGGGTTTCGCACGCGGCACAAAGTATATCTTCGGTCTGACACGGCACACGGGAGATCCCGCTCCGTTCACGGCACGCGGCGGATTCGAAGGGATGCGTGCAGCCGTTGAGCACAAGCTCGGCCGCAAATCGCTCTCGGGCCTACGTGTCGCAGTCCAGGGTGTTGGAAATGTCGGTTCAGAACTTTGCCGCTTACTTCAAGAAGCCGGGGCTTCATTAGTCGTGTCTGATGTCAATCAGGCCGCCGTGCAGCGTGCGGTCGAGGCATTTGGCGCCCATCCGGTTGACCCGGATGCGATCTACGATGCCGACGTGGACGTATTCGCGCCGTGTGCGCTTGGCGGCGTGATCAACGATGCTACGATTCCACGCTTGCGCGCGACAGTCGTGTCCGGCGTCGCCAACAATCAGTTGGCGCACGCGCGGCACGGGCGCGAGCTACATGCGCGGGGCGTACTGTATGCCCCAGACTTCCTGGTTAATGCGGGTGGCATGCACAACGCGAGCGGCGACATTCTGGGGCGATATGACCCGAAGGACGCCATGAGACGAGTTGTCCACATCTATGAGGTGGCACGCGAAACCTTCGCACGCTCGGCCGCAACAGGGAGGCCACCCGAGACGGTTGCCGAAGAGCTCGCCCGTCAGCGCATTTCCGAAGCAAAGGCGGCTGCAACGCGAACGAGGACAGAGGCAGTCCGTTCTGAGGCGGTCAGCGGCACCGGGACACGAAGCACCGCGAAATGAATTGCTGGCTCCGGTGATGTTGCCCATCTGTTCCGCCGGTGACTGACCGGTTTCGACCCGACGCCGGTCAGTCAGCCCAGTCGCCCGGTCAGTATCAGACCAGGGCGTGGGTAAATTTACGCGACCTAAGGACCGGGTGCAGTCATGAATCACGGGACACCCTGCGGGTGGCAGCGCTGGCCCTGGCGCTCTCATCCCGTCGGCTTGATGTTCTGGTTGAGCCGGAAGAGATTCGTTGGATCGTACTTGTCCTTCAAGGCCACCAGCCTCGCATACTTTGCTGGGCTGTAGGCCGCTTTGACCCGCTCCACGTCGTGGTCCGCCTCGTAATTGACATACAGGCCGCCTGAAGAGAACGGCTGGAGCGCCCCCCAGAGCTCCCGCACCCAGCCGATGACCTTCGCATCCGCCGCCGCGTCGGCCCACATCCCGACAATGAGAAAGTTGTAGCGCGCCTCCCGGTGATCGACCGCCGTCTCGTCTTGCCCCACTCGACTCACGGCGCCGCCGAGATGCTCAATGACCAGGTGCGTGTACGGGGCGGGGACGGTGCTATAGTGGTCGACCAGCACGTCGATGGCGGCATCACTGAGATCCCGCAGATAGTTCGACTTCCAGTAGTTACGCAAGCCCGGCGGGTTGAAGTTCTCGACGATGCTTTGTAACGCAATGTACGGCAGCGGGCTCACCTGATCGGCCAGCGGAGGGCCAAATGCTCGCAAGGGGCGCAGGAGGCGTTCGCCTTCGTCAAGGGCCCCGCTGTAGGCGATGAGGATCACCGCCGCCGGGGTGCCGTCCGGCAATGTGGCGAGGTTGATGAGCGAGCCCAGTTCGTCGGGAGCCGTACTGATGTAGTCTCGATAGAACCTGAAGAGCTCTTTCGCTTTCGCCATCGGGTAGATCAGCAAGCCGCCCAGCATCTGGCTGACCGGGTGGAGCCGGTACTGCAAGGCGGTCACCACCCCGAAGTTCCCTCCGCCGCCCCGCACCCCCCAAAAGAGGTCGGCGTGCTCGGCGGCGCTGGCCGTCAGTAAGCGCCGGTCGGCGGTGACGACATCTACTGATAGAAGGTTGTCGCAGGACAGGCCGTACGTGCGCATCAGGTAGCCGTGGCCACCGCCAAGCGTGAGCCCCGCGATGCCGGTCGGGCGGGCAATCCCACCAGGAGTGGCCAGGCCGAAAGCCTGGGTCTCGTGGTCGAAGTCCCCCCACGTGCAGCCGCCTTCTGCGCGAGCCGTGCGGCCCACCGGGTCCACGCGCACACTCTTCATGCGCGACAGGTCGATCATCAGGCCGCCGTCACAGACCGCAAAGCCCGACACGCCATGGCCGCCGCCGCGGACCGCCACGACCAGGTTGTGGTTCCGGGCGAACGCGACCGCTGTCATCACGTCGGCAACCCCGGCGCAGCGGATGATCAGCGCCGGGCGCCGGGCGATCATTCCAT
>Ga0184637_10003182_pt1 | contig 10327 bp, 6 predicted proteins | sample PLM3_127_b2_FD_133143 | JGI IMG/M metagenome (GOLD analysis project Ga0184637, IMG submission 133143) | Groundwater sediment microbial communities from an aquifer in East River, Colorado, USA - PLM3_127_b2 | ecosystem: Environmental > Terrestrial > Soil > Riparian zone | place: USA: East River... | reverse complement strand
GCAGCGAAGCGGAGCTGAACGCCCGCCTGGCGACCCGCCGCCGCAGGCGCCAGCTCTTCGAGCTGGTGCTGGAGGGTCGCATCACCTCCGTCTACGAGCCGATCGTCGACGTCGCCACGCGCACCGTGTTCGGCTACGAGGCGCTCGCGCGCGGCCCGGAGGGCTCCGAGCTGCACACGCCTACGGCCCTGTTCGCGACGGCGACTGAGGAGGATCTGCTCTTCCAGCTCGACGGCCTGTGCCGGCAGAGCGCGCTGCACGGCGCTCGCGATCTGCCGGGCGGCGCGAAGCTCTTCCTGAACGTGCGGCCGACCACCATCCACGACCCGAACTTCCGCGCCGAGGCTCTTTGTCGCACGCTCGAGCGTTGCCGGCTGCGCCCCACGGACCTGGTCTTCGAGATCAGCGAGCAGGAGTCGATCGGGAACTTCTCGATCTTCCGCGAGGTGCGCGACTACTACCGCAAGCTCGGCTTCCAGATCGCGCTCGACGACACCGGCGCCGGCTACGCCAGCCTGGAGGCGGTGATGGAGCTCTCGCCGGACTTCATCAAGGTCGACCGCACCTTCGTACACCGGATCGACGAGGACCCCGCGCGTCAGGAGCTGCTGCGGGCCCTGCGCTCGGTCGCGGAACGGATCGGGTCGCGCATCATCGCGGAGGGGCTCGACACCCTCGAGGAGCTCCAGATGCTCGGCAAGCTCGGGATCCCCTATGGGCAGGGCTGGCTGTTCGGCAAGCCGACGCCGCTGCGGTCGGATCTCTGAGCCCGCGTCAATTGGTGGCGGGCGTCCTCGGGCTGGCGTTCTGGCGGAGGGTGGCGAGGAACGATTCCAGGAGGGCGCCCTTCGAGCGTCACCAGGCCGCGTAGCGGACCGAAGCGACACCCGGGCAGGCCGCCCCCCAGCCCCGCAGACACTTTCGGCTGCCTGGCACCACTAATTCCTCATGCCCAGCCTTGGCAGGAGCGGCCGGCGTTCCACCCGGATTCCGGCCTCGTTCCTGGCCCTGCTCGCCCTGTTGCTCCCCTTCCCCGCCTCCTCTCTCACGATCCTGAAGACCGGGGCTGGGGGGGCGCGCGGGGAGGACGGGGAGTCCGTCGTCGCCAGCGCAGAGAGCGGCGACTCCAGCAACTCCGCTACAGCGATCGGTGGCAGCGGGGGCGCCGCCCTTCCCGTCCTTGGCGGCGTCGGGGGCGATGGCGGGGATGCGAGCGCCACGGCGAGGACGATCACACAGGGCAGTGCCATCGCGACTGCCGAGGCGCGTGGGGGCGCCGGCGGCCTGGAGTCGATCGTTGGGGGAGGCCTTGGCGGTAGCGGAGGCGACGCACAGGCCAGCGCGACGGCGCAAAACCAGACGAACGCGGCGGTGACGGTGACCGCGCTGGCCCGCGGAGGCAACGGAGCCTCTACCACGCGTTCGGGGCCCGCTGGCAGCGCGGGCGTCGCGAGCCTCGGCGTCGTCTCGGGCGAATCGCTGGGCGGAGGCGACGTCAGCATCCGCGGAGAGGCGGTGGGAGGCAACGGAGGAGCGATGGGCTCCCTCAGCATCTTCGACGCCTCTCCCGGAGGCAGCGTGCACGTCGTCGACTCGCTCGACGGAGCGACCTCGGGCTCACTCCTGCTGCGGCAGATCGCGCGCGGGGGAACCGGAGGCTGGGCCATCTCGCCTCTGGGATCCGCCGTATCCGGCCGGGGCGGGGACGCCACCAGCGAGCTGACGCGAGAAGTGACTTCCCGGTCCCTGACCCTGACGACCGAGGCATTCGGCGGGCTGGGCGGCCTTGCGGCATCGGGCGGGGATTCGCGCGCGCTCGCTTCCGGGACGAACGCCGGAGGCACCGCGACCGTCACGGCGCGCGCCACTGGAGGCACCGGCGGAAGGGGCGACGGCTCGGGGGGCGGAGCGGAGGCTGAAGCCTTCGCCCGTACCAGCGGCAACGGCCGAGCCATCGTCGCTTCCGCGTTCGCCGAGGGAGGTGATGCCGAAGAGCAAGCGACGGGCCAGGGGGGTGGAGCTGGAGGTTCTGCGAAGGCGGTGGCCGTCGGAGAAGCCTCCGGGATCAGCCCGGTCGACGTGCTGGCCTCGGCGCGCGCTGGGTTTGCGGATAGCGACTCCCAACTCAGCGGGGACGGGGCCGATGGCGGCAGCGCCAGCGCGCACGCGGAGGGTCGGACCACGGGACACGCTGACGTGACGGTGAAGGCAGTGGCGGTGTCTTCCGGCGCAGAGGCCGGTCGCGGAGCGGGGCATCGCAGCGGCGACGGCGGCATCGCCGAGGCGTCGGCCGTGGGGGTTTCTGGGTCGGGCGACGTCACCGTTCGGACGGAGCAGACGGGCGGACGCGGCGGCATCGACGGGTCGGAGTCGACTGAACGCGCCGACGGAGGCGATGGCGCAGACACCCGAACGGTCGATGCCGTGAGCGGCTCTACGGCTGGACACCTGGTGCTCGATCAGATGGTGCGGGCCGGCGATGGGGGGTACGGTGCCACGGCCGGACGCGGCGGGAACGCGCACGCGGCTCTGACCGCGGACAACCCCGGCGGCGGAAGCCTCGAGATCAAGCTGGACCTCCAAGGCGGAGAAGGTGGGGGACAGGACGCGGGAGAGCAGTCGGGTCGGGGAGGAGACGCCACACTCGGCGAGGTCGTCGGGATCTCCGAGTTAGGAGGAGCCGTCCGGGTCAGCGCCGAGGCTCGCGGGGGAAGGGGAGGGAGTGCCTCGTTCGGCACGGCGCTGGGTGGCGACGGGGGCGACGTAGAGCTGATCGATGCGGTCGCCGGGTCGACCACGGGTGCGCTCTCGCTGAGCCAGATCGCCCGCGGCGGGGAGGGCGGACGCGGACCGACGAGCGGGGACCTCTCGGGATACGGCTCGGGGGGCCTGGCCACCAGCATCATCGACCAGGAATCGGCTTCCGCGTCCCTATCGATTCACGCAGGCGCCATCGCGGGGTCGAACGGCTCCGTCGGGGCACCCGCCCTCGCCGACGTGCGGGCCACGAACTCCGCGGGAAGCGTGAGTGCGACGGTCCAAGCGGTGGGCGGGGTCGGCGAGGTCGCAGGGCTGAGTACGGCTCGCGTACTCGCGATGACTGAAGGCGACGGTCATGGCATCGAGATCGGCCTCGTCGCGGACGGCGTTCCGCACGCGCTGGGCGGCTTGGGAATCTCTGGAGGCGGCGCCGCCATCAGCACGTCTCTCGGCGTCGCCAACGGAAACAGCGCGGTGTTGGTGCACGATCTCGCGCGCGGGGGCGCAGGAACATCGACAACCGACGGCGGAGATGCCAGCTCCCGCGCCGAGGGACGAAACGCCGGTTCGCAGAGCGTCGACGTCGTCGCCGAGGCCGAGGGCGGCGCAGGCGGCTTCGCGCAGTCGCCCGATCCGAGCGGCGACGGGGGCATGGCGAGCGCCATCGCTCGGGGCGAGTCCGCGGGCGGCGGGAAGGTGACGGTCGCTGCGATCCAGCGCGGCGGCGACGGCACGCATGGCCTGAAGGGAGGGGACGGCGCCGCATCGCACGCAACCGATGCCGTCTCAGGCTCGACCGGCGGCGCCTTGACCCTCGTGCAGATCGCCCACGCAGGAGACGGAGGCGGCCAAGGGGCTTTCACTTCCGGCCGAGATGGAGGGGACGGCGGAGCGGCATCTTCGCGGCTCGCCGCCACGAATCCCGCCGGCGGGGCCCTCGGCATCTGGGTCGAGGCGCAGGGCGGCGATGGCGGCCGTGGGAACGGGGGCGAGGCGGGCGCCGGGGGTGAGGTGGAGATCGATGCCGCCGGAAGCTCCACGAACGGGAGCGCGGTCGCGGTCACCGGAATCGCCAGGGGCGGGTCCGGTGGCATGGGCATCGGCGTCGGTCGCTGGGGGGACGGCTTCAGCGTGAGCTTGATCGATGCCGTCCGCGGGGAGACCACCGGTGACCTTTCCCTGCGTCAGGTCGCCGTCGGCGGCGACGGCGGAAGCGGGGGCACGGGCGCGTCCTCTGGGGGCGATGCCGTAAGCCGGCTCACGCACCACACCGCATCGTCTTCCCTGTGGCTGGACGTGGAGGCCACGGGTGGCGGAGGCGGAGCTGCCGATGTGGGATCGGTGCGAGGAGGCCGCGCCGATGCGGCCGCCTCGGCGGTCAACCAGGCGGGCCGAGCAATCGTCGACGCGACCGCGCGAGGAGGGTCCGGAGGCGAAGGCCGAATCGCCAGTGGCGGCGAGAAGGGCGCGGGAGGCGACGCCACGCTGAACGCCACAGCGGTCACCTTTGGCGACGGTAACCCGATCGCGATCGGCCTCGGCGGCGAGTCGATCGGGGCCTTCGGCGCGTTTGCCAGTTCCCAAGGATGGGGCGCCGCGACGGGCGGTAGCGCCAGCAGCATCTCGAGGGGCCGGGCGTTCGGCTCCAGTGACGTCGCGGTGTTCGATCGCGCGGTCGGGGGAGGGGGCGCGGGAGGTGGATCTGGCGGTGGAGCGACCTCTCACGCGACGGGAATCAGCGAGGGGAACGCCTCGGTGTCGGTCGCAGCGTCCGCCGAAGGCGGAACCGGAAGCCGAGGCGCAGTCGAGGGAGCCGGCGGGAACGCCGTGGCGTCGGCTTTCGGCTCGGGCGGCACCGGGATCGTCACAGTCTCGTCGTGGGCGACTGGAGGGGCGGGGATTCAGGATCTAACGACGCCTGGCAATACCGGAGGCGACGCGCTCGCGATCGCAGATGCAGCGGGGCTCCAGGAGGTGATCTCGTCGGCTCGAGCCTCCGCAGGTTCGGACACGGACTCGTCCGGTGGCGCCACGGCGATCGCGACCGCCAACGGCAGCTCGGGCACACTGCTGGCAGAGGCTTCGGCTTCGGCGAACTCCGGCTTCGCCGGTTTCATTTCCGCTCGGACCGCTGGGGGAGTCGAAGGCGAGACGCGCGTCATGGCCCATTCGCGGGTCGGCGGTGCCCAGGACTCGGCGGTCGATCCCCACGGTTTCGACATGGCCGTGATTGGAACGGGGGATCCGGAGGCAGCCGTCGTGGCCCAGCTGCTCGAGGACGACCCTCTGGTGCAGGCCGGATTCGGCGAGACGGCCGAGTTCCTGGCGCTCGTCGAGATGATGTCGAGCTCTTCAGGTGCGGGTGACTCGATCCTCTTTGAAGGCTCTCTCGCCATGATCATCGATGTCGGCGGGATCATGACTTCCGACCGACTGCTGCTCGGACTCCTGGATCCGGAGTCCTCGGGCTCCGGATTCGATTCGCTTCGCTTCACGATCGAGCGAGACGAAGTCGTCGTCGTGGATCAGAGCTTCGTCGATGTCGAGGAGGCGATCGGATTCTTCGATGACGCGCTGCTGGACCTGGGCATGCTTCCCGACGAAATCGACTTCGACGACTTCGAGGATCGATTCGTGGATCTCGACTTCTCCTTCGAGATCCGCAGCGCGGACCCGGCGGCGGGATTCTCGATGAACTTCGTCCTCGCCGGCGCCCAGGTGGTGCCCGAACCCGACACCGCGCTCCTGCTCGGGTTCGGCCTGCTCGGCCTGGCCGTCCGGGGCGCCGCGCGAACCCGCTACTCGCGGCCTCGGGCTCCCTGGATTCTAAATTAGAATCTATCAATTTGATTTTAGAATTCGAATCTGTCAAGCTGGGGCGTGGCCCGCTTCCGCTACTCGCAGTTCTGCCCGGTCGCCCGGGCCGTCGAGCTGGTCGGCGAGCGCTGGACCCTGCTGATCGGCCGCGAGCTGCTGATCGGCCCCCAACGCTTCTCGGACCTGCTGCGCCGGCTGCCGGGCCTGTCGTCGAGCGTGCTGGCCGAACGGCTCGAGAGCCTCGAGGAGCGAGGTCTGGTGGCGCGCCGCGAGCTGCCGCCGCCAACTCCGGCCGTGCTCTACGAGCTCACCGAGTCCGGGCGCGGCCTGAAGCCCCTGCTCTACGAGCTGGCCCGCTTCGGCCTGCGTTTCATGGAGGCGCCGCGGCGCGGCGACCACAGCGAGCCCGACTGGGTGCGGCTCGGCTTGGACGTCTTCCGCCGCCGCAGCGCGACGCCGTCGCGCGCCTTCACGCTCTGTGTCGCGGACGGCGAGCGCGAGCTGCGCATCCACGTCGCCGGCGGCCCCAGCGGCACCGTCGTGAGCGATTCCGGCGCCGCCGCCGACGCCACCGTCCATGCCCCGGCCGTGGCGCTGCTCGGGATCGTCAGCGGCGGGCTCGATCCCGAGGCCGCCGCCAGCACCGGCGTGATCCGCGTCGAGGGTGACGCCTCCGCCCTGCGCGAGCTCCCCGCGCTCTTCGATTTCAGCTCCGATGCCGCCCGATCCGAGCCGACCCAGGCCGGATTCCCTCAACGCCACTAGACAGGATCAGGAGAGCTTCATGTCAATTCTCATTCACGGTGTCAACGCTTCCCCGTTCGTGCGCAAGGTGCGCGTGGCCCTGACCGAGAAGAACATCCCGTACGAGCTCAAGCCCCAGGTGCCGTTCGGGCAGCCGCCCGAGTACATGAAGATCAGCCCGCTGGGCAAGATCCCGTGCTTCCAGGACGGCGACTACACGCTGCCCGATTCGTCGTGCATCATCGCCTACCTCGAGCGCACCAACCCCAAGCCCGCGCTCTATCCCGCGGACCCGAAGGAGTACGGTCGCGCGCTCTTCCTGGAGGAGTACGCCGACTCCAAGCTGGTCGAAACCATCGGAGCCGTGTTCTTCCAGCGGGTCGTGCGCAAGCTGATCTTCAAGCAGGAGTCGGACGAGACGATCGTGCGCAATAAAATTGACCTGGAGGCTCCCAAGGTCTTCGATTGGCTCGAGTCCCAGGTCGGCGACAGCGAGTGGCTGGTGGGCACGCGCTTCGGAATCGCCGACATCGCCATGGCCTCGCCGTTCGTGAACTTCGGCCACGCCGGCGAGTCGGTGGACTCGAAGCGCTGGCCGAAGCTGGCGGCCTACCTCCAGCGCGTCCACGCGCGCCCGTCCTTCAAGGCCCTGATCGAGGAAGAGCGCCAGTCGTTCAAGGCCGCCTGAGCAAGCGGGCGCAAGCCCGCGCGCAGCGAGCCGAAGGCGAGCGAAGTTCACCCAGGCTGGGCGATCCGAGGCCGCCCCCGGAACCACCGTTCCGGGGGCGGCTTATACTGCGGCCTTCGTAGGGAGGTCGCGTGCGACGCGTTCTGGTGCGGATCGCGCTGGTCCTGGTCGGACTGCTCGCCATCGGGGCGATCTACGCCTATCAGCAGGTCACCTCGCTCGAGGTCGAGCGCGTGACCGACGACGTGCACGTGCTCTTCGGAGTGGGCGGCAACGTCGGCGTGATCGCGACCGAGCGCGGCGCCGTGATCGTGGACAGCATGACGTTCCGCATGCAGGGAGCGCAGATCCGCGAGGCCGCCGAGAAGGTCGGGCGCGGGCCGACCCAGGCCATCATCAACACCCACTATCACCGCGATCACACCCACGGGAATCCCGCCTTCGCCGCCGGTACAAAAGTCTGGGCGACGCAGCGCACGCGCGACTACCTGCTTCACTTCGACGCTCCCTACTGGGAGGGCGGCGCTTCGGGCACGCTCCCGAACCAGACCGTCGCGGACGCCCACGACCTCCTGGTGGGCGGCAAGACGATCCGCCTTCAGCACCTCGGACGCGGCCACACGGGCGGCGACCTGGTGGTGCTGTTCGTCGAGGACCGCGTGCTGCACGCCGGCGACCTCTTCTTCAACGGCCGCTACCCGAGGGTCGATCTCGAAGCGGGCGGCTCGCTGCGCGAATGGGACGCGACGCTCGACCGCGTGCTGGCGCTCGATTTCGACCGCGTGATCCCGGGACACGGCCCCGTCAGCGACCGCGAGGGCCTCCGCGCATTTCAGCGCTTCCTGCGCGAGCTCTGGAGCCTGGCGGAGCAGGGGGCGCGCGAGGGCAAGTCGCTGGCGGAGACGCAGGCCCTGCCGGGGCTCACCGCGGATGCCGGCTACCACCAGGCGATCGGGATACCCCACGTGTTCAAGATCGATCGGGAATTCGTGATCCGCCAGGCGTGGGAGGAAGCGACGGGGAGCGTGGGGGCGGAGCAGGTGCCGGTCCGGCCGGTGGAATGAAACGGAGGTCAAGTGAAGGATCTGTTCTCGATCTCGGGCAAGGTGGCGCTGGTCACGGGAGGATCGCGCGGCATCGGATTCATGATCGCGCGCGGCTTCGTCGAGGCCGGCGCCAGGGTCTACATCAGCGCGCGCAAGGCCGACGCCTGCGAGGCCGCGGCGGCCGAGCTGTCGCAGCACGGCAGCTGCATCGCGCTGCCGGCCGACCTCTCGAGAGAGGCCGAGGCGCGGCGACTGGCGGAGGCGATCGCGGCGCGCGAGCCGGCCCTGCACGTGCTCGTGAACAATGCCGGAGCGAACTGGGGCGCGCCGTTCGCCGAGTTCCCGGACGAGGCGTGGGACAAGGTGCTGGCGCTGAACGTGAAGGCAATTTTTCATCTGACGCGGGCGCTGCTCCCGCAGCTCGAGAAGGCCGCCAGTGCGGCAGACCCTGCGCGTGTGATCAACATCGGCTCGATCGACGGGCTTCACGCGCCCGACCTGGATACCTACGCCTACTCCGCGAGCAAGGCTGCCGTCCATCATTTGACGCGCGTGCTCGCGAAGAAGCTCGCGCCGCGGCGGATCACGGTGAACGCGGTCGCGCCGGGGCCGTTCGAGAGCAAGATGATGGCGCAGACGCTGCGCAGCTTTGGAAAGCTGATCGTCGAGAGCTGCCCCCTGAAGCGGATCGGCGAGCCCGAGGACATGGCGGGCGTCGCGATCTACCTGGCCTCGCGGGCGGGCGCGTATGTCACGGGCGCCGTGATCCCGGTGGACGGGGGAATCTCGACCACGCTGTAGGCCGCGGAGGGAGCCATGAAATTCGGGATCTTCTACGAGCACCAGCTGCCACGGCCCTGGCGGCCGGACGCCGAGCACCGCCTGCTCAAGGATGCGCTCGAGCAGGTCGAGCTCGCCGACCGGCTCGGGATCGACTTCGTCTGGGAGGTGGAGCACCACTTCCTGGAGGAGTACAGCCACTCGTCGGCGCCGGAGGTCTTCCTCGCCGCCGCCAGCCAGCGCACCCAGCGCATCCGGCTGGGCCACGGCATCGTGCAGCTTCCCCAGAATTTCAACCACACGGCGCGCGTCGCGGAGCGCATCGCCACGCTCGACCTCGTCTCGGATGGGCGCGTCGAGTTCGGCACGGGCGAAGCCTCGTCGGAAGCCGAACTCGCCGGCTTCGGGATCGACCGCGACACCAAGCGCGAGCAGTGGGACGAAGCGCTCGACGCCGTGACCCGCATGTTCGTCGAGGAGCCGTTCGCGGGCTGGCAGGGCAAGCACCTCCGGATGCCGCCGCGCAACGTGGTGCCCAAGCCGCTCCAGAAGCCGCACCCACCCCTGTGGGTCGCGTGCAGCCGGCACGAGACGATCCACCTGGCGGCCCAGAAAGGCATCGGAGCGCTCTCCTTCTCCTTCATCGAGCCCGCCGAGGCCAAGAGCTGGGTTGACGACTACTACCGCACCCTCGCGTCCGCCGAGTGCGTGCCCGGCGGCTTCGCCGTGAATCCCAACCTCGCGGTGGTGCTGCCGATGCTGTGTCACGAGGACGAGCAGACCGCGATCGACCGCGGCCTCGACGGTGGGCACTTCTTCGGATTCTCGCTCGCGCACTACTACATCTTCGGAGCCCACCGGCCCGGCTCCACCAACATCTGGGATGAATTCCAGGAGAAGCGCTCCCTGTTCGGCTTCAACCGCGAGATCGCCGCGCAAACCGGCCAGCCGCTGGGCGCGCAGCTGATGGAGCGCGGGCTCGGCGCGCTGCGCGGAGCGGTGGGGACGCCCGCGCAGATCGAGGCGCTGATCGCGGGCTATCAGCAGGCGGGCGTCGACCAGCTCATTTTCGTGTCGCAGGCCGGCCGCAACCGCCACGAGCACATCTGCGAGTCGCTCGAGCTCTTCGCGAAACGGGTGATGCCGCGCTTCCAGGACGGCGAAGCCGAGCGCGAGCGACGCAAGCGCGAGCGGCTGGCGCCGGCCATCGCGGCGGCGCTCGCACGGCGGGAGCCGCCGCGCAAGCTCGACCCCGGCTACGAGATCCGGGCGGCGATGAAGCCTTGAGCGGACCGCCGCCCGCGCGGCGTAGGCTCCCGGCGATCGCGATCCGCGACCATTTCGAGCTTGCCGGCCGGGCGGCCTTCCAGCTCGGCTGGAACGGGCTCGAGACGGTCGCCGGACGCATCCGCACCGGCGCGCTTCCGGGCGACGTCGCCGCCGTGACACCCGCCTGGCTCACGCGCGCGCTCCAGCCCTGCGCGGAGGGCGT
>Ga0184637_10003181_pt1 | contig 10328 bp, 8 predicted proteins | sample PLM3_127_b2_FD_133143 | JGI IMG/M metagenome (GOLD analysis project Ga0184637, IMG submission 133143) | Groundwater sediment microbial communities from an aquifer in East River, Colorado, USA - PLM3_127_b2 | ecosystem: Environmental > Terrestrial > Soil > Riparian zone | place: USA: East River... | reverse complement strand
CTCCTTCGCTTCCTTGCCCACCGCCTCCACCTTCCCCGTCTTCTGATTCACGGCGATGATGGAGGGCTCGCAGACCACGATCCCTTTTCCCCGGACGTAGACCAGGGTGTTGGCGGTGCCCAGATCGATGGCCAGATCGTTCGAAAAGATGCTCAAAATCGATCTCAGGCCCCACTGCATACTGTCCCTCCTGAAAGCTCGCCCGCCCTTACTTCGCTTGCACTTGCGGAGGTCCGCCAGAATACTTGCGCCTACCTATTTAATACCTGAGGCAGCATAGCCCTGGGGAGCGTCGATGTCTATCCCTGGGATTCTCCTCGTACTTTCCCGCGCCCTCTCCCAGCACCGATCCGACTTGGCCCTCGAAAACCTCGCCCTTCGTCGGCAGCTCGCGGTGCTCCACCGTACAAGGAAGCGCCCGAGGTTCCAGATGATGGTCCAAGCTTTCGAGCTAACCTTCTCGCGGACATGGAAGGGGTGTGACTCAGCGCTTCTCGTGGTCAGGCCGGGGACCGCTCTGCGGTGGCGTCGGTAAGGACAAGACCATTCAGTCCGGATCTCTTTTTCGTGATGGACCGGGGGGATCCAGCAGCTTCGGGAAGGACAGCGACAGGGCTTTCAGGGCCCGATCTCGAGCGAATCGGTCTTTCGCAAACGGCAGCAGTGCGGCCCCCGGGGCGCTCCCCGGGGGCCGGCATGGGTCACCGCGAGCTTAGGACAGGCGAACGTTTTCCGCGGCCGGTCCTTTCTGACCCTGAACGATGTCGAACTCCACGCTCTGACCCTCGGCCAGTGTCTTGAATCCCTTCATTTCGATCCCCGAATGATGGACGAATACGTCCTTCGAGCCGTCATCCGGAGTGATGAAACCGAAACCCTTCGCGTCGTTGAACCACTTTACTTTACCTCTGACCATGCCTCTTACTTCTCCTCCGCCACAAGGGCGCTGTTGAGGGCGAAATTGCCCTCGGGGTTAGCCCTCACATTGAAAAATCGGAAGCCGTTAGCGAACCGGACTGCTGTGCGGTGTTGTCAACGGGTGAGATTACCAATGCGGGACATGCTCGCTAACTTTAATCGAGCGATGAGTTTTTGTCAAGGACAAAATGTTCTGCCGGAATGGTCCACTGGTTCTAGTGTCCTGAGTTAGAGATTCGATGACAAAATCGGGCCACGCTGTCAAGGATCTCATCGGCGGTCTTGGTCCAGACGAAGGGCTTGGGGCGCTCATTGTGCGTGCGGATGTAGTGGAGGATGGCGGCCTCGAGCTCTCTCGTGCTGCGGTGGACGCCGCGCCGAATCTGTTTGTCCGTCAGCATGGCGAACCAGCGTTCGACCAAGTTGATCCACGACGCGCCGGTCGGCGTGAAGTGAAGATGGAAGCGGGGATGCCGTACGAGCCAGCGGCGAATCATGGGCGTCTTGTGCGTGCCGTAGTTATCGAGGATGAGGTGCAGGTCGAGCTTGGTCGGTGCCGCAGCATCGATCCGCCGGAGGAATTTGCGGAACTCCAGGGCTCGGTGACGCCGATGGCACTCCCCGACGACGGTGCCGCTCTTGACGTTGAGTGCGGCGAAGAGCGAGGTGGTTCCGTGGCGCACATAATCGTGCGTCCGCCGCTCGGCCTGCCCCGGCCGCATGGGCAGGAGTGGTTGCGACCGATCCAGCGCTTGGATCTGAGACTTCTCATCGACGCAGAGGACCAGCGCCTTGTCGGGCGGGTGCAGGTACAGGCCCACGATGTCGCGAACCTTGTCGATGAACAGCGGGTCGCGCGACAGCTTGAAGGTCTCGGTCCGATGCGGCTGCAGGGCGAAGGCTCGCCAGATCCGGCTGACCGCGCTCTGGCTCAGCCCGCACGTTCGGGCCAGCGCGCGTGTGCTCCAATGCGTCGCGTCCCGCGGCGCGCCTTCCAACGTCGTCGTGAGCACGCGTTCCACGTCCGCATCGCTGATCCGTCGCGGCGCGCCGGGTCGTGGCTCATCGACCAGCCCATCCAGCCGCTTGGCCACGAACCGTGCCCGCCAGCGACCGACGGTCTGTCGCGTCACCCGCTCCCGGTCGGCCACGGTGCCATTCGGGAGTCCACTGGCGCAGGCCAGCACGATGCGTGCCCGCTGCGCCAGGCCCTGGGCCGTCTTCGGACGGCGCATCCAGCGCTCCAGGGTATCGCGCTCCTCGGCGACGAGAGTCAACGGCGGCATCGGGCGTCCAGTTGGCATCGGCGTCCTCCCTATATACCTGAGAACGTACGATACCACGGATTGTTCTATGACTTCTGACTCAGGACACTAGGAGGGCTTCAATGCTCGGGAAAAGTCTCATCGGTGTTGCGGGTGTCTTGGTCCTTTTCGTAGCGGTGGTGGCCACACGGCCGTCCACCTATCACGTCGAGCGCAAGCTCGAGGTCGCTGCTCCAGCCGATCTCGTGTTCGGTGTTCTCAACGACCTCCATCAGTTTGCGGGTGTCTTGGTCCTTTTCGGGTCGCCGTGGGAGAAGCTCGATCCCAACATGCAGAAGACCTTCGAAGGCCCCGCGGCGGGCGTCGGTCAGTCGTATGCGTGGAGCGGCAACAAGGAAGTCGGCAAGGGCAAGATGACGATCGAAGAGAGCGTCCCTGGCCAGAAGGTGGGCATGAAGCTCGAGTTTGTGGAGCCGATGGAGTCCACGGCAACCTGTGCGCTCACCCTCGCGGGTACGCCGACCGGCTCGTTCGTGACGTGGTCGATGGATGGGAACCACAATTTCATAGGCAAAGCCTTCGGCATGTTCATGGACATGGACAACATGCTCGGCACCGACATCGAGAAGGGGCTCGCCCAGCTGAAGACCGTCGCCGAGGGCAAGCAGGTAGCAATAGCGGCCGCTGCCGCGGCTGAGGCTGACGCCGACAAGGCCGCCGCCGAAGAGGCTGCGAAGACTGCCGCTGCCACACCCGTCAAGGGCAAGAAGAAGTAGTTAATTCGTCATCGTCGGGCGTGAGCCCCTTGGACTTGCCGCCGAGCTCCTTCCAGCGCTTCACGTGCACGGGACTGTCGGGATCGTTGACCCAATGGCGATGAACCCAGTCCTGCATGTGCCACGCGGTCACCACGCAGTTGAGAAGGTTGCGGTCCTTCTGTCGCTCGTTCAGGGCAGTGATCGCAGGGCTGCGCGAGACGCTGCTCGACCCAACCATGCTGGAGCTGGTGAAGCAGGGCTACCGCGAGCGACTTCTCGAATCGAAGCGCCGCCCCGACGACGAAGAACTGGCGCAAGCCGTGGCCGAGCTGACCGAGGCTGAGGCCGCCGTGCGGAACATCACCGCCGCCTTCGCGAAGGAGGCTTGGTCGGAAGACCTCGCGCGCGCACTCCGTGAAGCCACCGATCGCAGGGCCACGCTTCGGGAGCAGGTTGCCTCGCTAACAAGAAGGGCCGACCCCACGAGGCCCGACGACGCCACCCCGGCCGCAGTGGAGACCTTGATCGCCCGGCTCTTCAAGGTGCTCGCTACCGACGCCAAGGTCGCTAACGACATCCTCCGGAAGCACCTCGGCTCGGTCGTCTTGACCCCGCAAAGAGAAGGCCCCCGAGGGTTTCACGCCTCGGGGGCCTTCTCTTTCGGGTTCGCCGAAAATACTCATTGCGGGGGCCCGCTTCGATCCATTACAGAGGAACCTGATCATCCGAAGCATCCCACTAAGCGGTGACCTGTTGGTGGGCTCCAGGGCGGCCTAGGCACCCTGTGGCTTCTGTGGCTCAAACGCCGAACCCGGGCGACCTTACTCCTCGCACCCTCCGCCCGTCCTGACTCGCGGCCTCGTTGCCGTGAACCGGTGAACAGGTTTCCTGACTTCGTCGGCACCTCTAGATTAGGCTGAAAGATTGAGAGCCTTAACCGCCGCGTCCGCTCGCTTTTAGCAGCAGGCGGATGAGCGAAAACATGCGGTGGAACAGGTAATCCACATGAGTCGAATCGACAACGGGCACTTTGTCAGTCTCGGTGTGACGGATCATGAAGGTGTTGCCGATATTGGTCAGCTCCCTTGCTTCCTGGTCCAATCTGCTGCGGAAAGGCTCAGCTGCTGCCTTGTCGAGCAACGCGTTCGCTCTAGCCTTCTTATCCTTACCGGGCTCGAGGGTCTTCAGGCGTACCCAGGCGTTCCACAGTTTTTCGAGAGACTCCCGACGCACATCGAACGATCGATTCAAGAATTTCTGCCGTGCGGTCTCGAGTAATTCGTTGAGCGCAGCGTCACCGGTGTTGAATATGCTTTCCGCAAGCGCCTCGTGAAGCGCAATCGGCGCGATGCGAATCACTTCCCCGTGTGCCAACTCGAATACCATCCCGTTCCGCTCGAACAGTCGATTCACATCCTGCGTAAACTTCTCCCGGCCTGAGTCGCGCTCGTAGCTGTAGTGTGAATGACTCATGTAACTGTGGTGCGAGGGATTCTTCGGTTCGGCTATGAATTCGTAGGCGAATTCGACCAAGTCGAAAATCTCACCGTCATCCAGTGGCTCGCGGCGGTCTGCCTCGGGCGGCCATAAAAGTCCAAGGCTCTTCATCGTTTCACGTAACTTCTTGAAGTCGGTCCCCGCATAAGCATAGCCGTCGTCGCACTTGTTCGGGAATGACAAACCGAACCATTCCTCGTCGATGCGGGCGGACAAGATTGTCAGGAGACCGTTGCGCGTTGTTTCGTCCAGCACTTCTGCGATGCGGGGTTTGGCCTGTCCGTGCCTCTCGGTAAACAGTTTCTTCATCAGTGCCTCAGCCGCTTGCTGACCTTTGCTTCACAGTCGTGCCAATCTGCTTCATGGTCATAGGCAGCCGCGATGCTCTCAAGAACGCTCCCCACATAGGGGTAATCGAAGAGCTGCTGCGACCAATTCCGGTACTTGGCGGCGAGGTCCCGTTCTTGGCCTCCGCCTTCTTCGCGGATATGCGCTCCGCGGGCATTACGGACGCCGACGTTGAATCCCGTGGCAATGTCCTGCGATGCAATCCGCTCCATTGCGTCGCACACGGGCAGACAGGGCCACACGCCGCTGTTCTCGGGAGGAGCCTTCGAGAGAAGCTCACCGATACAGTGGTCGGCGATCTCGGCGCGGCCGTACTGGGCGGAAAGCTCTCGTACCTGCGTCAGCCACTTCATCAAGTCGGCGACGACGATCTTACCGTTGCGGTCCGTGCCGGGAATCCGCTTGATCTTGTCGAGAAGATCGTGCATCGCGGATGCGACCGCGGCGCGCCGCTCAGGGTCATCCATCCGCCATTCAGGCGGGTCCTCGGCGCCGTCGCGCCGCTTATAGGTGAGCGCCACTGCTTGCACAAACACGATGGGCGACTCGGCGATCTGGCGTTCAAGGTTTGGAATGCCGTGCTTCGTGCGATCGAGTGCGCTAATGAAGCGGAATTCCATCTGCGCCATCTCGTCAGGCGTCACGCCGGCACGACCATCAAGAGATTCAAGAGCGGCTGAAATGTCGTGTGCGCTGAGCTGAAAAGTGCCGGCTGGCTCGGCTCCGACTGTCGCGACATCCGTGAGAAGGCGCTTGAGGCGCGAGGTTTCGAGACGAGTCCAGTCCATGTGAACCGTATGAAAAGCGGCACGCGGCCGCTTGGCCTCGAGGAGGCGATCGATTAGCTCGCTCAATTCGGCCTCGCTGAACTGGGGGTTCCAGCGGGGAAGGACTTCCTGCCAGTACTTGTCCCGGATTTCGATGGCGTAGTCGTCGAGGATGCGCCAGGTCTCCTGCGCAAATGGCGCGCATTTCAACAGCCGCACACGGCTGTCATTGTCCGCGCCATTCGCGACGGCCAGGAGAAGCTGACCACGCGCCTCGGCCTCAATCGACCAGAGAAAGCCCTGAATGCCGGCATCAGCCTTTTGTTCGAGGTCTCCACCGATGGAGAAGCAGCGCCGGAGAAAATCAACGCGCGCATCGAGAGGCGTCACGCACAACCCCGCGTATTGCCCGACGGCGAACGGAGCGCCGCTGTCTGCCAGCAGGCTGACAAAGCCATCAAATCCGCGTTCAGACCAGACTTCGCTCAGAGCCGCGATGCGAAGCGCATGGATTCGCTTATCGCGTTTCGAGAAGTCAAGTTCATCATCGTCGAGTTCTTCAGCGGATTCGTCGACCCACTGGTTCGCGAAGAGCCAGGCCTGCTTAATCACCGGATCGCGCGGCTCCAGCTTCGTGTACGCCTCGCGCGCCCGATCACTGGTTGCCCTTTCGAGACCGCGCCGGCGGCCCAGACGCGTGAGCGCGAAGCGCCGAATCCGCTCACGCAGCAGTGCCTTGGCCTTGTCGCTGGTTTGCGCGTCGGACGACCACGCGTCAATCAGATCCCAAACGGTGCCCTGATCCTCCTTAGAGATGCATTCGAGGCGTTCAAGCAGGTCGCCGAGCGTCGTCTCGTCGTGCTTTGGCCATGCGATCGCGAGGTTGAGCGCCTTGCTCACGAACTTGTTGCTGATGGCAACCGGCTGGCCTGCCCCCGAAGCGTCGCTGCGCCAGCGCGGACGGTAGCTGTAGAGGCCCATCTGGGAGCCGGGACTGAACTGATCGATGCAGATCTGCCAGCCGACATCCGGGTATCGCTTAGTCAGCAGCTCAAGAGCCCTGGCCCTCTCTTCCAGTGAAGCTGCGGTCTGAGGCATCCATGACCGGTAGATGGCGCCCAGGCTGCCGATCGGCTTGTTGACCCAGTTGTCGTTGATCCTTGTTCTTGAGAGCTGCGCCAGGATCGTGGTGACGCGCGCAAGATTCTGCGGCTTCCATGCGAGACATTCGAGTGCCCACAAAAGGCCGGTTCGAGGGCAGCTTCCGAAGATGCCGACGCTCGCCGGCTTCAGCAGACCCAGGACGACCGGCTGCGGTTGTTTCAGGTCCGTCTCGAGCAGGCTGAGAAACGCGTCCGGCGCGGCTTCGGCGTAGCGCGGAAGGTTGCGGTCGTTCGACATGAGCTTATCCAGTGTTAGTGGCGTGAGAAGCCGCTGAATGAGCTGGGAGACGTGCGCATCGACGTCAATGCCAAGACGGTTCTTGAACAGGTTGTTGCCGTGGACCGAAAGGATGACTAGCGTCTCGCAGATGCCCTCGCGCAGCGCCCCCGAGTGGTCCCGCAGCTGGCCGTAGAGGCCGGCGGCCCATCTCTGATCTTCGGGCAGGGTGAGCGCCGGATCTGACTCCGAGAGCACGTACTCGGCAAGCAGGAAGAATTCGGCGAGATCGTTCTCCGTCACAAACTTGCTGATGGCGAACAAGGCGTCAATCTTGGACGCGACGCCGCGGTACTGGCCGGCAGACCAGACCGGGCAGTCGTCAAATTGCAGCAGGCGCGCCACAGTTTTCTCGATCTCCTGATAGGGCCGGCTTGCCAGCACCGAAACGACTTCCCCGTCGGCCTTTGCCTTCGCGTTCCACGCCCCGATCAGTGTCATGGGAATCAGGCTCTTCGCAATTTCAGCATCCCTGGCCCATTGCGGCGTCCTGATCGCGTCGATTTTGGACAGCCGCCGCCGCAGGATAGTCGGCGAGCGACCCGACTCCCGCGCCAGCCGGTCGGCATCATCCCCAGTGATCCCCATGGCTGCGAGCGCCTTTTCGAACGGTTCATGGGGCAACAGGTCGAGCGCGATGTTGGGCTCTGAGTCGACGGCATTGCGCGGACGGACGACGATGCAGTGATGCCGGCGGTAGAAGGTGGCGAGCTCGCGTTCAGCTTCATCAGTGGTGACGACCGGAATGAATGGCGACGATGATGACGCGAGCATCTGGAGCGTCTGGGCCGATTCAAAGACGGCTGCAAGGTCTTTCGATCGCGCGGGGGCATCGACGTCTTGAAACAAACGAGCGAGAAACGCCAGGGCTTCATCCTTCGAGTCGGCGGCGATGACGAAGGGGCGGTCGCTCTCTTTGTCCAGCCACTCTTTGAACGCCACGCGATGACCCGTGATGGGCGGATCGAAAATGTCCGGCGCCATCGCCGGCTCGCTGGCTGCGGTCCAGCGCTCCCAGCACTGGTCAAGGGTTTCGAAGCCGGTGACCGGCATTGCGAGTTTTTCGGCGAGCCAGATCTTTGCGGGGATCGACTCTTCGAGCCACTGCTCAAGGTCGCTCGCGTCGAGCGCCCGAACGGCCTTCCAGTCACCCGCCGCATTCTTCTCCTTGACCCACGCGGTCTTGCCTGGCCAGTTCCGTGGCGTGACGAAGACGAAGGTGCGCATCTCTCTCTCGGCAGCGGGGACCGAGGCAAGCCGGGCCGCGTAAACCTTGTCGGCCTTCGCGCGCGGATTCTGGTTCACGCCGAACTCCCAGCCGGAACTGCCCTCCGGAATCCAAGGCGTAGCAGCACCCGCTTCGACAACGCCGTCCCAGCCCTTGCGCTCGGCGTTGTCATAGCCTGGAAAATCCACATGCTGCAGGTCATGGCCGGTGGAATGAATCAGCCTTCGGAGAAGAACTGCCAACTGGTTTCGGGCGTCCTGATGGTTTTCCGCCCAGTTATCAATCTGCCGCGCCTTGATGGTGAGAAAATGGGGAACGTAGGCGCGAACGGCGACACCTTTTTCGTCTGTGCGCCGGCTGTCGCCCTCAAGGTTTGTCTGGAGGTCCAATAGCTCTTGCCGCTTGGCGCCGAACGCCTTCTCCAGCCTGAGAGCCATTTGAGGCGAGAGAGACGATTTGCCGTTCAGGAGGTTCGACAGGGCCGGCCTGCCGACGCCGAGCCTCTGGGCAGCCTCCTTCACGGACATGCCGGCCGGAATGACGTGTTGCCTTATGTAAGCGCCGACCGTTGGAACTCTTTCGGACTGGTCATTAGCCATGCTTCTTAGTGTAGCGTGTAGCGCTACACAATGCAATCACAGAATATGCGTCGAATATTGGCCGTAATAGACGCATATCGTGCGTATTTTCTTGACAGTGCGTCGAATAGGGGCCATAATCTACGCAGGTGGTGCGAATAATGAGTAAATACATTCATCAGCTGCAAGATTGGCCGAAATTCCATTGGAACCATGACGCCCTCGCCGCGCTTCTCGCGGACATCCGCCATAGGCAAGGTCGCCTTCTCGGAAGGATGGAGAGCATCGGGTTTTCGCTCCGGAAAGAGGCCGAACTCGAGACACTCACTCTGGATGTGCTGAAGTCCAGCGAAATCGAAGGTGAAAAGCTACCGGTCGACCAAGTGCGGTCGTCGATCGCTCGACGGTTGGGAATGGAAACGGCTGGAACCACTTCCGCTGAGCGTGACGTAGAAGGGGTCGTTGAGATGATGCTCGATGCCACGCAGAATTTCAGCAAGCCTCTCAGTGACGAGCGCTTGTTCGCATGGCATAGCGCATTGTTTCCGACGGGGCACAGCAGCATGCTCAAGATCATCGTTGGAGCGTGGCGCAAGGATGCTGACGGACCGATGCAGGTCGTGTCAGGGCCGATCGGGAAAGAGCGAGTGCACTATGAAGCGCCGGCCGCCTCGCTACTCAAGCGAGAGATGTCTGAGTTCCTCATTTGGGCAAACGACGCGGAAGACAAGACGGATGCGGTTCTCAGGGCGGCCTTGGCTCACCTGTGGTTTGTGACCATCCACCCGTTCGACGATGGCAACGGGCGAATCGCTCGCGCAATTGCGGATTGGGCGCTCGCGCGCTCCGAGGGCAGCTCCCAGCGTTTCTACAGTATGTCCGCCCAAATACTTGAGGAGCGGAATGATTACTACGACATTCTTGAACGCACACAAAAGGGAACGCTTGATGTCACGCCTTGGATGGAGTGGTTCCTCAGGTGCCTGGGGCGTGCCTTCGGTGGAACAGAAACCACACTTGCCGCTGTTCTTCGCAAGGTGCGCTTCTGGGAGAGTCATGCCCAGACGACGATCAACGAGCGCCAGAGGATCGTCCTGAACAGGCTCCTTGATGGATTCATCGGGAAGCTAACGACGACGAAGTGGGCCAGGCTAACGAAGAGTTCCCATGACACCGCCCTGCGCGACATTCAGGAACTAGTCGAGCAGGGGATTCTGAAGAAAGACGCAGGCGGCGGACGGAGCACAAGCTATTCGCTCAAAGAAATCCAGCCCACGTGATCGCGTCCGACTGGTTCCTGAGACGTCCAGGCGGTTCGCCGATCGATCGAAGTCAGGATACGAAAAATCCCGGCCGCGGAGCTGCCACGGCCGGGATCGTCTTTGGAGTTGGTAGCGGGGGCGGGATTTGAACCCGCGACCTTTGGGTTATGAGCCCGCTCCAGCGTCCGACGCCGCACAAACGCCTCCGACACCAGCCAACAAGCGGAGCGGTTTGAGAGAACCCGTCTCGTCACCCTTCGGGCCACT
>Ga0184637_10003180_pt1 | contig 10330 bp, 14 predicted proteins | sample PLM3_127_b2_FD_133143 | JGI IMG/M metagenome (GOLD analysis project Ga0184637, IMG submission 133143) | Groundwater sediment microbial communities from an aquifer in East River, Colorado, USA - PLM3_127_b2 | ecosystem: Environmental > Terrestrial > Soil > Riparian zone | place: USA: East River... | reverse complement strand
CAGTCGACTTTATATTCAAGTGGGGTGTGGCACCAATGTCGGCGGCGTCCCCGGTGGTTTCGTCTTCCTGTACTACTGTGCCCTGGAGGTGTTCTATGTCGAGGAGAACCGGGTGGCCTATGGCGGCCTAGGGCATGCCCCGGTCACCGGCCAGGACAGTTTCCGCTACGGCGCCAACATCGTCACCATGCGTGACCCCGCAACACGTGCCGTGAACCCAGTCCTCACCGCAGGTCGCTACGCGGTGACGGTTTGGTCCGGGGAGGCTGGCAGCTCCGGCCCGGTGTCCCCCGTGCTCCCCCAGCTCAACGCCACCCGTGAGCTGTACGCCATCCCGCCCCATCCCGGGGTTCTGGTTTCGGTGCCAAGTCCGCTTGATCTCACCGCCGTGGACAAGACCATCACCGCGGAGCAGACGCATGTGCTCCCCCAGCTCTCCTTGCACGCCTCCGGCGGCCCACTCACTGAGGTGCATGTCTATGGGCGTCAGGCAGTAGCTCAGGTATGGGGCTCCCTCCACGCCCAACAGGAGATCTTCGACTCGCCGGCCGGTGGAGCGCAATCTTGGCCCCATGTGCGTTACTACGCCCGCCGGTGGGGTGACACCACTATCCCGCTCCTGCTGGACTCACCCGACATTGGTGGATCAAGTGTGCAGGTTACTCCGGACGAGTTTGATGCCCTGGAGGAGATCAACGGAGGCTGGAAGGAGATCACCCTCCGGTTCGCCACGCCACCCTCCATGGGCACCGGTACCAACCCCCGGTGGCGTTGGACGGCTGCCGGGGAAATCGCCGGCAACCGGTGGGAGGTGCTTGGAGCCACCGCGCCGGCAGTGTCAGGTGTCGCCGGTAACCTGTTCAACCTCGTTCCCTCGCCTAACCAGCTCTCCACAGCCACTTACGGCGCCCCCACCGTGGGCAGCACCATCAACGCACAGTGGATTCCGCAGTACGCGCCCCCGGTCACCGCGGTCTCGGATGACGCGACCACCGACATGGTGCTGATCTTCGGCATGGATATGCCAACGGTGACTGGTTTCGCGGTCACTGGGATGAACCAGGTCCTCACCGGCATCGGCCAGGAGTGCGGGATAGACCCCTGCTGCGTACCCAGCGGTCTGAGCTACCACCAGCTCACCTGGTCGGCCACCTCCGCCAACATCCCCGCCTCTGGGTTCGGCTACTACGAGCTGCAACGGATGGACACCATCTCCGACTGGGCCACCATCATGCAGAACGTCTCGCCAACCGGAGCCAGCTTCAGCGACTTCGAAGCCAGGGTCGGTGTCCTCACCAGCTACCGGATTCGAGCGGTGGATGAGTATGGGTTCGATGGCCCATGGTCAAGTACCGTGACCATCACCATGGCCTCACCCGGCGCCAGCGGTGGAGACTGCATTGCCAATGGCCATGTGTTGCTATTCACCTCTAACGAAAGACAGGATGGGTCTATCAACCTGGCCTACGCCAGCGTATGGGAGGACCGGATCGAAGAGGGGTTCAACTTCGCCGAGGCTGGCTTCGTTCAACTCCAGGCGATGTATGGGACTGACTTCTTCACCGCCTTCCGACCCACCGAACGAGGCGGCGAACAGTTCAGCCGGACCGTCCTCGTCCAAGCCGCCGCGATCGCACCAGAGACCTTGGGTGACTTCACCAGCCTGCGGGACATGGCCTGGGACTCGGTGTCCTATATCTGTGTCCGGGACGAGGATGGCAACCGGTGGTTCGCTACTGTCCTGGTGCCCAACGGCCGAGTGCTGCGGGATCGTCGCCTCTACCTGGCTAATGTCACCATTATTGAGGTCACCGACACCCCGAGCCCGGTGGGGGTGGCATGAGCCACGTCGTTACCGCGTTTCCGCATGACCCGATCCTGGACCTAAACCCATGGACCGGTCAACGACAGGCCACCTTTCGCTTCAACCGGGTGAACGCGGTCAGTGGAGAGCACCTCGGGGAGCTGCATCCGCTCCGAGGTGCAAGCCTGTCCCATGACACCACCAGTACCATTAAACGTCATCTCTCCATGTCCCTGGGAACAGCAGATACCGCTGTCATCAACCCCATCAGTGATCGGGTTGATGTTTCCATGGTCTTTCCGGGTGATGTATCCTATCCCCTGGGTAGGTACATGTTCGTCAACGACCCTAAAAAAGAGACCACCGCTGGCGTTCTGAGTATCCCCGCACTCATGGACGAGATGTTCCTGGTAGACCAACCGATAACCATAGGAATTGATGGAGTTTCCATCAATGTCTCCCGGGTCATTCAGAATGTGCTGACCGACCTGCCTATCACCTATATCTTGGCGCCAAGCTCGTACATCTCAGCCGAGGCGTGGACGGTGGGCAACCACCGAGGCCAGATTCTGGAGTCACTGGCCGTATCAGGTGACTACTTCTCGCCTTGGTTCGGCAACGACAAGCTGATGCATTTCATTCGCACCTTCAACCCGGTTGACCGGATTCCCGACTTCAACTTCGATGACCTCGACCACAACAAGGTGATGCGTGACGATATCCTGACCACCAATGACCTGCTCAGTGCGCCCAACCGGTTCATTGTGATCTCCAACGCCGCGGACAACCCTGATGAAGCAGTGGTGGGCACAGCTGATATTGCCGCTACCGCTCCTCACTCGGTAGCCAACCGCGGGTTTGTGGTGGCCGATGTGCGCAACCTTCAGCTCTCCAGCCAGGCGCAGGCGACTGCGGTAGCCAGAGGGCTCGCAGCACGGCTCACCGTGTTTGAGCAGACGTTCCTGACCACGGCGCCAGACCCACGCCATGACAGCTACAACATCATCCGGTGGCAGGGGAAGATGTGGCTGGAGCTGGCCTGGGAGCTGGAGCTGATGGAGGGCGGAGTCATGACCCATCTCCTGAGACGAGCATATTTATGACTGACCCAGCCTCTGCCATCCCGACACTACCCATGGCTGTCGCCTCTACCGAGGCCCAGTCCATAGTAGATAACGCGCAACGGCTCGGGTTGACCTGGGAGCTGCGTCCGGCAACTGTACAAGTGACCGGCACCAGGTCAGTGGCAGTCCTCTACGATGGGGACACTGTCACCATCACAGCGATCAGCCTCGTTGGACCACTGATAGCCGGCATGCGGGTGTATGTCATCCATATCCCACCCAGTGGGAACTTCATCGTTGGTTTCGCCAACGATGACCGTCTCTCCTGGCTAGATGCGGCTGCTGTCACCACCACCGGAACCCTGGTTACCACAGTCGCCGCAGCCGAGTCGGACATCCCTCAGTTAGCATTGTTAGTGCCATTCTGGCAGGCCGGCTACGTATATGAGATCATCACACAGTTGGCTATTACGGTATCGGTGACCACCGATGACTTTTCCATCCTCGTGCGTCGCGCCGATGACCTGTCAATCCTTGCCCAGGCAACCTTCTCTGGTTTTGACCTGGTCGACACGCCGCTCTTCGGATGGCCGGTACTACCCAGCATTGATGAGCGAGCGATTGGTTTAAACATCTCGATCATCCGATCAGCAGGAACGGGGGCGGCATCGGTGCTGGGCGGGATCTCAGCAACCCGGCTACGTACCTGGTCGGGGATCCGTACCGCTGGAGCATTGACCAGCAAACCTGGCGGCGTATGGCGGACCACATGAAGGTGTACATTCTACCGGCTGACATATATGGATGTGGACACTACCGTCTCATCTGGCCGGCTGACGCACTCCGACAGCAAGGTTACGATGTCACGATCTTGCCGCCCAGGAGCGGCCAGGGCAGCGGGTTCCTGGCCAAGGTGCGCGACCGTGAGGACGGTAGCCAGGAGCTGATCAGTACTCAGGTGCCAGCCGACGCTGAAGTGGTGGTGATCCAACGTCCCGGCCACCCACTACAGCCACAAATGGTTAATATCATGCGCCAAAACGGCATAGCCGTTGTTGTTGACATGGATGATGATATGTCAGCTATTCATCCACAAAACACAGCCTTCTACTCATACCGGGCCAATAGCCCGACCCCGCTCTCCTGGCGTCATGCGCTGGAGTCCTGCAAACAGGCCACCCTGGTGACCACCTCGACCAGGACCCTCCAGCGGGTCTACGCCCGACACGGGCGCGGCGCCGTTTTGGACAACTACCTCCCCGCCGCCTGCTTGGAGTACAGCAAGCCCGAGACCGGGTGCTGGGGCTGGTCCGGGACCACCCAGAGCCATCCCAACGACCTTCAGGTGACGCGCCCGGCAGCTCAGCAGCTCATTGACGACGGGTATGAGTTCCGGGTGGTTGGTGCCCCATCACGGGTCAAGAACGCGGCCGGGCTACGAGTCGAGCCCAGCTACACGGGACCGGTAGGGCTCGACGTTTGGGTGAAAACGATGGCTAACACCTACGATGTTGGTATCATCCCACTTGCCCCGACTTCCTTCAACACCTCCAAGTCCCGACTCAAGGGCATCGAGCATATGGCCGCGGGCATTCCCTGGGTAGCCTCCCCTAGGGAGGAGTATCGTAGGCTGCACCGCGAGTCCGGTTGCGGCCTTCTGGCGGAGAGCCCCAAGCAGTGGCGGGAGCTGGTCTCCCGGCTGATGACCAACGAGGTCCTACGCAAGGAGCAGGGGGAGATGGGTAGATCATTCATGGCCGACCAGACCTACCAGGCGCAAGCCTGGCGATGGATGGAGGTCTGGGAACGGGCCTGCCAGATACAACGAGGAGGCTAGATGGGTGCGAAGCTGGTAAGAGACCGTATCGGAACCCTAGTCTGGAGCATCGAGGAGGCAAAGGTTGGGCTGCGGCCAGTAGTCTCTGTCGATGAGCACAAGCGGCTCCTGCTCATGAAGCTCCTGGAGGAGGCTGGAGAGCTGGTTGCCGCGCAAACTCCCGAGGAGAGGCTGGAGGAGGCTGCTGATGTTCTTGAGGTACTTTGCTCTATTCTGGAGGTCTTCGATGGGAAGGTTAGCTCAATCACAGACATCGTGGCTATGACCAGGCAGAAGTACACTGAACGAGGAGGTTTTGAGATCGGCACAGTCTGGGAGGGGACGGCTAGGCAGTGATTCAGAGCTACGCGATCATTCCGACTAGTAACCGTCCTCAGACTACGTTAAACTGCATCGAGTCTATTCGGTCACAGGTTGACCTTGTCTATGTAATAGATAATGGTGACCGAGATCTGGTTCCCGACTCTGATGAGTATACTGTCATTAGCTTCGACCGCAAGGGTCAGCTCCCCAACCTCTCCATGCTCTGGAACATGGGCCTCATCCACGCGATGCTCCACGCCACCGTCATTAAACAGGCCGATCAATGGGATATCGCGATCCTGAATGATGATACCCTCGTGCCGGATGGCTGGTTCAAGACAGTCTCCTGCGCCATGCGCGGAAACACGGCCGCTGCTGCCTGCTCAGGACCAACGACTGTCCTCTACCGGGAGCCTGGCCCGGTTCCGCTCCATACCCGGATACAGGGCTGGGCCTTCATGCTGGCCGGTGAGAAGGGCATCAGGGCCAACGAGGATCTACATTGGTGGTACGGCGATGATGACCTGGACTGGAAGTCCCGTCAGGCCGGCGGCATGCTCATGGTGCCCGGCTACCCGGTCCAGCACCTGAGCCCTAACAGTCTCATGACGCCTGAGTTACAGGTACGGGCCAGCCTAGATGCTCAGGTCTTCCTTGACTCCTGGGGAAGGATGCCATGGTAGCTACCAAGCATGAGTTCCTAGCGGAACTACATCGGATCATCAAGCCAATGACCTATCTGGAGATTGGCGTCCAGCATGGCTACTCGCTGGCGCTGGCCAACGAGTGCCGGTTCTCGTATGGAGTCGATCCCGATCCCCAGCTCCGGGTCCCTATCACCGGGACCGTGTTCCAGTCGACCTCTGATGATTTCTTCGTCAGTAAGGATGCCAAAACGATCGGCACCATCGACCTGGCATTCATCGATGGCATGCATTTGGTCGAGTTCGCGCTTCGTGATTTTATGAACCTCGAAACCAGGATGGACCCTTGGGGAGTCATCATCTTCGACGACGTGCTCCCTCGTAACCATGGAGAAGCCAACCGTACCCAGTGTCCGGGCGACTGGACCGGAGATGTCTGGAAGATCCATGAGATCTTTTACCACTACCGACCAGATCTATCTTTACGGTTAGTCGATGTCCAGCCAACCGGGTTACTGGTAGTGGGGGCCGCGAATTCCAGGAATTTTACCCTCCACTGGAACTATCAGGAGATCATAGAAGTCTTCACTCAAGATAACCCGTTACCTTCAGGTAAATTCGACGATGTACTCAGCCGTAAGTATGCCCTTGCTCCTGATGCCGCACTCAGCCTGGTTCGACAACGGTGGCAGGACTACTAGCCCACGGGTGCTCGGAATGCTGCCACCACTGCCCCCAGGGCATGTTGATGTTCCACCGAAGCTGGTCTCCAGCCGCCCGCACCAGCACCGGCAATGACACCTGGTCCTGCCAGGTACGCTCGACGCACTCCTGCCACCACTTCTGTCCCAGGTCCAGGACGAAGGGAGTGTGTCGACGCACGTTGGCCCCGTTGGCGAACAGCCCCCAGCGCTCCGGATGTCCCAGCTCACGGTAATGGGCCGCCTGCTCAGCCAGCTTCGCCCCGCGGTACCGGGGCAGCGTGGCAGAGTAGGCGGCCTCGTCGTAGATACAGCTCCGGGATGGGTGGCTCACCATGACCCAGTCGTCGTCCCCGAGCGCCTCCAAGCACCGTTGCACGTAGTCGGGTGCCGTCACGGTCATAGAGGCGTCCAGGTACAGCGACACATCAGTACGCAGGCCACAGACCGCCTGAGGATGAGTCTTCCACCATTTGGCCCGCAGCATCGGGCCGTAAGGCGAGCCCGCCCCATGCTTCGTACCCCAGTGATTGGCCAACTGGACCTCCCAGCCGGGAGCCACGAGCTTAGGGTTGTCGGTAACCATGATGGCCCGCACCCCGAGGTCGGGCAATGGCTTGGGCTCCTCGTACCCACCGTAGAGCGCGGAGTAGACGACCACTCTCATGGTGTTGTGATGCGTTCCTGTGTCAATGACAAAATCTTCTCCTGCACCTCAGTCAAGCAGCCAGTGTTCCAGACAGTCCCCGGCTCCGGCTGGAGCGTGTAGCATCGCCAGTGCCCGAACCAGGAGATGTGCCCCAGGCAGTCACCACTGTGCACTGAGTAGATGAAGACGATCTTCGTCTTTCCAGAACTGGAGAGGCTCTCATCAAACCTCAGGTAGCTTTTCTCGTTCATCGTTAATGTGAACCAATCATTGTCAGCCAGCAGCCGTCGCATACGACACCTGTGTCTGCAAGCTCATCTGGTGTGAAGTAGTTGAGGGCGTCCCTCATGGAATCCTCGTCGGTCCATACCTTCCTAAATGTCTCCTTACAGAGGTAGCAGGTAAACTCCTCAGAGTCTGTGCTCATGATCACCTCCGGAGCAACAGGAATGATTAGACATACGTGATACCTAGCCTGGTGCAGATCTCGCGGTCCGCTCTACTGCGCGCAGGATGAGCAAGTGCCCAGTTGCATGCCCCCCAGTTCTCGCAGAAGTAGTTGCCGTTGTAAACGATACGGGCGCCATCTAGGGGACATGGTCCAGCTTCTGGTACGAGGTCTCCGAGTTCACGACGACGTGACCGTCGGTCACCCTTCTCCCACCAATGCACCGTAGGTGACTGATCAATCATGACCGCCTCCGAAACACGTAGATCTCTGACTGCTCTGAAGGCTGGTCCACGATCTGGAACAGCTCCCAGTGCGGATCCTGGAACAGGTCCACGAGCTGAGCCCGGGTGAAGTCATGCCGGTGATAGGGGTTGATCCCGACCGTAGGCACCACCGGCGCGGAGAGCAGGACCCAGCTTTTAGCCTGAGCCGCTACATTGAGGTAGTTCGAGTAATCGTCAAGATGCTCGATCGTCTCAAAGCCGACGAATACGTCAAATATATGATCAGGTTGCCAGACCTGAAGATCTACCTTGGAGAAGGTAACTGCACCAAAGGCATAACGTCTCGTGAACCCGCTGTCGGACACTGCTAGTTCCTTGTCTACCCCATGATAAGAGATTCCTCCCCTGCTGTGGAGGATTGTGGATCCGTACCCGGATCCACAAGCAGCATCAAGCACCATGTCACCTGGGACCAGGAACCCAGCCGCCAGGTGATATCGGAACCGATGTCCTCGGGTCTGCTCCTCGGGGGTGGCATCCGTGATCCGTTCGATCATTTACTCACGCTCCAGATAGAAGATCCATTCTTTGCTGTAACCGGTGTCCGCTTTCTCAAAAGCGTAGTCCCAGTGAATGTTGCCAGGAGACTCGAATGCCTCCTCCAGGTCCTCTAATCGGAAGGAGATGTCGGGTACGCCCAGCTCCTCTACGAACGCGATCTCCCTGGTTGTCTCCGCTAGGGGAGTGAAGATGACCAGCGCCATACGCTGGGTGAATGAGGCGACCGCGTTGGCGAGCACCGTCTCCCAGTCGTAGCAGTGCTCGATCACCCCACGCATGTAGATGCCTGGGACCTGACTACGGTAGGTAGCCAGGTCTACCACTTCATCGGCGAACGGGGAAGCGGTGCCGTCGATGCCGCGGTAGCGCTCCGGCGGAATCAGCGTGCGCATCCACCCCTTCCCGCAGCCCCAGTCCTCGACCAGGGCGCAGCCCTTCAGGAACTCAGCCCCCAGCTCATAGGTGGGGGCTGAGTTCCTGAAGGGCTGCGGCTCGGCGTCGGCAGGCAGTGGGGCGTACCAGGCAGCCCAGCGGCCAAGGTTGCTCATGCCGTCCAGTATATCCTAGACCTTATGAGGACCCCTACCATCTCAGTAATCGTACCCACGCACCCGGCCCGGCTCCGTAACGGGATGATGACCCGGGCCATGAATAGTGTTCATGAACAGACGCTTGCGCCAGATACAATCATCGTCAGCATCGATACCCAGCGAGAAGGGGCCGCAGCTACCCGGCACCGTGGTCTCATGCAGGCGCAGACGGACTGGGTAGCCTTCCTGGACTCAGATGACTGGCTCCGGCCCTCCCACCTGAGGGCGCTTCTGGAGCATGCTCAAGAGACCGGAGCCGACTTCGTCTACTCCTGGTTCGAGCTGGTCCAGATAAAGGCCAACGGGTTAGTAAGCATCATTACCTGGGACCCAGAGAGAGGTGATGGGGTCTTCCCACCAGGGCACTACCTCAACCCCTTCGACCCGGACAACCCGATCGAGACGACGGTCACCACCCTGGTACGCACCAAGCTGGCTCAGGAGGTCGGCTTCTTCCCAGCCGAGATCCCGGGTGGCACCAACCCGGGCGCCAACTCTGGCGAGGATCGACGGTTCACCCGAGAGTGCCTGCGTCGTGGGGCAAAGATCTCCCACCTGGTCCGGCGTACCTGGTTCTGGTGTCATCACCAGATGGCCCCCGGCCAGGTGGGGAACACCTCGGGGCTGCCCACCAAGGGAGACGCGGTCTAAGCTGTCCATATGGTCACCCTTGCGGAGCTTAGGACGGAAGCAGCCTGGGATGCGGAGTTCCAGCCGCCTTCACTGGCCTTGGTATGCCAGCAGTTGCGCGCCTTCTACCAGGTTGGCCCTATCAACATCGGCTCCAAGGGCGACGAGCGACACCTGCGTGGCTACCATCGCTCCGCTCGTTGGATCAAGACCAGCGGGTTCTGCACCAACCGGACATACTCGGTCACCGAGACTCCCGGTAACCGAACCCCAGGCAATGAGAACTGGCTCTGCGCCATCGATATGACCATCCCCCGAAGCCAACTCATCCCAGCCTGCGCCCGCCTCGATGTTGCGGTACGCGCAGGTCACCTGGAGAAGATCACTGAGTGGTACGGTAACGACGACGGAGACACCCGAGTCGATGGCTATAACAACATCACCAACGTGGTGGCCACCTCTGACGACTCGCACCTGTGGCATCTTCACCTCAGCTTTGACCGGGGGCGAGTAGGCGAGGACCATGACGATCTATATAAGATCTTGACAGGAGATAATATCATGTCACTAACAGACACAGACATTGCGAACATCAAGAAGGCCATACTGGGAGATGGGGGAGTTCAAAATGTCCTCTACCGAGTAGAGGCGTTGCTCAGTCTACGTGACCCAGTACCAGGTACCGGGGGGGAGTTCAACATGCTCGCCCGTCGACTGACGGGTATCGCAGATCAAGGCAGTACTCCAGGTGGCCTGTCTGAGACCCGGGTCCGGGAGATCATCCGGGAAGAGCTAGACCGCACTCGTCTGAGTGCTTAAGATAGTCGGATGACTATGAAAAACCCACACGCCATCTGGGCCTCGGTCGTGGT
>Ga0184637_10003178_pt1 | contig 10337 bp, 3 predicted proteins | sample PLM3_127_b2_FD_133143 | JGI IMG/M metagenome (GOLD analysis project Ga0184637, IMG submission 133143) | Groundwater sediment microbial communities from an aquifer in East River, Colorado, USA - PLM3_127_b2 | ecosystem: Environmental > Terrestrial > Soil > Riparian zone | place: USA: East River... | reverse complement strand
CGAGAAGATTCAGCAAACTTTTGGCGTGCCCGACGCCTACATCGCCCTGTACGACAGCCGCTCACAGATGATCGAAATCCCTTACTTCGCCGAGGAGAACGGGCAGCAGTTCTCCATCCCGCCTATGCCGTTGGGGAAGGGCGTCACCTCGCTCATCATCAAATCGCGCCAGCCGCTGCTCATTAACCAAGACGCCGAGCTCCGTTTGCGCGAGCTCGGGGCGGAGGTAACTGGCGCACCCGCTAAATCGTACCTGGGCGTGCCGATGATCGTGGGCGACGAGGCCATCGGCGTGATCAGCGTGCAAAGCCTGGAGCAGGAGGGTCTGTTTGGGGAGGCCGACCAGCGCCTGTTGACGACGATTGCCAGTACGGTCGCTGTGGCGATTCAAAACGTGCGTTTGTTCGAGCAAACGCAGCAACGCGCCCGCGAACTGGAAGCCATCAACACCATCAGCCGGGCGGCCAGCGCGCAACTCGACCTGCACGCCCTGCTCAACCAGGTCGGTGAAAAAATCCGCCAGTCGTTCGAGGCGCCGCTGGCCTACATCGCGTTGTACGACGGGCGGACGAATCGGTTTGAGATTCCGTACGGGATGGATGGCGACCAACGCATCAGCATCCCGCCTACCCCGCTGGGCGAAGGCGTGTCGTCGTTCATCATCCAGTCGCGCCAGCCTTTGTTGATTAATCGTGACACCGGAAAGCGCCTGGCCGAGCTGGGAGCGATAGTCGCGGGCGTCCCGGCCAAATCCTTCCTGGCCGTGCCGATGATCGCCGGCGACGAGGTCATCGGCGTGATCAGCGTGCAAAATTCCGAACAGGAGGGCCTCTTCACGGAGGCCGACTTGCGCCTGTTGACGACGATGGCGGCCACGGTGAGCGTAGCGGTGCAGAACGCGCGCCTGTTTGCGGACGTGCGCCAAAGCGCCGAGCAACTCGGCGCGATCAACCGCGTGACCACGGCGGCCACAGCGCTCGATTTGCCCAGCGTGTTGCAGGCCACCGCGCGCGAACTGGTTCAGATTTTCAACGCGCGCAACAGCGGCATTGCCCTGCTCAACCCCGACCGGACTCACCTCGTGGTCACCGCCGACTACTCGGCCAACCCGGACGAGCCCGGCACCACCGGCTTAATGATCCCGCTGGCGAACAACCCCTCGTCCTTGCAAGTCCTCGAAACCGGCCAATCTCTGGTGGTGTCGAACGCTCAGACGAATCCGCTGACCGAGCCGATCCACGACCTGATGCGCGAGCGCCGCACCGAGTGTCTGATGATCGTGCCCCTGCGCGTTCGCGGCGAGGTGATTGGCACCATTGGCCTGGACACGGATGCGCCGGAGCGCAAGTTCACCGCCGAGGAAGTGTCGCTGACCGAGACCATCGCCGGGCAGATCGCCGGGGCGATTGAGAATGCGCGCCTGTTCGCCGAGACCAAGCGTCGGGCCGAGCAATTGGCCACCGCCGCCGAGGTCAGCCGCGTTTCGATTTCGATGCTCAACCCGGACGATCTGATCGTCCAGACGGTTGAGTTGATCCGCGAACGGTTTGACTTGTACTACACAGCCCTGTTCTTGGTAGACGAGGCCCGCGAATGGGCCGTGCTGCGGCACGCGACCGGCGAGGCCGGGCAACAATTGCTGGCGCGCAATCACAAGCTGGAGGTCGGCGGACAGTCCATGATCGGCCAGGCCGTGGCCCGCCGTCAGGCGCGCATCGCGCTGGACGTGGGGCTCGAACCGGTGCGTTTTGCCAACCCCTTCCTGCCGGACACGCGCTCCGAGTTGGCCCTGCCGCTCGCGGTGGGCGAGACCGTGCTGGGCGCGTTGAGCGTGCAATCCACGCAGCCCAACGCCTTCGGCGAGGCCGACATCGCCGTGCTGCAAACGATGGCTGACCAGATCGCCATTGCCCTGCGCAACGCTCAACTATTGAACACCACGCAACGCAACCAGGCCTTCCTCGACTCGGTCGTCGAAAACCTCCCGGCCATGCTGTACGTCAAGGACGCCCAAGACTTGAGCTTTGTGCGCTTCAACAAGGCGGGCGAAGAACTGCTCGGCCTCACGCGTGAGGCGATGCTCGGCAAGAGCGACTACGATTTCTTCCCGCGGGACGAGGCTGACTTCTTCGTGAGCAAAGACCGTGAGGTCCTGGATCAGAAGGCCGTCGTAGACATCCCTGAGGAGCCAATCCAGACCCGCCATCAGGGGCTGCGCACTCTTTACACCCGCAAAGTCCCTATCCTGGACGCAGCCGGAAACCCGCAGTACCTGCTGGGCGTTTCGCTGGACATCACCGAGCGCAAGCGCGCGGAGGCCCTCCTGGCCAACCAGCAGCAGGTCCTCGAGTTCATCGCCCAGGGCCGCGCCCTGCCCGAAATCCTGGAGGCGTTGGCACGCTTCATCGAGGAGCGTTCCGATCGGGCGAAATGCTCCATCCTGCTGCTCGACTCTGACGGGAAGCACTTGCGTCTGGGCGCGGCGCCCAACCTCCCCGCCAGTTTCATCCAGTTCGCGGACGGGTGGCTCATTGGCCCGCGCGCCGGTTCGTGCGGCACGGCCGCTTATCGCGGGCAACAAGTCATCTCCGTGGACATCGCGACCGACCCGCTGTGGGTAGACTTCGCCGATGGGTTCGTCAACGAGCAAGGCCTCCGGTCGTGCTGGTCTACCCCGATTTTGTCCATCGGCGGCCAGGTGTTGGGCACGTTCGCGATGTACTATGCCGAGCCCAAGACGCCCGGCCCGCGCGACTTTGAGTTGATTGGGGTGGCGACCCACCTGGCCGGCATCGCCATCGAGCGGGCGCAAGCCGAAAGCGTCCTGCGCGAGAGCGAGGCCAAGCACCGCCTGCTGCTCAACAGCATCCAGTCGCCCGTGCTGGCCTTGAGCGACGACATGCGCGTGTTGTATGCCAACGAGGCCTACGCCCAACTGAACGGGGCTCCCATCGCGGAGTTGGAGGGCCAAAATCTGTTGGCGTTATTCCCCGAATTTCGGCAGACCCCGGCTTATAAAGCTTACGGCCAGGCCTTGACGACGGGCAAGAGCCAGGAGGTGGAAGGGGCAGTGGGTGATCGTTATTTGCGGTCGCGGGTCTATCGCACGCCGCAGGGCGTCCTCGCCATCGCCGACGACATCACCGAGCGCCGCCGGGTCGAAGAAGAAATCGTGCGGCGCAACAAGGAGCTGGCGAACCTCAACCGCGTGGCCCAACGGCGCGCCCAACTGCTCGCCGCCGCGGCCGAAATCGGGCGGGCGGCTACGTCCACGCTCGACCTCGACGTCCTGCTGCGCACCTCGGTCGAACTGATCCGCGACCGGTTCGGCTTCTATCACGCTTCGGTGTTCATCGTGGAGCCGGGCACCGACCTGGCCGTGCTGCGCGAGTCCACGGGCGAGGCCGGGCGCGAACTCAAGGCCCGCCGCCACCGGCTCGCCATCGGCTCCAAATCGCTGGTGGGCGCGGCCACCGCCACGCGCCAGCCCGTCATCGTGCAGGACGTGACCGAAGACCCCACCCACTTCAAGAACCCCCTGCTCCCCGACACGCGAGCCGAGGCCGTGCTGCCGCTGTTGAGCGGCGACCGCGTGATGGGTGCGCTGGACGTGCAGAGCACGATGCCCAGCGCCTTCGGCGAGGACGATATCGCCATCCTGACCACCATCGCCGACCAGTTGGCGGTAGCGGTGCAAAACGCCCGGCTCTTCGATCAGACCTCGCGGCAAGCCCAGCGCGAGCGGCTGGTGGGTGAGATCACCGGCAAGATCCGCGCCGCGAACGACATTGACAGCATGTTGCGCGTCGCCGTGAGTGAGCTGCGCACGGCGCTGGGGGTGAGCCACGGCGCGGTGCGGTTGAGCGCTTCGACGACGACGGCTGAAGCGGGGGGCACGAACACGCTCAAGCTCAAGAGCGGCAATGGCGCGACCCCACCGCGCACCAACGGTTCGGGGGATGGCTAGTCATGGGTATCGTCATCGCGATCAGCAATCAAAAAGGCGGGGTGGCTAAAACCACCACCTGCGTTTCTCTGAGCGCCGCCATCGTGGAGCAGGGGCACGAGGTGCTGGCGGTGGATTTAGATCCGCAGGCCAACCTGAGCCTGGCGTTGGGCGTGAACCCCGCCAACCTGCGCCGGACGGTGGCCGACGTGTTCCTGGGCAATTACACGCCCGTAAGCATCAGCCGCGAGACCGCCTTACCCGGCCTAGACTTGATGCCCGCCAACCAGGATTTGCAGTTGGTGGAGAAACTGCTGCACGTGCGCCAGAACTACGAGCACACCCTGCGCCACGCCCTATCGCGCGCCGCGCATTACGGCTTCGTGCTGTGCGACTGCCCGCCGGCCCTGGGCTCCATCACCCTCAACGCTTTCGCCGCCGCCGATTTGCTCATCATCCCGACGCAATGTGAATACTTCTCAGCCCACGGGCTGAACGAAGTGCTGGAGACGGTCCGCCAGGTGCGCGAGCGCCTGAACCCGCGCCTGAGTTATCGGATTCTGGTGACGATGTTCGACCGGCGCAACCGCATCCACCATACCATCCACGAGCAACTGAAGAGCGCGTTCACGGAGGCTTTATTCGAAACCGTGATCGAGATAGACACCAAGCTGCGCGAGAGCCCGGTGGTTGGCCAGCCCATCACGCACTACGCCCCTAACAGCCGCGCGGCGCAGCAGTATCGAGCGCTGGCCCAGGAGTTGCTGCGGTATGCCCAACAGCAAAAAGCTACTCAGCCGGCTTGAGAACCTGTTCCCCGCGCAGCAGGTGCGCCCGCTCGCCAAAGATAATCGCGCGACGGGCGAGCCATTGGCAGCGGCAACGTCCGGGGAGAGCGGGCTGCCCCCGACCCTGGTCGAACTCCCGGCCATGCCCACCGGTTGGACGTGGGAGACGGACGCCCAGGGCACTCACCTGGCCTGCTCGCCCGAGGTCGAAGCCGTGTTGGGCTTCACTTCGTCGGAGATGCTCTCGCGTAGCCTGACCAGCCTGACGACAGACTCAGAAGCGCAACGCCAGTTAGTCGAGGCTTTGAGCGCGGGCCGGCCAATCATGGATCTGACGATCCCCTCGCAGGGCCGCGACGGACAGGCCTTCACCCTGATCCTCAACGCACGACCAAATCACGAAGAGGATGGCCGCCTGGCCGGTTATCGCGGCATCACGTACGCGATGCCGCACGCCGAAGCGCCCGCCCCCCAGCCCAGGGAAACGGGTGAGCCACGCGAAAGCTTAGGTCTGGGCCGGGTGATTGCGGCTTCACGTCCTCCAACAACGGGTGAACCCATTTCCGAAGAAGAGGCGGCGCTGCCGACCGGGTCGGTCCGAGCCATTGCCGAGGCCTGGCAGGCTTTCATTCAGCAGCAGACCGAACACGCCTGGGGCTACGAGACCAGCGAGGCCGGGCTCAGCCCCCTGGGCGAGGACGTCACGCCCGAGATGGCGGAGGCGTTGGCGCGCGGCCAGCCCGCCCTGCGCGTGTCGAAGAACCCGCCCGACGAAAGCGTGACCGAGGACGCCGGGCGCGCGCTGGCGATCCCGATCCAACTGCAAGGCCAAACCATCGGCGCGCTGAACTTTTACGACGAGCGCGGCCACAACGCCTGGTCGGAAGACGACCTGGCGCTGGTGCACACCGTGGCCGAGCAGCTCGGGCTGGCCCTGGAGAACACGCGCCTGTTCAACGAGACGCGCGATTACCTGACTAAGCAAACCCTGTTGTACGAGGTGACGCGCGCGGCGGCCAGCGCCACGAACGTGACGCAGGCCCTACAAAGCGCCGCCGACGCCCTGGGCCGGGTGCTGCCGGACTCGAGCATCGCCATCCTGCTGCTCGACACGGACGACCTCACCCTGCGCATCCGCGCCTCGGTCGGTTTCCCAGCCGACATGGTCAAGCGGCTGGCCGTGCGTGTGGGTGAGGGCCTCACGGGCTGGTCGGCGCAGAACAACCAACCCGTGCGCGTGGGCGACGTGCGGCAAGACCCGCGCTACCTGGTGAGCACCTCCGCCATGCGCTCGGAGGCGGCCGTGCCCCTGGCGCTCGGCCAGCAAGTGATCGGCGTGATTAACGTCGAGAGCCCGCGCCTCAACGCCTTCACCGAGCGCGACGTGCGCCTGCTCTCCACGCTGGCGGGCACGCTCTCGGCCATCATCGTCAACAACAACCTGCTCGAACAAATTGACCAGGAGCGCGAACGCCTGGCCCTGCTGTACGACGTGCTGCGGCAATTGACCCAGAGCCTGGACCTCGACACCGTCATCAACCTGGCGCTGCAAACCGCGCCGCGCCTGGGGGCGCAGCACGCCTACATCCTGGTGTTAGGCGAGACGAAAGAGGAAGACATCTTCCGCAGCACCGTGCCCGGCATGGAAGAGCTGCCCCCCGGGCGCGCTTTGGAACTGGCGCACGCCATCGTCAACGACGGCCTGGAGAGCTGGGTGTTGAAGAACCGGCGCACGGCCCTGGTCAAGGACACACGCCTCGACCGCCGCTGGAACACCGGCCTGCTGCTGCAGCAGCCCACCCAGCGCATGCGCTCGGTGATCTCGGTGCCCCTGCAAACGCAGCGCGGCTCGCTCACCGGGGCGCTGGCTTACACCCACACCCTGCCCAACGCTTTCAGCGAAGAGCAACTGCCCTTGATTGAATCGCTCGCCAGCCAGGTGACGGTGGCGCTCGAAAATGCCTATCTGCACGGACAGATGCGCCGCCAGCGCAGCAACGCCCAGACCTTGGCCCGAGTCACACAGACCGTGTCGCGCGCCCTCAACGAAAATGAATTGCTCAACGTGCTGGCCCACGAACTGTACGAGACCTACGTCCCCGAGGGCGTGTGCCTCTTCCGCTGGGAGGCGGGCGCTAACACCCTCATCCCGCTCGCCGTCCGGCTTCACCCGGAGACGACGTTGAAAGACTGGCCGGTGGTCAGCCAGCCCATCCCGGCGGGCGAGCGCCCCGACCTGCTGACGGCGATACAAAATCGGGCCGGGCACATCCGCCACCGCTGGCCCGACCGGCTGTTGACCGAGTCTATGGTGCACCCGCTGTTGTACGGCGGCGACGTGGAAGGCGTGGTGGAGGTCGTCCACACCGGCCACACTCACAGCCTGAGCCAGGGCGAGTTCGACCTGTTCCGTGCGATCCTGGCCGCCGCGACCTCGGCCCTGCAAAATGCCCGCCTGTACGCCCTGCAACGCGAGACCGCCGAGCGCCTGGCCGAGGTAGACCGGCTGAAGAGCCAGTTCCTGGCGAACATGAGCCACGAGCTGCGTACCCCGCTCAACTCCATCATCGGCTTCTCGCGGGTGCTGCTCAAGGGCATTGACGGACCCGTTAACGAGGTCCAGTCTCAAGACCTGGCTTCCATCAACAACGCGGGGCATCACCTGCTCAGCCTGATCAACAGCATCCTGGACATGGCGAAGATCGAGGCGGGCAAGATGGAGTTGGTGTTCGACGAGGTGGACTTGCACGAGGTCATTGAGACCACGCTCAGCACCACCACGGCCTTGATCAAAGAGAAGCCGATCCGGCTCGAAAAAGACGTGGCCCGCAACCTGCCCCGCGTGCGCGGCGACAGCCTGCGCCTGCGGCAGGTGATGCTCAACCTGCTCTCCAACGCGGCCAAGTTCACCGAACACGGCGCGATTACGGTACGCGCCCGCCTGGCCCCCGGCAGCACCGCGCCGATGGGGGTGCAACGCTTTGCCGAGGTGAGCGTGATAGACACCGGCGCGGGCATCGCCAAAGAAGACCTGCCCAAGCTGTTCGAGGCCTTTTCCCAGGTGGACCCCTCCCCCACGCGCAAGACGGGCGGCACCGGCCTGGGCTTGAGCATTTGCCGCCACCTGGTGGAATTGCACGGCGGGCGCATTTGGGTGGAGAGCGAGCCCGGCCAGGGTTCGAGCTTCTTCTTCACCCTCCCCATCCACGAGCCCGAGGTGGGCGAGCCGCCGCCCGTGGCCGCCGATGGGGAAGAGCACGCGGGCCTGCCCGTGATTCTGGCGGTGGATGACGACCCGGGCGTCATCAATTTGTACCGCCGCTACGTAGAGCCGCACGGCTACAAGCTCGTCGGCCTCACGCGCAGCGCCGAGGCGTTGGAGCGCGCGCAGGAAGTCCGGCCCGGGGTGATCCTGCTCGACGTGCTGATGCCCAGCAAAGACGGCTGGGAGGTGCTGGCGGAACTCAAGCAAACCGAGGCCACCGGCGACATACCCGTCATCATGTGCACCCTGGTCGGCGACCGCGAACACGCGCTGAGGCTGGGTGCGGCCGACTATCTGATCAAGCCCATCCTCGAAAGCGACCTGCTGCGGGCGCTCAACAAGCTGCCGACGCGCGCCGCCCCCGTGACCTCCTAAGACCTTATGGCCGATTTTTATCTCCAGTGCCCCGACTGCGGGACGATTTTGCCGCCCGAAGCGCCTATCGGATCAAGCTGCCCCAACGAAGCCTGCCGCGGCGAGTGGCTCGAAGCCCGCTACGATTACGCCGCCGTCGCGCGGGGCTGGCCCGCCCAACTGGCCCGGCTCGGCAAAGACCTATGGCGCTATCAGGACTTATTGCCTGTGCGCGATCCCGCGAATCGCATCAGCCTGGGCGAGGGCGGCACGCCCCTCATCCAGATGACCAACCTCAGCCTGATGCTGGGCCGCCCCCACATCTTCGTCAAAGACGAGCGCCAAAGCCCAACCGGCTCGTTCAAAGACCGGCAGGCCACACTGGCGGTGTCGGTGATGAAGGAGATTGGCCTGACCGAGGCCGTAGTCGCCTCCACCGGTAACGTCGCCATCTCCTATGCGGCCTACTGCGCGCGAGCGGGCATCAAGCTGTACGCCTTCCTGACCTCGCTGGTGCCCCCCGAAAAAATGCGTGAGTGCGCGCTATACGGCGCGCAGGTCATCAAGGTCACCTCCACTTACGACCGCTGCAAAGAGATCGCGCAGGAGTTCGCCGGACAGCGCCAGATGTATTACGACCGCGGCCTGCGCAACGTGGCCGCCGTGGAGAGCATGAAGACTCTGGCCTACGAGACGGCCGAGCAGTTGGCGCTGGCGATGCCCTACGGCACGAACGGCAATCGGCCCTCGGCGAGCGGCGGGCATACCCCGTGGCGCGCGCCGGATTGGTACGTCCAGTCGGTGAGCGGCGGCCTGGGGCCGGTGGGCGCAATGAAGGGTTTCATCGAGCTCTACAAGATGGGGCTGATTGACCGCGTGCCCTCGCTGGTGTGCGTGCAGGCCGAGGGCTGCGCGCCCATGGCCAACGCCTTCCGCCAGGGCCTTAGCACGCCCGAGGTCGTCAGCGTGCCGCGCACGCACATCTCCACCCTCGCCACCGGCAACCCGGGGCGCGGCTACACCCTCCTCAAGCACTACATTGACGAGTATGGCGGTACGATGGAGAGCGTGAGCGACGACGAAGCGTACCGCGCTTTGCACGTCATGGCGAAGATGGAAGGCCTCTCCATGGAACCGGCGGCGGCGGTGGCGTTTGCGGGGCTGTTCAAGCTGGTGCGCGTGGGCCGCATCGTCCCCGACGACGTGGTCGTGGTCAATTGCAGCGGGCACACCTTCTTGGTGCAGTTGGAGATTTTGGGCGAGGGCCTGATCCGCGACGTGGAACTCCCGACCCCGCTGGTCGAGAGCCAGGCGGCCCTGCCGCGCGAGGGCCTGCTGGCCGCGCTGCAGCGCCTCGACCAGCGCGTGCGCTCCATCGCGGTGATTGACGACAACCCCGACGCCCTGCGCCTGATCCGCCGCATCTTGCAAGCCAAGAACGACTACCAGATCTTCGAGGCGACCAATGGCCGCGAGGGCCTGGAGTTGATCCGCGCGCGGCAGCCCGATTTGGTGGTGCTGGACTTGACGATGCCAGAGATGGACGGCTTCGCGGTGCTGGACGCGCTGCGCACTGACGAGAGCACGCAGGACATCCCAGTGATTGTGATCACGGCCAAAGAGCTCTCGCCCGACGAGCGCGACCGGCTCAGCGGGCAGATTGATTCGCTGCTGCAAAAAGGCGCGTTCATGGACGACGACGTGCTGGCCGACATCCTGGAGGCGCTGGCCTGAAATGCGCCCGCGCTGGAATTCCCATCAGCTTCAAGGCATCCTGGCCGCGCTGGCCTCGGCGGTGTTGTTGGGCCTCTCGCCGGTCTTCGGCAAGCAGGCGATCAACGAGGGCGCCTCGTGGCTCACGGTGGTGATGCTGCGCACGGTAGCGGCCACCGCCCTGCTGTGGGTGATGTATTTGCTCACGCCCGGCCTGCGGCGCTTCATCTACATTTACCCGGTGGGGCTGGCGGGCTGCCTGGCTGCCGGG
>Ga0184637_10003177_pt1 | contig 10338 bp, 6 predicted proteins | sample PLM3_127_b2_FD_133143 | JGI IMG/M metagenome (GOLD analysis project Ga0184637, IMG submission 133143) | Groundwater sediment microbial communities from an aquifer in East River, Colorado, USA - PLM3_127_b2 | ecosystem: Environmental > Terrestrial > Soil > Riparian zone | place: USA: East River... | reverse complement strand
TCGAAGCGCTTCACGACCGTGGCCGAGTCCTGCTTGAACTTCTCGCGGTCGCCGCTGCCGTAGCCCGCGCCGGCCACCACGAGCGACAACGCGCGCTCGGGATAGGTCAGGCCGAAGTGCAGGGTGGCGTAGCCGCCCATGGAGAGCCCGCACACGTGCGCTTTGGCGATCCCCAGCGCATCGAGCAGCCCTTTGATGTCGTCGGCCGCCTGGTGCTGCGAGTAGACAGCGGGATCCTCGGGAACGTCCGAGGGCGGATAGCCGCGCGCGTTGAAGGCGATGGCGCGATAGCGCCGGCAGAAGAAGCTCAGCTGCGGCCGCCAGCTCTGCACGTCGCCGGCGAACTCATGGACGAAGACGAGGGGCAGGCCCTGACCGACCTCTTCGTAGTAGAGCTGGATCCCATTCACGCGCGCCTTCGGCATGTCGAGCACCTCTTCGATCGTGGGTTCAGAGCACCACCGTCGCGTTCACGGCCGAGACCACGCCCGTGTGCCAGCACGGCTCTCGGAGTGATCCGCCCGTCGCAGTGACTGAGCGAGTCGAGCACGATGATCCGCCCGCGCGCGTCCTCGTACGCCCCTCCGCCGGGAAATGCCCGCCGTGCAGCGCCACGAACTGCGGCGCGTAGAACAGCGACCGGAGCGGTTCCATGACGGTGAGCGCCCGGGCCATCGCGGCCGAGTATACGGTGACGACCTCGCGGTGACCATTCCCGAACGCGCAGAGCGTGACCGAGCGGGTGGCGGCGGGGGCGGTCTCCGAGGACCGCAGGGGACCATCCGCGCCGTCAGGACCCCCTGGCCTCGCGCTCTCTTCGTTCGCGAGCGATTACAGCAGGGGGAGGACTATAGAAAAGCGCGGGTGGCGGCGAGAGCCTCTCGGGCGACGTCGGCGGCCGGGCGTGCCCACGCGGCGGGATCAGGCGCCTCGTAGCTCAGGTAGCCCGCGTAGCCTTTGGCCGCAAAGGCCCGGAACCACTCCTTGAACGGCACCACGCCTCGCCCGGGGGCCAGACGGGGCATGATCTCTCCCGGAGCGGCGCCCGCCGGCACGTCGCTGTACTGGACGTAGGCGATCTCGCCCGGCGTCACGTCCTCGAGATCGCGCACCGAAGCCCCGCTCCGATGCAAATGGTAGGTGTCGAGCAGGAGCCCGCAGGCCGGATGCGCAGCCCGGGACACCACCTCGCGGACACGGGCCAAGGTGTTGAGCTGCGTCGCCTGCGAGTTGAATTCCACCGCGAGGCGGACGCGGGCGGCCGCGGCGAGATCGCCCACCTCGCGCACACTGACGACCGCCTGGGCGATGCTGCCCTCGCCCTTGTCGACCGGACTCATGACGGTGGTGCACCCGAGGACAGCGGCGCGAGCGCATTGCTCGGCAAAGACCTGGAGGAGGCGACGGCGCTCGGAGCCCTCCGCCCACATCCAGCCGAACTCAACTCCGACACACGCGACCGGGAGCCCGCTCGCCCGGACCAGGCCGATGACGTCGTCCGCCGACTTGCCCGCCTCGAGGGCGCGAGCGAAGTCCAGCCGGCGCAGCTCGACGGCGTTCCAGCCACCCTCGCGGGCAACGCGCAGGGCTTCGGCCAGTGGCGTCTTGTCCAAGGTCCAGGTGTGCAGGGCGAGGCCGCTCATGTGGCCCGACCAGGGGAGTGATAGCGGTGCCGCCCGGAGGCGTGAATCAGCTCGCACCAGCGGCGATTGACCTCACCGCCCGCCTCCGCGCTTCCGGAGAGGAAGCCGTCGGCGTTCACGGTCGAATCCTGGGCACCATCGCGCTGAGGAGTGTGCAACTCGCACCAGCGCACGTCAAGAATCTCTCGGATCGGGTCAGCATCAGGCTCACACCCAGGGCAGTATGCACGCGCGACGGGGAGACTGTCGGTCAGATGATCCGACACGGCTCCTCGCGGGGAGCGATTGCGGTCACGCGGCTCGGGCCAGAAACGAACCCGCTGGCGTTCGCCATCTGAATTGTCACTCTAGCAGGAGTTTTCGCGCCCACAAACTTTTTAGACGCTGCGCGGGGCCATGTCGGGGCCCCCATTTTCCGGTAGGCTTGGCGCGTCATGTGTCCACGCTGCCAGCGGGAGACACCGTCGGGCGCGCGTTTCTGTCCTCAATGTGGCGCCCGCCTCACGCGCGCGCCCTCCGATGACGGTCGGACCGCGACCGTCCGTTCAGCGGCCCCGCATGCGTACACGCCGCCCGAGCTGGCCGAGCTGCGCGCCGGCGCAGCGACTCGGGAGGGCGAGCGCAAGCATGTCACCGTGCTCTTCGCCGACCTCAAAAGCTCGATGGAGCTGCTCGCCGACCGCGATCCCGAGGAAGCTCAGAAGCTGCTCGACCCGCTCCTCGAGTACATGATGGAGGCTGTCCACCGCTACGAGGGCACGGTGAACCAGGTGATGGGCGACGGCATCATGGCCCTCTTCGGGGCACCCCTCGCGCACGAGGACCACGCGGTGCGTGCCTGCTATGCGGCGCTGCGCATGCAGGAGGCCGTCACGCGCTACGGCGACGAGGTCCAGCGCACGCACGGCGTGCCGCTTCAAGTTCGGGTGGGGCTCAACTCCGGGGAAGCGGTGGTGCGCGTCATCGGCAGCGACCTGCACACGAACTACGCCGCGGTGGGACAGACCGTCCACCTCGCCGCCCGCATGGAGCAGATGGCCAAGCCCGGGTCGATTCTTGCCGCCGCTGACACCGTGCGCCTCGCCCGGGGCTGGGTGGACGTGAAACCGCTCGGCCCGGTGATGGTCCGCGGGCTGGAAACGCCGGTGGACGTCTACGAGATCGTGGGCGCGCCCGCGGCGCGCTCGCGCCTGCAGGCCTCGGCGGCTCGCGGGCTGACGCGCTTCGTGGGCCGCGCGTCGGAACTGGGCACCCTTGGGCAGATCCTCGGCAAGGTCCGCGAGGGTGAGGCGCGCGTGGTGGCGCTGGTGGGCGAGGCGGGCGTGGGCAAGTCCCGCCTCCTGCGCGAGTTCGCGCGCGCGGCGGCCTCCGCGAGAGCCCTCGTCCTCGAGAGCGGATCGATGGCATACGGGGCGGCCACCGCCTTCCGGCCGGGGATCGAGATCGTCCGCCGCTACTTCAAGATCGAGCCCGGCGACGAGCCACGTGCCGTCCGCGAGAAGGTGACGGGCAAGGTCCTGATGCTGGATCGCACCCTGGAGGACATCATCACCCCGCTCCTCGGCATGCTCCAGGCGCTGCCGCAAGGAAACCCCTTCCTGTCCCGCCCCGTGGTCGAGCGACGTGAGCAGGCGGCCGCCGCCGTGCTTCGCCTCTTGCACCACGAGGGCCAGGTCCAGCCGCTCGTCCTCATCGTCGAGGACATGCACTGGGCGTCTCTCGAGACCCAGCGCTCGCTCGACCTCGTGGTCAACGTGCTGCCGGCCTCGATCATGCTGATCGTCAGCTATCGCCCGGACTACGACGACGGCTGGCAGGGAAAGCCCACCTATACCCGGCTCAGGATCGATCCCCTGCCGTCCGGAGCAGCCCGGGACTTTCTCGACGCGTTGCTCGGCGAGTCGGCCGAGCTGGCCCCGCTCAAGAAGCTCCTGATCGACCGTACCGACGGCAATCCTCTCTTCCTCGAGGAGTGTGTGCGCAGCCTGGTCGAAACGCACGTCCTCGTGGGCCGGCGCGGGAGCTATCGCCCGACCACGGCCGTGTCCGACCTCGAGATTCCCGCGACGGTGCAGACCGTGCTGGCCGCCCGCATCGACCGACTTCCCCCACGGGAGAAGCGGTTGCTCCAGTGCGCCGCGGTCATCGGCGAAGACGGGCCGGGCCAGCTCCTGGCCGAGATCAGCGACCTCCCCGAGGACGCCCTGCGGGAGACCCTCGCCCACCTGGAACAGGCCGAGCTCATCGAGGAGACTCCGGAGCACTTTCGGTTCCGGCACTCGCTCACCCACGCCGTCACCTACGAGACCTTGCTCCACGAGCGGCGGCATCAGCTCCACGGCGCGATCACCCACGCCATGGAGCGGCTCTACGCCGATCGCCTCGACGAGCACCTGGATCGTCTCGGCCATCACGCGTTCGCCGGCGAGCTGTGGGACAAGGCCGTCGTCTACCTCCACCGGGCCGGGGTGCGCTCGCTCGCCCACTTCGCGGGCCGGGAAGCGACGGCCTATCTCGAGCAGGCGCTCATGGCCGGGCGCCACATGCCGGAGACACCCGAGACCATGCGCCGGGACGTGGACATCCGGCTCGAGCTCCGCAACGCCCTGTTGCCGTACGGGCAGCAGCAGGAGATTTTCGTCCACCTGGGCGAGGCCCGGCGGCTGGCCGAAACCCTCGAGGACGCGCCGCGTCTCGGGCGCGTCCTCGCCTTCCTGAGCAATCACTACTGGAACATGGGAGAGCCGGACCTCGCCATCGAGTCGGGCCAGCACGCGCTGGCCATCGCCGAGCGCACCGGCGCGCTCGATCTGCAGATCGTCAGCAACTTCAGCATGGGCGGCGCCCACCGCACGCGCGGCGAGTACCCCCAGACCGTGGAGTACATGCGCCGGGTCATCGCACTCCTCGCCCACGACCTGACCTACGAGTACTTCGGCCAGCACGGGCTCCCCGCCGTGCTCGCGCGCAGTCATCTCGTCTGGAGCCTGGCCGAGATGGGCCATTTTGGGGAGGCGGCAGCCACGGCCCAGGAGGGCGTGGAGATCGCGGAGGCCGCGCAGCACGCGTACACGTTCGCCCACGCGCACCTCGGGCTGGGCGGCGTGCTCATTCGTCAGGGGCGCTTCGCCGACGCCATCCCGGTCCTCGAGCGCGGCGTGGCGGCCAGTGCGCGCGCGCCGCTCCTCCATCCGCCCCTGGCCGTGGACCTCGGGCTGGCCGTTGCGCATACCGGCAAGGTGGACGAGGGACGGGCGATGGTGGAGCAGGGCGTCGCGCGCGCGCGGGCGCTGGGCCGCGTGGGCCGACTCTCCCTGCTCATCACCCACCTGGGGATCGTGTCACTCCTGGCCGGGCGACGAGGGCCCGCGCTCGAGCTGGCGCGCGAGGCCCTGCACCTGGCGGTGACGCGGAAGGAGCGGGGCAACCAGGTCTACGCGCTATGGCTCCTCGGCGAGATCGCCGCCCGCGAAGGCCCGTCCGGACGAGGGCGAAGCGAGGACCATTGGCGCCGCGCCACGGCGCTCGCCGAGGAGCTGGGCATGCGCGCCATGCGCGCGCGCTGCCTGCTCGCCCGCGGCCTGCTCGCGCGCGACGCGGGCGACGCGGCCGGGGCGCGAGGGCTCTTGTCAGACGCGGCCGCGCTCCTGCGCGACATGGAGATGGCCTTCTGGCTCGCCGGGGCGGAGAAAGCGCTGACCGCGCTCGGACCGCCTCCCGGCATCTGACGCCGCCGCGCGCCCTCCATCCTCCCGTCTCCACGCCGGCGGCGCGCCCTCCACACCGCCCGTCGGCATCATCGGCATCATCGGTCGCTTGACAAGCTCCCGGTCGTGAAGGCAGAGTGCTGCCCACCTTCAGGATGTCCATCCCATCGGGAGGCTCGCATGCCCCTGGATCGGGTTTCAGGATTACGAATGTTGGGGGCCCCGATATGGCCCCCCACGCCCCCCGACGCTCGGAGCACCCCGGCGGAGCCGTGGCGCTCCTCGATTTTCCGACACACCCCAGTAGTGCTAGCGGCCAGACCTCACTCTCGCCGCGGCGCAAGGAGGCGCACCATGCGACCAGGACCCCGAAGTATCCTCGCGGGAATCCTCGTGAGCATTCTGATCGGCATGACCCCGGCCGTTGACTACGCCCACGCTCAGGCCAAGCCGATCCGTATCGGCGAGATCAACTCCTACAGCGGCGTGGCCACCGTCTTCACCTTCCCGTACAAGGAGGGCCTCGCGCTGGCCACCAAGGAGATCAACGACGCGGGCGGCGTGCTGGGCCGGCCGCTCGAGTTCATCCACCGGGACGACAAGCTCAAGCCGGACGAAGCGGTCAAGGCGGCCCGCGAGCTGGTCCTCCAGGAGAAGGTAGACTTCCTCGCCGGGTGCATCACCAGCGCGGTCGGCCTGGCCATCTCCGCCTACGCCAAGGACGCGAAGGTCCTCTACTTCGCCACCCACTGCCAGACGTCGCGCCTCACCTGGGACGACGGGCACCGGTACGTCGCCCACACCACCAACAACGTGAACCAGTACGTCCGCGTGATGGCGAAGAAGGCGGCGGCTCTGCCGTACAAGAAGTGGGCCCACATCTCCCCCGACTACGAGTACGGGCACAACCTGTGGGAGGAGTTTTGGGCGTATCTCAAGCACCTCAAGCCCGACGTCCAGGTGGTCCAGCAGAACTGGCCCAAGCTGGGCGAGACCGACCACAGCTCCTACATCACCGCCATGCTGCAGTCCGGGACGGAGGCCATCTTCAGCGGCCTCTGGGGGTCTCAGGAGATCAACTTCATGAAGCAGGCGCGGCCGTTCGGGTTGTTCGAAAAGATCCCCCTGGTCAGCCCCGCCGTCGGCACCCCCGACGAGCTGGATCCGCTCGGCAAGGAGGCGCCCGTGGGCGCCATCACCACGACCTTCCCCTGGTACGACGAGGGGACCCTGAAGCGGCACCCCAAGCTCGACGCGTGGAACAAGAAGTACTCGGAGTGGGCGAAGAGCCGGTGCAACGTGAAGGACCCGCAGCCGAAGCTCGGCGCCTCCTGGGGCTACGCCAGCGTCTACATCATCGCCGAGGCCATGAAGCGCGCGAAGAGCGCGGACCAGGACAAGGTGATCGCCGTGCTGAGTGAGGGCTTCGAGATGGAGTTCCCCTGGGGCAAGGTGATCATGCGGGGCTGCGACATGCAGGCGCTCCCGCCGCAGTGGGCCGGCGTCGTGAAGATGAAGGACGGCAAGCCCTTCGTGGCCGACATCGAGGAGAGCCACGGCAAGGACATTGTCAAGAGCTGTGACGAGGTGAAGGAGCTGCGGGCGGCCGCGGCGGCCAAGCAGAAGAAGTAAGGACTTCGGCCGCCGGGCGGGGACACGGCCGGTCCCCACCCGGCGGCCACGGAGCCGGACCAGCGCGTGGACTTCATCACCAGCCTCTTTCCGTGGATCACCAACGGTCCCCTCATCCTCGTCCAGGTGATGAGCGGGCTCAGCGTGGGCATGTTCCTGTTCCTCGTCTCGGTGGGGATGTCGCTCATCTTCGGCGTCACCCGCATCGTCAACCTCGCCCACGGCAGCTTCTACATGGTGAGCGCCTACTTCATGGTGACGCTCATCGAGGTGCTGCCCGAGCGCTTCGTCAGCTTCTGGGTCGCCCTCCTCCTGGCGCCGATCGGGGTGGCCATCCTGGGCGGCGTGATCGAGATGACGCTGCTCCGGCGGATCTACCACCGCGATCCGCTCATGCAGCTCATCCTCACCTTCGGGCTGATCCTCGTCATCGGGACGCTCGTGCTCCTGGTCTGGGGCCCCGACAACAAGAGCGTCCCCCGACCGGAGGCGCTGGCGGGCTCGATCCGCGTCTTCGGCCAGCCCTTCCCCTCCTACTACCTGCTCGTGCTCGGGCTGGCGCCCGTCGTCGCGGTCGGGCTGTGGCTCGTCTTCTATCGCACCCGCTGGGGCATGCTCATTCGCGCCGCCACCGTCGACCGCGAGATGCTCGGCGCCCTCGGCGTCGACGTCTCCAAGCTCTTCACCCAGGTCTTCATGTTCGGCTCCTGGCTGGCCGGACTCGGCGGCGCGCTGGCGGCGCCCACGGTGGCGGTCGCCCTCGGGATGGACGGCGACGTGCTCATCACCGCCTTCGTGGTGGTGGTGATCGGCGGGCTCGGCAGCTTCGCGGGGAGCCTGATCAGCGCCCTCATGGTGGGCGAGATCCAGTCCTTCGGCATCCTGATCTTTCCCGCGGTGTCCATCGTCCTCCTCTTCGCGATCATGGCGGTGGTGCTCATCGTGCGGCCCTGGGGCCTCCTCGGCCACCCGGAGGAATAGCAGCGGTGGACCGCCGGACGGTCGCCGGGGGGATCGCGTTCGCCGCCGCCCTCGTGCTCCCGCTCGTCCTGCCGACGTTCTTCATCGTCCTTCTCATCGAGATCGCGGTTGTCGCCCTGTTCGCCACCGCCTTCAACCTCCTGATGGGCTTCGGCGGCATGGTCTCCTTCGGGCACGCCGCCTACTTCGCGCTCGGCGCCTACGCCGCCGCGCTCCTGGCCAAGAAGGCCGGGTGGCCGATGCTGGCCGCCCTCGGCGCCGCTCCGGTGGTGGCCGCGCTGGGCGCGCTGCTCTTCGGTTTCTTCATCGTCCGGCTCACCCAGACGTACTTCGCCATGCTCTCGCTGGCCTTCGGCCAGATCGTGTACACGATCATCTTCAAGTGGACGGGCCTCACCGGCGGCGACAACGGGCTGCTGAACGTGTGGCCGCCCGAGGCCCTCCGCACGCCGGCGGCGTACTACTACTTCACCCTGGCCGTGGTCGGCACGAGCTTGCTGGCCTTGCACGCGATCGTGAATTCGCCTTTCGGCTACGCGCTCAAGGCCATCCGGGAGAACCCGCGGCGTGCCCGCTTCATCGGTGTCAACGTCCGCCGCCACCAGCTCTACGCGTTCGTGCTCTCCGGCTTCTTCTCGGGCGTGGCCGGCGGGGTGTTCGCCTTCCACAACGGCAGCGTCTTCCCCGACTTCGCCTTCTTCAACAAGTCGTTCGAGCCGCTGGTGGTCGTGCTGCTGGGCGGCGTGCAGTCGTTCTACGGCCCCCTGGCCGGCTCGCTCGGCTTCAAGCTCCTCGAGTGGCTCATCTCGAAGTGGGCGCCGATCTACTGGCCGCTCTTCCTCGGCGCCGTGATCATCGCGGTCATCTTGCTCCTGCCCCAGGGGTTCGTGGGCCTGCTCGAGAGGCGAACGTGGTGGACCCGGCCCGCGGCGCGCTAGCCCTCCAGACCGTCGCGCTCAGGAAGCACTTCGGCGGCGTCCAGGCCGTCAACGGGGTGAACCTCGCCGTCCCCGCGGGCGACCTGCGCGCGATCATCGGCCCCAACGGCGCCGGCAAGACGACGCTGTTCAACCTGATCACCGGCGATCTCCCCCACGACTCCGGGCAGATCTACGTGCGGGGCGAGGAGGTGAGCGGGCTCGCGCCCCAGGATCTCTGCCGCCGCGGGCTCGGCCGGACCTTTCAGGTGACCAGCATCTTTCGCCGTCTCACCGCGCTCGAGAACGTGCAGACGGCCCTCCTCACCCACCATCGGCGGCACTACGACATTCTCCGGCCGGCCCGTCGGCTCTACCGCGATGCGGCCATGAGCTTGCTGGAGCGCGTCGGGCTGGCCGGTCAGGCCGGGAAGCCGAGCGGCATCCTGTCGCACGGGGACCAGCGGCGGCTGGAGCTGGCCATCGCGCTGGCGAGCGAGCCACATCTGCTGATGCTGGACGAGCCCACGGCGGGCATGGCCTCAGCAGAGCGCCACGAGGTCATGGCCCTGGTGGCCGGCATCGCCCGGGAGTCGGCGCTCACCATCGTGTTCACCGAGCACGACATGGACGTGGTGTTCGCGGTGGCCCAGCGCATCACGGTGCTCCACCAGGGCGCGGTGATCGCCGAGGGAGCGCCGCTCGAGGTACGCGCCAACGCCGAGGTGCAGCGCGTCTACCTCGGGCATGAGAAGCCGGGCCTCCGCTGATGCCGCTCATCGAGCTTCGCGACGTCGACACCTACTATGGCGACAGTCACATCCTCTTCGATCTCTCGCTCGACGTCGATGAGGGCGAGGTGGTGTGCCTGCTGGGACGCAACGGCGCCGGCAAGACCACCACCCTCAAGAGCATCACCGGGCTCGTCCCGCCCCGCGCGGGGCACATCCGCCTGCGCGGCCACGAGCTGACCGGCCTTCCGCCGTTCCGCGTGGCGCGCCTCGGCATCGGCTACGTGCCGGAGGATCGGCGCATCTTCGGAAATCTCACCGTGCGCGAGAATCTCGAGGTGGCGCGCAAGACGTGGGGGACGGGCGGCACCTGGACGGCGGAGCGCGTGTTCGAGCTGTTCCCGCATCTGCGCAGCCTGCGCGACCGCCAGGCCGGGCGCCTGAGCGGCGGCGAGCAGCAGATGCTGACCATCGCGCGGACGCTCATGGGCAGCCCCGACGTGCTGCTCCTCGACGAGCCCTCCGAGGGGCTCGCCCCCCTGGTCGTCCAGATGCTCCGAGAGCAGCTCGATGGGCTCAAGCAGACGGGCATCACGATGATCCTGGCCGAACAGAACGTTCACTTCGTGAGCGAGCTGGGCGACCGCGTCTACATTCTCGAGAAGGGCATGGTGCGCTACCAGGGCTCGATGACGGCATTCCTCGCCAACGACGAGATCCGCCGGGC
>Ga0184637_10003175_pt1 | contig 10339 bp, 9 predicted proteins | sample PLM3_127_b2_FD_133143 | JGI IMG/M metagenome (GOLD analysis project Ga0184637, IMG submission 133143) | Groundwater sediment microbial communities from an aquifer in East River, Colorado, USA - PLM3_127_b2 | ecosystem: Environmental > Terrestrial > Soil > Riparian zone | place: USA: East River... | reverse complement strand
CGCGCAGTGAGCGCAAGCCGTCCGGCGCGCAGCGAGGCGAAGCTGGCCGCGTTTCGCGAGATCATCCGCGGTAGCCGCTTTCACGGCGAGCTGCGCTACGAGCTCGGCAGCGGCGGGCATATCACCGGCTCGTCGAGCCACTACCGCTGGGTGACGATCAGCGCCGAGTGAAGTGTGATGGCCACGCGGCCCGACGGGGACGGGCGGGGAAGCTCACCTTCTCGAGCGCTGTGACCTGCGCTTCGATCCGACCCGCGCGCTCCGCGAGCGCGAGCCCGCCCGGATCGAGGTCGGGCATCGAGAAGCCGGCCTCGTGCATGCGCACCCGCAGGTCGCTCTGGGCTTCGAGGCGCCGCGCGAACGTGCACGCGGGCTCGTGGCCCCCGGTCGCGACGACGAGCGCGGAGCGCCGCGGCAGGCCGAAGCGAGACCACTCGAGGAATGCGACCGGGGTGACGCAGGCCACGTCACTGGCTTCGAGCGCGTGCGCGACGGCCCATGCGCGGCGCGCGGCGCTTCCGTGCCAGAGGTCGCAGCCGCGGGCGGTGTAACGCCGCAGCTCGAGGCCTGGCCGATCTTCGTTCGCCCACCCGTCCGACCTTCGCTCGGCTTCGCCTCGCTGCGCGCCGGACGGCTTGCGCTCACTGCGCGCGGTCGGACCGCTTGCCCCCGGCGTCGCCGCGGGCGCCGCGAGCAGCGCGCGAACTGCCGCCGGGTCGAACGCGCGCGACACGAGCCCGCGGCCTCCGTCGGCCTCGAAGTGGGCGGCGCGCCGGCCCGCGCGCAGGCTGCGCTGCGCGCGACTCCGCGCGTGCGCGCGGCCGCGCGCGAGCGAAGCGCGACCCACCGCGCGCAGCCGCGCACGACAAGCCGCATCGAACGGCCGCTCCGCGCCGAGCGCGGCCGCGCGCAGGCGTACGCGATCGGCGAGCGTGAGCAGCGTGCGCAGCGAGTGGTCGAGCCGGCCGAGGTCGCGCAACCGCGCCGCCGCGCCGCGCGCGCGCCGGGCCGCCTGGAGATCGATCAGGACCGGCGTGCCGTCCGCGACCAGGATGTTCTCGCGGTGCAGATCGCGATGCACCCAGCCCGCGTCGTGGAGCGCCCGCACCAGCGCGCCGGTGGCGGCGAGCAGCCGCCGGCGGGCCGGTGTCACCGCGAGCGCCTCGCCGAGCGGAATGCCGTCGATCCATTCCGTCACCACGACGTGTTGCCCGGACGCGAGCCGGGCGTGCGCGAGCGGTGCGGGCACCGGCACTCCGGCCGCGCGCAGTCGCACCAGCGTCCGCCACTCGCGCTCAGCGGCCCCGAGGTGGAGGCGCCGTTTCCACCATTCGCGCCAGGGGTGCCGGACGCTCGCGAGGTAGTGCTTCGCGAAGCAGCACCGTCCGCCCGGGAGCGGCACGCGGGCGAGGCGGCGCCGGCGATCGCGCTGGCGCAGCCACGCGATGCCGTCACCGCGCTCGATGCGGGCGACGGCCTCCAGGAGCTCCGCGCGCCGGGACGACTCGCCGGCCAGCCACTGCACCGCCCCGTTCACCTCCGCGGTGCGGACGCCCGTGGCTTCAGGCGCGCTCTGCGCGCCGGTGCGCCGCGATCGCGATCGCCGCGATTGCGGCCGCGAAGCCGGTGCCGCGGGAGGCCGAGCCCTCGCGCGGCGGGCAGAACGCGCCGGCCCGATCGGAAGCCGTGGCGCCGAGAGGCGGGCCGGGGATCGCTTCCGCCGAGACGGCGGACGCACCCGCCACGATCCAAACGAGAGCGATGCCCGCTCCGATCGCGCACGACCGGCCTAGCGACGCGCGTGCGCCAGTCGATCGAGTCGCAGATCGAGTCCGGGGTCGAGACTGGCGCAACACGCGCTGCGGCGGGGGAAAACCCATACGTCACGCGAGGATAGTCTCCCGCGCCAAGCCCGCCACTGCGGCGCCCGACGCGACCCGGCGCGGCTTTGCAAAGGCGGTCACGGCTCGTATAGTACGCCCCGCCGCACGCCGGTGGGGCCTTCGAATAGCGCTCGCCGGGTACCGGCGCATCGCGAGAGTCGTCGGGGGCCGGCACGCCCGCGCTGTCAGCAGGGGAAGAGCAGCTCATGATCGAGGCCATGAACCTCTCGAAACGCTACGGGGACGTCGTCGCGGTGGACGGCGTCTCGTTCTCGGTCGGACGCGGCGAAGTGGTCGGCTTCCTGGGTCCGAACGGCGCGGGCAAGACCACCACGATGCGGATGCTGACCGGCTTCCTGCCGCCCACCGATGGCACCGCGCGGATCTGCGGCCACGACATCTTCGAAGAGCCGCTCGAGGCGCGCCGCGCGGTCGGCTATCTGCCCGAGATGCCGCCGCTCTACCCGGAGATGACGGTGACCAGCTACGTCGACTACGTCGCGCGCATCAAGGACGTGCCGCGGCGCGAGCGGCGCGACAAGGTCGGGCGCGCGCTCGAGCGCTGCGGGCTCGCCGACGTGTCGCGGCGCGTGATCGGGACGCTGTCGAAGGGCTATCGGCAGCGCGTCGGACTCGCCCAGGCGATCGTGCACGAGCCGCCGGTGCTGATCCTCGACGAGCCCACGATCGGCCTGGATCCGATCCAGATCGGCGAGATCCGCCAGCTGATCGCAGACCTCGCCGGAGGGGATGGCGACTCGCGGCACACGGTGATCCTCTCCACCCACATCCTGCCCGAGGTGGAGGCGATCTGTCGCCGCGTGGTGATGATCCGGGACGGCCGCAAGACGGTCGACGCGCCGCTCGCCGAGCTGATCCGCGACGGCCATGGGCTGGAGGAGCTGTTCGCGCGCCAGGTTTCGCACGACGCGGCGCAGGATGTGGCGGAGGGCCGGGCGTGAAGCGCGTCCCCACCGTCGCCTGGCGCGAGCTCCGCTCGCTCTTCGTCTCGCCGGTTGCCTACGTGCTGATGAGCTTGTTCGCCGTGCTGGCCGGTCTGTTCTTCATCCTGGGTGTGGCGGCGTTCAACGCCTGGGTGCTCCAGCTCCAGCAGTACCAGGCCTTCGATCAGCTCGAGAAGATCAACCTGTCGGACCACCTCGTCGCCAACTACTACGACTCGATCGGCGTGGTACTGCTCTTCCTGGTGCCCGGCATCACGATGGGGCTGTTCGCCGCCGAGAAGACCAACGGTACGCAGGAGCTGCTGCTGACCAGCCCGCTGACGATCTGGGACGTGGTCCTCGGCAAGTTCGCCGCGGGCGCGGCCTTCATCGGCATCCTGGTGGCGATGGTCGCGGCGTTCCCCGGCCTCTTGTTCGTGTACGGCGACCCGGAGCTGGGCAAGACGCTGACGGGGCTCTTGGGCCTCTTGCTCGTCGGCTGGACCTACGTCGCGATCGGCGCGTTCGCGTCCTCAGTCACCCGCAGTCAGGTGGTGAGCTTCCTGATCGCGTTCGTGCTGCTCTTGTGCCTGCTGCTCTTGCCCGCGATCTCGGACCTCGGCGTGCTCGGCGGCGCGGGCGGGCTGGGCGACGCGCTGAAGTGGGTCTCCACCGGCGAGCACCTCCAGCAGATGATGCAGGGCCTCGTCGACACCAGCGATCTGGCCTACTTCGCGGTCGTCATCGGCTCGTTCCTGCTGCTGACCAAGGCGAGCGTCGAATCGGTGCGCTGGCGCTAGGCGCTGGAAGTCGCTGGAAACAACGCGCTGGAAACAACGGAGAGGAAGCGAAATGCCCGGACTGCCTTCGCTGCTCGCTGCCCTCGGCGGGATCGGGATCGGCTTCGCGCTGCTGTCATTCCTGGTCGTGCTGCTCTCCGGCACCGGGGTGCAGTCGGATCTCGGGTGGGTCGGCGGAAACCTGGTGATCGGCATCGTGCTGCTCGTCGGCGCCGGCTGGATGAACGTCGACGGGCTGCGCGCGCGGATGGCGTCCGGGGAGGCTCGGCGCGCCGGCAAGTACGGCACCAGCGCGGTCCTCTCCACGGTGTTCGGCATCGCGATCCTCGGCATGCTCGGTTACCTCTCCACCCGCTATCACCACCGATTCGACTGGAGCGAGCAGAAGATCCACACGCTGTCGGATCAGTCGCGCAAGGTGCTGGAGGGGCTCTCGGAGGACGTCTCGGTCACCGCGCTGGTCAGCACCCTCGACCAGGCGCCGGTTCGCGATCTGCTCGACCGCTACGCCTACGAGAGCGAGCGCTTTCGCGTCGAGTACGCCGACCCGAACGAGCGCCCGGGCCTGCTCGAGCAGTTCGGGATCTCGCCCGAGAAGCTCGGCGAGCACGGCCTCGTTCGTGTCGCGATCGGCGGCGAAGCCGTCGAGGTGGCCCTGATCGACGAAGACCACGTGACCAACGCGATGGTCAAGCTGACGCGCACCGGCGAGAAGGTCGTGTACTTCGTACAGGGCCACGGCGAGGAGCCGATCGAAGGCGAGGACGGCGCCGGACGCGAGGGCTTCGCGCGCGCGGCCGACGCGCTGCGCAACGAGAACTACCGCGTCGAGCCGCTGCTGCTGGCCGGCGCGCAGGACGTGCCCGAGGACGCCGACGTCGTGATCGTCGCGGGTGCTTCGGGCTCCTTCTTCGCCGACGAGCTGGCGGTGCTCGACCGCTACCTGTTGCGCGGCGGCGCGCTGCTCGCGCTGGTCGATCCGCGCGTCTCGGGGCCATGGGCCGACAAGCTGCGGGCATGGGGGGCGGACCTGGGCGACGACATCGTGATCGACCGGGCGCTCGCGCTGTTCGGCCGCGCCGTCACGCCGCTGGCCGGGAAGTACGACCCCGAGCAGGCGATCACGCGCGATTTTCGCGACCCGCGCAACGACCCGGTGATGTTCCACGAGGTGCGCAGCGTACGGCCCGGGAACGGCGGCTCGTTCACGGCGATCGTCTTCACCGGCGAGGCCTCGTGGGCGGAGCGCGATCTCGGCATGCTCGACAGCGATGGCAAGGCCGCGCTCGACCCGGACGATCTGGCGGGTCCCGTTCCGGTGATGATCGCCGGCATCCCGGCGGTCACGGCGAAAGATGGCGCGAAGCAGCCGCACCTGGTCGTGGTGGGCGACGCGAACTTCGCGTCCAACGAATTCCTCGACGCCGGGCGCAACCGCGATTTGTTCCTGAACGCGGCCAATTGGCTGATCGGGGACGTCGAGGCGATCTCGATCCGACCCAACAGCTCGCGCGCGTCGCGCTTCCAGCTGACCGGGGAACAGTTCCAGACGATCCGCTCCGCATCGCTCTTCATCCTGCCCGAGGCGATCGCCGTGCTTGGCGTGTTGACCTGGTGGTCGCGGCGGAACCCGGCGGCGGCCTGACGCGATGAATCCGAGGACGACGGGCATCCTGCTGCTCGGGGCTTTGGGCCTCTTCGCCTTCGTCTATTTCTACGAGATGCAGGGGGAGGGCGCGCGGCTCGAGGCCGAGCAGGCTACCAAGCGCCTCTTCTCGGGCATCGAGGCGGCCGATGTCACCTGGATCGCGCTCCGCACGAGCGACGGAGTCGACGCGCGCTTCGAGCAGCGCGAAGGCCGGTGGGAGCTGACCCAGCCGATCGCGTTTCCTGCCGACGCGGCAGTCGAGCGGATCGCCGAGGCGCTCGCGACGGTGACCAGCGAGACGACGTTCGAGCATCCCCAGCCGGACGCCGAGTACGGGCTCGACGACGCCGCGGCCGGGATCGTGCGCTTCGGCGCCGGCGACGCGGAGCACGCGCTGCGGATCGGCAAGGCGACGCCGGTCGGGTCGAACGTGTACGCCCGCACCGATGAGTCACCGGCGGTGCACACGATCGCCAGCTATCGCGCCACCGCGCTCGAGCGGACGCTCACGGATCTGCGCGACAAGCAGATCCTCGACTTCGACACGAGTGCGATCCGCGAGCTGGAGGTGCGCTGGCCGGGTGCGCGCGTCGTGCTGGCGCGCACGGCGCAGCCGCCGCGCGAGACCGCTGCGGAGGGTGGAGACGAGAAGGCCGAGGGCGCCGCGCCGGACATCCTGGGCGACTGGCAGATGACGGCGCCGATCGCGTCGCGCGCCGACTCCGACGCGGTCGACAACCTGCTCTCGACGCTCTCGTACCTGCGCGCCGACGGCTTCGTGGACGCACCGACCGATGCGCAGCGCGAACGGCTCGATCCGCCCGACTTCGAGGTGTTGCTGCGCGGCGGTGACGTGCAGGCCGCTCCTCGAGCACTCGCGATCAGCCGGCCCGACGGCGCGGAGAAGCGACTCGTGCGCGCCGGGCGCGACGTGCTGTTCGAGATCGCCGCAGCTCGGCTCACCGACTTCCCGCGTGAGACCGCCGCCTATCGCGATCGCCACCTCGCCCGGTTCCTGGCCACCGACGCGCAGCAGGTCGACTTCTTCTTCCACGCGCCGGACGGCGATCCGGTGGCGATCCGCGCCGAGCGCAGCGCCGACGCCGGCTGGTCCTCCACGCCCGAGTCGTTCGGGTCGGGCAAGCTGGCGGACGTCGTCTCCGAGCTGTCCCGGCTCGAGGCGGCGGACATCGTCGCAGAATCGATGGGCGAGACCGACTTGGAGAAGCTGGGCCTCTCGCCGCCGAGCACGATCCTCACCGTGCTCGGCGCCGCGCCCGCACCGGCGAAAGACGCGGCCCCGGACGCGCTGCCGCCAGCAGCGCCGCGGCTCTCCGAAGTGCACTTCGGAAACGTCACACCCGAGGGTGTCGTCGCACGCGCGGTGGGCGACCCGATCGTCTACCGCGTCGACCTCGAGACCGCGGAGCGGCTGCCGGTGAGCCTCGAGGCGTTCCGCAACCGCTTCCAGGAAAAGCCGACGGCGGCCGAGGAGACCGCGCCGGACGCCGAGGCGGACAGCGAGCTACGCGTTCCGGCCGAGGAGTCGCCCTGACCGAGGGGATGCGGCGAGGCGCGGCGGGCTTGGTGCTCGGATGTCTCGCGCTCGCGAGCTGCGGATCGCTGCGCGAGCCCACCACGGCGCAGCTGCTGCGACGCGCAGTCGACGGGATGCCGGGTGTCGCGGCCGGGGCGGCCCTGGTGTCCGTCGAAGCCGACTCCACCGAGGCGGCCTGGGGGCGCATCGTGCGCGCGCGCACCGAGACGCCGCTCGCAGAATCACGCCTGCTCGCGCGCGCGTTCGAGGCGGCCGCCGCGGAGCCGGCGCTGATCGCGGTCGGCGGCCCGTACCCGAAGCTCACCGAGCAGGTGCTGCTCGACGCGTTCGCGCTGGCGCGCACCGACCCCCTCGCCGGACTGCGCCTCGTCCACGTGAGCCCCGAGCCGCCGTCCGCGGAGCTGCTCGCCGTATGCGCGAAGCGGGGCGCCGTCTGCGAGCACCGGGCCTGGACCGGAAGGCCGGCCGAGTAGTTCTGGTCTTCCGGGTTGCTGAGGGAAAATCCTGCGAAGCCCGGGCTGGAGGAGAACCTGAGCCAGCTCAAGACCCTGCTAGACCGAGGGCTGATCACTCGGGACGACTACGAGGGAAAGAAGCAAGAACTACTCGACAGCCTGTAGCAGGGGGGGCCAGCATGCAGGGTGTATGAAATACTAAAATGAAATACACGACCTCAGGACCGAGCCTCGGGATCCCGGTTCAGGCCACCCCAGCCGACGATGATCGACGTCCGCGGGTTCGGGTGCGCGGAGAATGAGCTGGTGCGGTTCCACGATGGGGGGACCCTGCATTGGCCGCCCTTCCTCGAGGCATTCTTCCGGCGTCGGACGGCACCTCCGAGATCCAACGGAGGTCGGTTCCCGGAAGGATCAGCGACCCCCGCGCAGCAGCGCCACCATCGCGTCGTGCAGGTGGCCGTTGCTCGCGAGGGTCTCGCGGCCATCCCCCGACGGCGGGCGGCCGGCGAGGTCGCTCGTGCGGCCGCCCGCTTCGTCGACGATCAGGTTGCCCGCCGCGACGTCCCACGGATGGAGCTTGAGCTCCCAGAAGCCGTCGAAGCGGCCCGCCGCGACATAGCAGAGGTCCAGCGCGGCGCTGCCGTCGCGGCGCAGGCCGCGCACCTGTTTCACGAACGTCGCGAAGTGGTCGAGGTTGTCCTCGCGGCTGCGGTGCACGTCGTAGGCGAAGCCGGTCGCGAGCAGCGCCCGGCCGAGCTCGCGCTCCTCGGAGACGCGGAGCGTCCTGCCGTTCACCGTCGCGCCGGCGCCGCGGGTCGCCGCGAACAGCTCGTCGAGCAGTGGGTCGTAGACGACCCCAACGCACGGCAGGGAGCCGCGCTGCACGCCGATCGAGACGCAGAAGCGCGGGTAGCCGTGTGCGTAGTTCATCGTTCCGTCGAGCGGATCGATCACCCAGCGCCACTCGGCGCCGGGGCGGTCGTCGCCGCTGCCTTCTTCGGCCAGGATCGCGTCTTGGGGCCGTTCGCGGCGCAGCGCAGTGACGATCAGCTCTTCGCATGCATGGTCGACCTCGGTGACGAGATCGATCGACGCGCTCTTCGTGCGCACGATCAATTCGGTCTCGTAGCGCTCGCGCTGGATCGCACCGGCCTCGCGCGCGAGGCGCTCGGCGAGCGCGCGCACCCGGGCGACCTCGTTCACGCCGAAGCCGGAAGCCGGAAGCACGCGCGTGCGTTCCGCGTCGTGATCCGCGCCACCTCGTCGACCGCGCGCTGCTGCACGCGCGCCAGCGCGCAGCCGACATCCGCGACTCGCGCGGGCTCGTTCCGCCGGCCGCGATGTCCCTCGGGCGCGAGCAGCGGGGCGTCCGTCTCCACCAGGAGGCGCTCGAGCGGCAGCGCGGCGGCGACGTCGCGCAGACCGCGGTCGTTCTTGAAAGTCAGGATTCCCGAGAACGACACGTCGAGGCGCGCGTCGAGCGCGCGCCGCGCGAAGGCGAGGCTTCCGGTGTAGCAGTGCAGCACGCCGCCGACGTCCCCGCCGCCCTCTGCGGTCCAGATGTCGAGCAGCTCGTCGAACGCGTTCGGCTCGTCGCCGCGGACGTGGATCGACACCGGCAGGTCCCGCTCGCGCGCCCAGGACACCTGCTCCGCGAACACGTCGCGCTGCACTGCGCGAGGCGAGTTCATGTAGTGATAGTCGAGCCCGGCCTCGCCCACGCCCACCACGCGCGGGTGCGCGAGCAGGCGCGCGATCTCGGCGCGAGCCGCGTCGTCGAGCTCGGTGGCCTCGTGCGGGTGCACGCCGACGGTGGCCCAGACGCGCGGATCGGCCTCGGCGAGTGCGACGGCGCGCTCGTTGCGGGCCACCCCGTAGCCCGAGCCGATCGCGATCAGCCCTTCGACGCCCCCCGCGAACGCCCGGGCGAACACCTCGTCGCGGTCCTCCGCGAATTCGTCGGCGCCCAGATGGCAGTGGCTGTCGAACCACATCAGGGACGCACGCCCGACTGGAGTGCCATCAGCGCGCGCTCCGCCGTCATCTGCGGATTGGCGTTGCGCTGCACCAGCGCCTGCCGGCATTCCGAGAGCACGCGGGCGGCGCCGAGTTCGCTGCGCACGCGGCGCCCGAGACCGACGCGCTCGCCGATCCGCCGGCGCAGCCAGGCCGAGGCGAGCGCGAGCCAGGCTTCGAGCTGCTCCGCCGCCGGAGCGCGCGGGCCGCGAAACTCCTCGGCCCAGTCGAGCAGATCCGCGAGCGGCGCCCGCTCCAGGTCGTCGAGACGCCAAACCCAGCTCGCCGCCTCGGGCAGCGCGAGCGGATCGCGCCGGTCGGGCGGCAGCGCGACCCGCTGGCAGCGCGAGCGGGTCGTCGCGAGCAGGCCGGCGGGGCTCGCGGTTACCAGCACGAGCGACGTGCGCGGCGGCGGCTCTTCGAGCAGGCGCAAGAGCGCATTCTGCGCCTCCTGATTCAGCCACTCGGCGTCGGCGATCACAGCCACCCGCCGCCCGCCTTCACCCGCAGAGACGCGCAGCGCGTGCTGGAGCGCGCGGATCTGCCCGATCCGCACGCGCGTGTCGTCGCCTCCGCGCTCGACCCAGAAGAGATCCGGATGGTCGCCGATCCGGCGAAACAGCGGCCCGCTCTTGCCCGTGCCGTCGATCGTGATCTCCTCGCGCGGACCCGAGCGACGACAGCCATCGCAGCCCTCGCAGACCACGTTCCGGGCGCAGACACTGGCGCGCGCGAACGCGTGGGCCGCGTCGCGCGCCGCGTCGCGCGGACCGGAGATCAGGTAGGCGGAGTGCAGCCGCCCGCTCGCGAGAGCGCGCTCGAGCAGCACCGGCAGCACCGCGCGTTCCATCGCGCCGCAGTGTACCCGAGCGCTGGGGAGTGAGTGCGGGGCCACGCGCGGCCACGTCTGCGCATCTCGTGCCTCAAATCGCCGGCTGCACTCGATTCTCAAGTTCACGCTGCACCGCGCCGATGCAGGCAACCAAGGCGCAGCGAGCGCCCCGCGATGCACCCGCAACAGGAGGGACCCTG
>Ga0184637_10003174_pt1 | contig 10341 bp, 3 predicted proteins | sample PLM3_127_b2_FD_133143 | JGI IMG/M metagenome (GOLD analysis project Ga0184637, IMG submission 133143) | Groundwater sediment microbial communities from an aquifer in East River, Colorado, USA - PLM3_127_b2 | ecosystem: Environmental > Terrestrial > Soil > Riparian zone | place: USA: East River... | reverse complement strand
GACAGCCGTTTAGAAATCATCCGCGACGCTTCGAAGAACGGCTTTCCGGGAAGCGGCGGCGAATTCCGGCCGAGGATTCTCTCGATTTATTTCACGATTCGCTATTTTCTCGGCTGGCAGAAACCGGGGCTCGCCGATTCCCTATTATCGGTCTTGGTCCGGCCCGGTCTTTTGAAGCATTCCTACGAGACTTCCTACAAGCGGGGAAGAGAACGATTCGGCCGGCTGGCACGCTTCGCCGAAGGAATACTTGCAGGGGCCGGCTTCGGTCCGAAACCAGTCTCGCCGCAGGAGCTGATTTCGATTCTCTATCCGATCCTAAATCCTGTGCGGTCAATCCATCTCGGCGAACCTATCTATCATCCTGGTCAGAGTCTCTCCGAACAAATGGCTCTTTCGACGATGAGCATCCTGCCGCAGGGGCTTAAGTGCGAATACGTCGAGACCCGCGTAATTTCTTTGGAACAGTCTCCCGAAGCGACCTTTCCAGGGATGATCTCCGATCTTCTTCGGATGAACGGCAACTATCTGATGGCGATCAACTTCCACGTGCCGTCCAAAGAAAAGGAGATGCAGTTTCTTAAGATCAAGGGCGCGCTCGCTTTCACCCACCGATTCAACGTCCTCGGCGACATCTCCATAGAAGCGCAGGCGGTCAAAAGAGACATCGACGAGACCACCGAGCGGATGTTTACCGGAGCGACCCGGACGGTGCTTTTTAACCTCCATATCGTACGCCAGGGTGAAGCAGAGGAGCTTGAGTCCAGAGTGAGCGAAACCCTGGACCGGCTGCACGGTCTCGGTTGCGAAGGTGTGGTGGAAGAACTGATAGGAGATTCCCTCACGCTGGCGTCGCTGCCGTTCGGCTACGATCCGGCCAATGACAGGTTTGTCAGGCGCGAGCGCCGCTGGCCGTCGGATAATTTCTCCGATGCTCTTCCGGTCTTCGGCGACTGGCGTGGTACGGCAAGGCCGGTGTTTCTTTACTTCAGCAGGCGGGGTGCGCCGATCGCCTTCGACCTCTTCGACAATGAAGCGCCACACGCAGTCATCTCCGGCGCTACCGGAGCGGGAAAATCAGTGCTGGTAAACGACATGATCGCCCAGGCGCTGAGGCTCGATCCGCTGATCTTCATCATCGACAAGGGCGGCAGTTACGAAAGGATCTGCGAGCTTTTCGGCGGGCAGTATTTCACCGTTGACTTGGATCATCCCCTGGCGGTTAACCCCTTCGCGGGTGAACTTACCCGCGAAAAACAAGCGCTGCTCACGACGCTGATCGTCGCCATGGCGACGCGCAATGACGAGCGGGAGCATTTGGACTCGGAGCGGGTCGGTATAATCGAAGAGGCGCTGGTGAAGCTCTATCAGCGAGTCAAAGACCGGGAGATTCAGCTTTCGGATCTGACGGAAGTACTGGTCAAAGACTACGGCGAACGAGGGAAAGGTCTAAGACAGCGGCTGTTCGCTTTCACCCGCGAGGGTCAGTTCGGCATGTTCTTTGACCGGCCCAATGAGTTAAAAGCCCAGTCGAGTTTCAATGTATTCGATCTCAAGCGGCTGGACGGCTATCCAGAACTTCAAGCGTCGTTTCTGCTGGTCACCATGAACTTCATCATCTCAAGCATTCAATCCACAGATCCGGGGCGACCGAAGTATCTTTTCATCGACGAAGCCTGGGCGCTGCTCAAGAACGAAGCTTCCGCCAGATACGTTGCCGAAGCGTTCAGGACCTATCGGAAACTTGGCTGCGCGGTCGTCGCGGTCAGCCAGGCGGTGAGCGATTTTCTTGCCGTCCCCGGCGGAAGAACGATTCTGCAAAACGCGCCGACGAAAATTCTTCTGCGCCAAGAACGGGAAACCGTTTCCACGCTCAAAGAGGAGCTGAAATTATCGCCGGAGGAAGTTGAGCTCGTCAGCTCTGTCGCAACGATACCGGGAGTAAGGTCCGAGTTTTATTTGAGAACCAGCTGGGGCAGCGGAGTAGGGGTTCTCTATCTCTCGCCCATCATGTACTGGGTCACGACGACGGATTTCAGGGACATAGAGCGGTACCGGCGAAAGCTTGCTGAATTGAACGGTAACCAAATCGAAACCATCAAAGCACTTGCGCGGGAAGATATAAGGAGGAAAGCAATATGAGAAGTATCAGGACCCTGATGAAAAAGGCCCATCTGCGTCGTTACGCTCGAACCGCTCACTCCAACGTACGGATCTGCTTAAATGGTTCAAACCGTTCAAGTTGTTCAAATCGTTCAAGCCGTGCGCGCCTCGCATCTGGAACCTTTTTGATCAGGCTCCAGGAAAAAGTGTTCGGAGAAAGTCTAAGAAAAATGATTTACGTCGGATGCGTTGCTGCCATCTTGAGTGGCTGCGCTGCTGCCGTGACGACCGACGGCGAAATTGCATCCACGGAGAATCCCGAAACAGCCACCGCGAGCTGTCCTTATCTTAGAACGCAGCAAGCTTCCTGCGACGAACTTAAGAAAGCATACGATGAAGGGTTCAGGGCCGGCAAGGAAATCATTGCTGCCGAGTTTCGGACCAGGTCGGAATTGAACCAACCCTACGTCTGGATGCCTCCGCTGATAAGCGAAGTCGATATGCCTGGGCGCGTGGTAAACGGAATCATGATTCCGGCACACAGAGAACTCGTGATCGTGAAACCTGGTTACTGGGTGAGGACGGAAACTGCTCCACAGTGATCAGGGGGTTCAGTAACTATTCCTACGATCATTTTGCTTCGGCAACGTTTTTCTCCCCCATTTCTAGGTCTGCCGGACAGGCTACGGTTTTTGTAACTTCCTTTCATCCTTTGTCATCTTTTTGTCCCTCTCTCACTCCTACGAAAACAGCGTCCTTTTAAAAACAAGCACTTATGTCTTGGTAAACCGCTGGCATGAGTTTTGTTTAAGTCATGCTGATTCCTTTTCTCTTAGTGCTATGAGTGCCCATAAAGAGCTAAAGAGGTTAACCCTTTCGGACGCTCCGACAACCCTTCACGTCCCCGAGCCTGACACTGTGATTTAAGCCTTCAAGGTCGGCGGCCAATAGTACATTCGAGAGAGCCAATTCAGAAGACGGCTCCAAGATAAGGAAAATGGATGTGTCTGAGTTAGACAAAGAACGAAGCTGAGAAGAGATCTATGAGGCGCTATTCCTTTTCAAGTCTACGCCCTCGCTTGTTGCTTCTCGTCCTGCTCTCCGTCGTGCCCGCGTTAGGGCTCATCCTCTACACAGCCTTGGAACAGTGGCGACTGGCCGTCGCTCAAGTGCCGGAACAGGCGCTGCGGCTGACACAGATTATCTCTAGTAATGAAGAGCGATTGATAGAGGGAGCGCGCCAACTCCTCGTCACCGTGGCCCGACTCCCTGAAGTGCAGGGCGGTGAATCCTCCGCGTGCAGCCGTCTCTTCGCGGAGCTGCTCAAACAACATTCGCTCTACGCAAACTTCGGCGCGATCAAACCCAACGGCGATCTTTTCTGTAGCGCTTTGCCAACCCGCCGCCCTCTCAACGCGGCTGATCGAGCCTATTTTCAACGGGCCATTAAAACGCGCAACTTCGCTATCGGCGATTACCAGATTGGCCGCGCCACCGGCAGGCCTTCGATCAACTTCGGCTATCCCATCGTCGACGACGCGGGACAGGTCCGCGCGGTAATCTATGCTGCGCTGGATTTGGCGTGGCTCAACGAACTATTGGCCGAAGCACAGTTGCCCCTTGGGGCAACGTTGACTGTGATCGACCACAAGGGCACGATCTTAGCCCGTCACCCCGAGCCGGAGAAATGGATTGGTAAGTCCGTGCCAGAGGCGCCCGTAGCCGAGGCCGTTTTGACCCAACGAGGCGAGGGTACAGCCAAGGTCACCGGCACGGACGGCATCCCGCGCTTGTATGCATTCATGCGCCTGGGGACTGCGCCGCAAACCCCATCCCTATACGTCAGCGTCGGTATCCCTGCAAAGACTGTATTTGCCGACGTCGATCGAATTCTGGTCCGGAATCTTATCGGCCTAGCGATCGTCGGCTTGCTGGCGATAGTAGCCGCTTGGGTGGCGGGAAACCTGTTCGTTTTACAACCGGTGAACGTTCTGGTCAGCACGGCAAAGCGGCTATCGGCCGGCGATCTGAGTGCGGGCACAGTGCTTCCTAATGGCCATGGGGAACTCAGCTCATTGGCCTCTGCCTTTGACGAGATGGCCGATGCCCTGCAGAGGCGAGCGGCCGCCGAGCGAGCTGCCGAGACTCGCTTTGCGAACATCCTGGACATCGCCGCCGATGCCATCATCGCTATAAACGAGAGCCAGCGCATCGTTCTCTTCAACAAAGGAGCCGAACAAAACTTTGGCTATTGTGCCGAAGAAGTTTTGGGCCAGCCACTTGATTTGCTTCTGCCAGTACGTTTCGTTGAGGCGCACCGCAGGCATATTCACGCATTTGCGGAGGCACCGGAGTCTTCCCGACGCATGGGTGAGCGCCGTGAAATATTCGGCCGGCGCCGAGATGGCACGGAATTTCCCGCCGAGGCTTCCATCTCCAAGTTTGACCAGGATGGGCAAACTCTCTTCACCGTCATTTTGCGAAACATCACTGAACGGAAGCAAGTTGAAGAGCGGATTCAGCGTCATCTGGAGCGCATCCGGGCATTGCACGAGATCGACCTGGCCATCTCCTCGACTTTAGATCTCCGCGCCGTCCTGGATGTGCTGCTGGAAAAAATTGACCAGCTTCTTCCGTTAGGCGCTGTAACCACCGTCAGGTTATTGAGCAGGGAAAGTGGGAGGTTGGAGCCGGCAGCCTGTCGGAACATCGACGAACACGAATGGAGCGCCGAGAGGGCAGGTCCTGGAAGTGGTCCTGCCAAGCGAGCGTTTGAAACTAAGAAGCCCCAATTCATCCGGAATGTTCAAACGGACGCACAAACGCGGGACACCCAGTTCGCCCGCAAACATAGCCTGGTCTCTCGTCTGGTAGTTCCCCTGATCGCTAAAGAACAGCGTCTGGGAATTCTCTCCTTCTACACCAAAGAGGAACATGAGTTTACCAACGAAGAGATTGAATTGCTTGTCACACTGGCTGGGCAAGCGGCAATAGCGATCCACAACGCCCAGCTCTACGAGGAAATTAAAAGCTCGAAGAGCGAACTGGAATCAACAAATCAGCGCCTTGAAAAAACCCTGAAAGAACTCTCTGGTTTTTATACAGCCCTTAGCCCCCTGGCGCCGGCAGAGTCTGTCAACCAGTTGATGGATGCGATCATTGAAAGGCTCATGGAGGCGACCGGGGCCGATGCGGCTCTGATTCGGTTGCAGAATAAGGAGGGAGGTTTCGACTGGGCGACCCAGCGGGGCTTCCCGGATGACTACCTGAAAGCGGCGGGAACACCGCCGCCCGACTCGGCTCTAGAATGGGTTTTCAACACGGGCGAGCCTGTCCTAGCTCCCGACATCGCTTCGGACCCGCGACTAAAGGGCAAGGTTCAGTTGCAAGCGGGCCTTCACTCCTGCGCTATGCTGCCGCTGAAGATTGGAAATGAACCGCGCGGCATTCTTCATCTGGCGAGCCGACAATTGGGTTACTTCAATGAAGGTCAAAAAGAACAGCTCATGGCGATTGCCCGGCAAATGGGAATCGCGTTGGAGAACAGGGAGCACTACGACAGTCTCAGGGCCTCCAGAGATGAGCTGGCAAAAGCCGTCAAAATCAAGGACGAGTTTCTGAGCGTCATGTCACACGAACTCAGGACACCGCTGAATGTTGTCATGGGATATACAACGATGGTCAAGGACGGAATCTTAGGAGAAATTAATCCGGAGCAGGAAAAGGCGTTGCAAAAGGTTATGAACCGAGCCCGTGATCAATTGGCCATGATCACCAGCATACTGCAGGTAACCCAGATGGAGGCTGGGACGGCCAGAGCGGAGTGTTCGGAGGTCGAATTAGGTGATCTTCTCGGGGAAATCAGGTCGAGCTTCGACGTATTCCCGGATAAAGAGATTACCCTCCATTGGGACTATCCCTCCGACCTGCCGGTTGTTACGACCGACAGAGAGAAGCTCAAATATATCCTTCAAAATCTTGTTCATAATGCGATCAAATTTACCGACAACGGGCATGTAACGGTTTCCGCCCGGTACGTTCAAGGGGCGGAGAGAGTGGAATTCAAGGTGGCAGACACGGGGATAGGAATTCTCGAAGAGAAAATTCCGATGATTTTCGAAATGTTTCACCAGATAGATAGCTCGGAGACGAGGCTCCATGAAGGTGTTGGTTTGGGGCTTTATATTGTCAAGAAGTATACCGAGCTACTAGGAGGAACGGTGGAGGTTGAGAGCAAGCCGGGCCAGGGTTCGACTTTTACAGTTACCATTGCCTGCGAGAATTTTTCCTCAATGATTAGCGGTCAGGAAAACCAAGGGCAACGAGCGGTGAGGGACGAGCAGGAGTTCATCGCCCCTTCGCCTACTACTTCAAACCTTCGGCCTGAAAGGGACTAAGTTGTCTGTGAGGCTGGCGCTTTAAGATGGAATTCAAGGGACTCTTCAAAATCGGTTATGCGGTTCGACGGGTGGTGAGGAAAGTTTGCGCCCTGTTCGTCCGCTTGCTTCATGAGCGGACCATCCTAGTGCTGACGATTATGTTCTGTGGAGGAGTGGCAACTACTGTGTGGCATTTCTCCCGTCTTTCATCGAGACTCATTGAATCGGCTGCCTTGCAAGGCACGTCCGTGCAATCCGAAACGCTCGAGGAGCTTCGCACAATCTATACTTCGGAGGTTGTAGAGCGAGTTCGATCGCAGGGGATCGAGGTTACCCATGACTATAGAACTAAAGAGGGAGCCATCCCACTTCCGGTGACGTTTAGCATGGAACTCGGAAAGCGCATTGGTGAGAGAGGCTCCGGGATTCAGGTCTGGCTTTACAGTGACTACCCATTTTCCTGGCGGAAGGGCGGTGGCCCGAGAGATGACTTTGAAAGGGAAGCCCTGCGCGAGTTGAGGAGAGACCCTGACCGGCCCTTTTTCCGTTTTGAAGATTTCGAGGGGCGGCCATCCTTGCGCTACGCCACGGCGGATCGAATGCGTGTTAATTGCGTCGCCTGCCACAACAGTCACCCTGAGAGTCCCAAGACCGACTGGAAAGTAGGAGATGTGAGAGGGGTTCTGGAGATCATCCGCCCGTTGGATGACGTCGTCGCACAGACCCGGGCGGGCCTGAAAGAAACGTTCAGTCTACTAGCGATCATGGGTGTCTTGGGGTTGTCTGCTCTGGCCCTTGTAATCGGAAGGTTGCGTCGAACCTCTGCGGAGTTGGCGAAGCGGGTGGCTGAGCACTCCGCCGCTGAGGCACGTCTGGCGACCCTGCACGAGATTAACCTAGCTGCGATCTCGACTTTGGATCTCCGTGGCGTGTTGAATGTATTGATGGAAAAAATCGATGTCCTTCTGCCCTATACCGCCGTAATGGTATGGTTGGTGAACTACGATAACGGGCTATTAGAACGCGTAGCCTGCTGGAATCTTGACGAAGTGGAATGGAAGAGAAGAAAACTCAAAGTCACACCTTCCTTGGTTCAGGCGGCGATTGATAATAAGACGCCTGTGGTGGCCGCTAACGTTCAGACAGACCCGCGAACGCTGGACCCCGAGTTCTACCGCAGAAATGGCCTGGTCTCTTATCTCGGAGTGCCATTGCTGGTTAAAGATGAAGTCTTGGGTGTTTTGGTTTTTCTCACGAGAGAAGAGCATCAATTTACCGATGAAGAGATCCAATTTCTCTCCACGCTCGCGAGCCAAGCCTCAATTGCGATTCACAACTCCCAGCTCTATGAACAAGTGAGACAGCGAACGCATGCGCTCTCCGCCCTTTATACTATCGCATCTACTGCCAATGAAACCTTGAACTTGGACGTGGTGCTCCAAGCGGTCATTAAACAGATCACTGAGATTTTCCATTTTGACGCGACCAGAATTTTTCTTTTGAACCCTGACTCAGGCGAGCTAGAGCTGAAAGATTATTTTGAGGCAAGACCGGGAATTTTTGGCCTTCGCAGGGTGTTTCGAATAGGGGTAGGGATTAATGGGAGGGTAGCGGAAAGCGGTGAAGCTATGATCTTCGAAAACGTTCAGAGCGATCCCCGATATCATGAGTTGAGTGAGACCAGGGCAACGCATAAAGGCAACTTTAGCTTCCTTGCGGTGTTTCCCATAAAGACTAGACAAAGGGTTGTCGGGACGATCGGTTGTATTGGTGAGAAGCCCCGAAGCCTGACGCGCGACGAGATCCGGTTGATCATGTCTATGACAGACCCTGTGGGAGTCGCCATCGAGAACGCGACTCTCTTTGAACGGACGAAAAATCAAGCCCTGGAGCTGGAGCAGGCAAACAAGGATCTGAAGAGACAAGAGGAAATCCAAAAGCTTCTTAAGGAACTCAGCCAAGATATCACCTCTTTGGATATGGATAGCCTGCTCAAGAAGCTCACAAAAAAGGTAACAGAAATCTTCCAGGTTGATGTCTCCGATATCAGGGTAGTGGAGGACGGTATGTGGCGGGTCATTGGGGTCTCCGGTATAGAATCTCATCTCCTCAGCCCGCCTGGCAGTGAGATGATCCGGGGCCTAAGCCAATGGGCCTTGGAACATCGCCGGCCTCTCATGATCCAGGATATCACGAGGACGGATCTTACTACTGGCACCACGCTCAAAAGTTTAGGGTTCCACGGTTACCTTGGAGTTCCCCTTTTCTCAAGAGCTGGCGAGGTCATAGGGGTGCTCAGGGCTTTAACCTATCAGCCAAAAGCTTTTGGCGCAGAGGAAGTGGATCTCTTACAGCAGATGGCTAACGGCGCGGCCATTGCTCTCGAAAATGCCCGCCTTTTGGAACAGACCAAGAAACAGGCTACTGAGCTGGAGCAGGCCAGCAAGATGCAGGCGGACTTCACGGCGATGATCATCCATGATCTACGTTCACCTATTATGAATATGATGGGAACCGCCGAATTGATGGCAGACAGTGTGTTCGGACCGGTCAACGAGGAGCAGAAAAAGTGGCTTCTCAAGGTCCTGGCAAACGGCCATAGTCTGGTAGATCTCGTCAGTGACTATCTAGATCTTTCCAAGGTTGAGGCCGGACGTATCGAAATCACCAAAGAGGAGGTGGATCTACGGCAACTGATCCAGAATAGCATTGAGAATTATCTACCTCTGGTCCGAGATAGAAAAATTTCCATTGCACGCAACGTTCATCCAGCCTTTTCCACGATCAAAGCCGACCCCCGGCGCCTGAATCAGGTGCTGAGCAACCTCCTGAGCAACGCTGTAAAATTCACAGGCGATGGGGGACAAATAGAGGTCGGCGCCGACCACATGAATGGCACAGAGATCAGGATATGGGTGACAGACAACGGGGTAGGCATCGCATCTGAGGAAATTGGTAGTCTCTTCGAAAAGTACCGCCAGCTCACGAGCGGCAAGATCTCCGAACACAAAGGAACTGGCCTGGGCTTGGTGGTTTGTAAGAAAATTGTCGAGGCCCACGGCGGGAAGATCTGGCTGGAAAGTGAGGAAGGCAAGGGCAGTACTTTCTACTTTTCCTTGCCACGAAACTTTCAAGGTGATCTCCCGGCTACACAGGCATGAGACTGTGTTACTTTTCTCGGTTTCTCTTTCTTCGTTTCCCTTAGAATTTCTACAGACTGAGTCAGTTAGTTGCGGCCCGGCGCACATCGGCGCCGAGATCAAAGTTCAGGGCGGTAGTTCATAAGGTGTTTCTGGAGCAGTGGTTTGTGCTCCATAGCTGAACACTTCTGGTTTATCGTCTGCGCATGATGCGGCGCTGCCTTTTCTGTGGGAAGTTTTTTCCTTCGCTTGATTCACGGAAGAAGCACTGCGCTACGTAACACTGAGAGAAATCGTCTTGTAAGGAAAAGCGCATTTCTGAAATGTGTTCTGGATCTGAATGATGCGAATGCCGATGTTACAGGCTTCCGTGTGGCTAACCACGGAGGCGCGGGTCGTGAGAAAAAATCCCTTTTCGCGAAAATCAACAGTTGTAAGTATTTGATTTCGTTGAGGCCAAATTTGCAATTTTGATGGTTTTTGAATTTTTTCTCATGACCTGTGTCTCTGCGGTGAATACGCATTCACGGTAAACCCGGAAGAGCCAAAAATAACTTACGGCTGGTAAATACTTCAAGATTGACATGACTTCAGGGGAATACTAAATCGTTAGGAAACTTAGTAACCGGGTTTGATTAAGGGCACGATGAAGAAGTCCTCTAAAATCGACTTGAGCGACCCGGGCCACGTCGGCCCGGGAACTCCGGCCGGCGAGTGGT
>Ga0184637_10003173_pt1 | contig 10342 bp, 16 predicted proteins | sample PLM3_127_b2_FD_133143 | JGI IMG/M metagenome (GOLD analysis project Ga0184637, IMG submission 133143) | Groundwater sediment microbial communities from an aquifer in East River, Colorado, USA - PLM3_127_b2 | ecosystem: Environmental > Terrestrial > Soil > Riparian zone | place: USA: East River... | reverse complement strand
TCGCAGACTATGCGTTGGCTTGTTCCCTGCCTCATCGGCGCGGCCACGGCGACGGTTTTTCTGCCGGTGCTGCAAAACGGTTTCGTCAATTGGGACGACGACGGAAATTTTCTAAATAACCCAAATTACCGCGGGCTGGGTTGGTGGCAACTCCGATGGATGTTCACGACGTTTCATATGGGCCCCTACCAGCCGTTGAGCTGGCTGACGCTGGGGTTGGACTATTTGATTTGGGGGATGAATCCGTTCGGATATCATCTCACCAACCTGCTGCTCCACGCGGCGAATGGCGTCGTTTTTTATTTCGTGGCCGCGCATTTATTGTCCCTGGCGTTTTCATCCTCGCGCGAAGAGTCTTCTATTCTCTTGGGTGCCGGTTCGGCGGCATTGATGTTCGCGCTTCACCCGCTGCGGGTCGAGTCCGTGGCCTGGGTGACCGAACGTCGAGATGTCTTGTCAGGATTGTTTTTTCTTTTGGCGGTCCGGTTCTACCTGGAGGCGGCGACGGCGAAATCCACTGCGCGGTATAGGAAAGGGTTGGCTCTCACGCTCGTGGTATTTATTCTATCATTGCTGTCCAAGGCGGTGGCAGTGACCTTGCCGGCGGTGTTGTTAGTTTTGGACTTCTATCCGTTGGGGCGGCTGGGAGGAATATATCGGCAGTGGTTTGCTAGGACAAATCGTACAATCTGGATAGAGAAAATTCCTTTCGTTCTGCTTGCGGCGATCGCCGGCTGGGTCGCCGTGCTGGGGCAATATACCTCAGTTGCCGTGCGCTCTCTGGCGCAGACCAGCGCCCCTGAGCGGTTGGCGCAGGCTTCGTATGGTCTGGTCTTTTACTTGAGGAAAACCATCGCGCCGGCGGGCATGTCGCCGCTCTACCAACTGCCGGAGAACTTCGATCCTCTGGATTGGCCCTATCTGGCGAGTGGAATTTTAGTTTTAGGATTAACGGTCGCACTGATTGCTTTGCGCCGTCGCTGGCCAGCAGGGTTGGCAGTCTGGGTTTACTACCTGGCATTGGTCCTGCCGGTCTCCGGGATTGTCCAAGCCGGGCCGCAACTGGTTGCGGATCGATATAGCTATCTCGCCTGTTTGGGCTGGGCGCTGCTCGCCGGCGGTGGCGTGGTCAATCTTGGCGCCTGCTGGCAAAAGCATGGGCGGATGTTCGCCGTCGCGACGTCCACTCTGGTCATGTTAACGGCAATCGGGCTGGGATCTTTGACTTGGCGACAGACACAAGTCTGGCATGACACTGAGACGTTGTGGAGGCACGCTGTCACCCTCGATCCGGAATCGAGCATCGCGCGCAACCAGTTGGGTAACGCGTTGGCGGATCGCGGCGCGTTAGACGAGGCCAGCGAGCAATACCGTCAGGCGTTGCGGATCAGACCGACCTATGCGGGAGCGTACTACAATCTGGCGATGGCCCTCGCGGACCGCGGCGATTTAGATGGGGCGATGCGACACTACGAAGCGGCCGTGCGCTTCGATCCGGCCAATGCGAACGCCCATAACAACCTGGGCGCGATTTTGGCCCGAAGAGGTGAGTTGGACGCGGCCATAGAACACTATCACCGAGCCCTGCAAATTCGACCGGAATTTCCCGAAGCGCGCGACAATCTAAGCCGGGCACTTGCCATTCGTTCAAGGCGGGAGCAAGCGAACCGCTAGCTGGGATTTTTCATAGCAGACGGAGGCCGAGGGGTAATCCCTTCCGGGAGGAGGCAATGGGCCAGTGCCTTGAAATGGATTGCCATCTGACGGGGTTGATGATCATAGGGGGGCGTGTTGGTGATAACTTTTGATGTCGCGGGCTTACGGTTAAAGAAGCGGACTTTTGGTGGACTGAGAGTAAACCGGAAAGAGCCTAATTTCAACCGGCGTTTCAGGTGTGGTCATCAGGCGTCCTTTTTGGCCCCCATGCCGACCTGGTCTGGCGCGACGCCGGCTTGCTGATCGACCAGGGAGGCGAGGGCGAGGCGGACGGTTGTGACCTGGCGGGAATTGAGCGGGCGGGCACACTTGATAAGTTTATAGCAGAAGCGGAGGTAGCCGTCCGGCGTGTGCCATTGAATCCTGGAGGCGAGGATATCGAGCATCCGGAGCTGGTCTTCAGTGACTCTACTATAAAGGATAATCTTGCCCGATTGTTTCTTACCAGATCGGGCGCCATCGGCCTTCCGATCGCTGTCATAGATGAAGGGGTTTTTAACCTGGGCGCCCATCTCATTAAGCTTGTCGATCAGGGCGCGGCGCTGATCCAGTGAGAGCCGCGAGATCGATCGGATGCCCAGGTTCAACTCCCCCGCCATGTCCCGGATCTGCTCCAGCCCATTCCAAGGATCGAGGAGCCCCATCCTTTCGAGCTGCGCCCGCGCCGTATGGATCGCGCTATTTTGGACCTTGTAAGCCTGGGATCTGCTCATAACGCCAGCCTCCCTTGCCTTTCGAGAGGATCTGAATTTGCCAGGGCGCGGCGGCGATCGCCGACTTCGGTTAGGACCGAGTCGAGATAATTGAGGGCCTCGTTTTTCTCCTGGACGGTGGAGGCGATGAAGTAACCCTTCGAAGGCGTAGTGCAGATCGATATTTTAAAGATCACTACCAGCTCCGAAATGATCCGGCGAAAACTTCTGTCGCCGATCTTGCGGCCGTTCAACTCATTGAATCGCGCCCTGATGACTTTGCGTCGCGCCGCATTCTCCACCCCGCAGTAATGGTCGCTCAGGCACCTCAAGACCGCCGCATGGCGAGCCGGGAGTCTTTTGCTGCGGTCCTGGGTCACGCCGCCGCTCCCTCGAGCGCCTTGCGAATCAGCGCGCCATCCAGGATCAAATCCATGAACCAGGTCTGCTCGACTCTATCGAGCCGGAACGCCAGCGGGTGTTCCGAGATAAACTGTAAGATATCGCCATCCGACACCATCCAAGGATCGCCCTGCTTATCCGTCCGTCCAGTGATGCGTCGCTGCGCGAAAAGCTTGCCCTCGCGGACCCATCGTTCGATCACTCGATGGTCGACGCCGAAGCACAATTCCAACTCTCGCAGCGTATAGCCCGTTGAAACGCGACGGCTTATTTTTAACCGCTTGAATTTGAGCACCACCGACGTTTCGGATCGCCCAAGCTTTTTCGCGATCCAATGGGCCGTTCGCTCCCCCGCATGGTTCCATAGATATTCTATTTCCTCGGGCGTCCATTTATTGAATTCCGGTCGCGGGTGCGCGAGGCCGAGTGTGCGCGCGCGTTTCTTGATCGCCCAGGTCGGCCAACCGAAAGCGCGCGCAATCTCCGCCGCGCGGCCCCTAACGCGGGAGTCATACCGCTGGCGGAGCGCGGCGTCTCGCCCCGGCGTCCAGTCGTATTTTTTTGTCCGGACGCGATGTTTCCACCGGCAATCGGGACACCAGCGCGCGAACTTCGTTTCGAACTCTTTCTCGCAGTCAGCACATCGGACTTTATGAAGGATGCCGGTCATGCCGTCAGCTCCCGCCGCAGTCGTTTCTTATTGCGCTCGGCGACAAAGCACGTCACTTCGGATCTTGAAAAGAGCCGCATCTGGCCACCGTTCGGGCCGTGCTCAGCGCCCACGCGCAACGCCGATATCTTGCCGAGCTTCTCCCATCTAAGGACCGCATTCTTCGTAACGCCCGCCAATCGGCAAACGTCTTTCGCCGTCATCAGCTCGGCAATTATCCGACGCGCGGCGGCTCTGTTAATCATCCCTGCTCCCACAGCTCCTGCCAGGGCACTGCCAGAGCCTCATAGATCGACTGCTCGGAGTCCCCGGCGATCCGCTCGCCGTTCTCGTTAAACTCCCCATCGCCCGAGGCGTGGAGCTTCCAGCCCCGCCGCTTTGCGATCGAGGCCAGGCGGATATTATTTTTAGTCGACCCGGTCCGGATCAGCAGCAGCGTGTAGAAAGTCGCGGGAGTCGAAAAGTAAAGATCGATCGGGGAATGGCGATAGGTGATCGCGGCGAGCTTCTCGCCCCACTTCTTGATTTCCACAGCGGGACAATCCATCATCTGCCCGCGCATTCGATTCGAAACCATGTCGGAGGTCAAAACAATGTCGACGTCGTGGACGATCTTTTTCAAACGCCTGATGCTCCCCGCCACGATGCAGCTACCCGCTAAACTAAAATCGCTGATAAACCAGTGCGCGATACGCATCCCGTCTTCGAGCTTCAGCTCGATGCCCGATTCGCTCATTTCAGCCTCTTCCGTTTCGACGCTGGCTTTTTTGGCCGCCCGGAGGCCAATAGCCGCTCGATCTCGCGCCGGATATACCAGACGGCCTTCTCCAGGTCTTCGACTCCGCCCTTGTGGTGCATGCGCCAGATATATTTAACCGCATTGCCGAGATTGAAAGTCATTTGCTCGACGACGGTGATGCACTCGACCCCGGACGGGTGCGAGTTATAATGGCTCGGGTGGTTGACGTTGTCGGCCATATCATCGCCCTTCCGTGATGCCAGGCTGCTTCATGGTCGAGCTCGCCTCGGCGAACTTCTCAAAGCGCCGAATCATTTCGTCCATCGATGCAAGCTGGTAATCCGTGCAACCGTCCTTTAAACAAAGCTCCCGATAGAAGCTCAGCATAGGCAGCGCGAGGCGATCGCGGCCGCAAAAGAGTATGGTCGGCTCGTTCTCCGGGATCAGCTCGCCGTTGCTCGTCTTGATGATTCGCTCGCGCTCGATGTGGTGCTGCAGGTCAATTTGCTTCATGACGCTACCGTCCTTTCCTTAAGTTATCTGCCTGTTTTGCCTCCGGCTCGATGTCCTCGTAGAAGATAGGGATCTTCTCGCGGAACTCCTTGAGCAACGGGATCGCCACGGCGCGAGGCGTGGTCAATGTCTCGGCGCGCATCGGTTTTCATTTTGTCATTTCGACCGCCGGCGGTCACTTCACCTCTTCCTTTTTCACCTCATAAAAAAACTCGTCCTTGCGGGTTTTTTTAAGCCCGCAGCGGGCGAGATCCTCGGGCGTATAATTGACTGCCTTCTCCTTATCGACCTCTTTCTTGGTGCGGATCAGCTCGTTGAGCTTCGCCGCGCGGATTTTCGCGATGATCGTTTCGACCTTGAGTTTGCCGAGCGTCGCGATCTTCCACGGCGTCCAGCGGAACCCGACCGTGCCGAAGTTCATCTCGATCGACCGCGGCTCCTTGAAAAGGTCCTCCTTGTTCGCCTCGGCCCACTTCTCCAGCGCGGCCACCCGATCTGCAATCGCCTGGCGAGCGCCGGCAGTATCCGACACGAGCAGCGTGCGGAGACGGTCGATTGTTTCGCCCGCGACTTTTTCGGTAACCGCAACGCGACGCTCGGCTGCGGCTATTTCTTGGAGCGCTCCGTCCGCCTCCTCGCGGGAGGAAATGACGATTTTGGATTTTAGATTTTGGATTTTGGATTGTTCGGAACTCATAGGCCCCCCAGAGTTAAATCAGTTTTTGTTGCCAGATTGGTTGCGTATAAATTCGAGGCTTTGGAACGATCCGCGACCAGTCGTATTTGCCGATCATGCCGTTCATTCGCTTCCGCCCTCTGCGCGGCCAGCCCACGCAACTATTCGGATGGCCGATCACGCGGTACTCGATCAGCAGCCGCACCGGCGCGCCCATCGCGCACGGCGAGCCGAGCCACCACCGGTTCATCCGGAGTCCCAGGCCGTTTCGCAGCGGCCAGTGTGTGTGCGTCCAAAAAACTTTTTTCCGAGCGATGCAAGCGGCGGGCACGATCAAATTCATTGCCACGCCCGAGCGCAGATCGACGAACGGCGGGTCCATCACCACGTAATCGAACGTTTTGCACTTGAATGGCGGATACAGCGCGTTGCCCAGCACGTGCGGCTGCGTGAATGGATCCATGTCGAGCCTGGTGCCGAAACTGGAAAGGCCGCCGTAGAGATGCAACACCGAGCCGTCTGAGGTCTCATCCATGATTTTTCGCTCGAACTCCTTGGGCAGTGACCAGGTACGCTTGTAATTGCGGAACAGGATGAAGCCTCCGAAGTTGCGTTGATACATGTTCGAGCGCGCGGTCATCTAAAATTAATTCCCTTATGAATCCCTACTCGGCTATGCCGAGTTCCTTCGCCTTCCAATCATAAACTTCGATCGTGATTTCCTCGCCGACGATCAGCTCATCGAGGTCCGAGTCGGTTTCCGCGATCGCCGACTTTGGAATGCACCGGTTATCGTACCGCGCAAATGGCGCGCGGAACTTTTCGAGCATGATGGCCTTCTCGGTCACCGCGGCGACTTTGTCTGTGATGGTCACTGTTTTGTAGCTCACACCATCTCCTCATCGTGCGAACTATCATCCGGCGCCGCGATCTTTTTCAGTTCTGGCATCCAGATGCTTACCGGTGCCGGCATGATGTGCTTGAGCGCCATGCGCGCGGCCTCCTCCGAGCACGGCGTCATCGAGTAGATCGCGCCGTTGCCGTAGAACTTGGTAAACTCTTTTTGGCCGTTGCACTCAGGCACGTCGATTCGGATGAACGCGCAGCCGCCGATCGTCGCCTCGCTCACCTTGCCGGCGATCTGCGTGTGGCCGAAGATCTCCACGATCGCCCAGGGCTCGAACTTTTCGGATTCCATTTCTCCTCCTTCGGAGGGCAGACACACAGGTCTGCCCCTACGATTTGTTGGCCCGTTTCGCCCGATCAATAATGTCGCCGAGCAGCGACGGTCCTCTCCCCGCCCGCAGCCGCTTCGCCTCGCGCTGCTCTTCGAGCCTCCTCAGCGTGCCGCCGCAATACTGCACGACGTCGGCCGCGGGTTGTTTGCTCTCGTCTCGCTCCTGGAGCCGCTTCATTGTTTGCAGCAGCAGCACCGGAGACTTCCACTTCGCCATCTTGTGCAGCCAGCCGTAGAGCGGCTGATAACGCGGCTTATCGAGATTGTAGAGCGCTTCGAGAATCGTCCCCACCTCTGCGATCGCCTTGAGCGCGATTTCTTTGCGCTGGCTGTGGAGCAGCGTCTCGGGTTTCATGCCTGGGTCACCCGCTTGAAGTTAACGTGCAACACCCGCGCGAGCATCGATCGGATCGAGCGCGCCAGGGCGCCCCTGTGCCGCCGGTTGTTATCCCAGGCCGACAAGGCGCTGGCCTCGCTCCGAGCGCGCGTCGCGTTCGCCTCCACCCAGGTCCAATGCTTCTCGCCCGGCTTGATGGGGTGCTGGCACGATTTACAAATCCTCACTTCGTCCATGTCTGCCTCCCGTTATGCTCCGTGATTTTCGCTCGCCGCGTGCGCGCGGGTCGGATGCACGGATGCATGAGATACGATTCGAAGCTGTAGAGCCGCGAGCACATCGGGCACAGGGACACCGGCGGCCGGCTCACCGCTACGATCTGCAATTTCTCATTATCCATAAATCCTCCTCGCACAAGGGGGACAGTCCCCGCGCGCATGACGCGCAAGAAGGGGGACAGTCCCCGTTAAATGGCCCTAGATCCCTCGCTTCGCTCGGGATGACCGCGGCAACAATCAAATTCCTTTAATTGTCGCCGCGGTCACTTTCTTCTCCCCCACGTCCCAGGCCGCGATCATCGCGGCGGCCGCCACGTTGTTCACGCCGAGCGGCGTATCGCCCTTCTCCAGCATCGCCTTGATTGCGCCCGGCTCGAAAATTTCTTTGTCACCGTTCCCCGCGCGTTCCAGCTTGTGGCGCACGTAGGAGCCCAACGCGCCGTTGAGCGAGCCGATCTCATAGAGGTCCACTCGCTGCGAGACCTCCGCCAAATTGAAATTAGTTTTCAGCCGGCGCGCCAGCCCCACCTGGCCGACGAGAATGATCGCGAGCAGCTTTTTGAAGCCGATCTCAAACTCGTAGATTCTTTTCAGCGCCAGCAGCGCGTCATCTCTTAATAGATGCGCCTCGTCGATCAGGATCACGACCTTCTTGCCGTCGCGGAAGGACTCCTCGAGCGTGCGCCCGACCAGGCGGGCTTTGAATTCGAGCGTCCGGTGGGTCAGCGCCGCGTGCGAGCCGATGTCCTGCAAGATCGAGTCGCAGACGTGGGACGCGCCGAGAAATTGCTTCTCGATGATGCGGGGGCGAACCATCAACACGTCTTTCTTTTTCAAGAGCCGCGCTTCCACGCGCTTCAGCAGCGTCGATTTCCCGCTGCCGACCTCGCCGGTGATCGCCGTCCAGCCCGCCTTGTCCACGGCCACCATGATTTTCCGCTCGGCGTCGCGGAGGTCCTTGGTGTCGAAGATGTCCTCGGCCTCGCCCATCTCATTCGTGAACGGATCGCGCTCCAGGCCGAAGTGATCGAGCACCTCCTCGCTCAAAGAAATTTTAGTCAGCATACGATCCTCCTTCTCCAGATCGAGCCGTCGCTCGATCCAGGTTGCGATTTGTTTTTGCGTTGCCTCGTCGGGCCACAGGCCGCGATAGATCCCGCGCGTCAGCGTCAGGCGGTCCGTCCCCGTCTTCGCCGCGATGTCATCCAGGCTTATGCCCAGGCGCGAGAACGGCCCGCGCAGCGGCGCGCCCTGGAAGTCCGCGCTTCGCGCTTTGCGCTCTGCGCTTTGCATCTCTTGCATCTTCACGTAGCGCTCCACGCGAGCGGCGAATCCGTCCTTCAGCCGGTCCGGCAGCTCGCCCTTCAGCATGTACGTCGAAAACGTCGAAGCCGGCGCGCCGAGATCCCGCGCCGCCGCGCGGTGGGAGATGCCCAACTCACGCAACCGCTGCGCCTGGGAGGCGTGGGGAAAGGTGTCAGGAGCCTGTCCGGAAGGGCTCCTGACACCTTCGGATTTCTGATTTTTGAATTGCCGGATCATCCCTGAGCCGCCTCGTCGGTTTGCGCCTTCGCCGCTTTCACCGCGTCATTCAATTCCGTCTCCGCGATCTTTTCGCGGCCGGCGAACAATCCCTTGAGCCATGCCTGCTCGGCGCCGGAGAGCGGGCGTGAGAGAAAGCCCTCTTCTTGTAATTGGCGCGCCGCGGCGACGTACACCAACCAGCGCTCGGGAGCGAAGGATGGGCGGACACGGAGGTCCGCCCCTACAACGGATTTTTCAGCGATCTTCGTCTCATCGAAGGCCTCGCCGCGGCGTGGGAGGTAGGACGGAATCGGAGAAGGTGTCAGGAGCCTTTCGGTCATGGCTCCTGACACCTTTCCGTCCGTCGCATACAGTTTCATGCCCGAGTGATCCTGCCCGGCCGCCGCCGCGCGCGCCGTTTCCACCGCCGTGGGCTCGCGCTCCTCGCGGGGATAGCTGAACGCCGGCCGCACGATCTCCGCGGTGTTTTCCGCCAACTCGATCTCGCGCGCGCCGAACACGGCGAACACCTTCGAGTAATTGCCCGGCTCCCAGTACACTTCGATCTTCTGATCGATCCAGTCGAGGTAAGGACGTTGCTCGGGGAGGCGGTACAGATGCCGGTCGATGGAGAAGGTGAGATTTTTAGAAACCAGGCGGCGGTCGTGGTCATGGTGAAACACGCGCCACAACTCTTGCGACGGCGCATGCTGCGGCCTGCCGATCTCCAGCCAGCGCGAGAACGGCGCCGCGTGAGTGACCGAGTGCACGCGCCGGTTTAGGGCCAGGACGAATTGATGGAGGGACTCGCATGCCTCGGCCCAGGTGAGCGGGCGGATCTGGAATATCTTCAGCCACTCGCCATAGTCCTGAAAGGCGCGCTCGATCTTGCCTCTTTTTCGCGCCGCGTGCGGCGTGTTGTAAGAGGGGTCGGTCGGGATCGTATGCACGCCGAGCTTTTTGAGCGCGACGCGGAACTTGATCGCCTGGTTGCCGCCGCCGTTATCCATATAGATATGCGCCGGCAGGCCGTAGAAAGGGAACTCGGAGGGGCGCTCTTTCTCGGACCAGGCGCGGCAGAGAAAATTGAGATGGTTGTATTGATTGAGCGAGCGATAGAGGAGAGCAAACTTGGCGCGGGAGTAATCGTCGAGGATGGAATAGAGCCAGATCGAGTCGGGCTTCTCGCCGCGGGAGTTTTTCCGGTTGGCGCGCGGGTCCCAGGAGAGCGTGTCGCCGTCCTTGTCGTAGTGGAGCTGTTCGAGCTTGGTGGTATCGAACTGGTGAATCAAGTTCGGCGCCGATGCCTCGAACTCATGCACAGGTTTCAGATCGCGCTTCATGCGCGCGCGAGAGATGCCGCTCCGCCTCAGCCAATCGTTGTATGTGATCGGACTCAGCCTGCCCGGCTCGACCACGCCGTTCAACTCGGCCAGCTCGATGGCATGGACCGCTGTCAGATCGTATTTCGCTGTGAGCGTCTCGATCCATGCGAGCTGTTCGTCGGTAACGTCCAGACGTCTGCCTCCCGCGTCCCGGCGCGCCGCGCGCCCGCAGG
>Ga0184637_10003172_pt1 | contig 10343 bp, 10 predicted proteins | sample PLM3_127_b2_FD_133143 | JGI IMG/M metagenome (GOLD analysis project Ga0184637, IMG submission 133143) | Groundwater sediment microbial communities from an aquifer in East River, Colorado, USA - PLM3_127_b2 | ecosystem: Environmental > Terrestrial > Soil > Riparian zone | place: USA: East River... | reverse complement strand
CTCGAGCGGGCCGAGGAGTTGCAGCAAGTGCTGCGCGTGTGGCTCGTGGGCCGCCGCGAGACGAGCATCGGCGCCTATTGGCCGATCAAGGGTGAGTTCGACGCGTTGCCGGCGCTGTACCGCTGGCAGGAGGCCGCCGAGGGCCCCTCGTTCTTTGCGGACTCCGACAAGCCGGTGAGACGGCGCATCGGCCTACCGGTGGTCGACAAGACCAGCGGCCTGCTGCGTTTTCACATCTGGTACCCGGGCTGCCCGATGGAGGAAGACGCCTACGGGATTCCCAAGCCCAAGGACACCGAGGGCTTCGAGCCCCAACTGCTGCTCGTGCCTTGCGTCGGCTTCGGCCCGGAAGGTTTGCGCCTGGGCTACGGCGGGGGCTTCGTCGACCGCACGCTGGCGGCGCTCGAGCCGAGGCCTTACACCGTCGGCCTCGGCTACGCCCACGGTTTCTTGCCGCTGCTCAAGGCCGAGCCGCACGACGTGCCGCTCGACGCCATCCTGACCGAGGAGGGCGTGATGTGGGACCGTGATCCGGCGTGAGTGCGCTCAGAGCCCGAGCCGCCCGCAGATCGCGAGCGTCGCCTCGGCCTGGTTCATCGTGTAGAAGTGCAACGCCGGCGCGCCGGCCCTGTGCAGGCGCTCGCACAGATGGGTCACGACGTCCAGACCGAAGGCCCTGATAGACGCGGTGTCGTCGCCGAAGCTCTGCAACCGCAAGCGGATCCAGCGCGGCACTTCGGAGCCGTTGGCATCCGCGAAGCGCAGCATCTGCGTCGAATTGGTGATCGGCATGATGCCGGGCACGACCGGAATGTCCGCACCGAGCGCCGCCGCGTCATCGACGAAGCGCGAGTAGGCGTCGCTGTTGTAGAAGAACTGCGTGATCGCGGTGTTGGCGCCGGCCCTCACCTTGATCACATAGGCCTCGAGGTCGGCTTGCGGCGAACGCGCCTGGGGGTGCGTTTCCGGGTACGCGGCGACCTCGATGCGGAAATGGTCGCCGGTCTCGGCGCGGATGAAGGCCACCAGGTCGCTCGCGTAGCGAAACTCGCCGAAGCCGCCGTAGCCGCTCGGCAGATCGCCGCGCAGCGCGACGATGCGGCGAATGCCCGCAGCCTTGAATATTTCGATCTGCCTGCGCACGCTGTCCTTGGTGGCGCCGATGCAGCTGAAATGCGGCGCGCCGTCGATACCGTCGGCGAGGATTTCGCCCACGGCGCTCAACGTGCCTTCCTGCGTGGAGCCACCCGCGCCGAAAGTTACCGAGCAGTACTCGGGCTTCAATCCATACAGCTTGCGGCGCACGCCGCGCAACTTGTCGGCGCCCTCGGGTGTCTTGGGCGGAAAGAACTCCAGGCTGACCGGCAAGGCGCCCGATGACCCATTCATCTCCATGGCCGCGTCAATAACGATAGGTGTCCGACTTGTACGGCCCGAGTTTCGACACGCCGATATACGCGGCCTGCTCTTCGCTCAGCTCGGTGAGCGTCGCGCCGACCTTCTTCAGGTGCAAACGTGCGACCTTCTCGTCCAGATGCTTGGGCAGCACGTAGACCTTGCCGTTCTCGTAGTGTTCGCCGCGCGTGTAGAGCTCGATCTGCGCGATCGTCTGGTTCGCGAAGCTCGAAGACATCACGAAGCTCGGATGCCCGGTGCCGCAGCCCAGGTTCACGAGGCGGCCCTTGGCGAGCAGGATGATGCGCTTGCCGTCGGGGAAGATCACGTGATCGACCTGCGGCTTGATCTCTTCCCACTGCAGCGTCTCGAGCGACGCGACGTCGATCTCGTTGTCGAAGTGGCCGATGTTGCACACGATCGCCTGGTCCTTCATTGCCGCCATGTGTGCGTGGTTGATGACGTTCTTGTTGCCGGTGGCGGTGACGAAGATGTCGGCCTTGTCGGCGGCGTATTCCATCGTCACGACCTTGTAGCCTTCCATCGCCGCTTGCAGCGCGTTGATCGGATCGATCTCGGTCACCCACACCTGCGCCGACAGCGCGCGCAGCGCCTGCGCCGAGCCCTTGCCGACATCACCGTAGCCGGCGACGAGCGCGACCTTGCCGGCGACCATCACGTCGGTGGCGCGTTTGATGGCGTCGACCAGCGATTCGCGGCAGCCGTACAGGTTGTCGAACTTGCTCTTCGTGACGCTGTCGTTGACGTTGATGGCGCGGAACAGCAGCGTGCCCTTGGCCGACATCTCCTTCAGGCGGTGCACGCCCGTCGTCGTCTCCTCGGTCACGCCGATGATCTGCGCGCTCTTGCGCGAGTACCAGGTCGGATCGGTCGCGAGCTTCGCCTTGATGGCGGCGTACAGGCAGGTTTCTTCTTCGCTCGTCGGGTTGGCGATCACCGAGATGTCCTTCTCGGCGCGCTTGCCCAGATGCATCAGCAGCGTCGCGTCCCCGCCGTCGTCGAGGATCATGTTCGGGCCTTCGCCTTCGCTGCCTTTCGGTCCGAATTCGAAGATGCGATGCGTGTAGTCCCAGTAGTCGGCGAGCGTCTCGCCCTTGTAGGCGAATACCGGCGTGCTCTTCACGACAACGGCCGCGGCGGCATGGTCCTGCGTCGAAAAGATGTTGCACGAGGCCCAGCGCACCTGCGCCCCGAGCGCCTGCAGCGTCTCGATCAGCACCGCGGTCTGGATCGTCATGTGCAGCGATCCGGTGATGCGCGCGCCATTCAGCGACTGCTGCGGTGCGAATTCCTCGCGGATCGCCATCAGGCCGGGCATCTCGGTCTCGGCAATGCGGATTTCCTTGCGGCCCCAGTCGGCGAGCGACAGGTCTGCCACGGCGTGGTCATGGGTTGATTTCAGAATCGCGTTCAATTTCAGCTCCGTTCGACGTGGACCCGCCCCGGAGGCGGTGGGGAGACTCGCTTGAGCTCACCCACGCGGACCGATGCGGGTGAGCGCCGTTGCAATGTAGGGTTTCGAGCCTGGGGTTCGGGCGAACCTTGCAACGCTCCTCGAAACTGGTGCGAATTCTACCGGGGCAGCCCTCGATTTGCATCCCCGGGCTTGTGCAAGACTGGCTGCATGCCCGACTCGCGCCCCTTGCCATTGCGCCGGTTGCCGATCGCCGCGGCGCGCGGTGTGCGTGGCGTGCTGACCGACATCGACGACACCCTGACGACCGGCGGCGCGATCACGCCCGACGCGCTGCAAGCGCTGCGCTCGTTGCGGGCCGCCGGTCTGGCGGTCATCGCGATCACCGGTCGCCCGATGGGCTGGAGCGAAGCCTTCGCACGCGACTGGCCGATCGATGCGATCGTCGCCGAGAACGGCGCGGTGTCGTTGTTTCGAAACGGCGAGGAGCTGCGCGTCGAATACGCGCAGGACGCAGCCACCCGCACGGCGAATGCGCAACGCCTGCGAGCCGCCGCCAAACGCGTGCTGCGCGAGGTGCCGGGCACGGTGCTGGCGCCCGACAGCGCTGGGCGCGTGACCGACATCGCGATCGATCACAGCGAGTTCGCGCAGCTCGAAGCCTCGCGGATCGAGCAGGTGCTGCGGGTGATGCACGACGAGGGCATGAACGCGAGCGTGAGCTCGATCCATATCAACGGCTGGTACGGCTCGCATGACAAGCTCAGTGGCGCCCGATGGATCGTGCGCCGCCTGTACGCGCGCGACATCGCAAGCGAATGGTCGCATTGGGTCTACGTGGGCGATTCGACCAACGACCAGTTGATGTTCGAACACTTTCCGCTGAGTGTCGGCGTCGCGAACCTGATGCGCTTCGAGGCACAGCTGCACACGTGGCCGGCCTATCTGACGCAGCAAGAGCGCGGCGCGGGTTTCGCCGAGCTCGCGGGTCAACTGCTCGAAGCGCGACGCACCGGGTGACAACGAGCCGCGGCGCGTCGAACGACCCTACGCCAACGAGCCGATCAGCTTCTCTTCGGCTGGGCTCAGCTTTGCCGCGTCGCGCAGCAGCGCCGCCTTGTCGGTCTTTTCCCAGCTGAACTCGGGTTCCTCGCGGCCGAAGTGCCCGTACGCCGCGGTCTTTTGGTAGATCGGCCGCAGCAGATCGAGCATCTGGATGATGCCCTTCGGGCGCAAATCGAAGTGCTCGGCCACCAGGGCGGCGAGCTTGTCGTCGGGCAGCACGCCGGTGCCTTCCGTGTACACAGTGATGTTCATCGGCTTCGCGACGCCGATCGCATACGCGACCTGGATCTGGCACTGGCGCGCCAAGCCCGCCGCGACGATGTTCTTCGCCACGTAGCGCGCCGCATAGGCGGCCGAGCGGTCGACCTTGGTCGGATCCTTGCCGGAGAAGGCGCCGCCGCCGTGCGGGCAGGCGCCGCCGTAGGTGTCGACGATGATCTTGCGGCCGGTCAGGCCGCAATCGCCCTGCGGGCCGCCGATCACGAAGCGGCCGGTCGGGTTGATCAGGTACCTGGTGTCCTTCAACCAATCCTTGGGAAGCACCGGCTTGATGATCTCCTCGATCACCGCCTCGATGAACGCCGGCTTCATCTTCGAGCCGTCGCTCATCTCGGGCGAATGCTGGCTCGACAGCACGACGGTGTCGATGCTGTGCGGCTTGCCGTTGACGTAGCGCAGCGTCACCTGGCTCTTTGCGTCAGGGCGCAGGAACGGCAGGCGGCCGTCTTTGCGCAATTGCGCCTGCCGCTCGACGAGGCGATGCGCGTAGTAGATCGGCGCGGGCATCAGCTCGGGCGTTTCGTCGCACGCGTAACCGAACATCAGACCCTGGTCGCCGGCGCCGGTGTTCAGGTGGTCGTCGCTCGCATGGTCGACGCCCTGCGCAATGTCGTTGCTTTGCTTGTCGTAGGCCACGAGCACCGCGCAGCCCTTGTAGTCGATGCCGTATTCGGTGTTGTCGTAGCCGATGCGCTTGATCGTGTCGCGCGCCACCTGGATGTAGTCGACATGCGCGTTGGTCGTGATCTCGCCGGCCAGCACCACGAGGCCGGTGTTGCACAGCGTCTCGGCGGCAACGCGGGAGCGCGGATCCTGCGTGAAGATCGCGTCGAGAATCGCGTCCGAGATTTGATCGGACACCTTGTCGGGGTGACCTTCGGAGACGGATTCGGAGGTGAAGAGAAAGTCGTTCGCCACTTATAGACTCCAATTGGTTGCAGAGTGCGTCGCCAACTGTTCGGGGAGTGCGCGGCGAACGCTTTAGCAGAATTTTTGAATCGCCCCGCAAGTAGTTCCATAACTCGGCGATGCGCCCATTATAGGAAAAATGCTTCCCGATATTGTGAGATGGCTGTCACGCCGTTCCTTGCGCACCCTTCATTCCTGGGGTGCCGTGGCCGGGTGGTTCAGTTACGCGCTTTCACCGACTTATCGTCGGCGCTTCAAGGAGCACGTGGCGCAAGCGGGGGTCGCTCGCAAGACGGCGCGCGCGGCCATCGCCGAGGCCGGCCGCTTGTTGATGGAATTGCCGTATCTGTGGATGCGTCCGAGCTCCGAGCCGATTCGCCCTTCGTTGCAGGTGAGCGGCGATGCGTTGATCGCGGCGGCGCACGAGCAGGGGCGCGGCCTTGTGCTGCTGACGCCCCATATGGGTTGCTTCGAAGTGGTGGCGCAGGCGTACGCCGAACGTTACGGGTCGCGCCATCCGATCACCGTGCTGTACCGGCCCGCGCGCAAGGCATGGCTGCGCGAACTGGTCGATACGGTGCGCACGCGCCCCGGGTTGGCTACGGCTCCCGCGACACTCGCGGGCGTGCGACAGATGATCCGCGCGTTGCGCCGCGGCGAGACCGTCGGCTTGCTGCCGGACCAGGTGCCACCCGACGGCATGGGCGTTTGGGCGCCGTTCTTCGGCCGCCCGGCGTACACGATGACGCTGGCGGCTCGCCTCGTGCAACAAACCGGTGCGGCGCTGGTGCTCACCTGGGGCGAACGGCTGCCGCGCGGTGAGGGCTACGCCGTGCGCTACCTGGCCTTCGACGAAGCGTTGCCGCAGGATCAGACAGAATCCGCCGCGGTCATCAATCGCGCGATGGAGCGGCTGATCATGCAGTGCCCGCAGCAATACCTGTGGGGCTACGACCGCTACAAGGCGCCGCGAAGCGGCAGCATCGCCGCTGCTTTCGCGCAAGACCATAAGGATTGACGTTGGGAGCTCGCGTTCTGCTCGCTGTGCTTTGGTTGCTGCACTGGCTGCCGTTGCGCGTGCTTGCAACACTCGGACGGGGCCTGGGCACGCTGCTGCATGCGCTTGCCCGATCGCGGCGTTCGATCGCGCGGCGTAACGTCGAGTTGTGCTTTCCGGACAAGAGCGACGCCGAGCGCAATGAGCTCGTGCGAGAGCATTTCCAATGGCTCGGTCGAAGCATCCTCGAACGCGGGCTGCTCTGGTATGCCTCGCCCGAGCGCGTCAAGCGACTGATCCACGTCGATGGCGAGGTGTCGCTGGCCGAGCGCAGTGAGCGACCGGTGATGTGGCTGGTGCCTCATTTCATGGCGCTCGATGTGGCCGGCGCGGCGACACAGCTGTTCCAGAAACGACAGGTGGCTTCGATCTACCAGGAACAAAGCGACGCCGTGATGGACGCGGCGATCCGTCAGGGGCGGCTGCGCTTCAAGCAGGGTGAGGTGTTTCCGCGCAGCGACTCGGCCAAGCCGCTGATCCGCGCGATCCGGCAAGGATGGGCGTTCTTCAATCTGCCCGACATGGATTTCGGCGAGCGTGACGCCGCCTTCGTTCCGTTCTTCGGTGTGCCGGCGGCCACGCTGCTCGCGCCATCGCGCATGGCACGCGCCCTCGACATGGTGGTCCAACCGGTCGTCGCCGAGATGCTGCCGGACGGGCAAGGCTACCGCGTGCGTTTTCTGCAGCCGTGGACCCACTTCCCGACCGACGATGCGCTGGCCGACACCGCCGCAATGAATCGCTGGATCGAAGCAGAGATCCGGCGCAACCCCGCGCAGTACCTTTGGGTGCACAAGCGCTTCAAGACGAGGCCCGCAGGCGAGGAGCCGCTCTACTGATGCCGGTGATAATCCGCGCATGAAATTGCGGTTCACCAAGATGCAAGGCGCCGGCAACGATTTCGTTGTGCTCGACGCCACGCGTGAACCGCTGATGCTCGATGCGAACGCGATGCGCCGCCTCGGCGATCGGCGCTTGGGTGTCGGCGCGGACCAGATTCTCGTCGTCGAGAAGAGCACGAAGCCCGGCGTGGACTTCGGCTACCGCATCTTCAACAACAGCGGCGACGAAGTCGAGCAGTGCGGCAACGGAGCGCGCTGCTTCGTACGCTACGTGCACGATCGCGGGCTCACCGACAAGACGAGCATCAAGGTCGAGACGATGAACACGCTGCTCGAATTGCGCCTGCAGGGCGATGGGCGCGTGACGGTCGACATGAGCGCACCGATCTTCGACGTGGACCGGGTGCCGTTCGATGCTCGAGGCCTGGAGCCCAGGCGCATCAACGGCTTCGAGTTGTGGCCGCTCGACGTGGGCGAGGTCGCCGTGCTGTCGATGGGCAACCCGCACGCCGTGCAACGCGTCGACGAGGTCGACAGCGCGCCCGTCGACAGCGTCGGTCCGCGCGTCGAGAGCCACCCTCGCTTTGCGCACAAGGTCAACGCAGGCTTCATGCAAGTGGTTTCGCGCGACCGCATCTGCCTGCGCGTCTACGAGCGCGACGTTGGCGAAACGCTGGCCTGCGGCACCGGCGCGTGCGCGGCGGTGGTGTCCGGCATCCGCCTCGGGTGGCTCGATCCGAAGGTCGACGTCGAGACCCGCGGTGGCACCCTCACGATCGAGTGGGCGGGCGTTGGACGCAGCGTATTCATGACCGGGCCCGCCGAGACTGTCTTCGAAGGAGAGATCGAACTGTGAGCACGAACCTCGGTATCCAGGGCGTCACCGAACACGACATCGCCAACTACCTGGCCAGCACGCCCGGGTTCTTCGAGCGCAACGCCGAAATGCTCGGCTCGGTGCGGCTGACCAGCCCGCATGGCCAGCGCGCCGTGTCGTTGCAGGAACGCCAGATGGAAATGCTGCGCGACAAGATCAAGGGCCTCGAGCTGAAGATCATCGAGATGATCCGCAACGGCCAGGAGAACGTCGCGATCGCCGACAAGCTGCACCGCTGGACACGCGCGTTGATGCTGACCACCGACCCGGGCGACCTGGCCGAGGTGCTGGTGCGCGAACTCGAACTGCAATTCCTGATTCCGCAAGCCGGCATCCGCGCGTGGGGCGTGGCCGAAGCATTCGGCGGGCTCGCATTCGCGCAAGGCGCGAGCGACGACGTGAAGAGCTTCGCGACCAGCCTGACGATGCCGTATTGCGGCTTGAATTCGGGTTTCGAGGCGGTGTCGTGGCTGCGCGATCCGTCGACGATCGCATCGCTGGCGCTCATTCCGTTGCGTCATGGGGCGCTGGCGCCGGCCTTCGGGTTGCTCGTGCTCGGATCGCCCGACCCGACGCGCTACACGATCGACATGGGCACCGAATTCCTGATGCGCATCGGCGACATCGCGAGTGCCGGGCTCAACCGGCTGTTGCCGCGGCCATGAGCGACAGCGCCATGTCGAGCGTGCACACGCCTGACATGGGGTTCGATCCCGATGTCGCGCGGCACCTCGAGCACCTGCGTGTGCAGCGACGGTTGGCCGATCGCACGGTGGCGATGTACGGCGAGGCGTTCACGCGCTTGCAGGCCTTTGCGGCTGCGGTCCCGGTCGCGTTGCGCGAGGTGCAGCCGCACCACGTGCGGCGCTGGGCCGCGCAAATGCATGCACGGGGTCTCGCGTCGCGCAGCATCGCGATTGCGCTCTCGGCATGGCGCGGGTTGTACCGCTGGCTCGGGCGCGAGGGGACGGTGCCGCTGAACCCGGTCGACGGCGTGCGCGCTCCAAAGGCGCCGCGGCCGTTGCCGAAAGCCTTGTCGGTCGACCAGTCGGTGAAACTTGCGAGCTACAGTGACGAAGCAGCCGGCGGCGATGCGGCGCTCGACGCGCGCGACCATTGCATCGTCGAGCTGCTGTACGGTTGCGGCTTGCGCATCGCCGAGCTGGTGGGGCTCGATGTGAACGCAAGTGCGCAGGCGCGCTGCTGGATCGATGCCGCGGGCGCCGAGGCGCATGTGCTCGGCAAGGGCAGCAAGCGCCGGGCGGTGCCGGTCGGCCGCGCGGCGCTCGAGTCGCTGCAGCGGTGGCTCGCACTGCGCGGCACGCTGGCCAAGCCCCACGAGGCAGCCTTGTTCGTCAGCCAGCGCGGCACCCGACTCACGCCGTCTCAGGTGCGCTCGCGACTGAAGGTGCGGGCGCTGAAGGCGGGCCTGCCGACCCATGTGCACCCGCACATGCTGCGTCACTCCTTCGCATCGCATTTGCTGCAGTCGAGTGGCGACTTGCGCGCCGTGCAGGAGTTGCTCGGCCACGCCAACATCACGACGACGCAGGTCTACACGAAGCTCGACTTCCAGCATCTCGCCCACGTGTACGACGCGGCGCATCCGCGCGCGAAGAAGCGTGGCTGAGGGACAACTCACATCGCCGTCCAGAAGATGTAGTCGGCCTGGTAATTGACGACTTCCTTGCGGCCCTTGGTCTCGGCGGTGCACGCCGAAGCGGGCGCCACGCCGCCTTGGGTTGCGACTCGCTGGATATAGGTCATGCCACTCATCGCGCCTTGGCCCATGGCCGGGTTGGCCTTGACGAGTTGCAGCGGGATGTTGCCGGCGCCGGCCGGCGCCACGGCCACCTGCGCTCCGGTCAGCTTGGAACTGTCCTTCGACTCCCAAGTGGCGGGAGGACCGTAGTACCTGCCGAGCGCCTTTCCGGCTCGGTCATTCAGCACGGCGTTCGGCCCGACGAACACCCACTCGAACTGGTCGGCAGCAGCTTGCTTCTCGCGACATTCGTAGGTGATGTCGCCGACGCCGATGGTTTCCATCGCGACCTTGTTGCCTGTGGGCACCCTGACGGCGTTGGGCAGGCTGGCCTGCGAGAACGTCGCAGCGGGGGGGTTGGACTGCATGCTGGTGCAGGCCGTGAGCAAGGCGATGGTGGCGAAGGCAGAGGCGGTGCGGATGGACGTCATGATTTCTCCGGTGCGCCGGTCAAAGCCGGCGAGGTGTTGTGAATGAAAGAGTCATACGTTGAAGGCTTAGCCAGCTACGGCGGCCCCGAGTCATGCGTGCACATTCGTGAGGGTGTGGGCGAAGCGTTGACAGGGGTACGCGCGGGCCGGGTATCGAGCCGCGTAATACATGCCCCGCGGCGAGAGCTGCGGGTGGTCCGGGGTGCCGAGGTTGTCGGAGAGAACCGAAGGCCACACCGTGTCTGCCGCATTGGCGAGGCAGGCATGGACCCCGCGCGGTCAGAGACCCCG
>Ga0184637_10003171_pt1 | contig 10348 bp, 8 predicted proteins | sample PLM3_127_b2_FD_133143 | JGI IMG/M metagenome (GOLD analysis project Ga0184637, IMG submission 133143) | Groundwater sediment microbial communities from an aquifer in East River, Colorado, USA - PLM3_127_b2 | ecosystem: Environmental > Terrestrial > Soil > Riparian zone | place: USA: East River... | reverse complement strand
GGCGCACCCACCGGATCGCGGCGCAGATCGAGCGCGCGGGTGGCCGGCAGCTTCTCCCTGCCGCCCAGATGGTCGTACAGAAACAGCCCGAGCCGCACCAGCCAGGCGGGGCGTTGGTCCGGGCTGTGCGGCAGGACGAAACGCATCGGCCAGATGATGTGGGGTGCGGCACGCAGCAGCACCTCGCGCTCGATCAGCGCCTCGCGCACCAGGCGGAACTCGTAATACTCCAGATAGCGCAAGCCGCCATGCACCAGCTTGCCGCTGCGCGAGGACGTGCCCTGCGCCAGGTCGTCCCGCTCGCACAGCAGCACGGACAGGCCGCGGCCGGCGGCATCGCGGGCGATGCCGGCGCCGTTGACGCCGCCGCCGATGATCAGAACGTCGACCTGGTTTATTGCGCTTGCGGTCTGCGTCATGCCGTGTGTTCTCGAAATCCCGTCACGCCGAAGTCCGGCCCTGCCATGATGGCCGCGGATTGGCGCGCCAATCGGAGGCGGCCCTATTTCTTGCGCCGCCCGGCAGTCTTCTTCGTCGTGGCCTTTTTTGCCGCCGGCCGTTTCCTTCGCGCCGCGGATTTCGCAGGCCCGACAGTACCCGGCTTCTGCCGCGGGCCGTAATTCTTGAACTTCTCCACCACATGGGCGATCTCGCCGTCGGGAAGAACCTGGGCGTCGCCGATCGAGAGCGAAAGATAGTATTGCTTGGCGATGGTCTCTACCTCGACCGCCAGCCAGAGAGCCTTCTTCACATTGGCGCCGGTCGCGATCACGCCGTGATTGCGCAGCAGGCAGCAGGTCCGCCCTTCGAGCGCCTTCAGCGCCAGTTCGGACAGCTCCTTGGTGCCGTAGGTGGCATAAGGCGCCACCCGGATGCTGGGCCCGCCTGAGGCGGCCACCATGTAGTGGATGGCGGGAATCGCCTTGCCGCAGATGGCAAGCGTGGTGGCATAGGTGCTGTGGGTATGCACGACTGAGCCGATTTCGGGACGCGACCGCATGATGTCGAGATGGAACCGCCACTCGGAGGAGGGCTGCAACGGACCGCTCCAGGCGCCGTATTCGCCCTTGAGCGTCATGGCCGCGATGTCCTGCGGCTTCAGCATCTCATAGGGAACGCCGGTCGGCGTGATCAGCATGGCGTCGCCGTATCGGGCGCTGATATTGCCCGACGTGCCCTGGTTGATGCCCAGCGAATTCATCGCCCGACATGCGGCGATGATGCCATTGCGCAGGTCCAGCTCTTCTTTCTTCATCGGGGTCTTGCCTTTGTCAGCACGGGTTGAGGGGCGGCTCGCCGGCCGCATATCGACGGACCTCCTCCGCCACCATGCGCGCGGCGATTCGGACCGTGGTGGTCGACGCGCCGGCAATGTGCGGGGTGAGGGTGACGTTGTCGAGTTTCAGCAGCGGCGCATCCGGCGGCGGCGGCTCGAGCCAGAACGTCTCCAGCATCGCGCCGCGCACATGGCGCGATTTCAGTGCCAGATAGAGGTCGTCATAGTTCACCATCGGCCCGCGCGCGGTGTTGATGAAATAGGCGCCTTTGCGCATGCGGGCGAATTGCTTCGCGGCCAGGAAACCCTTGGTCTCCTCGGTCACGCGGGCATGCAGGCTGACCACGTCGCTTTCGGCCAGCAGCCGGTCGAGGTTGACCTTGACCACGCCGTCCGCCAGATCCTCCGCCGACAGCTCCTTATACGGATCGGCCACCAGGATGCGGCAGCCGAACGGCTTCAGCAGCTTGACGACGCGCGTGCCGATGAATCCGTAGCCGATCAGACCGACGGTCATCTCCGATAGCTCCGCATCGATATTGTCGAAGCGGTAGAGGTCGCCGCGCCAGATGCCCTGGCGCAACGCCTCATGGCCGGCGCGGATCAGGCGCGTCTCCGCCAGGATGGCGGCGATGGTGAACTCGGCGACGGCGGAGGCGTTGCGCCCCGGCGTATTGACCAGGCGCACCTTGCGCGCCTTGCACGCCGCCACGTCGATATTGACCGGTCCGCCGCGCGACACCGCGATCAGCCGCAGGCCCGGCAGGCGGTCCAGGATCTCGCCGTTGATCGGCGCCAGGTGATTGATCAGGATCTCCGCGCCGTCGACGAAATCGACAATCTGGTCCGGCTCGCCCAGATATTCCCGCAAGCCCTGAAGGCCGCCATCCACATAGCCGTGGCGCATCGGCTGGTCCGGCCAAGGCAGTTCGAGAGTCCGCACCTCGGCATCCAGGCCGGGAACGTTCGCCAGCGCGTCAGTGAAGGCGGATACCTTCATGAATTGATCGCCGATCACGGCGACATGGAATTTGTTCATGTGCGGCTCCCCTGGCGCGCCTTGGCCAGATCGGCCCAGATCGTCGGCATCGCTTGCCGCGCCTTGATATAGATTGGAAACAACTGGTCGTAGCGTTGCTGCAGCGTGGCATCAGGCTCGATGACGCCGCGCAGGTAAGGCGTCACCCACCTGGCAACCGCCGCGCCCATATCCGGCAGCGCGCCGATGGCGACCGCCGCCATCATCGCCGCACCCGCGGCGCCGGCTTCCTCGCGCATGCTCTCGCGAACGGGGACGCCGAGCGCGCTGGCCAGCAGAACTTTCAGCGCCTTGGAGCGCGCGGCGCCGCCGGCGACGCGGATCTCGTCCGGCAGGCGGCCCATCGCGCCGTAGCAGTCGCGCGCCGCCAGCGCCAGGCCGTCATAGACCCCGCGGACCAGATCGATGAAGCCGGTCCGCGTGCTGAGGCCCAGGAATTGCGCGCGCGCCTCGGCATTGACGAAGGGGCCGCGCTCGCCCGCCTCGTGGATGTAGGGGTGATAGAGGATGAAATCGGTTTGTGCCTCCAGCACCCGCGAATCGAGCGCCGCCAGGGCTTCCTTGCGGCCGACTTCGTGGCCCAGCGCGCGGGTGGCGTCGCGCGCGATTTCGACGATCCAGTCGATGTTGAGGGTGGCGGCCATGTTCGACTGCATCTGCGCCGCGGCACCCGGCACCGGAAAGGCCATGGTGTAGCCGCCGGGGTCCGGCGCCAGCGCAAGATTCGCGGCTTCGGGCACGAAGCGCATGTGCATCGCCGTCGAGCCTACGATCGAGCAGCCGACATTGCGGCCCGGTTCGTAAAGTCCGCCGCCCAGCGCGGTGCAGGCCACGTCGACGCTGCCGAGGGAGACCGGCAATCCGCTCGGCAGGCCGGTCGCGGCCGCGGCGGCCCCGGTCAGGGGATGCGTCACCTGCGTGCCATCCACCAGTTCGGGCAACAGATGGCGTCGCGACGCGATGCCGATCCAGTCCAGAATCTCCGGCACATAGGCTCGGGTGCGGAAATCGCCGAACGTGAAGACGCCTTCCGAGATGTCGGTGGCGCGCCGGCCGGTCAGGCCGAGATAGAGCCAGTCCTTGCAATGATGCGCCGAAGCGGCGCGATCGAGGATCTCAGGCGCGTTGCGCTGCATCCAGGCCAGCTGGGCGCTCTGGTTGCAGGCATTGAGGCCGCAGCCGGTATGCTCGTACATCCGGTGGCGCGTGCCGTTCGCGTCCATTTCGCGCACCAGCGCGGCGGCCCGGGAATCCAGCCACAGCCAGGCCGGCGCCGCGGGCGCGCCCGCCTTGTCCACCAGCCAGGTGCCGTCGCCCTGGCCGGTCACGGCCAGGGCCGCCGCCCGTCGCGCCACATCCGCACTGCCCTCGGCGAGCGCGCGCAGCACCGAAACCGTGTCGCGCCAGGTGCGGGCCATGTCCTGCTCCACCGCGCCGCCGTTGCCGGTCGTATAGCTGTTGGGCCGCGCCGCCGCCGCGACCTGATTGCCCTCAAGATCGAAGGCCAGCGCCTTGATCACCGACGTGCCGGCATCGATGGAGACGATGAGATCGCGCGTCACGCTCATTCGCCCCTCTGCGCCTCAAGCCCATGGGCCAGCGCGCGACCGCTCTCGGCATCGAACAAATGCAATGCGGCCAGCGGGAAGCGCACCGGCAGCGCGTCGCCCTGTGCCGCCTGGATCGGACGATCGGTGACGCCGACGACGGAACAGCCACCGATGTCGAAGCAGATATGGCTCTGATCGCCCAGCCAATGATTGGTCACCACCCGCGCGGTGGCATGGCCGGCGCCGAGGCCGCCGATCTCGATCAGATGCGGGCGAATCCCGATGCGGATCTTGCCCGCGCGCGGCGCCTGCTCCAGCAGCGGCGATTCCAGATCGAAGGCCGGCTGACCGGAGGGCCCGATGGCCTGGACCGCCACGCCGTTGCCGCGTGCCTTGACCGTGGCGTCGAAAATGTTCATCGGCGGTTCGCCGATGAAGCTGGCAACGAACAGATTGTTCGGGCTCTGCTTGATCTCCGCCGGGGTGCCGAATTGCTGCAGTTCGCCTTTCTCCATCACCGCGATGCGGTCGGCGAGCGCGATGGCCTCGGTCTGGTCATGGGTGACGAAGACCGTCGTCATCCTGTGCTCGATCAGATAGTCCTTCAGCCGCGCTCGCAGGATGGCGCGCAGTTGCGGCTCCAATTGCGACATCGGCTCATCCAGCAGCGAGACCGGCGCGCGACGGATCAGCGCCCGGGCAAGCGATGTGCGCTGCTGCTGCCCGGCCGAGATCACCGTCGGGTAGCGATCCAGGATCTCGGCGATCTCCAGCAGTTCGGCCACTTGGCGCACGCGGCCTTCGATCTCGGCGCTTGCCTTGCGTTCGCGCAGCAGCGCAAAGCCGATATTCTCGCGCACCTTGAGCGGCGGATAGAGCGAATAGCCCTCGAAGGCCATGGCCACGTCGCGCGCGGCGGGGGGCAAATTGTGCACGTCGCGCCCGCCGATGCGGATGGCGCCCGCGGTCGCGTCCTCGAAGCCGGCCACCATGCGCAGCATGCTGGTCTTGCCGCACCCGGAGGAGCCGAGCAGGGCGACAATCTCGCCGTCCTTCACGTCCAGGCGCACGTTCCTGACCGCCTGCACCGGAGCCTTGCCGCGGGGGCGATAGACCTTCGAAACGTTGTCCAGTACCAGATCAGACATGGCGCGACCTCAATTCGTCCTGGCCTCGGTCCGAGGCGCCAGGCGCGCGCCGGTCGCCGCATCGAACAGCAGCAGATCCTCGGGTGCGAAATCGATCCACACCTTGCGGTGGCCGCGGCCGAACTTGCCGGCATCGCTCTCGGCCACGGTCGCCAGCAATTCCACGCCCGCCGGCCCGCGCAGATAGAGCACGCTGCGCACATTGACCGGCATGACCGCATCGAGATCGAAGGCGATCGCGCTCGACATCTCGGTCTCGCGCACCACGACATGCTCCGGCCGCAATCCGGCGATCACATCGTGCCCCACTGCGCGGAGATAGCTGGCCGCGACGGGCAGTTTGCGCCCGAACAGCGTGACGCCGCAGCCGTCGCCCCACGCTTCCAGCCGGCAGGGCAGCAGATTGATGGTGGGATCGCCGAACAGCCGGGCGACCTCGACCGAGGCCGGCGCGCGATAGACCGTCGCCGGTGCCGCCCACTGCTCGATCCGGCCGTTGCGCAGCACGGCGATATGATCGCCCAGCGCCATGGCCTCTTTGTAATCCTGGGTCACATAGATGACAGCGGCGTCGAAGGTGCGGAGCAGCCGCGGCAGCTCCAGACGCATTTCATAGCGCAGCTTGGCATCGACATTGCGCAGCGGATCGTCGAGCAGCAGCACTTTCGGCTGCGCCACCAGGGCGCGCGCCAGCGCGGTGCGCTGCTTCTGGCCGTTCGACAATTCGCGCGGCGCGTGGCCCAGGACGTGGTCGATCTTCAGCATGCGGGCGACCGCGCCGACCTGCTCCTTCAGCTTTCCGGCGGGCGTTCCGCGGGCTTCCAGCGGGCTGGCGATATTGTCGAAGGTGCTGAAATGCGGGAACAGGGCGAAATTCTGGAACGCCATGCCGATGCCCCGCTGGTCCGGCGCCGAATCGGTTACATCGGCGCCGTCGATCACCACCGCGCCCGCATCGGGGTCCTGCACGCCGGCGATGATGCGCAGCAGGACCGTCTTGCCGGTGCCGGAGGGGCCGAACACCACGACGATCTCGCCGGCATCGACCGACAGCGAGACGTCGTCCAGCACCTTGCCGCTCTTGAAGCCCTTGCTGATGTTGCGCAGTTCGAGGCTGCTCATGGCGCTATCCCTTCACCGCGCCGAGCGACAGGCCTTCGACCAGGTAGCGCTGGGCGTAGAGCGCCAACAACAGGGTCGGCGTCACCGACAACACGATGGCCGCGGCGATCTGGCCGTACTGGATGCCGGACGCGGTGACGAAGGCGAGGGCGCCGACCGTCACCGGCTGCTTCGAGGCCGAGGCCAGGATCAGAGCGAAGATGAAATTGTTCCAGGCGAAGATGAAGGCAAGCAGCGCCGCCGCGGCGATACCCGGCCGCGCCAGCGGAATGGCGATCCGGCTGAAGGCGCGCCACCAGGAATGACCGGCGATGCGATAGGCGTTCTCGATATCGGGGCTGATGTCCTCGAAGTAGCCGCGCACGATCCACAGGATCAGCGGCAGGCAGATCAATTGATAGACCCAGATCAGGCCGACATAGGTATCGGTCAGGCCGAGCTGCTTGAAATAAAGACTGAGCGGCAGCAACACCAGAAGAGGCGGAGCGAAGCGGAACGACAGCAGGGTGAAGGCGATGTTCTCGCCCAGCCGGAACTTGAAGCGGGCGAAGGCGTAGGCCGCCGGAACACCCAGCGCCAGCGACAGCAACACGGCGCAGGTGGAGAGCAGCAGCGAATTGCCGAGATTGCGCATGAAGGCGATATCGAGGTCGCCGGCGGCGGTCTCCAGCTTGCCGGTCAGCAGGGCGGTGTAATTCTGCAAGGTCGGCTCGAACGCGATGCTGGGCGGGATGCGCAGAATCTGGTCGTTGTTCTGGAACGACATCAACAGGATCCAGAAGATCGGGAACAGGAAGAACAGCAGCACCAGCACGATCAAGATGCCGCGGGTGATCTTTTCAAAGGTGGAGGTCTGATCCATCGCGCTGCCCCTAGGCCGGGCCGTGCGCGCGTTCGCGCAGCTTCAGCCAATGCTTGATGAACAGGTTGGAGAGCGCATAGGTGATCGCCCAGAGCACGATCATCAGGGCGGCGGAGCGACCGACATTGGTGTATTGGAAGAATTCCAGATAGGCCTGCACCTGGAACACCATCAGCCGGTCGCCCGGCCCGCCCTGGGTCATCGAATAGACGATATCGAATTGCTGGATCGAATCGAGCAGGCGGAACAGGGTCGCGGTGATGATGTATGGCATCAGCATCGGCAGCGTGATGCGGAAGAACACGAACGAGCGCGGCACCCCGTCCAACGCCGCGGCCTCGAACGGCTGCTTGGGCAGCGAGCGCAGGCCGGCCAGCAGCAGGATCATGATGAAGGGCGTATAGACCCAGACGTCGACCAGCACCACGGTCAGCAGCGCGGTTCTCGGATCGGAGGCCCATCTGAAGTCATCGAAGCCGAGCAGGCTGACGAAATAGCTGAGGATGCCGAAATTCGGATTGGTCATCAGTTTCCACATCAGCGCGGCCAGCGCCGGCGCCGTCATCAGCGGCAGCAGCAGCATGATGGAAACCGCGTTGTTGAGGCGGGTCGGCCTGACCAGCAGCAGCGCGATGCCGAGGCCGAAGGCGAGCTCGACCGTCACCGTCACGAAGGCATAGGTGAGGGAAATCGACATGGTGTTCCAGAACGCCGCATCGCTCAGGAACGAGATGTAATTGTCGAACCAGATGAAGCCCTTCATCATCGGCAGATTGAGCCGGAAGCGCATCAGCGAATAATAGGCGGCGGTGAAGAACGGGATCAGAATCCCGATGCAGACCAGGAGGGCCGGCAGGCTCAGCAGATAGGGCAGGGCCCGACGCATCGACCAGCGGCGGGCGGCAGCGGAGGTCTGCGGCGAAGATTTCGCGGCGAGGGTCATATTTGATCTTACTGAATCCGAGAGCGCCATGCTGGTATTTCCACTTGCCGGCAACACCGGCGGCGCCCCGCGGCCCGGCCCGAAATCTGGCCGGACCGCGGGGGTCGCTGATGAAGGATCGGCCTGGAGCGCGACCGAGGGCACCGACCGAGGGAGGTCAGCCGAGCCCGGCATCCTTCAGCTGCTTGTCGACGCTGGTGGCCAACTGGTCCAGGCCTTCGTCGATCGGCACTTCCTTGGCGACCATCTTTTGCAGCATCTCCGCCCACTGGGTGGTGAGATCGAAGAACAGCGGCTGGGCCGTGAAATAGATCTTGGCCCCCGGCGCCGAGGTGTCGTGCTGATTGAGATAGCCGGCATAGGACTTGTCGATGCGGCCGCGGAATTCCTCGTCCTTCCAGACCGAGGCGCGGACCGGGTTGACGAAGTCCATCTTGCGGGCGCCGAACAGATCGTGCTCGACCGAGGTTGCCCACTGGATGAAGTACCAGGCCGCGTCCTTCTGGCTTGAGAAATTGGACATGGCCAGGGACCAGATCCAGACGTTCGGTGTCGGCGCCGCGGCGGCCGGATTTGCGGCAAAGGGCGCGTAGGCGATGTTGCCCTTCTCCTTGTTGTCGCCGCCGTTCATGAAGTAGCCCAGGATATCGGCGTCGAAGATCATCGCCGAGGCGCCGGCGCCCAGATCGGTGCCGACCTGGTACCAGGTGTAGGTCGACCAGTTCTTTGGGCCGGAATCCTGGATCATCCGCACCCACAGCTCATGGTATGCCTTCGATTCCGGCGTGTTCATCGCCGCTTTCAGCTTGCCATCGGTGACGGTGAAGTCGCGTTGCCCGTAATTGGAATAGCCGGACAGGAAGCCCGGGTGGATGCTGGCCCAGGAGCGCGACCCGCGCACGCCTACGCCATAGGGGCCGCCCGCGTCCTTGGTGAGCTTGCCGGCGACCGCCGCCATGTCCTCGAGGTTCTTCGGCGGCTCGACGCCGACCTTCTCGAAGATCGCCCGGTTGTACGAGACGTTGTTGAGCTCATAGCCCCAGGGCACGCACCACTGCTTGGCGTCGGCCGAGCCCAATTCGCCGCCCGGCACGCCGTTCCACGCAGTCGAGGCGCGCAGACCGGGGAGCACGTCTTCCCAGTCGTAGTTGGGATTGGTCTTGGCCGGATCCTTGATGTACTCGTTGAGATCGGCAATCCAACCGGCCGGTCCGTAGGTCCAGGTCATATAGGCGCCGGTCATGAAGGCGTCGTATTCACTGGAGCCGGAGGACAGAGCCGCCGTCACCTTGTCGAAATACACATCTTCCGGGAAGATGTCATAGGTGACGTCCATTCCGGTCATCGATTTGAACGTATCGATATTGGCGATCATCGCATCCGCATAGGGATGTTTGTTCAGCAGCAACTTCAGTTTCGAGCCGTTGAACTTCTTCCAATCGAAATCCGCAGCCATCGCCCCCGACATGGCCTCGGTCACGAAGTAGCTGGTCGCGGCGACGCCGAGGCCGAGCTGGCTGGCCCGCTGCATCAATTCACGGCGGCTCACCTGCTTCCTGACGAAGGCGGCTGCCAGATCACGCCCTTTCTCAAACATGGTGCTGTCTCCTCTCCGTATTACCGTTTGGCCTTATGCTTCCCGGCCGCAACGTGACCAGCGTCGAGCGAATCAACGATGGCTTTTGCAGTCGCTTCGTCGGTGATCAGGCCTTTAATCACGCGACTTTCCAGAACCGCCTTGATCGCCTGCGGCTTGTCTTCGCCGCCGGCGATCGCAACGACTGGCTTCCCTTTGATCTCTTCCAGCTTGATGGCGACGGCGCGGTCGTTGAGTTCGGCATCGACGGCGCGGCCGTTCTTATCCAGGAAACGGCCGAGCAATTCGCCGACCGCGCCCACCTGCTTGACTTCGCGGGATTCCGCCTCGGTGATCATGCCGGTCGACAGCATGTGGGCATGAGCGCCGATTTCGCCGATGCCGACGACATGCAGTTCGGCAGCGCGGGCGAGCGAGAACACGTCCTTCAGCCCCTTCTGGCCCAGCAGCACCTTCTTGTCGGCCACCGAATCGGCGAAGAACGGCGCCGGCATGAAATAGCATTCCGCGCCGGTGACCTCGGCCAGACGGTGGATCACATCGAAGGGATTGGCGGCGGCATGTCGGGTCAGACTGCCCAGCAGCGAGACGAACCGCACATTGGGCCGGACGACGCGCGGCAGGTATTTCACCACCGCATCGAGCGTTCGACCGTGACCGATGCCGATCAGCTTGGCTTCGCCGCGCTCCAGGACGCCATGCAGGTAGTGGGCGCCCGCCGCCGCCAGGGTTCGCAGCGGCAGGGGTCCGTCACCCAAGGTGGGAGAAACCGAGCAGAAATCGAGCTTCCAATGGGTGGCGATGCGGTCTT
>Ga0184637_10003170_pt1 | contig 10348 bp, 6 predicted proteins | sample PLM3_127_b2_FD_133143 | JGI IMG/M metagenome (GOLD analysis project Ga0184637, IMG submission 133143) | Groundwater sediment microbial communities from an aquifer in East River, Colorado, USA - PLM3_127_b2 | ecosystem: Environmental > Terrestrial > Soil > Riparian zone | place: USA: East River... | reverse complement strand
TCCCCGGGGCCCTGCCCGTGAACCGCGACGAGTACGCGCGCATGTACGAGGCCGAGGAGCGCCAGTGGTGGTATGCCGGCATGCGCGCGCTCAGCTTCGCGCTGCTGGAGCGCCACTGGCCGCCCGCGTCCGCGGACGGGAGCCGGCCGCGCATCCTGGACGCGGGCTGCGGGACCGGCAACAACCTGCTCCACCTGTCCGCGTGGGGACGGCCCATCGGCATCGACCTCTCCGGCGACGCGCTGCGCTTCTGCTGCCAGCGCGGCGTCACCGCCGCCGGCGCCAGCCTGATGGCCCTGCCCTTTGCGGACGGCACGTTCGACTGCGTCACGTCTTTCGACGTCATCTACCACCGCTGGGTGACCGACGACGCGGCCGCGGTGCGGGAGATGGCGCGCGTGCTGAGGCCGCAGGGGCTGCTGCTCGTGCGCGTGCCCGCCCTGCGCGCGCTGTGGGGCGCGCACGACGAGGCCGTGCACTCGCGCCACCGGTACACGCGCCCCGAGCTGCGGGCGCTGCTCGCGGGGCAGGGCCTGTCCATCCTGCGCCTGACGTACGGCAACAGCGTCCTGTTGCCGCTGGTGGCGGCGCGCCGTACGCTCGACCGCCTCACCGGCCGGCACGGATCCGACGTGGGGTTCCTCCCCCGGCCGCTGGAATGGGCCTTCCGCACGGTGCTCAGGGGCGAGGCGGCGCTGATCGGGCGCGCGTCGTTGCCGCTGGGCACCAGCCTCTTCGCCCTGGCGCGGAAGGGCTGAGGCTCGGCCCCCACGGGTACAATGCCCCGATGCCCGGGCCGCCCAGCGACGAGGAGAGGGCGCAGGTCGCCGAAGGGCTGCAACGCGTGCGCGACGGCGTGCGCGAGCGCGCGCCCCTTGAGCGCGCTCCGGCGCAGGTGCTCCCGCCGCCGGCGCCGGTGAGGACGCCCCAGCCCGCCCCCGACCGGAAAGAACCGCCCCCGGGGCCGCCGCCCGCGCGGCCCGACACCGCGGCCCTCAACACGCTGTGGCGCACGGCGGAGGCCGCGGCCGGACGGCTGGGACGCGCGGTGCGGCGGCTGGCCGCGCCCTTCCTGCAGTCCCAGCAGCAGTTCAACTCGCTGCAGGTGCAGTTCGACAACGCGGTCCTCGACTACGTGGACGCGCGGCTGGCCCATACGCACGCGCACTACGACGCCGTCCTGGGCATCCACGGCCGGCACATGGGCGAGATCGACGAGCGCCACCTCATCCTCCAGGAGGAGCTGGTGGCGCACGTGCACGACCTCGTGCGCCGGATCGATCTCGTGCTCGGCGAAGGCGAGCGCGGGCGCGTGGGCCTGGAGTCCGCGCTGCGCGACCTCCGGTCACGGCTCACGCGGCTGGAGGAGCGGCTGCGGCAGGCATGAGCGGAGCGGCGGACGGCGGATGAAGTCGGTCCTCGTCTGCGCCGTGCAGGCGCCCTTCATCACCGGCGGGGCCGAGATCCTGGTCAGCGAGCTGCGCGGCAACCTGGAGCGGCGGGGCTTCCGCGTGGACGTGGTGGCCGTGCCCTTCAAGTGGTACCCCGTGTCCGAGATCGTGCGCCAGGCGCTGGCCTGGCGGCTGCTGGACGTGAGCGAGAGCAACGGGCAGCCGGTGGACCTCGTCATCCCCACCAAGTTCCCCAGCTTCCTGGTGCGCCACCCGCGCAAGGTGGCGTGGCTCTTCCACCAGCACCGCGAGGCCTACGACCTCTACGGCACGGAGTACTGCTCGTTCACCGACGGACCCGAGGACCAGCAGGTCCTGCAGGCCATCCACTCGATGGACACGGCCGCCCTGTCCGAGTGCCGCGCCGTCTACACCATCTCGCGCAACGTGGCCGCGCGCCTCTCGCGCTACAACGGCCTGCCGGGGACGCCGCTCTATCCGCCGCCGCATCACCTGGGCCGTTACCGCAGCGAGGGCCACGGCGACTACCTCTTCTATGCGGGCCGCCTGGACCGGCTGAAGCGTCTGGACCTGGCCGTCGACGCCATGAAGCGGGTGCGGGGCGGCGCGCGGCTCAAGATCGCGGGCACGGGCCCGCTGGAGGGCGAGCTGCGCAAGCAGATCGAGGGGCTGGGCGTGGGCGACCGCGTGGAGCTGCTGGGCTTCGTGTCGGCCGAGGAGCTGCTGGACCTCTACGCGCGCTGCCGCGCGGCCCTCTACGTGCCGCTGAACGAGGACTACGGCTACGTGACCGTGGAGGCCATGCTCTCGCGCAAGCCGGTCGTGACCACGACGGATGCCGGCGGCCCCCTGGAGTTCGTGACCGCCGGCGAGACGGGCCTTTTGGCGGCGCCCGATCCCGAGTCGCTGGCCGCCGCCATCGACGCGTTGTGGCAGCTCCCGCCCGCGCGCCTCTTCGAGATGGGCGAGGCGGGCCAGGGGCGGGTGGCCGGCATCACGTGGGACCACGTCATCGACACGCTCACCGAGAGCCTGCGGTGAAGCTGGCGCTGTGGTCGCCCCTGCCGCCCTCTTCCTCCGGCATCGCCGACTACGTAGCCGAGCAGCTGCCGCTGCTGGCCTCCGCCGCCGACGTGCAGGTGGTGGTGGAAGACCGCGCGGCCGTGGACGCCGCGCTGATCCGGCGGTTCGACGTGGTGGAGCCGGAACAGCGCGCGGGCGAGGCGCTCGACCTCTTCCACCTGGGCAACTCCCCGCCGCACGGGTACGTGTACCGCGCCGCCCTGGCGCGGCCGGGCGTGGCCATCCTTCACGAATGGAGCCTGCACCACCTCGTGCTGCACGAGACGGTGGAGCGCGGCGACCTCTCGGCCTACCTGCGCGAGATGCGGCGGGCACACGGCGAGCGGGGCAGCTTCGTGGGCCGGCAGGTCGCGCGGGCGCTGGGCGGCGACCTGCTGCCGGCGCTCTTCCCGCTCAACGAGCGCGTGCTGGAGGCCAGCCTGGCGGTGGTCGGCCTCACCGATCACGTGGCCGGGCGCGCGCGCGCGCGCCTGCCCGGCCGACCGGTGATCCACCTGCCCCATCACGTCGCGCTGCCGCTGGATCCCCTGCCCTCGCGCGAGGAAGCGCGCTCCCACCTCGGCCTGCCGAAGGATGCGCTGGTGGTCACGGCGCCGGGGCTGGCCACCTCGGCCAAACGCCTCGACGTGGCGCTGCGCGCGCTGGCCCGGCTGCGCGAGGCACATCCTCGCGTGATGCTGGTCGTGGCCGGGGCCGTGGATCCGGCGCTGCCCCTCCACGAGTGGGCGCGGGCGGCCGGGCTCGCGGACGCGGTGTGCGTCGCCGGCCGCGTGGGCCTCGACGACTTCGTGCGCCACCTCTGCGCGGCCGACGTCGTGCTGGCCCTGCGCTTTCCCACGCACGGCGAGGTCTCGGGCGCGTTGCTGCGCGCGCTGGGCGTAGGGCGACCGGCGCTGGTGACGGCGGGCACGCCCGCCGCCGAGGAGTTCCCGGACGGCGTGGTGGTGCCCGTCTCGCCCGGGCCCGGGGAGGAGGACGAGCTGGTGGCGCTGCTCGACCACCTCCTGGGCTCGCCGGAGCTGCGCCGCCGCATCGGCCTCCTGGCCCGCGCGCACGTCCGCGCGCATCACGACCCGGCCCGCCTGAATGCGCGCCTCATGGCGTTTCTTTCCGGGGTCTGGGAGCGGGCGGACGCCCTGCGCGCCGCAGTGGCCGATGCGCGCAGCGCGGGCGAAGGCCTGCTGGGGTTCCTCACCGAGGAAGTGCGCTGGGGGGCGCGCGACCTGGGCCTGGCCGCGCTCGACCTGGGCCTGCGGCCGTTGCTGGCCCCGCTGGCGGAGCCGGGGGCATGAGTCCCGAGCCGCCCGAGGCCCCGGAGCTGTCGGTGGTGATCCCCGCCTTCAACGAGGCCGAGCGCCTGCCGCGCACGCTCGAGCGCGTGCGCGCCTACCTCGACGGCCAGGGCACGGCCTACGAGATCCTGGTCGTGGACGACGGTTCCACCGACGCGACGGTGGCGCGCGCGCAGGCGGCGGGCGGCGAGCGCCTCACGGTGCTGGGCAACGGCGCCAATCGCGGGAAGGGCTACTCCGTGCGGCAGGGGATGCTGGCCGCGCGCGGCCAGCGCCGGCTCATGACCGACGCCGACCTCTCGGCGCCCATCGAGGAGCTGGCCCGCCTGGACGCGCGCATGGACGAGGGCTTCGACGTCGTGATCGCCTCCCGCGCGCTGCCCCTGTCGCGCATCGAGGTCCACCAGGGCGCGTTCCGCGAGAACATGGGCCGCGCCTTCAACATGCTGGTGCGCCTGCTGGTGGTGCCCGGGCTGCGCGACACGCAGTGCGGCTTCAAGCTCTTCTCCGCCGCCGCCGCCGAGGCCGCCTTTTCCCGCGCGCGCCTGGACGGCTTCGCCTTCGACGTGGAGGCGCTCTTCATCGCGCGCCAGCACGGCTTCCGCGTGGCCGAGATGCCGGTGGTCTGGCGCAACGACGCCGCCACGCGCGTCGGGATGTGGAAGGGGTTCGTGGCCTTCGCCGACCTGCTGCGCATCCGCGCCAACGGCGCGCTGGGCAGGTACTAGTTGTAGCGGATGGCGGCGCCGGCCCGCAGCTCCGCCACCCAGGCCTCGATGCGCTCGTCGAGCGCCTTCTGCGAGAGCGCCTCGCGCAGGGCGGCGGCCTCCCCTTCCAGCGGCGGGGCACCCGGATCGCCCCCGTAGCGCGCGTCGTAGGCGCGCCTCACGTCCGCGTCGCTGACGCTCACCTGCGGGCGGAAACGGAAGTCGATGTACTTCACGATGGCGGTCTGCCGGCGCACCAGCCGCCGCAGCTCGGCCGGCGACGCCGCGCGCGCGGGCGGGCTCGAGTCCCGCAGGAGGGCCAGCGCCCGCTCCTCTTCCTCCGGCAAGACCGCGCTCTGCGCCAGCCGGCCCGCCTCCCGCAGCATCAGCCGCTCGTCGATCAGCTCCTCCAGCGCCGCCTTCTGCGAGAGGCCGCGCACGGCCTGCAGCAGGCGCACCTCCGAAAGCAGCACCGGACGGCCCTCCACCACGGCCAGGATGCGCTCCAGGAGCACGTCTGCGGACACGGATGGCGCCGCCAGGAAGCACAGCAGCGCCGGGGCCAGCACCCTGCTAGAACGCATGGCCGATCGTCAGGTGCACGCGCGAGAGGCCCTCGCCCGGGCGGCGGTCCAGCTTGAAACCCCAGTCCACGCGCAGGGGCCCGAAGGCGCTGCGGTAGCGCAGGCCCACGCCGGCCGTATAGCGGAGGTTCCCCACGTCCACGCGCGACACCAGCGGGAAGACGTTGCCCACCTCCGCGAAGACGGCCGTGCTCACGTGGCGCCAGGTGTCGATGCGCAGCTCGGCGCCGCCCAGCAGCAGCGCGTTGCCGCCCAGCGGGTTGACGGCGTCGATGCGGAACCCGCGCAGGCTGTAGTCGCCGCCGGCGTAGAAGCGGTCGGGGCGCGGCAGCAGCAGCGAGTCGCCCAGCCCGAACGTACGCGCCAGGCCCAGGCGCCCGGACAGGGCGAGGACGGTGCGCGCGGTCAGGCGCTCGTAGGTGGCCGCCTGGAAGAAGCCCTTGGCGAAGCTGTCGCCTCCCAGCCACTGGTGTGAGAGCTGCAGGTCGGCGGAGACGAAGCGGCCGCGCCGCGGGTCCAGCGGGTCGTCGCGCGTGTCCATCACGACCGAGGCGGAGGGCCCGGAGAGCGTGGAGTTCGTGAACTCGCGCCCCACCTCGTCGGGGTCCACGATGTTGAAGCTGTGCGTCTGCTGGAACGTGTAGCGCAGGATGAGGTTCCAGCCGGGCCGCAAGGCGCGCGCCGTCTGCAGTATGCCGCCCCAGCGGATGAAGTCGAAGGACTCGCGGTCCTCCTCCTCGCGGAATCCGGTGAGGAACAGCTCCTGGCGGCGGCCCAGGAGATAGGGCTCGCGGAAGGTGGTCAGCAGCCGCGAGCCGCGGAAGCTCACGCGCGCGAAGGTGGACAGGCTGCGGTCCATGCCGAAGAGGTTCCGGCGAGACACCTCCACGCTGCCGCGCACACGTTCGCGCTCGGCGTAGCCCACTCCGTAGGCCACGGTGGTCAGCGGCGCCTCCTCCATGACCACGAGCAGCGAGCGCCGGCCGGGCGTCTCGGGGTCGAGCTCGCTGATGCTGACGCGCTCGAAGATCCCCAGCGCGGACAGCCGGCGCTGGCTCTCCAGCACCTTTTGCAGCCCCAGGGGATGGCCCTCCTTCAGCAGCAGCTCACGGAGCACCACCGACTCGCGCGTGCGCGTGAGGCCGCCGATCACCACGTGGTCCACGACGATGCGCGGTCCGGGCCGGACGTGCAGCACCACGTCAGCCTGCTGGCCGTCCCCCGCCAACGTCACCTCCGGGACGACCTCCGCCTGCGGATACCCGCCGTCGCGGTAGGCGGTGAGCACGGTGGCGTTGTCGCGGCCCAGGTCGGCCAGGCGGTAGGGCTGGCCGGCGCGCAGCCGCAGCTCCTGCGGCTCGCTTCCTTCCGGCACCGGCACCGGCGAGTCGACGCGCACGGAGCCGATCACGATGCGCGGGCCCTCGCGCACGCGGAACACGACGGCCAGCGCGCCCGCGCCCTCCGGTACCTCGACCTGCACCTGCGCCTGCGCGTAGCCGCGCGCCTCCAGCTCCCGCTGCAGCGCGCGGCGGTCGGCCTCCAGGTCGCGCTCGACCAGCGGCGCGCCCGCCCTGGTGGTGAGCGGCCCCTCCAACCCGCTGGCCTCCTCCGTGGCCACCCGCACCGAGCCCACCACCGCGGACGCGCCCGGCTCGACCGTGTAGAGGACCACCTCCTCGTGGCCGCGTGTCTCCTGCGCGTGCGTCACCGAAACCTGGCGGTGCCCGAGCTGCTGGAAGGCCTCTTCGATGCGCTCCCCGGCCTCCTCCAGGGCGTCCGCCTGCAGGGCGCCCTCGCGCAGGATCTTGACCACCGCGCCGCGCAGCCCCTCGGGCAGGGCCGCCCCGGGGAACTCGACCCGCGCGAGGCCGGCCGTGGAGACGGCGAAGGCGAGGTCCATCTCCGGCGCGTCCGCCGCCCGCGTTTCCTGCACGGCCACGCGCGCGCCCCAGCGGCCGCGCCGCACGAGGGCGCGCCGCATCTTCTCCGCCGCCTCGGAAGCCCGCGCGCGCACCCACGGCCCCCCGGGGCGGGGCCTCGCCTCGCGCGCGAGCGCCGCCTGCAGCCACGGAGGGGCGCCGGTGACCCGCGCGCGGCGGACGCGCACGCGCTCTCCAGCGGCCACCGTGAACACGGCCGCCGCCTCGCCGGTCGGCGGCTGGCTGCGCGCGCTCACGCGCGCTTCCGTGTAGCCCAGCGCGGCCAGGGCGGCGCTCAGGTCGCCGGCCGCGCGTTCTAGCCGAGCGGGCCAGAGCGCCTCCCGGTTGTGCAGGCGCGTGATCCGCCGCAGGTCGCGGGCGGACAGGACGGCATCGCCGTCCTGCCTGAGCGCGACCATCAGCGGCGCCGGCAGCGGCCGCAGCACCACCTCCACGCCGGCGGCCGCCGGCCGCGCCTCCACCTGCACGTCCGCGTACTCGCCGGTGGCGTGGATCAGCTCCACCACGTGGCGCACGTCCTCGGCGCGCAGCTCCGTGCCGGGCTGCAGCTCGACGTAGCGCTGGATGCGCGCCACCTCCTCGGGCGCCGCCTCGATGCGCACCGCGGTGATGGGACGGCCCAGGAGCGCCGCCGCCTCCTGGCCGGCATCGGGGGCGGGCGCCCCGGCGGCCAGCAGCAGGAGCAGCGGCAGCATCAGCGCGACTGGCGCAGGCGCAGGTCGAAGCCGAAGCCGCCCGGCTCGGCGCGCGTGAGCAGCAGCGACACGCGCTCGGACAGCGTGTACTCCACGGAGACCAGCCTTTCGTTGGTGCCGCGCAGGTCGACCGAGTACACGAGCGCCATGTCGGGCGTGACGCGCTTGCCCACCGTGAGGCGCGCGGTGGGGTTGGTCACGTCCCCGCGCACCGCGGAGGGGTCGATGGAGAAGCGGCTGAGGCCCAACAGCCGCTCGGCGCCGCGCTCAAGGCCCACCTCCTCCGCGATGCGGCCGGCGGCCAGCGTGTAGGCGCCGGTGGCGGCCAGCCGCGCCTGCGCGTCGTCGCGGCGTGAGTCGAGGCTGGCCACCACGCTCTCGTCCGCTCCTGCCAGCAGGCTGAGGATGGCGACCTGCGAGAGGTAGGGGTCGGAGCTGAGCGTGGGATAGACGCGCTCCAGCGTCCCGTTCACGCGCAGCGTGATGCGGTAGGAGTGGATGCGCGTCTCGGCCTCGATGTCGAACAGCGGGTCCGTCTGGCGCGGGTTGGCGAAGTCGATGCTGCCGCGCCGGATGACGTAGGTGTTGCCCTGGAAGTACACGCGGCCGCGGTCCACCTCCGCCCGGCCCAGCACGACCGGCATCCCCGCCGTGCCCTGCAGCTGCAGGTCCGCGCGCGCCTGCAGCGTGGCCAGGTTGTTGTCGACCTTGAGCGTGCCGGGAGCGCCGACCTTGACGTCGTAGCGCAGACCCCCCTCCAGGCCCGGAGCGCCGGAGGGGCGATGGCGCTCGGTGAGCAGCTCGGACGCCACGTCGTAGCGGCGCGTCCAGAGCGCCTGCCGCACCTGCACCTGGCCCGTGAGCCACTGCTGCTGCCGGTCGCCGAACAGGCGCAGATCGGCGTCGATCACGCTGCGCAGCCCTTCCGGGTAACGCAGGGCGACCCCTTCCCCGGCCGCGCGCACGTCGAAGGAGACGCCCTTGCCGCCCGACCAGGCGGCCTGCCCGGCCAGGCGCACGGGCGCGCCCCCCACCACGCCGCTGCCGCCTGCGAGTTGAGCACCCTGGTGCGTGAAGCGCACGGTGCCCTGCAGCTGCTCGATGCCGTGGGGGAAGCGGCGCACGCGCAACGCTCCCCCCAGCACCTCGAGCGTGCCCTCGAGCTGCGGCGCGCGTCGATCGCCGGTGACCGACATGGCCAGCCGCGCGGCGCCGCGGCCGCGCAGCTCCGGACTGACCAGCGACAGCACACGCAAGTCGGCCGCGCCGCGCGCCTCCATGGCCAGGGGGCCGCTGCCCAGCAGGTCGGCGCCGCCGGACACGACGAGGTCCGTGTCCTCGCCGCCCAGGTGCAGCCGGCCCAGCTCCAGTCGTCCATCGGCGAACGTGACCGCCACCGGCGCCTGCGCCTTGACCGGGTACTCGGGCAGGAGCAGCTGCACGTCGCTGAGCAGCGCCCGCAGCGCGAGCGCGCGCGGCGTCTGCAGGGGACCGGTGAGGTCGGCCTCGCCGGTGGCGACCAGGGGCACGTTCTCGGGCAGCTCCGGGTAGCGCGCGCGGATGAAGGGATCGATGCTGGTGTCACGCGCGGCGAGCCGCAGCTCGGCCGCGTAGGGAGCGAAAAGGCCCACCGCGCCGGTGAGCTGGACATCGAGCCGCGCCGAACGGCAGGCCGCCTTCACCTGTACGCGGCCGTCCCCGGCGCCGCTGAGGTCGGCGGTGAGCGCGCCGATGCCCTCGTCGCCCAGGAAGAGCCGCGGCGAGCTCAGCTCCGCGTGCAGCCGCGGACGCTCCAGGGGACCCTGCGCGAGCAGGGTGCCGCGCACACGGCCGCCCGGACGCAACGCGGGCGGCCAGGACACCGGCGCCAGGTCCGACAGCTCGACGCCGTCGACCTCCGCCGCCGCATCGTAGACGCCGTCCTCCGTGCGCGTGCCGTGGAAGCGGACGGTGCCGCTGCCCAGCCGCGCCACTCCCTCGCGCAGGCGCACGCGGTCGCCGGACAGGGCGAGGGCCAGGCTCAGGTCGGTGTAGGGCACGCCGAACGAGCGGCCCTGGGGCGAGACGAGGCGCACCGCGCCCTCCGGACGGCTGCGGCGGCCGCGCAGCGAAGCCTCACCGGAGAGGCGGCCGTCCAGCGGCAGATCCCACTTCATCGCGCGCGTGAGGTCGGCCGCCGGCCAGCCGGACAGGCGCAGCGTCAGCTCCAGCGCGTCGTCCTCGCCGTAGAGTCCCGTGCGCAACCCGCCGTCCAGCCACAGCTCGGCCCCCGCGCGGCGCAGCACCAGCGAGTGCGAGCGCAGCTCTTCCGTGGTCATGGTGCCCGCCCATTCGGCGCGGCCCCACGTCACGCCCAGGTACTCGAAGTCCTGGGCCGCGAAGCGGCCCTCGAACACGGGCGCGTCCAGCGTGCCGCGCCAGCGGCCGTGGAAGCTGCCGCTGCCGCCCATCTCCGCCGGCTGTGGCGCCGGCGCCCGCAGCGCGCGCCGCACGCGCAGCAAGAGCTCGTCCGCCGCCGCCAGGTCCGCGCTGTCTGCGTCGAGCGAGAGGTCGGCGCGGCGGTCCGGCTCGATGCGACCGGACAGCAGCACGCGCGCGGCCTCCGTGCGCAGATCGGCCCGCTGGAGCCGCT
>Ga0184637_10003169_pt1 | contig 10348 bp, 7 predicted proteins | sample PLM3_127_b2_FD_133143 | JGI IMG/M metagenome (GOLD analysis project Ga0184637, IMG submission 133143) | Groundwater sediment microbial communities from an aquifer in East River, Colorado, USA - PLM3_127_b2 | ecosystem: Environmental > Terrestrial > Soil > Riparian zone | place: USA: East River... | reverse complement strand
CGCGGCGGTGGAGAAGACCTCCGTCTTCTTGGTGGGGATCGTGGTGTTGCGCTCGATGAGCTTGGTGGTCACGCCCCCCAGGGTCTCCACCCCGAGCGACAGCGGCGTGACGTCGAGCAGCAGGACGTCCTTCACCTCGCCTGCGAGCACGCCACCCTGAATCGCGGCGCCGATCGCCACCACCTCGTCGGGATTCACGCTCCGGTTCGGCTCCTTGCCGAAGAGCTGCTTCACCTTCTGCTGCACGAGCGGCATACGGGTCATGCCGCCGACGAGCAGCACCTCGTCGATGTCGGCCGCGCTGAAGCCCGAGTCCTTGAGGGCGACCCGGCACGGCTCGAGCGTGCGGTCGATCAGATCCTCGACCAGCTGCTCGAACTTGGCGCGGGTCAGCTTCAGCGTCATGTGCTTCGGCCCGGTCTTGTCCGCGGTGATGTAGGGCAGGCTGATGTCGGTGGTCACCGCGCTCGAGAGCTCGACCTTGGCCTTCTCGGCGGCCTCCCGCAGGCGCTGCAGCGCCATCGAATCCTTCGAGAGGTCGATCCCCTGGTCCTTCTTGAACTCGGCGATCAGGTAGTCGATCAGCCGCTGGTCGAGGTTGTCGCCACCCAGATGCGTGTCGCCGTTGGTGGCCTTCACTTCGACGACGTTCTCGCCCACCTCGAGAATCGAGATGTCGAAGGTGCCGCCGCCGAAGTCGTAGACCGCGATCTTCTCGTCCTTCTTCTTGTCGAGCCCGTAGGCGAGCGCCGCGGCGGTGGGCTCGTTGATGATGCGCTTGACGTCGAGGCCGGCGATCATGCCGGCGTCCTTGGTGGCCTGGCGCTGCGCATCGTTGAAGTAGGCCGGGACGGTGATCACCGCCGCCGATACCTTGGCGCCGAGATACGCCTCGGCTGCGGCCTTGAGCTTCTGCAGGATCATCGCCGAGATCTCGGGGGGCGTGAAGGTCTTGTCGCGCACGCGCACCGCGGCCACCCCCTCCTTGCCCGCGACCACGTCGTAGGGGACGAGCTGGATCTCCTCGGGGACCTCCGCCAGCCGGCGGCCCATGAAGCGCTTGATCGAGTAGATGGTTCCCTTGGGATTGGTGACCGACTGGCGCTTGGCGATGGCGCCGAGCAGGCGCTCGCCGTCCTCGGTGAAGCTCACCACGGAGGGGGTCGTGCGGCCGCCCTCCTCGTTCGGGATCACGGTCGGCTGGCCGCCCTCCATGATGGCGACCGCCGAGTTCGTGGTCCCGAGGTCGATCCCGATCACCTTGCCCGAGTCCGCCATCTGCGTCGACTCCTTCCGATTGCGCGCCCCCCGCCAGGGGGGACGCCCAAGCAAGCGCCAAGAGTGGTCCCGACCCCTCGCCTGTCAACGCTCGCGCCGCGCTCGAACAGCGGTTTGGTGAACGGTGTCACAAGCTGGCAGATGGATCCGCCGATAAGCTGGAAGCTGTCCGCCTAACTGCTTGGAATCCCGATGGATCCCGTTGAGCGGACCCAGGGGCGGGCTATACTGGCGGGCCTGTTCGCGCGCCCGGCGACTCGCGCGCAACTGCGAGCTCCCATGGCAGCCGGGCGAGGGTCGGGGGCGAAGCAGCTCGGGGATCCAACGACAGATGGCGCGATACCTGGGCTGGCTCGCCAACACCGTTCTATTCGTGCTGTGCTGCCTCTTCGCCGCCAAGACGGTGAACGCGGTGATCGGCTCGTCGCTGGCCGTCGCGCCGGATTCCGCCGTCTCACCGACGGAGACGCAGCTGGCGGCCGCTCCTACCTGGAACGATCGGCAGGTGATCCTGACGCGAAATCTCTTCAACGCCTCCCTGCTCGCACCCGCCAGCGCGACCGCGATCGAGGAGGATCTCGAGGCGACCAAGCTTCCCCTGACGCTGCTCGGAACCGTCTCGGCGCTCGAGCCCGAGAATGCCTGGGCGGCGATCGAGGACCGGGAGTCCAAGCTGACCCGCACCGTGCGCGTGAACGACACGGTGAGGGCGGGAGCGACGGTGCAGCGGATCGAGCGCCGCAGGGTCGTCCTGATCGAGAATGGTTCCCCGCGGGAACTCGTGCTCGCCGAGGATGGCGCGCTGCAACTGGCCGCCGTGGCCCCGGGACGTGGTGCGGCTCCCCGGCCCGGCCGCGCCCCCGGCCCGATCGCACGCCAGCCCGCGCCTCCCGAGGCCCCCCCGCTGGACATCCGCAACCCCGCGACCCTGTTCTCCCAGGCGCGGATTCTGCCGAAGTACGAAAACGGTCAGATGGTCGGCGTCCAGCTGAACGCGATCAAGCCGGGCAGCATGTTCGAGCAGATCGGGATCAAGAACGGGGACGTGATCAAGGAGCTGAACGGGATCAAGATCGACAGCCCCGAGCAGAGCGCCAAGATCCTGCTCGAGTTCGTGGACGCCAAGAGCTTCAACGTCGTGGTCGAAAACTCGCAGGGCACGCAGAACTACACGTATACGCCGGACTGAGGTCCGACGATCGCACGTCGCGAGACCGCAAGGAGGGCTGGGGTGCTTCGCCGATTCGGATCGATCGCGGCCGCGGCGATCTGCGCGTGGCTGCTCGCGGGCTCCGCGTTCGCCCAGGCGCCCGCCGGCGGCGTGGACGAGGCTCCGCCCGGCGTGAAGCCGATCGACGGCGATCTGTATGCGCTCGACTTCAACAACGTCGAGCTCGCGGTCGTGATCGACGCGATCGCGAGGCTCACCAACAAGAACTTCATCTACGACGACCGCGTGCGTGGCCGCGTGACGATCGTCTCGCCCACCCCCATGACGATCGAGCAGGCCTATGCCGTGTTCGAATCGGTGCTCCAGGTGAAGGGCTTCACCACGGTGACGAGCCCCGGCGGCGCCATCAAGGTGATCCCGGTGCGGGAGGCCAAGGAGTCGAACATCGAGACGGTGCGCAGCTCGCTTCCCCCGCCCGACCGCGACCGCTTCGTCACCCGCCTGATCCCGTTGCGCTACATCGACGCCGAGTCGATCGTCAACACGCTCAAGCCGCTGGTCTCCAAGGACGCCTCGATGGCGGCCTACGTCGAGACCAACACCGTGATCCTGACGGAGTCCGCCTCCAACATTCGTCGCCTGCTCGCGATCCTGGAGGCGATCGACGTCGAGACCTACAAGGAAGAGCTGGCGGTGCTGAAGGTCGAGTTCGCCGACGCCACCGTGCTGGCCGAGCAGGTCTCGGAGATCTACGGAGCGGAAGTCGCGGCAGCCACCAGCACCGGGCTGGCGCCGCGGGGCGGTGCCCGGCGCGCCCAGGCTCCCGGCATCGCCCCGCCGCCCGCCGTCAATCCCGCGCGCGGCCGCGTGCGCATCATCACGGATAGCCGCACCAACTCGCTGATCGTGCTGGCCGCGCGCGCCCAGCTCGACGACGTGCGCGACCTGGTGCGCAAGCTCGACGTGCCGGTGACGGGCGGCGGCCGGATCCACGTCTACTACCTCCAGTACGCCGACGCCGAGGAGCTGGCCCAGACGCTCGCCGCGCTGATCAGCGGTCAGGCCTCGGCGCCCGGCGCGGGAGGCGGAGGCGGCGTCCTGGGCGGCCAACCCGGCGGCGCCCAGGGCCAGGGCGCGCAGGCGCTGCGCACCGTGGTGTCGGGCCTGTCCGAGGGGCTCAGCGTGACGGCCGATCCCGCCACCAACGCGCTGGTGATCCAAGCCAGCCAGGAGGGCTACGCGACCATCGCCGGCGTGATCGAGAAGCTCGACATCGAGCGCCCCCAGGTGCTGGTCGAGGCGCTGATCATGGAGGTCGACATCACCGACGGGACCGAGCTCGGCTTCAACGGGCTGTTCCGGCTGATCAACGGAGACACGGACCTCACGATCGCGCAGCTCACCGACGGCGCGGCAACGGGCGCGCTCGTTGGGGGGCCGTTCGGCGCGGCAGGCGGCGCCGCCTTGCCGCTCCTGGTGAACTTCTTTCGCAAGACGTTCACCGAAGTGACGGATGACATGGGCACTCCAGACACGTCGGATGACGTAACGACTACGACGAGCGGCTCCCTGATCCAGGGCATCATCCGCGCCGCCGCGTCGGACGCCGGCACCAACATCATCTCCGCCCCCCACATTCTCACCTCGGACAACGAGGAGGCGGAGATCCGGATCGGCAACAACATCCCGATCATCAGCAGCCGGGTGGAGGCGCCGACCACCGTCACCACCCCCACCGCGACGGGCCTCTCGACCTCCGTCAACGTCGAGCGCCAGGACATCGGCGTGACGCTGCGGGTGACGCCGCAGATCACCGAGGGCAATAGCCTGCGGCTCGACATCTTCCAGGAGATCACCAGCATCAACAAGGCGCTCCAGCAGGACGTCGGCAACGTCAACGAGGTCGGCCCCCCGCTCGCCAGCCGCAAGGTCGAGAACACCGTGATGGTGGGCGACGGCGAGACGGTCGTGATCGGCGGGCTGATCAGCGACGTCTACGAGGACTCGGTGACCAAGGTGCCCTGGCTCGGCGACATCCCGTTCCTCGGCTGGGCCTTCAAGTCCTCGACGCGGAACCTGAGCAAGGCCAACCTGCTGGTCTTCCTGACCCCGCACATCATCCGTACCCGCGCCGATCTCGAGCACGAGACGATCCGCAAGCGCGAGGAGTTCGAGAAACAGACCGGGCCGACGCTCGAGCTCGCGCAGGACGAGATCGAGGAAGCCGAGGAGCGCCGCGCGCAAGCTGAGGCGGCGGGCGAGGTCTACACGCCGCCGCCCGGGCGCAACCCGGTGCGAAGCCGGCTGCTCGAGCAGGAGGCGCGCTACCCGCTGGAGCGCATGCGCGAGATCGAGCAGCAGAAGAGCGAGGCGCGCGAGCGCGCCCGCGCCGAGGCCGCCAGGCCGGGCGAGCGCTACCTGGTGCAGGCGCCCGTGCTCGGCGACGAGAACGAGGCGATGCAGATGCTCACCGAGCTGGTCGACGCCGGCTTCGACGGCACGCTGGTCTCCAACCAGACCGCGTCGGGACTCGTGCTCTACGAGATCCGCCTGGGCCCCTTCGAAACGCTGGAGGAGGCCCAAAGGGTGGGCGGCGTGGTCCAGACGGCGCATGGGCTCAGCAGCTCGGTGCTGGTCGAGCCGGCGTTCGAAGAGGAGGAGGAGCCGTGAGCGAGGCCCCGCTGCGCAGGGATCGCGCTGGCCTCGAGCCGCTCGATCTCGGCTCGATCCTGCTCCGCACCACCGAGCTCACAGAAGAACAACTGGCCGAAGCGCGCGCCGAGCAGGCGACCGCCGGCGGCCGCCTGGCCGACCTGCTGGTCGCCAGCGGCAAGGTGAGCTCCGACGAGGTGCTCCAGGCGCTGGCGACCCAGCTGGGGCTGCCGATCCGTCCCCAGATCGCGGCCAGCGTGGTCGATCAGAGCCTGGTCGAATCGGTGCCGATCGGCTTCGCCAAGGCGCACGTGATCCTCCCGCTCCAGCGCGATCCGGACGGCGCCGTCCGGGTGGCCGTCGCCAATCCCCTCGACATCGGCCCGCTCGACGACCTGCGGATCCTGTTTGGCGGCGCCGAGGTGCGCCTGGAGCTGGCCAACCAGCGCACGATCCTGGGGGCGATCAACGAGGTCTACGACCGCGGTCTCAGCTCGACCGACGCGCTGGCCGAGGATGCCGCCGAGGACCTCGATCACCTGGTGAACGACATCAGCCAGGAGCCCCAGGACCTGCTGGAGGCCTCGGACGACGCTCCCATCATCAAGCTGGTGAACTCGATGCTCCAGCACGCCGTAAAAGAGCGTGCCAGCGACGTGCACCTGGAGCCCTTCGAACGCGAGATCCGCGTGCGCTTCCGGATCGACGACGTGCTCTACGAGCCGATCAAACCGCTCCCGCGCGGGCTGCAGGCGAGCATCGTCTCGCGCATAAAAATTATGGGCGGGCTCAACATCGCCGAGAAGCGGCTCCCGCAAGACGGCCGGATCCGGCTCAAGATCGCCGGACGCGACTACGACGTGCGGCTCTCGACGGTGCCGATTTCCTATGGTGAGCGGGTGGTGATGCGCCTGCTCCCGCGCACCCAGGAGATGCTGAACCTGGAAAGGATTGGCTTCAATCCGCAGCAGCTGGCTGTGATGGAGAAGCTGATCGTGCGCCCGAACGGCATCATCCTGGTCACCGGGCCGACGGGCAGCGGCAAGACCACCACGCTCTACGGGGCGCTCTCGCGCATCAACGCCACCGACAAGAACATCATCACCATCGAGGACCCCGTCGAGATCCAGCTGCGCGGGATCGGACAGATCGAGGTGAATCCGAAGATCGGCCTGACCTTCGCCGGGGGGCTGCGCTCGGTCCTGCGCCAGGACCCGAATGTGATCCTGGTGGGCGAGATCCGCGACCTGGAGACGGCGGAGATCGCGATCCAGGCCTCGCTCACCGGCCACCTGGTCTTCTCGACCCTGCACACCAACGACGCCGCCAGCGCGATCACAAGGCTGGTCGACATGGGCGTCGAGCCTTTTTTGGTCGCCTCCTCGCTGGTCGCCGTGCTCGCCCAGCGTCTGGTGCGCGTGCTCTGCAAGGACTGCCGCGTCGCCTATGAGGCCACCAAGGAAGAGCTGGCGGAGATCGGGGTGCGGCCGCCCGATCGGCCGGTCCGGATCTACCGCTCCGAAGGCTGCGCGGGCTGCAACTACACCGGCTATCGCGGCCGGCTCGGGATCTTCGAGCTGATGCTGGTGGACGACGAGATCCGCGCGCTGGTGGCTCAAAACGTCGACTCGAAGTCGATCAAGCGACAGGCGACCCAGAAAGGAATGCACTCGCTGCGCACCGATGGCGCCCGCAAGGTGCTCCAGGGCGTCACCTCGGTCGCCGAGGTGCTGCGCGCCACCGAGGAAGAAGGCGTCGTCGCCCAGATCTGACTCGGCGATCCTCCGCGAGGTGAGCGATGCCCGTCTTTGCCTACAAGGGCGTCACGGCGGCCGGGAAGAACACCCGGGGCCACCTGGACGCCGAGAACGCTCGGGGCGCGCGCGCGAAGCTGCGCCGCGACGGCATCTTCGTCACCGAGTTCAGCGAGCAGAAGGGCCACGCCTCGGTGGCGGCGACCTCGACCGGGCGCCGCTTCAGCCTGCCCTCCTTCCAGCGCATCTCGGGCCTCGACCTCGCGCTGCTCACGCGCCAGGCCTCGACCCTGATCGGCGCCGGCATCCCGCTGGTCGAGAGCCTGGGCGCCCTCACCGAGCAGGTCGAGAATCCTCGCCTGAAGTCGGTGCTGGGCCAGGTGCGCGATCGCGTGAACCAGGGCACCTCGCTCGCCGACGCGCTCGCGCAGTCGAAAGCGTTTCCGGACCTCTACGTGAGCATGGTGCGAGCCGGCGAGGCAGGCGGCGCGCTCGAGACGGTGCTGCAGCGCCTCGCCGACTACCTCGAGAGCCAGGTGCGGCTGCGGAACAAGGTGAGCTCGATCCTGATCTATCCCCTGGTGATGTTCCTGTTCGCGATGCTGGTGGTGGGAGCGCTGGTGACGGTGGTGCTGCCCCAGATCACCGAGCTGCTGGAGAGCCTGAACCAGCCGCTTCCGTTCTACACGCGCTGGATCATCGCGATCTCCCGCTTCGTGCGCGGCTGGTGGTGGGCCCTGGCGCTCGGTGCGACCGTCGTGGTGGTCGGGCTGCGGGCCGCCGTCCGCACCGAGCGTGGCCGCGACCGCTGGGACCGCTTCTCGTTGCGCCTGCCCGTGGTCGGCCGCACGATCCGCCTGATCGCGATCTCGCGCTTCACGCGCACGCTGGCGACGCTGCTCTCCGGCGGGCTCCCGATCGTGCGCGCCCTCGACACCGCCAAGCACGTGGCCAACAACACCGTGCTCGGGCGGGCGATCGACGCCGCGCGCGAGAGCATCACGGAGGGCGCGAGCGTGGCCAAGCCGCTGCGCGAGAGCGGCGAGTTCCCACCCATGGTGACGCACATGATCGAAGTAGGAGAGCGCAGCGGCGAGCTGGAGGCGATGCTCGCCAAGGTCGCCGACACCTACGACGAGCAGGTCGAGACCCTGGTCACCCGTCTCACGTCTCTGCTCGAGCCGCTGCTGATCCTGCTCATGGTGGGGGTCGTCGTCGTGATCATCCTCGCGACGCTCGTCCCTCTGCTCAACATCACCAGCTCGCTCGGCTGAGCGAGCCGGAAGCCCGGAAGGGAAACCCAATGGACCAACGCGAGACACGCTCGGGATTCACGCTGATCGAGATCATGGCGGTGGTGCTGATCATCGGACTGCTCTCCACGATCGTCGGCGCCGCGGTCTTCCAGCAGGTGGACAAAGGGCGTGTCACCGCTGCCAAGGCGCAGCTCAACAGTCTGGAAGGCGTGCTGGAGATCTACCGCATGGACAACGCGCGCTTCCCCACCACCGAGCAGGGGCTGGAGGCCCTGATCACCGCCTCCAGCAGCGAGCCGGTGCCGCGCAACTTCCCGGCGGGCGGCTATCTGAAGGGAGGTCGACTCCCGATGGATCCCTGGGGCGAGTCCTATCACTACGAGGCGCCCGGCCAGAACAACCCCGAATCCTTCGATCTCTGGTCCTACGGCGCGGATGGAGCGCCGGGCGGTGACGGCGTCGACGCCGACATCGGGAACTGGTCCGAGCCGGAGGCGGTGAACTGAACTTGCAGGGAACGCTACGGCGGCGCGCCGCCTTCACGCTGATCGAGATGCTCGCCGTGGTGGCGATCTTCGCGCTGCTGGCCGCCTTCGTCGCGCCAAACCTTGGTTTGGTGTCCTCCCGCCGCCTCCAGCAGCAGGCCGAGCGGCTCTCGGCACAGCTCGAGCTGGCGCGCCAGCGGGCGGTGGTGACCGGCGTCCCGCACCGGCTGGCGATCGATCTCGACCGCGGGAGCTACTGGCTCGAGTGGTTCGTGACGCAGGCCGAGTCGATCGGCGAGCCGGAGCTTCCTCCGGTGCTCGATCTGCGCGGGTCGGCGCCGATTCCGATGGCGCCGACGCGCGAGGCCGCGCGCGAGTTCCGTCCGCTGCCGGGCATGTTCGGGCGCGAGACCGCGATCGAGGAGTCGCTGCTGTTCCAGGCCGTCGAGACGCCCGAGGGCAGCATCGACCAGGGCGAGGCCTTCGTGGTGTTCGAACGCGACGGGACGGCGAGTCCGACCGAGATCATCCTCGCCGACGACGACGGCCACGCGCTCGCGCTCGAGGTGCTGCCCCTCGCCGAAGCCGTTCGGATCCACGATGTCGAGAGCTAGCAAGCGAAGCGCGCAGCAAACTTTCGGGTCCCGGCGCGGGGCGGCCCGCACCACCACTCCAACGGGTCCCGGCGCGGGAACGGCCCGCGCCACCCGTACTTCGCTCGGCTCCGCCTCGCTGCGCGGTCGCCTCGGAAGGCGACCTTGCATTCATCCTCGTCCGGCACCGCGCTCGTGGAGAGTCCAGCAAGCGCGCAAAGCGCGCGCGCAGCGAGCCGCAGGCGAGCGGAGTTCATTGAAGACGGGTTTCACCCTGCTCGAGGTGATGGCCGCCGTGGCGCTGCTCGGGATCCTCTACACGGTGCTCGCCCGTGTCGCGATCGAGGGGCTGCGCGCCGAGGGCGAGAGCAAGCGCCGACTCGAGGCTTCGCTGCTCGCCGACGCGCGCATCGCCGACTCGTTCACCGCGCTCACGGGCAACGTCGTGATGCCGGAGCTGGGTCGGAGCGAGACGACCGAGGGGGATTTCACGGTCGCCCTGGACGTGACGCTGTTCCAGCCGCCGGTCGAGTGGGGCCTGGACCAGGCGGTGGGCAACACGCCGCTGCTCTTTGCCACTGCGCCGGGCGTCCCCGGCGCGCAGGCGCTGCGGACCGTGCAGCTCACGGTCTCCTGGCTCGAGGGGGCCGAGGAGCGCCACGTCTCCCGCACCATCTTCCTGGTCGATTTCGCTCGTGTCGCCGCGCTGGCAGCGTCATCGGAGCAGGCCCCGAGACTACCCGGGGACACGGGTTCACGCCAGGCGCCGAACATGCCGGACGCGTCGGACGCGCCGACCCTGCCTTCCGAGCTGGAGTTGCCGTGAGCAGGCGTGCCGGCTTCACCCTGATCGAGGTGCTCGCGGTGGTACTCCTGACGGGCATCGTCGTGGGCGTCGCGCTCGACTTCTACCTCGACCTCTCGCGCGCGAGCAATCGCGCTGCCGGAGTCACGCGGGAAACGCGGCGCACCGCGGCGGTGCTCGACCGCATGGCGCACGACCTGCAGCACGTGGTGTTCGTGCACAAGCCCGACGCGGTGGACCCGCTCGTGCACCCCTGGATCTTCCTGGCCGAGCCGGGCGGCTCCGAGCTGGGAGCCGAGCGGGTGAAGTTCGTGATGCGCGGCCACCACCCGCGCCGGAGCGCGGTGCCCGAGT
>Ga0184637_10003167_pt1 | contig 10354 bp, 11 predicted proteins | sample PLM3_127_b2_FD_133143 | JGI IMG/M metagenome (GOLD analysis project Ga0184637, IMG submission 133143) | Groundwater sediment microbial communities from an aquifer in East River, Colorado, USA - PLM3_127_b2 | ecosystem: Environmental > Terrestrial > Soil > Riparian zone | place: USA: East River... | reverse complement strand
ACCTGTATTGCCAGGCACGCAGGCCCATACGAATAGTCAGGGTAAGCAGGAGCAAGATTCCACCCCCCACAACAACCTGACCCAGCCACAGCCAGCCGTTGAAGAGCAGCGCCAGTCCGGTAGCCGCCCCGACGAGGAGTAAGACGGTCGCGGTGACCACCAGTCCTGCCAGGGCAATGAGTCCTACCACGCCGAGGATGGCCCCGAGGGCAAGCTGCCGGGCGGACAGGAGGCCACGATCGACTTTGGCGCTCACAAAATGCGTGAAGTACGCTTGCAATGCCGCGATCTGCTGCCCCAGGCGGTGGAGCGCTTCCTCCGGGGAGGGCTCCTGCGCGCCCGGTGCGGTCGCAGCCTCTGTGCTGTGTGTGTCCATAGTTCCTACTCACTCATCTCGGGTAGTCCATACCACCGGCACCCCGTCGAAGCGCGATCCTGTCGCGAGCTTACCGCCTCCGGAGCAAGCCCACCAGCAAGCCCAGACCTGCCGCGATCAAAAGCGACTGGAGGGGTTGCTCCCGTACGTGGTCGGTCAGCTGGTGTTGCCATGCGCGTACGTGCTCACGGCCCTGTTGATAATAGGCAGCGGCTATCTCCTTGCCCTGCCCCGTCAGCTCGTGGGCCTTATGGCGTATCTCCTCCCCTGTCTCCCGCATCTGTGCACATGCCCCCTCGATGCTGTGCGTGTCCTGTCCTCCGAGCGTAGGGGCTCCCGGAGGCGTCATGAGGTCTTGAGAATCCTGTCCATCAGCCATACAAGCTCCTTTCGTGCACGAGCTGTGCCCGCGTTTCCTGCTCACCGAGGCTCACGTCCCCATCGCGAGGATGGGAGAGGCTCACTGACATAGTAGAATCAGCAAGTTCTATGCCACATCTCCTGATGGTCAAAGGGGACGGATACCAGCATTGGCTGTGTGCGTCACACATTATGTTGTCTACTCCGCCCTCGGGCTTTTTCGTCACATCCCAGTGCGGCAGCCTATACACACTTCCGCTCACGAAGCATACCTGAGCCTCATCTGACACAATGTCGTCGCGGCAGACAGGATGTGCGCTTGCTCCTCCTACCCTCCTTCCACGCATCTTTAGATTCCGTGTTGGGGGATACTACATTGGTGGAGCTCACCGTCGTTTGACCCGGACGCCGTCACGTACGGCATCGCTGGGATATCAGCAATGTGCCGTTCTACGGACGTGGGCGCACGCTTGACATCCACGAAGATGTGGGCGAAACGACTCGTGTCATAATAGGATTGACGCAACCACTGGAGTGAGTCATAGGTGGAGAGCTGCGCAATAAAGGCGCCGAGTCCTGCAGCCACGACCAGAGCGATGGTGAACGCCTGGCTTTTCAAGGTCCAGAGGTCGCGTAGCAATTTACGGTCGAGCATGGTCACGCGCTCGGCCCTTCCTCAGAACACGCCTGGCACAGAGACTGTCCTATGGATACGGTGGGCGATGTGGTACGCAGCAGGGGAGAAATCTTCGAGGCAGATGTGCTGCCTCTGCACCCTTGCTGGTCGGCACGGCTATGGCACGTTACCACCGCCACGGTTTTGTCGTCTCCGCCGTCTCCAACCAGTAGTGATCGACCTGCGCCTGGATCTGCGCGAGAGCTTCGGCGTTGCGTGTCGGTTCGAAGAGATGTCGGTAGCGCCCCTGCCCCTGGAGGTAGTCCTCGACCGGGCGGCGCCGATGCGGAATATAGGTATGCGTCACGACCCCGGCCACCGCTTCCTTGAGGGCAAAAATGCCCGTCTCCACCGCCAGGTGGGCGTATTCCGCGGTCAGTGCCGGGTCGTAGAGCCACCCGGTCGGGCACGGCGCCTGCGCAATGAACAGCTTGGGCCCGCGCCGGGTCTTCGCTTTCAGGAATTTATTGGTCAGATCGACCGGGTAACGCGGTGACACTGTAGCTAGATACGCCGGGCGATGCGCACCCCAGATCGCGAACAGGTCTTTCTTGCCGTGTTCCGTCCCCACCCGCGTCCTGTCACTCACCGGCGTGGTCTGGGTGCGTACTCCATACGGGGTGGCACTGGACATTTGCATGCCAGTGTTGCCGTAGGATTCGTTATCATAGCAAAAATACCAGAAATCGAGCCCGCGGAAGATCGCCCCGGAGGTCGACGAGAGGGCCATATCATACGTGCTGCCATCGCCCGCCACGACGACCACTTCAACGTCGTCTTCTCGCGCCATCTTGCCGCGTGCCATCAGGACATCGAGAGCATCGCGGACGCCCTGGGCTCCCGCCGCAGCGCTCGCCATGGTGGTGTAGAGCCAGGAGCCTTTAAATGGGGTATACGGAAACACGGCCAGGAGCGTGAAGCAGCCAGCCGCATTGACGAAGACCGTCTTGGGCCCCAGCACCTTGGCCGCCAGCCGGAGCGCTTCCAGTCCGCCACAGCCACCACACACAGCAGTGCCGGGCAGAATGAACTCTTCCCGAGCGATCTGCTTCAGATTTTTGATCTCTTGCAGTTCCGTACTTGTGGGCAACTCAGCGTGCATAGACCCCTCTCCCTCTTCACAGTCCCCAAAGATGCGATACGCGACTTCACTCGTACTGCGTGAGCAATCCTCATGCCATGACGCGCCACCCAGGCGCCCTGCCGAGGAGCGGTGGGCAAGACGTGGCCAGAGCACGCGAGAGATCTCAGCCCTTCTGTGTGTCACGACAGCCCAGGGTGGCAGAGTGTCCGATGTGCGGACAAGATGTCACATCGATGTGGCAAGTCTGACTCTTGCAACGTGGCACCGTCCAAGTAAAGCAGCATTTGTACAGACAGAGAACTGGCATAAGACTTGCTAAAGCCCCTCGGTATGGTGCTGGGGCGACAGAGGAGGAGCCCCTTGCTGAAATACACATCACCGTCTCGCCTGGAGCGAGCATAGGGGGGATATACGATGACCGAGCACATTGAGCAAGCGCACTGGGAAGTCTTCTTGAATGACTTTTCGAAGAAGCATCATGGTTTTGACGCACGCATAGAGATCATTAGTCGCGCCTTCGGTGACCAGGACATGGCGGCCTGGCTCCCCTTCTCGGGCATCTCCTACGATCCGCATCATCACCAGATCTTCGTGACCGTCGGAGGCATCAGCAGCCATTACCCCGTCCACCTGACGCACGCGATTGACGCCCCGCACACTGTGGCGGTCCGGTACAACCCGGCAGGCGAAATCAGCTCTCTCCTCATTGTGTCAGGGGATAAGACTGAAACGCTGGTGACGCTGCGGCGTCAACCACAACTCACCACGTAGGGGACAAGAGAGGCATACGTCATGGGAGATCAGCAGCCGACGGCCCTACGCCGGTACATCTATCAGGGAGATCCCCTCCTGGCGCCCCCACCGCCAGAGCTGGCCGCCATCCTGGAGCGCTATCGCGGCCAGCCCGATGCCCTCATCACCGTGCTTGAGGAGATCCAGGACCATTATGGCTATCTCCCCCAGCAGGGACTCCAGTACACCGCCCACGAACTCGGCTTTCCGCTCAGCCGAGTCTATGGGGTCGCCACCTTCTACAACCTGTTCCAGCTCAGCCCACCTGGACGCTACGTGGTGCGTATCTGTAAGGGCACGGCCTGTCACGTGAACCGTTCATCTGAGATCCTGACTCGGGTGCAAGTGCAACTCGGTATTGGAGAGGATGAGACCACGCCAGACGGCCTTTTGACCTTGCAGACGGTCGCGTGTATGGGGGCATGCAGCCTGGCACCAGTGATGGTTATCAACGACCGCACCTACGGCCGGATGACGCCAGAGAAGGCGTGCACGGCGCTGGCTGCGCTGCAGGCCGAAGCCAGCGGGGAGGGGACACGATGAGGACAACGATTCGGGTGGGCGTCTCCACCTGTGGACTCGCGGCAGGGGCGGAGGCGGTGTGCTCTGCCATCGAGACATACCTGCACCGCCGCCAGCTTCCCGTGACCTTGCAGCGGACTGGCTGCCTGGGCGCTTGCCACCGTGAGCCGCTCGTAGAGGTGATGGTCGATGGCGCCTCCACCCTCTACGGCCCGGTGACACCCGAGCGGGTGACACCGATCCTCGATCAGCACTTCGGTGCTGGGGGACGGGGTATCGCGGCGGACTGGGTGGTCAGCCGCCGGCCAGATAAGCAGGACTACCCCTTCCTGGCCCGGCAGGTCCAGATCACGACCCAACTGTGTGGCGTGATTGATCCCTCCTCCCTGGACCACTACCTGGCGCACAGCGGCTATGAGGCCTTCCGCGCCGCCCTGCGCCTGCCGCCAGAGGCGATTGTGCAGATTGTCACGGAGGCCCGCCTGCGTGGCCGGGGGGGCGCCGGCTACCCGACTGGCCTGAAGTGGGAGCATACCCGCCAGCAGCCTGGCACGCCCAAGTTCATCATCTGCAATGCTGATGAGGGCGATCCGGGCGCGTTCATGGACCGCACCATGATCGAGGGGGACCCCCATCGCCTCCTCGAGGGGATGCTGATTGCCGCACACGCCATCGGCGCCACCCAGGGCTATATCTACGTGCGGGCGGAGTATCCCCTGGCCGTCAAAGCCTTGCGCCGGGCCATTACGCAGGCCCAGGAGTATGGCGTGATCGGCCGCAATATCCTGGGCAGCGGCCTGGACTTCACCTTGACCATCAAAGAAGGGGCCGGCGCCTTTGTCTGCGGCGAGGAAACGGCCCTGATCCACTCCATCGAGGGCGCGCGCGGCATGCCGCGCTTGCGCCCCCCGTATCCCTCAGCGCAGGGGCTGTGGGGCTACCCGACGAATATCAACAACGTCGAAACCTACTGTAGTGTCCCCAGCATCATACTCAATGGGCCAGGGTGGTTCGCCGGGCTTGGGACGGCCCGTAGCGGCGGCACCAAGGCCTTCGCACTTACGGGTGCCATCGCGAACTCGGGCTTAGTCGAGGTGCCCATTGGCATGACCCTGCGCGAGTTGATTGTCGATATCGGTGGCGGCTGTCAGAGCGGCCGCACCTTCAAAGCCGTGCAGTTGGGCGGACCTTCTGGCGGCTGTATCCCGACTGACCTGCTGGATACCCGCATTGACTACGAAGACTTACACGCCACGGGCGCTATCATGGGATCGGGCGGTATGGTCGTCGTCGATGACACCACTTGCATGGTCGACTTCACGCGGTTCTTCCTGACCTTCACGCAGGACGAGTCGTGTGGCAAGTGTCTGCCGTGCCGTGTGGGGACGCGCAAAATGTTGGGCTTCCTGACCCGTATCACCCACGGGCAGGCGGACCAGACCGATCTCGATCGTCTGCTGCACCTGTGCGAGACGGTGCGCCTGGGCTCCCTGTGTGGGCTGGGGCAGACTGCGCCTAACCCTGTCCTCACTACCATGCGCTATTTCAAGGATGAGTACCTGGCCCATATCGCGGACAAGCGCTGCCCGGCACATGTCTGTCCCCTGGACGACGGACGGACCATGGCCGCAGCGTCTGGGAGCAACGGACGGGTGGCACTCGGCACGAAGCACACAGCGGCAGTCCCAGGCCCAGAGGAGAGGCAGGTATGATCACGCTGACGATTGACGGCAAGATGATGGACGTCGCGCCTGGGACCACGGTCCTCGAAGCGGCCCTGGCCCACGGCATCGATATCCCACGCCTGTGTTACCACCCAGAGCTGGCACCGTCGGGCGGCTGCCGCCTGTGCCTGGTCGAGATCGAGGGGCGACCCACTCCGCAGCCCAGTTGTGGCGTGCGATGTGCAGAGCACATGGTCGTCCACACGCAGAGCGACCAGCTCACGCGGCTCCGCCGCGACACCATTGACCTCTTCGTCTCTGATCATCCTTTGCGCTGCGTCGTCTGTGACAAGAATGGTGCGTGCGACCTCCAGCGCTATGCCTATCAGTATGGCATCGCCGAGACCAGCTACGAGTTTGAGCTCTCGCGCTCGCTGTACCAGGAGGATAATCCATTCTTTGTCCGTGATCACCAGTACTGCATCCTGTGCGCCAAGTGCGTGCGGGTGTGCGACGAAGTGGTCGGTGCCAATGCGATCGACCTGGTGGGCCGTGGCTTCACGAGCCACGTCGCGACGCCGTTTGATGGACCCATGGTCAACTCGTCGTGTGTCTTCTGCGGCAGCTGTGTCCAGGTCTGCCCGACCGCCGCCCTCTTACCTGTATCGCGCCTGGGCAAAGGCCGCGAGTGGGAGTTAGAGCGCACGCGGACGATCTGCGGCTACTGTGGTGTCGGATGCGGGATCGAGTACGCCCTCAAAGGCGGCACTATTCTCTATGCCCAGGGCTACCGCGAGGCACCTGTTAACGGCGAGTTCCTGTGCGTCAAAGGCCGCTTTGGCTGGGACTTCGCCACCCACCCCGACCGGCTCACACAGCCCCTGGTACGGCGCGCCCTCCTAGAGGACAAGGGACAGCAAACAGAGGACGCAGAGGGCTCTTCTGCCCTCGGTCCTGCGGCGGACTTCGTGCCTGTCTCCTGGGAGACGGCACTCGACCTGGTCGCCACCCGGCTGGCCGCAGTGGTGCAGGCGCACGGGTCGGATGCGGTGGCGGGGCTGGCCTCGGCCCGCTGCACGAATGAAGAGAACTATTTGTTTCAAAAACTGCTGCGGGCCAGCTTAGGCACCAATAACGTGGACCACTGCGCCCGTCTCTGCCATGCCAGCTCCGTCACCGGCTTGGGAATGGCCTTTGGCAGTGGCGCCATGACCAACCCAATACGCGACATCCGCGATGCCGACTGCATCCTGATCACGGGCTCCAACACGGCCGAGTCCCACCCGGTTATCAGCTACGAAGTCGTGCGGGCTGTCAAGAAGGGAGCGCATCTGATCATCATTGATCCACGGCGCGTGCCCCTGGTGGACCATGCTACTCTCTTTCTCCAGCCCAAGCCAGGCACCGACGGTTTTATCTTCCTGGCGATGGCCCATGTCATCCTGCGCGAGGGGTGGGCTGATACCGCCTTCATCGAGACGCGCACCGAGGGCTTCGAGGCTTTCGCGCAGAGTGTGGAGCAGTATACGCCAGAGGTGGCAGCCCTGGCGTCTGGCGTCCCAGCGGAGCACATTGAGCAGGCGGCGCGGTACTATGCGCTGGGCGAGCGGGCCAACGGAGCACTCACTTCACCCGTGATGCGAGGTCGCTCCACCATCCTCTACGCTATGGGCATTACGCAGCGCCACAATGGTACGGAGCTGGTCTTGACGCTGTCCAACCTGGCCATGCTGTGCGGGCACCTTGGGAAGCCCTCGACCGGGGTCAACCCGTTGCGCGGGCAGTCCAACGTCCAGGGCGCGTGTGATATGGGCGCGCTGCCGAATGTCTTGCCGGGCTATCAGCCTGTGAGCGATGCGGCCGCGCGCTATACAGTAGCTCAGGCGTGGGAAAGCGCAGACCTGCCCACGACCCCAGGTCTCACGGTGGTCGAGATGATGCATGCCGCCGTCGCGAGGAATGTCCGTGCTATGTATATCATGGGGGAGAACCCGATGCTGTCCGATCCGAACATCACACAGGTCGAGGTAGCGTTACGCGCGCTCGACTTTCTGGTCGTGCAGGACATCTTCCTGAGTGAGACGGCACAATTGGCCCACGTGGTCTTCCCAGCGGCTTCTTCACTCGAAAAAGACGGCACCTTCACCAATACGGAACGGCGCGTCCAGCTCCTCGCGCCAGTCCTCCCACCACCCGGTGCAGCACACGCTGACTGGCAGATCCTGTGCGCGCTGGGCGAGCAGCTCGATGCCAAGTTTGGCCATCAACGCAGGACGGAGGATAGAGGAGCGACGGCAGGCAGGAGCGCCAGGAGGTGGGACTACGCATCGACGGCAGCGATTATGGACGAAGTCGCCCGGGTGACCCCAATTTACGGTGGCATACGGCATGCACGTCTGGCAGGACATGGCGTGGTCTGGCCGTGCACATCGGCAGACCACCCCGGCACACCCATCCTGCACACGCAGACCTTTACGCGTGGCCGCGGGATGTTCCATGCGGTAGCGGCCCAAGGGCCAGCGGAGCAACCCGACGCGGCCTTTCCTCTCATCCTGACCACTGGCCGGATACTCTACCACTATCATACGGGTACCATGACGCGGCGCAGCGAGGGCCTGACCTGGCGCGAGTCGCGCGGCTATGCCGAGATTCACGAGCAGGATGCGGCGGCAGCCGGGATCCGCGATGGCGGTCCCGTACTCATCACGAGCCGACGAGGTCAAATACGGACGCAGGCCCGGGTCGGCCAGCGTGTGCCGCCTGGCACCGTGTTTCTGTCCTTCCACTGGAAGGAGGCGCCCGCCAATCTGCTCACCCAGGACTTTGCCCTGGACCCGCTGGCGAAAATCCCCGAGTACAAGGTGTGTGCGGTGCGACTGGAGCGTCCCAGGTCGGGGGCGCATGGCAAGCCACTCCCTCTGTCAGGGGAAAAGACGGCTTGAGAAAGCCGGGGGGAGATCGGGTAGACCTCAGAGAGAAAGGACACCATGATGACGGCACAGCGTTTTCTTGTCCCTGTAGACTTTAGTGAGTATGCCAACCAGGCTGTGGATTATGCGATTGGCCTGGCAAGCAAACTTGGTGCGCGTTTGACACTCCTGCATGTTATTCAGTCGCTGCCGTTGGGGGGCTTCGATATGGGTGTAACCCTCCCTTACACCTATATCCAGGACCTGGAAGCAGAGATCGCGAACAGCATGCAGGCCTATCTGCAGCGTGTCACTGCGGCTGGGCTGGAAGGGGAGACTGCCGTGGTCCACGGCGTGCCGTTCCAGGAAATTATCGAGACGGCCAAGACACAGCAGATCGATCTCATAGTGATGGGAACGCACGGCCGTACCGGACTGCTGCACGTGCTCTTGGGCAGTGTGGCAGAAAAAGTCGTGCGCCTGGCACCGTGTCCGGTGCTGGTCGTACGTCAGCCTACCATTGTGCCAGTGTCGTAAGGGAGGGATCGTCATGGCCTTCACGCATGTCCTTGTTCCAACAGATTTTTCTGATCCGGCGCACCAGGCCTTGCGCTATGCCCTCGAGGAGGCGACCTTGCATCACGCCAAAGTCACGCGCCTCCATGTACTGCCAGCGCACACGAGTACAGACGTCTACTGCATTACAGGGGCCCCAGGTGCACAGCCGGGTTTTGAGCCAGCCCTAGAGAGGCGCTTGGGAACCACCACCCCACCCCAGCCAGCGGTGGTGCTCCATGACCACAACGAGGAAGCCCTGACCCAACTCCGCGATCTCATACCTGACTCCTTCCAGGGTGCCTGGGAAGTGGAAGTCGCTACCGGGTCCCCGGCGGAAACGATTGTGCGCATTCCCCAAGAGCGCGGCGTCGACCTCATTGTGATGGGGACACAGGGGCGCACTGGGCTGTCCCATGTGCTCCTGGGCAGTGTCGCTGCAAAGGTGGTACGACTGGCACCATGCCCAGTATTAACGGTCCGATATGGTAGACACGAGGTGCAGTGATGGTCGATATGATTTCGCAGGACATTTTAGTGCCGACGGATTTTGGCCCTGGCTCGCGCCTGGCGCTGGAACGTGCCATTCGGAGTCTCGGACCTGAGGGGGGCAATATCTGCGTCTTGCATGTTATTGATCAGCACCTGATCGACCAGACGCGGATGCTCTTGCCAGAGATTGGCGAGACCGAGCTGCGGGCACGGTTACGGCAGCAGGCCGAGGCGCACTACGCTCAACTCGTGGCTGATCTCGAACGGGGCAAGGCGACTGTAGAACCCATGATCATCGAAGGGAAACCTTTTCTGAAGATCGTGCAACTGGCTCGCGATCTTGATGTGGATATGATCGTCATGATTGTGCACCGTGGCGCAACTCACGTTGAGCAGTTTTTGTTTGGTAGTACGGCTGAGCGTGTACTGCGTCTGGCACCGTGTGCCGTACTGATTGTGCCTCAGCCTGTTACGCCGCACCAGACAGAGTCGGCGGAAGAGGCCATCAGTGATGCCTGCTAGACCACGGTGTGCCCGCTACCCTGCTAGGGCCCTTGCACGACACAGACCTTCCGATTGTCATACTCCTTGGTGGGGCAGTCGTCGGCGCGGTGTACGGGCCGCTGAAGGGAATAGAGACGCTGTAGAAGCCTATGCAGCATTATGCGTGCGGGCAGGCAGTGCGGTTGACCGACGGTGATCAATTGCTCGGTAACGGGAGAGAGACGATGGCATTTCCCTGGTGTTGGGCGCTCAAACGATTGCGGCAGTGGGCACGGACCGTCAAGCGGGATGTGCTTATCCTGTATCTGGCTGCCCGTGACCCACGGGTGCCGTGGTACGCCAAGGTCGTTGCGGCCTGTGTCGCCGCCTATGCTTTCAGTCCTATCGATTTGATCCCCGATTTCATCCCGGTACTCGGGT
>Ga0184637_10003165_pt1 | contig 10358 bp, 9 predicted proteins | sample PLM3_127_b2_FD_133143 | JGI IMG/M metagenome (GOLD analysis project Ga0184637, IMG submission 133143) | Groundwater sediment microbial communities from an aquifer in East River, Colorado, USA - PLM3_127_b2 | ecosystem: Environmental > Terrestrial > Soil > Riparian zone | place: USA: East River... | reverse complement strand
CTGGCGCCTCGACGACGCGGAACGCGCCGCGCTCTGGGGCATCCATGACGCCGAGCGCCCCACCGTGGGCTAGGAGGCGACGCGCGCAAGCGCCGTAGGCGCGCGCAGCGAGGCGCAGCCGAGCGAAGGTCGGACGCGCTAGCTCAGACGTCCAGCCGGTAGGCGTCTCCGTCGCGCACCAGCCGTCCGGCGGTCGGCCCGGCGAAGTGGGTTCCGATCACGAGCACCGGCATGTCCGCAAAACGCGCCATGAACGCGCGGCGCGTGCGGTCGGCCAGCGCGGGGTCGCCATCGACGCTGGCGCCCCAGTGCGGCCGCGCGAACTGCGCCGGGTGGTGGACCAGGTCGCCGGTGATGATCGCCTGCTCGCCGCGCGAGGTGATGTGCACCGAGACGTGTCCGGGAGTGTGCCCCGGCGTCGACTCGAGGCGCACCGCCGCGTCGACGGCGTGGTCCACTTCCACCAGGTCGACCTGCCCCGCGTCGAAGATCGGCCGCACCGAGTCGGAGAGGACTGCCTGGTTGCCCGCGTCGGCGTCCGCCGACCAGTGCTCCCACTCGGGTCGCACCAGCAGATAGCGCGCGTTCGGGAACGTGGGGACCCAGCGTCCGTCGACGAGCCGCGTGTTCCAACCGACGTGATCGACGTGGAGGTGCGTGCAGATCACCGCGTCCACGGAGGTCGGCGGGAAGCCCGCCTTCTCGAGGTCGTCGAGGAACGGGCCCTGCCGCAGGTTCCAGCCCGGAATCGGTCGTCGCTTATCGTTGCCGATGCAGGTGTCGACGGCGATCCGCCGCTCGCCGACCTCGAGCACGAGCGTATGCACCGACGCCAGCGCGTGTCCGTTGCGCGCGCGGAACGGCCCGAGCCAGTCGATCTGCGCCAGGTTCTCGACCGTCGCTTCGGGCACGACGAAGCGGATGTCCGGCGCCTCGAGCTCTTGGACGCGAGTGATGCGGACGTCTCCGATCTGCCAACGAAGCAGCTCTTTCACCGGGTCTCCGGACTTGGGGACTCTGGGGTGATGCCACAGCCCGCGTCGGGTGACCACCCACCACTTGGAATTGACCACTCCGAGGCCCGCCGGGATGAGGCTCCGCTCCGCGTTCGTGGTGCTTCTGCTCGCCGCGGCTCCGCCGCTCGCTTCGGTGCGCGCGGCTGCCGAGGCGGTCTCGGTCACCGGCGCCAACGGCGCGGCGGGCGCCGATGGAGCTGACGGCAATCCCGGCGCGGACGGAGGGCCGGGCGGCGACGGCGAGTCAGTGGAGGCCATCGCGGATGCGGCCTGCGAGGACAACTCCGCATCCGCCCGCGGCGGCAAGGGTGGAGTGGGAGGGGACGGCGGCGACGGGGTGCCGACCGGCGTGGACGGGGGTGACGGCGGCGCGGGCGGCGACGGCGGTGATGCGACCGCGCGAGCGACCGGCACCTGCGGCTCCTCGGTCACCGCGATTGCGGTCGGAGGCGATGGCGGAGCTGCGGGCAGTGCCGGAAGCGCGAGCTCGACGGGCACGCCCGGCGAGCCCGGAGCGATCGGCGTCGGGGGCGATGCCTACGCAGAGGCGACGCTCGCCACCGATCAGACGTCGCTCGCGACCGCATCGGCGACGGCGGGAGATCAGATCTTCTTCTCGACCAGACCCGGGAACGCCGCGACCTCGGCCTCGACCGTGACCAACTTGGGCGGCGGCGCGGAGAGCACGGCGACAGCGATTGCAGGCGGGATGACTGCGGACGCGCACGCGGAAGCGGTCGCACTCGCGGCCGGATCCGCAGATGGAGCCGTCACGGCGACTGCGCTTGCCAGCGGCACTGGAGCAGGCGGCGATACGACCGCCGACGCGCGGGGCACCAGCGACGGGTCGGGTGCCGTGACGGTCGCCGCGTCGGCTTACGGCGGCGGAGAGGCGAGTACGAGCACCGCCACAGCCTACGGCTCGAACGCCGGCTCTGCACCCGTCGTCGTCGAGGCGCTGGCGACCAATCTCATTCCGGCCGGCGGCTTCGCCTTTGCGGGCGGTAACTTGATCGCGACCGCGGAGGGACACTCTAGCGGGGGCGGCGATGTGACGGTGGAGGCGACCGCCGCTCGCGGTCAGTCGCTGTTCTTCGATCCAGTAGCGGGGCCCGAAGTGGTCCTCCACGACGCGGTTTCGGGCTCGACGTCGGGTCGGCTGACGCTGCGCCAGACCATTAACCTCAACCTGTTCTTCGGGGGCAACCTCGACATAGCGGGCGATGCGATCACTTCGCTGAACGCGACCAATCCAGGCGGCGGCGCGCTGTCGGTGGACATCGCCGCGTTCGCGGGTAGGACCCGTGACGCCGTGCTCGGCGACATCCTCGCGACCTCGGTGACCGGAGCGGACGTGGACATCGACGCCTTCGCCGCCGCAGGACAGCGCGGAGGAAGGATTCTCCAGGAGAACCGAAGTCTGGGCATATCGCCGACGCCGTCGCGGATCCACGCCGAATCGAACGGCGGTGGTGTGAGAACCGCGGTCGGTTTCGGCGTCGGCGATGGCTATCACTTCTCGTCTCCGTTCGGCGGCGAGCCGGACCCGCGCGACCACCCGGATGGAGTCTCGATCGACATGGAGAACATCCCGTCGGGAGACACGACGGGGGCGCTGACGCTGGAGCAGACGGCGATCGCGGGAAATGGAGCCAGTGAGTTCCTTGTCTTGCCCGCCGGATCCGGCGGATCGGCTCGCAGCGCGCTCGCGAAGCACACGGCGTCGGAGTCGCTCGAGCTTCGATCGGAGGCGCGGGCCGGGAGCGCCGGCTTGAACACGACCTCCGAGGTGTCAGGAGGTGTCGCCACGGCGATCGTCGAGGGCGCGAACTCCGCGGGCGCAGCGCAGGTCTCCGCGAAGGCCGTGAGCGGGATGTTCTCGTCTTCGACCGGTCGCGGAGGAGATGCCGTCGTCGAGGCGTCGGCTTCGACGACCGGTGACGGCCACGAGGTCGTCGTCGGAGGACCACTTCCACAGCCCTTCTCCCCATCACGATCTGGTCACTTCGCCGCGGGCGGCTCGGTCGGCGCATGTTTCTGCCCGAACGGCGCGACACTCTCCTCGGGTGGAAATGCATCGAGTACTTCGACGGGAACCGCCGCTGGCGACTCGCTCGTCATCGTCTTCGACAACGCGGTGGGTGGGAACGGAGGTTCCAGTCGCTCGAGTAGCTTTGTGGGCGTCGGTGGCGCGGGTGGGGACGCGACATCGACCGCGACGGCGACCCAAGGCGGCGCCTCTGCGGTGAAGGCGAAGTCCGAAGCGCGCGGAGGTGCGGCCGGCACGACTGCGACCCAGCCCGGCCGCGGTGGAGACGCGGCTGCGCGCGCGACCGCGACGGGGCTCGGCATCGTCGAGGCTTCGGCGCTCGCGATCGGCGGTCGGAGCGGGTTGGGCGCTCCTGGGACGCCGCTCGGTCCCGTCGGCTCCGCGACCGCGCACGCCACCGCCGACGGCGCGAGCGGCTTCGCGCGCGCGGAGGCCTCGACCGGCTTCGGCGCGCACGCGAAGCTGCGCGCGCAGAGCGAGGCGTTGCTCGGATCGCGCAGCGACGTCGCGACTGCTGCAACGCACGGCGCCGCGCTCGCGTCGGCACCCGCGGACGACGGGCTCGAGGGGATGGCGTTCTTCACGGGCACTCCGCTCGCGGAGGACGTCGACACCGCGCTCGCGAGAAACGGGGCGCTCGCGTCGCTGTTCGCCGAAGACTCGAGCGAGATGCTCGCGCTCGCGCGCTGGGAGGGCGCCGGCCGCGGCGAAGGCGATTCGCTCGTCCTCTCGACCGAGCTCGAGCTCGTGATGAGCGAGGTCGATGCGTCGCGCAAGCTCGTGCTCGGCGCGTTCGACACGAGCGTCTTGGGCGACGGGTTCGAAAGCCTTTCTTTCTCGCTGACGAAGAACGGGGTCGCCCTGGGCGAGACGCAGAGCTTCGACACGGAAGAAGCGGTGATGGCCTTCTTCACCGGCACCGTCCTCGACCTCGGAACCAGCTGGGCGGCGGGCGACGCGCTGCTCGCGAGCTTCTCGCTCACGCTCGACGACGACACTCGCTTCGCGATGGGCGTCGGCTTCGCGACAGCTGTACCGGAGCCGCGCACCGGACTGCTGCTGCTGTTCGGCCTCGTCGTGCTCGCGCAGCGCCGGTCTACACGCGCAGCGCGCGGCGCTGCTCGAGCCGGAAGGTGGCGCCGCGCGAGAGCCGCGCGAGCTTGAGCTCGGGGGGATCCGGCTGCGGGTCGGCCGACGGATCGATCACCACGTCCCACGCGAGGCGCGCGTCTACCGGATTCGGGATCGGTACACAGCGCGCACGCGGGTTCACCGCGCCGGCGATCGCGTCGAGCGCGCGGTGCGGGGCGGCGCCGAGGCCGGCGAACCACGAGTAGGGGTCGCGCTCTTCGAGCGCGGGGCAGTCGGCGATCGCGATCCGCGCGCTGCGCGCCCCATTGACCTCCACGCGGAAGGCGACGTAGCTGCGCGGGAAGAAGCACGGGTGAATCTGGAAGATCTTTGCGACCGCCTCGATGCCGTCGCCTTGGATCTGCATCGGCTCGCGGAGCCGCCGGGCGGTCAGCGCGGCGATGCCCGTCCACTGGCCCTCGCCCAGCTCGCTGGCCGCGTCGTCGCCGAAGCGCTGCGCGCAGCACAACAGGAACCCGCGCGCGAGCAGGTGGCTCTGCAGCGCGACCTCCTGGTTCGCGATCACCAGCGCGCGATGCGAGAGGTCCTCGAGCTGGAAGCCGGGATCGAACGGCCCCGAGTAGTCGGGCCAGCCGCCCGGCTCGCCAGAGCACTCCGGCACGTCGATCGCGACGCTCGCGGCCTTCGAGCCGCGCACGATCTCGAGGTTCGGGTGCTGCACGAAGGGCGTGCTCTCGCCGTCGATGAACACCGACCAGCGACAGTGCGGATGGCGGTCGGCTGGCACGCGCGGCGGCCGGTGGATCGGGCGCATCTTCATGCACGGGTGGGTCGCGGCGGCGGTGGCGTCGAAGGTCGGATCCTCGATGTCGTGGCACATCTGCTTCACGCGCTCTTCGCCGTAGGGCTCGACGTCCATCAGCGCGCCGCAGTGGTCCAGCCAGAACTCGCCGTACTCGGGGCGGTCGAGCCGGAACTGGAAATCCATGAACTGATGCGGCGCGCCGATGTCGAGCTGGAGGTTCTTGAACACGGTCGACACGTCGTTGCCCTCGAAGCCGAGCGCGCGCTGCGTCCGCTTCGAGTAGATCGGGCTCGCCGCCATCCACTCCTCGATCGAGATCTGCACCTGGGGCTCGATGCCGTGCCGGATCACCACTTTGGGCAACCCGACGCGGTCCTGCAGGTGGCCGTGCAGCAGATACTCGCGCCCGAGTGTCGCGAGCGCCTGGCGCGAGAAGGAGGCGAGGCCGACGGAGGGGTCGAACGGGCCGGCGTAGGACGTGCGCAATGCGGACGCGGCGGGCATGAGAGGCTCCTTCGCGGAATCGTCTGCGAGTGTAGACGGAAAAGCTCGATTCTGTTTACCGAACGCCTGCGCTCGCATCCGCCAGCCGGCCGACGTGGCGCGCCTCGAGCACGCCGGCCGCGTGCATCCAGACGAGCGTGTCGCGCAGCGAATCCTCGATCGGGATCGGCGCGCGCCCGAGCAGCGCGCGTGCCGGCGCGTCGTCGACCGGCACGCTGCGCGTCAGCGCGAGTGCGCCCTCGCTGGTGAGCCGCACCGAGCGGCCGAGCCAGCGCTGCGCGAGGTCACCGGCGCGGCCGAGGCCGCGCAGCACCGTGCCCGGTACGCGCAGCGCGGCGAGGTCGTCGCGGCCGGTGAGCTCGCGCAGCAGCGCGTAGTAGCGCTCGTGCGGGAGAAACTCGGCGGTGGAGAAGAGGCGCGGCGGCGGATCGCCCGCGTCGAACAGCGCGGCAAACAGATCGGCGAGATCGCGCGCGTCGGTGTAGGCGAGGCCGCCGTCAGTGACGAGGACTCGTCCCGCGCGCAGTGCTTCGACCATCACACCGGGGCCGCTGCCGACGGTCGGATCGTGGGGGCCCTGCACCGACGACGGGTAGACGATCACCACCGGCGCTCCGCTCTGCTGGAGCGCGCGCGCGAAGCACTCGGCCGCCGCCTTGGTGACGGCGTACATCGCGCGCGGGTTCGCCACCGGGTCCGACGCGCGCTGCACCGGGCCGAACGGCGGAAAGAGCGCCAGCGCGCTGGAGACGTAGACGATGCGCGTGACACCGGCGCGCAGCGCGGCGCGCAGCACGAGCTCGGCGCCGCGCACATTCACCGACTGCAAGAGCGCCGCGTCGCCCAGCTCGTGGGAGAACAGGCCGGCGCAGTGCAGCAGCGCGTCGCAGCCGCGTACGGCTTCCGCGATCGCCGCCGGGTCGGTGACGTCTCCAACGACGCCCGCGACCGCGTCGCTGCACCGGAACGGCGTCATCACGCGGCGCAGCTTCGCCGGGTCGCGGATCAACGCGCGCACCTCGTGCCCCGCCTGGGCGAGCCGAGCTGCGGCGTGGCAGCCGATCAGTCCGGTGGCGCCGGTAACCAGGATCTTCACTTCAGAGAATCGGCCCGATGAAGTTCGCCCACAGGTCGAGCAGCGTAAGGCTCGCGATCGCGACGAAGCAGGCTTCGATCACCGTCCGCGACAAGGTCCAGCGCGGAGCGTCTGGCGCCTCGTCGAGGCGGTAGACGTTGGGGAAGCTGACGACGAAGTACATCGCGTAGAAGATCGATCCGAAGCGCAGCATCGCGGGCACGTCGACGTACCAGACGTTCGCCGCCGCGTCCTCGGTGATGTAGAGCCAGGTCTCCGCCCACGCGAAGAAGAGGGCAGTCGCGGCGACGATCGCGACCCAGCCCGCGCGCCGCGCGCTCGGGCGCCAGGCGAGCGTGAGCTTCCGCACGCGCCGCATGCACACGACCGCGCCGGTGTGATAGACGATGAAGAACGCGACCGAGTTGAGGTACATGCCGAGCGGAACCTTCTTCCACTCGGCGGCCGCCGTCGCCTCGTCAGGCCCGAACAGAGCGGAGTCGAAGTACGCGTGCACCTCCGGGAAGCGGTAGCGCAGCCCGAGCAGCTCGAAGAAGTACTCGGTGTGGTAGTAGGTGGCGAAGAAGACCCATACCGCCATGTAGAGATTCAGCTTGAACCAGTAGCTCTGCGCCCACGGCACCCCGCTGTCGCGGCGCAGCCAGGCGGGCAGCAGCACGCAGTAGGGCACCCACATCGCCCCGTTCTGCGCGACGTGCCAGAACGTGCCCGCGTCGAGCCAGCCCATCTGCTGGATCACCGCGTTGTAGATCACGAAGACCGGGATGAAGGTCAGGAACAGCTTCTCGGCCCAGGCCTTGTCGGGATTGGCCGAGAGCCACGCGGACCCGCTTCGCGGCAACGCCCAGTCCTCAGTCGTCTTCTTCGATCGTGATCACGCGGTTCGGGCAGTAGCGCGCGGCGGCCTCCGCCTTTCCGCGCAGATCTTCGGGCGGCCTCTCCAGGATCACCTCCACCCTCGCGTAGTCTCCCGGGCGGTCCACCACGCGGAAGATCTCGGGCGCCTCGAGCTGGCAGACCGCGTGCCCCTGACACAGATCGAGGTCGACCTTCACCCGCATGCTCACGGGCTCCGCCGGCGCCGCCGGTAGCGCAGCCGGCACGGCTCGCTCGGGCGCAGGATCAGCGACGGCATCACGTCGCGGTACGTCTCGGGCGGGTCGACCGGCTCGAACTCGTAGCGCGCGAGCAGCGCGCAGAAGATCGACTGCACCTGGAGCAGCGCGAACGCGTTGCCGACGCACTTGCGCCGGCCGCCACCGAACGGAATCGACGCGAACACGCTCTTCGGCGCCGGGCGGGTCGGGTCGAAGCGCTCGGGGTCCGGGAACACGTCGGGCACGCGGTGCGAGACGTAAGGCGAGATCGCGAGCGTGACGCCGGGCGGGAAGACGTTCCCCTGGTACTCGAAGTCGCGCAGCACCGTCCGCATCAGTGTCACCAGCGGCGGATGCAGCCGCAGCACCTCACCGATGAAGCGGTCGAGCGCCGGCAGCTCGCGCAGGCCGGCGAACGAAAGGTCGCCGCCCGCGCGGTAGACCGCGTCGATCTCGCGCGCGATCGCCGGCGCGTGGTGCGGGTGGCGCGCCAGCTCGACGGCCGTCCAGCTCGCGGTGTTCGAGCTGGTGTGGAAGCCCGCGAACATGATCCACACCACCATTCCGGGGATCAGCTCGTCGGCGAGCGCCGTGCCGTCGAGGTAGCGCGCCTCCATGAACACCGAGAGCATGTCGGGGTGGTCGCCGCCCTCGCGGCGCCGCGCGCGGACGGTTTCCATCAACAGATCCTGCAGGCGGGCGCGCGCGCGGTCGCGCTTCTCGAACACCTCGTCTTGCGAATGCGCGTCCACCACCGCCTGCGGCGAGATCGCCTGCTCCAGATCGTGGAACAGCGCGCCGAACTCCTCTGTGAGCTTCGCGCGGAACTCCGATCCCATCAGGCAGTGCGTCGACGTGCGCAGCACGAGCTCCTTGAACTCGTCGTAGAAGTCTTTCTCGCCCTCGTCGCCCCAGCCCGCGATCCAGTCCTCGACCTCCTGCGCGATCACGCGCGCATAGCTCTTCATCTTGTCGGGGCGCAGCGCGTTGGTGAGGAACTTTACCTGCTGGCGCTCGATCGCGAGCGGCGCACCATACTGGATGCCCTCGCCGAACACCGGGACCATGTACTTGTAGGGCTCGGCGGCGGAGAGCTGGTCGTCGGGCGCGCGGAACACCGCTTCGTGCGCGTCGGGTCCGACCATCAGGATGTTCCGCAACCCGCCGAGGTCGAACTCGGCCAGCTCGCCACACTCCCGCCACGCGCGCAGCATGAACAGCGCCGGGTTGGCCATGAACTCGGCGGTGTGGCCGTGGCCGGGTACGCCGCCGCGGACGACGATCGGCCGAGGAGCTCGCCCGGGAGCGGGAGTCTGCGGGGGCACGGCGCCATCCCTCCGGTAGTCAGATAGACAAAAGCGATCGTTAATGTATACGATCGCCGCCCGTCCCAGAAGGAGGATCCGATGCCGGCCCGTCCCTCCCCGAGCGTCGAGCGGATCCAGCAGACGCTGCGGACCCACTTCGAGGCCTGGAACGCGGCCGACCGCGAGCGCTGGATCGCGAACTGGCGCAAGGACGTCGTGATGAACGACCCGGTCGGCGGCCCGGTGAAGCGCGGCCGCGCCGCGCTCGAGAAGACCTGGGAGCGGAGCTTCCAGGCCGGCCACCGCTGGCGTCTCGAGCCACTCTGCCTCCAGATCGGCGAGAACCAGGCCGCACTCCAGGTCCGCAACCACGGTGTGATCGACGGCAAGACCGTCGAGCTCGACTCGATCGAGATCTTCTGGATCGACGACGACGGCCTCGTGTACGAGGTGCGCACCTATTTCAGCCCGCCCGAAGGCGTTGCGCTCGATCCGTTCTTCATGCAGGTGACGCAAGCGCCCGGAGGGCGCCAGCACGGGGCGGATCCGCGCGCAGTCGAACAGGCCCACCCCCTGATGCGTAAATCCCCGGTATGAAGTACGTAGCCACGAGATTCCTGAGCAACCAGACCTTACGGTCGCAACCGAGCGTATAGATCGCGCAGCGAGGAACCTTGGTTGGACGACCGAGGCAATCTCTCCCGGCGCATTGGTTGTGTCAAAGAGAACAGGCAGCGAGGAATTTGCGACCGTACTCGTTCGATTTACTACACGGGATGTGAGCAGTCGGATGGTCCACGCGAGAGGGTCGCTCGCGGGCCGGTGAGTCTCTACGCTCTTACCAGTAAGACAAAACCCGGAGGACAGCGATGAGCAACGCTCTGGCCACCACCCGACTCTCGTCGAAGGGACAGGTCGTGATTCCCGAGGAGGTCCGCAAAACCCTCGGCCTGGAACCCGGAGACCGCTTCGTCGTCCTGAGCGAGGGGGACGTCGTGATCTTGAAGCGCATCGACGCTCCCGCCCGAAGCGAAGTCCGCGCGCTTGCCGCGAAGGTGCGGAGGAGAGCGAGGCAAGCTGGAGTGACGGCGGTCGACGTCGAGAAGGCCATCCGCGGGGTGCGCCGCCGCAGATGAGAGTCGTTCTGGACACAGTTCCTGGGCTGCGCGCTGGCCGGCCGCGCGCGCTGCATCGTCTCGGGCGACAGTGCCCTTCTCCGCGCGTTCGGATTCGAGGGGATCGAAGTGCTGAAGCCGCAAGCCTTCGCGAGGCGCTACCTGTGACCAAGCCGGAGAGCTAGGCCGAACTCGGGTCGGGTCTGGTAGCGCGGGCATTCGCGAGCGGGCACCCTCCCGTGCGCCGCTGGTGATCCGGGACGGCAGATCCCGCAG
>Ga0184637_10003164_pt1 | contig 10358 bp, 8 predicted proteins | sample PLM3_127_b2_FD_133143 | JGI IMG/M metagenome (GOLD analysis project Ga0184637, IMG submission 133143) | Groundwater sediment microbial communities from an aquifer in East River, Colorado, USA - PLM3_127_b2 | ecosystem: Environmental > Terrestrial > Soil > Riparian zone | place: USA: East River... | reverse complement strand
TCCCAGCGCTCGGCCAGGTCGGGCTCGATGGCGAACGTCCCCGGCGCCACCCCCGCCCCGACCTTGTGCCGGACGAGCTTGCTGTAGACGAAGCTCAGCGTGGTGTTGGTCTTGAAGTTGAGCGTGAGGTGCGGGTCGAAGTGTGGCGGATCGTAGCCGCGCACGCGGAGAATGCCGCCGCGCTTGGGCTGGGCCCGGAGCCTGCCTGGGGCCAGGAGGGGCTCAGCCGACAGCGCCGCGCCGGCCGCGAGGCCTGCTCTCAGCAGAGAGCGGCGGGTGAGTCCCCGCGAGAGCTTCGGATGACGTGTGTCCATGAGCGCCCTCCTCTGTGCCCTCGTGGGCCTACCGCTCGAGCCAGAGCGCGGCGGCGCGGTTGCCGTAGTCGAAGCTCGGGTTCGGCGCGTAGTTCTTCACGTAGGGCGGCCAGGATCCCGTGATGCCGACGGAGTAGAGATCGACGTAGTACTGCTGCTCGGCGGCATACCGCTGGATGTCGAAGATGAGCCTCCGCCGGGCTTCCAGCTCCCTGATGCGCATCTGCTCCTTCAGCATCCCCGTCAGCTTGGGGTCATTGACGTGGCTGCTGTTGCGCGGTTGCTCGGGCGAGTACATCCCATAGAGAGGGCTGTGCGGTTCCCAGGAGATCGCGAACGGGCCCATCGCCATGCCCTCGAACTTTCCCTGCGTCGTCGTCGACATGTAGGCGCCGTATTCCTGGAGCTTCAGCTCCGTCTCGATGCCGCTCTCCTTGAGCTGGCGCTGGACGAGCTGGAAGGAGTCGACGATGTCGGCGCCGAGGCCGGAGGTTCCGCTCAGCTGGGTCTTCAAGCCCTGGGAGAAGCCGGCCTCGGCCAGGAGCCGCCGGGCCTCTTTCGGATCGTGCTGGTAGTACTTGGCTCCAGGACCGAGCTGATCGACGCGCAGCGACCACTCGGGCAGCCCCCGGGAGATCGCGGGGCACGGCTCCCCCTTGAGGAAGACGGCCTCGATGATGGCCTGACGGTCGACGGCGTGGGAGATGGCGCGACGGACCCGCACGTCGTTGAAGGGAGGCTTGTCGGTCCGCATCCAGATCCTGTGGGTCGCGGTGGACAGGAAGTCCCGGTAGACCAGGTGGGGATGGCTCTTCTTCATCGCGGCCAAATCTTGCTGTCGAACGGACCACCAGTGCCAGGGGCCACAGTCGAGCTTCCCCGCGCGGTACGCGGCCAGGGCGGAGACGGCGTCGTCCATGACCACCCATTCGACCCCGTCGACCCAGGGCTGGCCCGATCTGAAGTAGTCCGGGTGGCGCCGGAAGACGGTCTTCACGTTGGGCTCGTAGCGCTCCAGGGTGAAAGGACCGGTGCCGATCGCCGTCTCGGCCTTCTTGAGATCTCCGTACTTCTCGACCACCTCGCGGGCGACGATCCAGGTGCTCACCGGGTTGGCGAGTATGTTGGGCAGCCAGACGAAGGGCTCCTTCAGGCGGAAGCGCACCGTGTAGCGGTCCACGACCTCGACCCGATCCACGGGATCGAGCACGTACTTGAGAGGATTGCCCTTCTCGGTCAGGAAGCGGTCATACGTGAACTTGACGTCCTCGGCGGTCAGCTCTCGCCCGTTGACGGGCGGCTTGTTGTGCCAGCGGACGCCTCGGCGCAGGTGGAAGACGTAGGTCGTCTCATCCGGCTCGTCCCAGCGTTCGGCCAGGTCGGGCTCGATGGTGAAGGTCCCCGGCGGCACCCCGGCGCCGACCTTGTGGCGCAAGAGTCTGCTGTAGACGAAGCTCAGCGTGTTGTGTGTCTTGCCGCCCAGGATGAGATGAGGGTCGAAGTGGGGCGGATCGTAGCCCCACGCGCGGAGAGTTCCACCGCGCTTCGGCTGCTGTGCCCAGCCCGTGCGTGGCCCCAGGACGGGTTCGGCCGACAGCATCGCGCTGGCGGCGAGACCCGATTTCAAGAGGTCGCGCCGTGGCAACCTCGGGGGCAGCTTCCGATGACCTGACTCCATGGGGCCCTCCTCTCCGCGTTCTGGAGCGACCGTACGTCGGGTCAGTGGAGGGGCTGAACAGGATACGTCGGATCAGAGGAGGTGATCGGCTCCGGCGGAACTCCGATTGCCACATCGGCCTCGCCCCTTTGCGGACGCCATCGTTGGCGCCGCTTCATCCGGTGGAACCGGAAGACAACGGTCGGCTCCAGGAGCCGAAGGGCTCGTACGTGCCTGCGTGCGCCTCGGAAGATACATGGAGAGCCCGTGCCGCGCAATGATCTCGCGCGCCCGGCGCGCCCGGGGGACGGCTTGACAACGTGGTGTGACCACCTTGTAATGACCCGGCGCAGAACGAGCCCGACCGACGTTGTCCGGGGAGGATGCCAATGTCCATGAAGACGCTGAGCCGTCTCGCGTGCGTGCTGATCGCGGCGACCCTGGTACTGGCCGCGTTGCTCGGCCCTGAGGTCCAGGCCCAGGGCAAGAAACTCAAGATCGGGGTGGTCTACGACTACACGGGGCCGTTCGCCGGCGGTGGCTCCGAGCTGCACGCCCTCGGCGCCAAGATCATGATCGACCACTTCATCAAGAAGGGCGGGGTCGAGGGCTATCAGATCGAGGCGCTCTACGTCGACGCCCAGAGCAAGCCCGAGGTTGCCATCAACGAGGCGGTGCGCCTGATCGAGCAGGAAAAGGTCGACATGCTGCTCGGCTTCTACTCCTCGGCGGAGTGCGTTCCGGCGGCCGCCCGCGTCGAGCAGCTCAAGAAGTTCATGTGGATCACCACCTGCATCTCCTCGGCGGTGCTCGAGAATCGCAATCTGAAGTACGTCTTCCGCTCGCAGCCCAGCGGCCGTCAGTTCGGCCTGATGTCGATGGACTTCCTCGCCCAGAATGCCAAGGCCAGGCTCGGCAAGGACGCCAAGGACCTGCGGGTGGCCATCATCCACGAGGACGGCGCGTACGGCGTCGACGTCTCGAAGGGCAACGAAGAGGGGGCCAAGAAGGCCGGCTTCAACATCGTCCTGAAGGAAGGCTATGCGGCCACCGCGCCCGACCTCTCGCCGCTGGTGACCAAGCTCAAGCGCGCGCGGCCGGACGTCATCTTCCACACCGGCTATAACCCCGACATCACGCTGTTCCTGCGCCAGGCCCGCGAGCAGGGCCTGCGCTTCAGCGCGCTCGTCGGCCACGGCGCCGGCTACGGCGTGTACGACAAGCTGAAGGAGTCGCTGGGGAAGGACGTCAACTACTTCTTCAACGTCGATCCCATCTCCATCTGGCTGGTCAACGAGAAGGCGCTGAAGCCTCAGCTCCCCCCGATGATCAAGATGGTCGGCGACGAGTACGAGAAGGCCCGTCCCGGCACGGTGGTCAAGTCGGCGCACGTCGGCATGGCGGCCAGCAACACCTACGTGTTCATGACCGAGGTGCTGCCGAAGGCCATCAAGAAGTACGGCGGCATCGACGCCGATGCGCTCCGCAAGGCGGCCCTCGAGGTCGATCTGCCGGAAGGCGGCACCATGCTGGGCTTCGGCGTCAAGTTCCTGGGCGAGGGCTCACCCATGGCCGGCCAGAACGACCGCGCGTTCCCGGTCATCGTGCAGTACGTCGACGACAAGCCCTACGTGGTGTGGCCGAAGAGCCTCCAGCATCGGGAGCCCACGCTACCCCTGCCGCCCTCGTCGCCCTACGCCGCGCAGTGAGGAGGGCCGCCGGGTCCCCCGACATCGATCGATGCTGACCGTCGAAGGGCTCACCAAGCGCTTTGGCGGGTTCACGGCGGTCAGCAACGTGTCGTTCGCCGTCGAGCCGGGCGAGATCCTCGGCCTGATCGGTCCCAACGGCTCCGGCAAGAGCACCATCTTCAACATGCTCTCCGGCGCCCTGGTCCCCAACAGCGGGTCGATCCGCTTCGAGGGGCGCGAGATTGGCGGGCAGGCGCCGCATCGGATCATCAACCTCGGCATCGGGCGCACGTTCCAGATCCCGCGGCCGTTTCGCCGGCTCTCGATCGTCGAGAACGTGGTGCTGCCGGGCTTCTACGGGCAAGGCCGGCACTCGCGGGCCAAGGCCTTCGAGGCCGCCGAGCGCGCGCTCGCGCTGGTCGGCCTGCCCACTGACCGCGCGGCCGTCGTCGACGGACTGGGTGCCGCGGCCCTCAAGAAGCTGGAACTGGCCAAGGCCCTCGCCACCGGGCCGAAGCTCCTGCTCGCCGACGAGAGCCTGAGCGGCCTCGACGAGCACGAGATGGATCAGGCCGCCGACATGCTCCGACGGATCTGCGCGGACCTGGGCATCACCATCATCTGGGTCGAGCACATCATGGGTGTGCTGATGCGGGTGGTGGATCGGGTCATGGTGCTCGATCACGGCGAGAAGATCGCCGAGGGGCTGCCCACCCAGGTCGCCGCCGATCCCCGCGTCATCGAGGTCTATCTCGGGACCGACGCCGGTGCCGTGCGCGCCGCCGCGGCGGCACGCGCCTGATCCAGGCCGCGTGGTGACGTCGGTGCGCCCTGTTCCGTGTTCACGGCTCGCATGCTCGAGCTGACGTCGATCCGCGCCGGCTACGGCGGCTTCCAGGCGCTCTTCGACGTGTCGCTCGAGGTCCGCCGCGGCGAAGCCGTCGCCGTGATCGGACCCAACGGCGCCGGCAAGACCACCTTGATGCGGGTCATCTCCGGCCTGATCCGGCCGACCTCCGGGGCGATCGCCATGGAGGGGGTCGACCTGGTGGCCACACCAGCGCACCGCATCGTCGAGGTCGGGATCGCCCACGTCCCCGAGAACCGGCGCCTGTTCCCGCGCATGAGCGTCGAGGACAACCTCTTGATGGGCGGCTTCATCCCGGCGGCGCGGCCAAAGTTCCGGCGGCGGCTGGACGTCGTCTACGAGCTATTTCCCCGCCTACGCGAGCGCCGCCACCAGCTTGCCGGCACCATGTCCGGCGGCGAGCAGCAGATGTGTGCGATCGGTCGCGCCCTGATGTCGGATCCCAAGCTGCTCCTGCTCGACGAACCCTCCGCCGGCCTGGCCCCGGTCATCGTGCAGCAGGTGTTCGAGCTGGTGAAGCGGCTCCGGGCGGGCGGCCTCACGGTGCTGATCGTCGAGCAGAACGTGCAGCAGGTGCTCCGCGTGGTCGATCGGGCCTATCTGCTCAAGGCGGGGAGCATCCGCTCCGCCGGCACCGCCGCCCAGCTCCTCGACAGCGAAACGATCCGCGAAGCCTATCTCGGCGTCTGAACCCCAAGGGGGACCCGGTGGGGATCTTCGACATCTTCCTGCTCGAGGCGCTGATCAACGGCGTCCTGCTGGGCGGCGTTCTGGCTCTGCTGTCCCTCGGCCTCAACCTGATCTTCGGCGTCATCGACGTCGTGTGGATCTGCTACGCCGAGCTGATCATGCTCGGAATGTACGCGATGTATTTCCTGTACAGCGTCTACCACGTGCCGATCTTCGCCGCTTCCGCCGTGAGCATCGTCATCCTCGGCATCCTGGGCCTGCTCCTGCACGTGCTGGTGATCGCGCCGCTGCTCGGGGCAGCGCCCATCAACCAGCTCCTGGCCACCGGTGGCGTCCTGTTCTTTCTCCAGTCTGCGGCGACCATCCTGTTCGGCATCGAGTTCCGCAACCTCGGCCTGCGCCTGCCCGTGCTGAAGCTGTCCGAGATGTTCATCAGCTACTCGCGCCTGCTCGCCTTCGGCGCGGCGCTGATCGGCATGGTGCTGATCTACTTGTTCCTGACCCGGACCTACACGGGGGCGGCCATCCGGGCCATCGCCCAGGACCGTCAGATCATGCCGCTGATGGGCGTCGACAGCCGCCGCATCTACCTGATCACCTCGGCGCTCGGCGGGGCGCTGGCCGGGCTCGCCGCCTGCCTGCTCGTGTTGCAGTACGACGTCCATCCCTTCGTGGGGCTCTCGTTCGGGCCGATCCTCTTCTTGATCTGCGTGCTCGGAGGGCTCGGCAACTTCGTGGGCGGCTTCGTGGCCGCCTTCGTGTTCGCCGAGATCATCTCGCTGGGCGGGCTCTACCTCGACCTCGAATGGGGCTACGTGTTCGCCTTCGCCTTCTTCATCGTGATGATGTTCCTGCGGCCCGAGGGCCTGCTGGCCCGCCGGTCATGACGCGCTCCTTGCCCTGGCTCGCCGGCGCGGCGCTGATCGGATTGCCGTTCGTCTACCACTCGCCGTATCCGCTCCACATCATGGTCATCATCCTGATCTGGTCGTTCGCCTACACCTCGTGGTCGGTGATGGGGCGGTTCGGTCTGGTGTCGCTCGGTCACGGCGGCTTCATGGGCATCGGCGCCTACGTGACGGCGCTCCTGTGGAACCGCGCGGGCATCAGCCCATGGATCGGCATTCCGCTGGCCCTGCTCGCCGCCGGGGTGCTGGCCGTGGTGGTGGCCTATCCCTGCTTCCGCTTCCGGATCATCGGCCACTACTTCGCGCTGGTGACCCTGGCGCTGAGTGGCATCGTCCTCCAGGTGATCACCGCGACCCGCGACTACACCGGCGGCTCGCTCGGCTACACGCCGGAGCGGTACCAGGGAGGCAGCTCGATCTACGCGCTCCAGTTCACTGGCAAGACGACCTGGTACCTGATCGCGCTGGCCGTCTGGGCGGGGGGACTCTACGTCTGGTATCGGGTCGATCGCAGCATGATCCGCTACGCCCTGGAGGCGATCTCGGAGGACGAGGATGCCGCGGCGGCCACGGGTGTCCACGTGACCGCGGAGAAGCTCAAGATCACCGTGCTGAGCGCGATGATGACCGCGCTCGCCGGCGCCCTCTATTGCCAGTATCAGATGTTCATCTCACCGGACACGGTGAGCGGCATCAACATCTCGTTGCAGATGGTGTTCGCGGTGGTGGTCGGGGGGATCTACGTATCGCTCGGACCCACCGTGGGGGCCGTCATCACCCTCCTGCTCGCGGAGTCGCTGCGCATCTCCTTCGGCACCCGCGCCGTGGGATGGGACAACATCGTCTACGGCATCCTGCTCGTGCTCTTCATCGTGTTCCTGCCCAAGGGCATCCTCGGGAGCCTGCTGGGTCTCCGCCGAGCGCGCGCCCCGGCCGTCGTCCTTTAAGTTGGAGGGGGCCTGGACCCCCTCCAAACCTCCCCGGCTGCGCGGGGCGCGACACGCGCCCCGGCGAAGCTGTGGCGCTCCGCGATTCTCCGTTCCTAGCTCAGGCCGTAGAATCCCATGGCGCCGCCGGCGAGGATCTGGCGCTTGGTCTCCGCCGACAGCTCCGGCCGCTTGGCGATCAGGTCCGGCGCGCCTGGGAAGAAGCCGTCGGGGTGCGGATAGTCGGTGGCCCACAGGATCTTGTGAGGGCCGATGTAGTCGGCCAGCACGCTGAGGCTGCCCTCGACCGGTTCGAACGAGATCCAGCAGTTGCGTCGGAACAGCTCGCTCGGGCGCATCGAGAGCCCCGAGTCGTTGAAGCCCTGGTCGTCGAAGTGGCGATCCATCCGGTCGAGCCACGGCGCGATCCAGCCGCCGCCTGATTCCATGAAACCGACGCGGATCCGGGGGAAACGGTCACAGACACCACCCCAGATGACGCTCAGCGAGGCCAGCATCATCTCCATGGTGTGCGAGATGATGTGCCGCGCCCCGCGGGTCTCGAAGCGGTCGACGCCGACCTGAGGCATGCCGCCGCTGGCGCCCTCGTGCAGGCCGATGGCGAAGTCCAGCTCCTGCACCTCCGCCCAGAACGGCGCGTAGTCCGGGTGGCTGAGCATGCGGCCGTTGTACGGATTCGGGCGGAGGAAGCCGCCCCGCATGCCGAGCTCCTTGCGGGCGTAGCGCATCTCTTCGATGGCCAGCTCGATGGACTGCATGGGGAGCATGGCCACGCCGAAGAGCCGGTCGGGATAAGGCCGGCAGTAGTCCGCGAGCCAGCGGTTGTAGGCGCGACAGACGGCGCCGGCGAGCTTGGGGTCCTGGATCGCGCCGGCAAACAGGCCGAGGCTCGGATAGAGGAACGCCGCGTCGATGCCGTCGAGGTCCAGGTCCTTGATGCGCGCATGGGGGTCGAAGCCACCCGGGCGACCCTCGACGTATTTCATGGTGACGTCGTCCACCACGCCCTGCCGGGCCCCGATACCCCCGATGAGGCCCAGGCCCTTCGGGCTCCCCAGAATCTTGTCCTCGATGCGCAGGCGCTCCTTGCCGTCGGTGTCGACGATCAGCCGCGGCGCGCGATCGCGGTAGGCGGGATCCATGTACGTGGTCCACAGATCGACAGGCTCGAGGATGTGCCCGTCGGCGTCGATGACGTGGTAGGTGCGGGCCATGACGTGCCTCCTTCTTCAGAGAAGAGTTCGACCTCAGTCGGAGCTGGCGCCACGAACCTCGGGGCCCACGTGGCCGATCACGTGGGCCGGCGGAGCGTCCCGCGGCGCTCCCTATCGTAGCCGATGAGCACACATTCTTCAGAGGTCTTGCGAGACTTGCGCTTCGAGCCGAGCGCGGCGTAGAGCCTGTGCGCTGATTCGACCGGGACGCTCCTCACCACGGTCGGACGAGGGTAGCATTGGGGCGGCGGTGATCCATGACCTCTCGACAGCGGCGCGTGGTCAGGCACGTCGGCATCTACGCGGGGCTCACGCCGTTCGTGGTGATCGCCCTCTTCCCGATCCTCTGGATGGCGATCACCGCCTTCAAGCACGAGCGGGATCTCTACAGCATGCAGTTCCCCCTGTGGTTCCACGTGCCGCCGACCCTGAAGCACTTCCGCCTCCTGTTCACCCAGACCTGGTTCGGCACCTGGGCCGTGAACACCGCCATCGTGTCCGCCGCGGTGGTCGGGATCACGCTGGTGCTGGCCATCCCGGCCGCGTATGCCCTGGCCCGGCTGCGCCTGCCGGGCGCGGGCGGGGTCGGCAGCGTCGTCTTCGCGATCTACCTGGTGCCGCCGATCCTCCTCTTCATTCCGCTCGCGCCCGTCGTGGCGCGCCTCGGTCTGATGGATTCGTGGTGGGCGCTCGTGGTCCTCTACCCGACCTTCACCATCCCGTTCGGCACGTGGCTCATGATGGGTTTCTTCCGCGGCGTGCCGCGGGAGATCGAGGAGGCCGCCTGGATCGATGGCTGCGGAGTGGCGGGTGGGCTGCTGCGCGTCGTCTTGCCGCTCAGTCTGCCCGGGATAGTCACGACGGCGATTTTCGCGTTCGCGCTGTCGATGCAGGAGTATCTCTACGCTGTGGTCTTCTCGTCTCCCGTGGACCAGAAGATCATCACGGTGGGGCTCCCGACCATGCTGGTCCGCGGGGACATTTTCTTCTGGGGTGCGCTGATGGCAGGGGGGCTCCTCGTGGCGGTTCCGACGGCCATCGCCTTCCACGTCGTCCTCGACCGGTTCGTCCACGGGCTCACCGGCGTCGGGGACCAGTAGGGTGGAGCCCCTGAGAGGACATGGGATGAAAACGCTCACGGTCGAGACCGTCGCCCAGGCCTACCTCGATCTGCTCGAGGATCGCGGCGTGGAGTTCTTCCTCGCCAACGCCGGCACCGACTTCGCGCCCCTCGTAGACGCCTTCGCCCGCCGCCACGCCCAGGGCCGGAGGCAGCCACGGCCCATCGTCGTGCCGCACGAGTCGGTGGCCGTGGGCATGGCCCACGGCTGCTGGCTGGCTTCGGGCCGCCCACAGGCCGTGATGGTTCACGTCACCGTGGGCACCGCCAACGCCGCCTGCGGGATCATCACCGCCGCGCGTTCGCAGGTCCCGATGCTGTTCACCGCCGGACGGACGCCCATCACCGAGGAAGGGCTTCCGGGCGCGCGCGACCTCTACATCCACTGGGCGCAGGAGAGCTTCGACCAGGCGGCCATGGTGCGCGAGTACGTGAAGTGGGACTACGAGCTGCGCACGCCGGTCCAGCTCGAATCCGTGGTGGACCGCGCCTTCGAGCTGATGCTGGCCGAACCGCGCGGCCCGGTCTATCTCACCCTGCCGCGCGAGGTGCTGGCCGAGCGGCTCGAGTCACTCACCATCACCTCGCCGGCGCGCCGCCATGCCGCGGGCCCGCGGTTCCCGGATCCCACCGCGATTGCCCGGGCCGCGGCGCTGCTGGCGGCGGCCGAGCGCCCGCTCGTGCTCGTGTCGGGCGCGGGGAGGGATCCGGCGGCCGTGTCCGCGCTCGTGGAGCTGGCCGAGGCCGGCGGGATCGGCGTGGTCGAGGTCGATCCCACGCACGTGAACTTCCCGCAGAGCCATCGGCTGCACGTTGGGTTCACGCAGCCCTCGGGCACCGATCCGGCGCTTGACGACGCGGATGCGCTCCTGATCGTCGACAGCGACGTGCCCTGGTATCCGTCGCTCCGCAAGCCCCCCGCGGGCGCCGCGGTCATCCACCTGGCGGT
>Ga0184637_10003163_pt1 | contig 10360 bp, 7 predicted proteins | sample PLM3_127_b2_FD_133143 | JGI IMG/M metagenome (GOLD analysis project Ga0184637, IMG submission 133143) | Groundwater sediment microbial communities from an aquifer in East River, Colorado, USA - PLM3_127_b2 | ecosystem: Environmental > Terrestrial > Soil > Riparian zone | place: USA: East River... | reverse complement strand
TCGTCCTTGCGGTTGTGGTACTGGAGGCTCAGCGCGTGGCCGGCCTTCACGTGCAGGACCTTGCCGACGTAGCGCTCCGTCTTGGCCCAGTGCAGCTCGTAGCCCCAGGGCTTCTCGACACGGGTCACTCCCCCGTCCCCCTGTCCCCTGCCCCCTGCTGTCTCACTCATCGCGATGCCTTTTCGCCGCGCAGCAGATCCGAGGCCACCCGGATGGTGTCGCGTCCGTGTTCGCGCATCTCCCGCGCCACCTCCAGCAGGCTCGTCTGCCTCTTGAGGCCCGCCAGCTTGATCAGCATCGGCAGGTTCACGCCGGTGATCACTTCCACGTTCTGTCCAAGAAACGTCATGGCCAGGTTGGACGGCGTTCCGTCGAACATGTCCGTCATGATCAGCACACCCTGCCCCTCCTGCACGCGCGCGATCGCCTGCGCAATCTCCTCGCGCGCGTCAGCCGTGTCCTCGTGCCAGCCGATCGACACCGCGGCGAAACGCGACAGATCGCCAACGATCATCTCGGCCGCGTTCAGCAGTTCCGTCGCCAGCTGTCCGTGCGTCACGATTACGATGCCGATCATTCCCGGACCTCGGAACCCAGAACGCAGAACATCAGGTTCATCTTCATGCCTCAGGAATCCCGGTGCTTCACCCGCAGCCTGACACCCTTGAGCCCGGCCAGCGACTTCTTGAGCGTCTCGGCAATCATCACCGAACGGTGCCGTCCCCCCGTGCAGCCCACCGCGATGGTGAGGTAGCTCTTCCCCTCCTGGACGTAGTGCGGCAGGGCGAACTTCAGGAACGATGCCAGCTTCTCGATGAAGTCCCGCGTGGACGGATGACGGCGCATGTAGCGGACCACCGCCTGGTCGCGGCCGGTGAGCTCCCGCAGGCCGTCGACGAAATACGGGTTCGGCAGGCACCGCACGTCGAACACCAGGTCCGCATCGAGCGGCACGCCGTGCTTGAATCCAAAACTCACCAGGTTGACCACCATTCCCGCTCTGACCCGTCCGTCGCGCGTCATCCCCATGAAGATGTCGCGGAGCTCGTGCACCGTCAGGTTCGAGGTGTCGAGGATCAGGTCTGCCATCGAGCGGATGGCATTGAGCTTCTGCCGCTCTTCGGCAATCCCCTCGCTGACGGATCGATCGGGCGCCAGCGGATGCGGGCGCCGCGTCTCGCTGAACCGGCGCACGAGGGCGGAATGGCTCGCTTCGAGAAAGATGAGTGTCGGGTTCACGCGGCGTTGCGCCTTCAGCTTTCGGTAAATACGCGGAAACTGCGCCAGGAAGCCCCCCTCCCGCACGTCGACGACGATGGCGACCTTCGCGGGGGCGGTGTCTTCGCGGGCCGACAGCTCCGCCATGGTGGGAATCAGCTGGGTTGGCAGGTTGTCGACGCAGAAGAAGCCCAGGTCCTCGAGGGCGCGAATCGCCTGCGTCTTGCCGGAGCCGGACAGGCCCGTCAGGATGACAAAGCGGCGCGTGCCGCGTCCGCCGTCGCCTTTGGCTCTGGCGAGACCTCGCCGTAGCTGCGCGGAGGCGGGCGCGCCGGGCCGTCCGCTGGCGCCCTTGGCTTTGCCACGAGCCAGCCTCGCCTTGCGCCGCGTCACCCTCGCGATCGTCACGCGTGGCCCCCGCATCCTTCACTGAAGACAGAACACCGAGGCACCCGCCTCCGCCAGGGTCGGGTCGCTGTGCGACCCGTCCCGGCGGGCAAGCCGACGTCGGCCTGGGCGCCGTAGCCGAAGGCGAAGGCGGCTGCCTCTGTGTCTCGGTGTTCCGTGATCCGTGGCAGGCGCTGCACGTCTAGGCTTCGGGCTCGATGAGGCCGAGATGGCCGTCGGGCCGCCGGAAGAGCACGTTGATCGTGTCGGTGCGGGCGTTTCTGAACACGAGGAAGGCATCACTGCCCGCCACGACTTCGAGCGCCGCCTCGTCGACCGACATCGGCTTCACCTCATACCGCCTGGCGCGCATGATGCGTATCTGGCCGGCCTCCGCATCGCTCCCCGCCGCGGCGGCACCGGTGCGGGCCGCGCGGGGCGCGCGCTCCGGCCGCGGGGCGGCCGACCCGGCCTTCGCCGCGGAATGAGCCTGCCGCTTGCGCTCGGTCCACTTACTCTTCAGCTTCTGGGCCTGGTGCTCGAGCTTTTCCGTCGCCTCCCCGAGGGCGACCGGCAGATTGCGGCCCGTGGCTTCCCCGTGAAGGAAGTGATCGCCCCGCGCGTGCAGCGTCATGTCGACGTGGGTCCGGAACCGCTCCCGGGTGATCACCACCTGCACCGACACCAGGCTGTCGTTGAGCATCCGTGCCATGCGGGCAAGGCGCTGCTCAACCGCCTTCCGCACGGCCGGCGTAATCGTGACGTGTCGTCCAGTGAGTTCGAGGCGCATGGCGTTACGGCTGTTGGCTTTCGGCTTTAGACTCTGGGCTTTGGGCTGTTGGCCTTCGGCCTGCGCTTCCGGCCAGGGCCTAAAGCCCAAAGCCTAAAGCCCAAAGGCTAAAGCCCAAAGCCTAGTCCTAGTTCCTAGTACAAGACTTTGCGCTGGTTCGATGTCGGAATCTTCAGCTCCTCGCGGTACTTCGCAATCGTGCGCCGCGCCAGTTCGAGTCCTTCGCGCTGCAGGATGTTCACAATCTTGGAGTCGCTCAGCGGCCTCCGTGGATCTTCCTGTTCGATGATCTTGCGGATGCGCTGCTTGATGGTGACCGACGAGACCGCCTCGCCAAACGAGCTCGCGATGCCGCTGTGGAAGAAGTACTTCATCTCGAACACGCCCTGCGGCGTGTGCATGTACTTGTTCGTCACGACGCGGCTGACGGTTGACTCGTGCATGCCGATGTCGTTGGCGACATCGCGGAGCACGAGCGGGCGCAGGTACTCGATCCCGTGATCGAGAAAATCGCGCTGGAAGGTGATGATGCTGGTCGCCACCTTGTGGATGGTCTTCTGCCGCTGCTCGACCGACTTGATCAGCCAGAGCGCGGACCGGAACTTGTCCTTCACGTACGCCCGCGTTTCGTCGGTGTTTTCCGCGACGCTCTTGTCGAGCAACCGGCGGTAGACGGGACTGATGCGGAGCTGCGGCAGGCCTTCCTCGTTGAGCACGGCGACATACTGATCCTCGACCTTGACCACATACACGTCGGGAATCACGTACTGCGACTGCGAGGGGTTGTAGCGGCTCCCGGGCTTCGGGTCAAGGTGGCGAATCAGCTCGATGTGCTGCTTGAGATCGTCGATCGACATCCCGAGCTTGCGCGCCAGCTCCGGCACCTGGTGGTTCTGGAGCAGCCGCATGTACTCGGTGATGATCGTCTCGGCGGGCGTCCCGCACATTCCCAGGTGGCGCAACTGCAGCAGCAGGCACTCCTGGAGATCGCGCGCGGCCACGCCGATGGGATCGAAGCTCTGGACGAGCTTCAGCGCCCGCTCGACCTCTCCGATCGGCCAGGGGCCCATGGCCGCCAGCTCCTCCACGGTCGCCACGAGCTGCCCGTCGTCATCCAGGTTGCCGATGATGGCTTCGCCGATGTCGCGAATCAGCGGCTCGTCGGTCTGCATCGAGAGCTGCCAGAGGAGATGGTCGGCGAGCGAGGCTGCCGTCGAGAGCGTGTTCTCGATGGGCGGAAGCTCTTTCACCTCCGTCGGCGTGCGTGCCTTGTACCCGTCGTCCAGGTAGTCGCCGAAGAAGTACTCGTAGTCCTGGTCGTCCCAGGTCTCGGCCTTGTTGTCCGGCTGCTGGGCGTCCTGCTTCTCCTGCGCCGCCTCCACGGGCTGCAGCTCTTCCGTGGGGACTTCTTCGAGCATCGGATTCTCGACCATCTCCTGGTTGAGCAGCTCCGACAGCTCGAGCGTGGACATCGGCAGGAGCTTGATCGCCTGTTGCAGCGAGGGCGTGAGAATCAGCTTCTGGACGAGCTTGGTGTGCAGCTTTTGCGAAATCGCCATGTCGTCAGACGGTCAACAGAGGCCCTTTGGCACTGAAAAACATATTAGTCCAAGCGGAAGTCGGTCCCCAGATAAATCCGGCGCACGTCCTCGTCGGCCGCCAGTGAGCCGGGCGTGCCACTCCTGAAAATGGCTCCATCGTGCACGATGTATGCCCGGTCCGTAATCCGCAGGGTCTCGCGCACGTTGTGATCGGTCACGAGCAGTCCGATGCCCCGCGCCTTCAAGTGAAAGATGATCTTCTGGATGTCGGTCACCGCGATCGGATCGATGCCCGCGAACGGCTCATCGAGGAGCATGAACCGTGGCGAGACGACCAGCGCGCGGGTGATCTCCGCGCGGCGGCGCTCGCCGCCTGACAGGGTGTAGGCGGGGGCTTTCGCCAGCGGCGTCAGATTCAACTCGCCCAGCAGCTGCTCGAGCCGTTTCCGCCGCTCTCCCTGACTCACATCGAGCGTCTCCAGGATTGCGAGGATGTTCTGCTCCACAGTGAGGCCGCGAAAGATGGATGGCTCCTGCGGCAGGTAGCCGATCCCTTTCCGCGCGCGGACATACATCGGATCGTCGGTGACGTCCTCGCCGTCCAGGATCACGCGACCTGCATCGGGCGTCGTCAACCCGACGGTCATGTAGAACGTGGTGGTCTTGCCGGCGCCGTTGGGGCCGAGGAGCCCCACGACCTCGCCGGAGGCGACATCCAGGCTGACTCCCCGTACGACTGTGCGGCCGCCGTAGGACTTGGTGAGCTCGTGCGTGCAGAGGGTCGACATCAACGCGCGGGCGGCGCCGGACACGGCCCGCCACGCTTGGACTGCGTGCGGACCTCCTCGTTGCCGTCGACGATGATGCGTTCGGTCGACTTGAAGAAGGTCACGGTCCTGCCGCTGGTCTCACGGCACTCCTCGACGATCTTCACCGGGACCGTCGCGATGCCTGTCATGACGTAGCGTTCGTCCTCGGCGAAATAGGTCATCCGATCGCCGGTGGCGACGCGCGTATCGAGGCGCACGTTCACGTTGGTATAGGCCTCGAGCCGCTCAGCCCTGGACGCTGTTTGCGCGAGGATGACTTCAATACGGATCGCCCGGAGATCGCCTTGCGGGCCACTCAGCTGGGACGGAACGCCGGGGGAAGGTGCGAGGGGCGAAGGTGTGATCGCGGCTGCGCCGGTCGATGCGGCGGGCGAAGGTGCGATCGCGCCTGCGGGTGTCGGTGCGGGCCCTCTGGCGATTGTCGGTGCCGGCGGCGGGCTCGCGTACGTGATCGTGCGCCTGGCGTCGTCGTAGCGAATCTCGGCGGCGCGGCCAATAGACACGCCCGTATCGAACACGATGTTCGATCGGGCGGCGCCGGACGCGAGCAGGTCCGCGCGCGTCTGATCCAGCGTAATTACGTTGGCGCGAATCGCCGTCTCGCCCTGCCACAACGTCGCGTTGCCGGAATAGACCGCCGTTCCCGCCCCGCCCTGGTACTCGAGCGTGTTGGCGGTGACGTTGGCCGCCTGGCCCTGCTGCAGCAGCCCCGGCAGCCTGCCTTGCGCCGGCGCGCCTTGGCCGCGAGTCCCGCCAGAGACGACAGCACGTGGAAGCAGCAGCGTTTTCAGGGGCGCGCCGCTGGCGATCATCCGGCGTCCCTCGAGCGTGACATCGATCGCCTGGCCGTCGATTTCAATCTGCGCGTCGGCCACGCGCGGGCCCCCGCCGGCGTCCGTTCCAGACAACCGAAGCGTGCCCTTGACCGGGTCGTACTGGGCCTGGGCGCCGGACGCCTGCAGCCCCTGCTCCTCGAACTTCACGCTGCCCGTGAACACCGCGGTCGTGACGACATCATCTGCGAGCGTGATGCGCAGCGCGCTCGAACGCGCCACGCGCGGCGCTGGCCCCGCCTGCCCACCTCTCGCCTCCTCGCGATACTCCACCTGGTCGTTGAAGCGCGCGGCCGTCAGGTCCTTGCCGGGTTCTCCCGTGGCCTCGAACGCTTGCGCCTTGATGCTTCGCGCGGGCATCCCTGGGGCGCCCGGCAGATCCACGCGCACGTTGCCGCGGCCGGCGGCGCGGGTCAGCGAGGCATCCGGGGCAAACGCCATCTCGAGGGAATCCCCGGCAAACTGGCGACCCGACTCCCCATCATCGCCGCTCATCACGACGGCGCCATTTCCGGTGAGCACGACCCGCTCGAGCGTCGCGCCATCGTCGGTGTAGTCAAGGTCGATATCGCGGGCGCTCATCGAGTCGAACGCCCCACCGCCGACGACTCGCGCGGTACCGCGAAGCTCGATAAACGTGATGACTTCGTCGTTCTCGGAGAGGTGCGCCTTGCCGCGGTCGGCCTCGAGCACCTGCTCGCCGCGCAGCGCATGCACGTTCCCTTCGAGCGCGAGGTAGTTCTCCAGGCGGGCCAGCGTTGCCGAGCCGGAGCTGAATTCGGTCACGGCCTTGCCCGCCTCGTCGGTAACCGTCACGCGAGCCTGCTCGCCCAGCGACACCACGTCGGTGTTCTGGTTGTAGGTCATGCCGATGCTGGAGCCGGTCATCCGGCCCTTGTGGAACGAGACCGGTCCCGGCACGCGCACCGTCGCGTCAGCCTCGCGGAACGTGGCGTGGTCGGTCGTGGCCACGAACCCGTCGCTCGCGGACAGCTTCACGTCGCCGGTGATCTCCAGGTCCTTCTGGTTTTTACCGGTCTGCATCTCGCGCCCGGACACGACGAAGTCGCGGCCCTCTCGCTGGCGGACCTTGATCGTGACCCCGAATGACTTGGTAGAGCCATCCTCGTAGGTGAGCTGTCGATCGGCCTCGATGACGTAGTCCTGCCTGGCCTCCTGGAACTGCTGGAAGGCCGCCCCCGCGCTCTCGAGGATCGCGCGAGGATCCAGCCGGGACGGGCGCGCCGCCGGCGCCGCGGTCTGGCGCTCGCCAATGGCCGCGTACACGACGATCGCGAAGACGACCCCGAACGCGGCCACGCCCCATCTGGCGCGCCTCTGCCACTTCATTACTGGTGTGATCTTACTCCGTCGGTGCCTGGTGCTTCGTGCCTGGCACCTGGTTGGAGTTGGTCCTTGGGGCCTGGCGATGCCTGGTGCCGTGTACGTAGTGTCCGGCTTCCCTGTCCGCCGAAGCAGCGGAGCCGCGAAGGTGGCAGCCGGACCAACGATCGCGTGCGACGATTCGCGCCTTGTCGCTTCCGCAGATCCTCTTCACTCGCGCGGTGCTGGACAAGAACACAAAAGGCCGGGCGGGATGCACCCGCCCGGCCTTTCACCTGTGACGCCGCGCGCCAGCTAGTGTCTCGTCTCAGAAGTCCTGTTGCATTCGGCCGGTGCTGCATCCCGGCTGGCTGCGTTGCTCCTCCCTCAAATACGCCCCAGTATTCTCGGTCGTCACGCCTTGCCAGCCGGGCGCATCGCCGCCCTCGGTGCTAACCGGACTTCTGAGACGAAACACTAGAACGTCGCGCGGAAACCCAGCTGGAGCCTGCGCGCCAGGGCTCCATCCGTCGGCTGCCCGTACTGGGCGTTGGTCTCGTTCAACACATAGACGTTGTGATTCCTGTGGTTGAACAGGTTGAACGCGTCCAGCATCCCCTCGAGCCGTACGCGGTTGCCGACCGGGAACGTCTTCGAGAAGCGCATGTCCACGCGGTGGATCGGCTCTCCGACGAAGCTGTTGCGCGGCACGATCGAGCCGTCCGCGCGCAGCCGGCTGCCGGTCGCCGTCCCGACGCCGCGACGGTCCCCGCCCGAGGTCGTGGCAAAGCGGGCGCCCGATCCGTAGAAGTAGAGCCCGCTCACCTGGAAGCCCATCGGCAGTTCCCAGATGCCGTTGAAGACCGCGCGATGCCGCTGATCGGAGGTCGCCAGCCCGTACTCTCCGCCCAGGTCCGGGGATACCGCGAACGGCACGGGACCCATCGTGCACCACGATTCGGCGGTCTCGCGCGTGCAGTCCACGGCGTACGGCTGCGCATCGTCATCCCACAGACCCGCGAGGGTGTAGGTGACCGAGTACTGGTAATTGTCGCTGAGCCGCTTGGTGAACGCGGTCTCCAACCCCCGGTAGTTGGACCGGCCGGTATTCACTGAGACCTGTGTCAGGCCCCACCCCGGAATCGGACGCAGGGCCCGGTTCGTGGATGGATTGTTCACCCCCGTCGCCTGGTTGTAGCTCAGGTTCAGGTTGTTGAGCGTGAGCCGCTCGTGGCGCGCCCCGACGAAGTTGAAGTCGGAGGTCAGTGCCATGTTGGTGCCCACTTGCCGCTGGAACCCGATCGAGGAGCTCCAGCTGTACGGCATCTTCATGAACGGGGTGGCAATAGCGGAGGCGCTGCTCTGGTCGATGCCGAGCCGCGTCGCCTGCTCCCGCAGCTGTGCGAGGTTCGGCGTCGGCCCGTTGAACGGGTTGGTCGCAAAATCCGCCCGCCCGTCGTTGGTCACCTGCGCGACGAACGTGGTCTGCGCCGAGAGACTGAACGACGTCAGGTTGTTGACGACCTGGCCGAAGTACTTGCCCGCGCCGCCACGGATCACCGTCCGGTCGTTCAGGCTGTAGGCGAAGCCGGCCCGTGGGCCAAAGTTCGTCATGTCGTTGGCCCGGCCGCCCTTGATGATCGGATACACCTCGACGAAGTTCGCGAACGAATTCGGCTGCAGGTCATACCGCAACCCGAGGTTGAAGGTCAGCCGCTGCGTCGCCTGCCAGTCGTCCTGGATCCAGGCGGCCACGGTGTCGCGCGTCGCTTCGCCGCCGAACTCGCCAATACCGATCTGATACGACCGGATCAACGGGTTCAGGGCGTTGAGGTTCCAGGTGTTCGGGTCGTTCCAGACCGGAATGAGCTGCTGGATATTGGCCGGCGGGCGCGAGGTGGCCACGTCATAGATTCCGACGCACGGACGGCAGTTGTAGAGGTAGAAGAAGACGTTCAGATACTCGCCGCCCATCTTGACGTCGTGGCGGCCACCCTTGTTGAACGAGTAGGTGAAGTCGTCGCGAATCGACAGCACCTGCTGCCCCAGCGTCTGGGGCCAATTGGTGTTGTTGTTGCCAAAGCTGTAGCCGTTGAAGTTGATGCGCGGCGCCCCGTTGGTGACGCCGACCAGAGGCGCCTGAGGATGGCCGGACCAGGTGACGACGCTGCTGTTGCGTTCGACGGCGCCGGTGAAGCCGCCCTTGATCTCGTTCAAGGCCCGGTTGCTCAGCACCTGCGAGAAGGTCGCGAAGAGCGTGTCCGAGCTGGCCGTCGAGTACCCCTGCGCCGAGGGATGGCTGACCGCGCCGTTGAGAGCCGAGTACGCCGGGTCGGTGCGCCGCCACTTGGTGCCGCGCACCATCAGATGCCGCGGCTGTCCCACCTGAAAGTCGAGGCGTGCGCCCCCATTCCACTCCTTGACGGCCCTCGCCTGGTCGATGTTGAACGACGGGTACACGCTGTTGAATGTGATCGTCGACGGCTCGCTCTCGCGCTCATAAAAACCGAAGTAGTGCGCGCGATCCCGGAGGATGGGTCCGCCAAAGGTGCCGTTGAACCGTTTGTTCGAGTAGGGGAGCACCCGGTCTTCGATGAAATCAGGGGCGTTGAACCTGTCGCTCCGGAAAATGCCCGAGAAGGTCCCTGCCGTGCTGTTCGTGCCGGACTTGGTCACCGCGTTCACCAGCACGCCGTTCGACCGGCCCTGGGACGCGTCCCAGCGGCTGGCCACGAACTGAAACTCCCCGACCGCGTCCGAGGTCACACGGGGATTCGCCGCGCCCGCGCGCCCGTTGTTGGTGACCTGCTGCCCGTCGATGTGCAGCTGCATGTCGAAGCGGTTCCGCGCGGTCGGCGTGTTCGGGTCAGCGCCGTTGGACCGGTTGCCCGGCGCGAGCAGCGCCAGCTCCAGCCAGTTCCCGCCGATCGCCGGAAGGTCCGCGGTCTGCCGCGGATCGATGTTCCCCGCCAGCGTGGACGAGGTGGTCTGAATCAGCGGGGCTTCCCCCGTGACCGTGACTGTCTCCTGCACGGTGGACGGCGCCAGTTGCGCGTTCATGGTCAGGGTCTGCCCAACCAGCGCCTCGAATTCCTGGGCGACCGTTCCAAAGCCGGGCAGCTCGATGGTCAGCTTGTACCGGCCGACGCGCACCTGGATGCGATAGGCGCCGCCTTCGTCGGTCACGCCCAGGAACGTGTTGCCCGTCGCGTCATTCACCGCCGTGACCGTGACGCCCGGCAGCACGCCGCCGGTCGTGTCGGTCACCGTGCCGTTCACGGTCGCATCCTGTGCGTGCACGACGCCAGGCCACGCCAGCACCGCTCCCAACATCATCAGCACCGCGAGAGTCCTTCTCATCTCACGCTCCTTCGAAGCTTGGCCCTCGACGATCGCACGGGTTGCGTTGCGTCAAGCACCTGGCTCCACCAGCGCTTC
>Ga0184637_10003162_pt1 | contig 10360 bp, 8 predicted proteins | sample PLM3_127_b2_FD_133143 | JGI IMG/M metagenome (GOLD analysis project Ga0184637, IMG submission 133143) | Groundwater sediment microbial communities from an aquifer in East River, Colorado, USA - PLM3_127_b2 | ecosystem: Environmental > Terrestrial > Soil > Riparian zone | place: USA: East River... | reverse complement strand
TGGCACGAGCGCTCACCGAGGAACGACCGGACTAACCAACCGCAGTGAGCAAGCAACTGCTGCTTCGTCAGCGCCGACCAGAAGGAGCGTGTCACATGACCATCAAGATTACGCCCAACGACAAAGGCAATCCGCCAGGAAAACTGGCCGAGGCCGAGTTACATTTCACGGACGGGCCACTCGAAGGCCTAAAGCTGATTGGCTTTGCCATCTGGGAGCGGCGCGGGGGCGGCGGACGGAACGTCACGTTTCCCGCGCGGCAGTACAGCGTCAACGGCGAGCGCCGGACGTTTGCGTTGCTCCGTCCGGTCGTCGATACGACGGCGCAGAACACGCTGCGTGAGCGGATTCTGGAGGCATTCCAGGAGTACGAAGAACGCGCTGCCGTCGCGTCATAACAACGGTCATAACAACGGTCGTTAACATCAGGCGGGGCGGGCTGGACCTGCTACGAGATCACAGGAAGCAGCCGCGCGTTCTCTTGCTGCCGCTTCGGCGGAAGCGTCCACTCTTCCCGAATGGCCTTGGCGTACTCGGCCTGGAAGAACGACTTCTTCATTCCGCCATCGATGATGTCCCACGGCAGCACCTGGTCGCGGCTGCGATCACGGAAGATGAAGAAGTCCGCGTCCAGCCCGGTTTCCGCAACCGCTGCGCGCCAGTTCTGTCCGTTTCGCTCCGCCGCCTCGATGGCGGGAGCGACGCGCCGATCGCCGAGCGATAGCAGCGCCTGATAGTAGGAGTGCCGTTCCGACTTGATGTTGAAGTACACGTTGTCGATCCCGGCCATCAGGCTGCGTAACCGCTTGATCTTCCGTTCGGTGACGGTCGGATCCTCCATCGGGAGCCACTGGTACGCTGTGCCGGGTTTCGGAATCAACGGATTCACGCTGCCGACGAGCCGGCCGATCTGCCCCTTCGTGCGGGCGTGCTTCAGCATCCGTTCGCGGATCTGCAGCGTCAGATCGCGAATCGCCACCAGGTCATCGTCCGTTTCCGTGGGGAGGCCAATCATGTAATAGAGCTTCAGGTTCTCGAAGCCGTTCGCGAAAATCAATTCGGCCCGGTCGAGAATCTCGTCGTTGGTCACCGTCTTGTTCACGACGCGGCGGAGCCGATCCGAGCCGGTTTCCGGCGCGATAGTGAGCCCTCGTTCGCCGCTTTGCCGCAGCACCTGCACGATCGACTCTGTCAGATCGTCCAGCCGCAGCGAGGCGGGGCTGATCGCATAGCCCATCTCCAAAAGGCGCGCGAGGATGCGGTCGATCTCCGGGTGGTCGCACAGAGCGATCGACACCAGCCCGACGCGGTTGGCGTACGGCTTCGCCGCCGCGGCAAGCTCCAGAATCCGGTCTGCGGGAAACGGGCGGACGGGCAGGTAGTTGTAGCCCGCCCAGCAGAACCGGCACAGGTTCGCGCACCCCCGGACTACTTCCACGAGAAACCGGGAGCCGAACTCGGTTTCGGGCGTAAAGATGCTCGTAGCAGGCGGATCGAGCGCGTCCGTCGTTTTCACTGCGGCCTTGAGGACGGGGAACGTTGCCCCCGATCCGGCGGCGACGGCAAACCCGCTCAGCGAACCGTCAGTCGCATAGTGCGGCGTGTAGAACGACGGCACATAGAAGCCGCGCTCCCGCGCGAGCAGCCGCAACAGATCAGGGCGGTCGACGGCTTCACGAAACGCGCGGTCGAGCGAGGGCACCAGCACCTCGCCTTCCCCTGCAGCGATGACGTCGGCAAACGGCGCCAGCGGCTCGGGATTGACGAATGTCACGGCGCCGCCGACGAGCACCAGCGGATGGTGCGCGTTGCGTTCAGCGGCGTATCGCGGGATACCGGCCAGCCGGAGGAGCGTCAGGACGTTCACGTAGTCCCATTCGAACGACACAGAGAACGCGACGACGTCGAACTCGACGACCGGTGTCTGCGATTCGAGCGAGACGAGGGGCGTTTTCGAGGCGAGCAGCTCGGCGAGCTCCTGTTTCGGCGGCAGAAACACCCGCTCGCAGGCGATATGGTCCTGGGCATTCAACAGGCGGTAAACCGTCTGGAATCCGAGGTTCGACATCCCGACCCAATAGGTGTTGGGAAAGGCAAGCGCGACGCGCAGGCGACTGCCCGATGGCTTGCGGATGTAGCCGGTTTCTTTCGCGAGGGTTGCGAGTGCGCGTTCGCGCTGTTCCCAGGATTTCAATGGTACGGCAGCTGGAGCTCAAACGTCGGCGTTCGCGCACGCCGTGGATCTACTTAGTCTATCACCGCGAACGCCGGTCTCGCGGCGGCTACCCTTCCTGCCGCCGGAGGAACGCCGGGATGTCAAAGGCTGAGCTGAAATCGATGCCCGCGTCGACCTCTGCCGGGGGTTCGGCATCGGCCGGCGATGCCGTCGCGGCCCTCGCCGCCAACGGAAGATCGAGCAGCGGCCGCCGCGTCAATGAAAGACGCGGCATGGTCAGCGGATCGGCGGTCGACGGCACCGGGATCGCCATCCCTGGGCGGAACCGCTGATCGGCGTATTGCGTCATGTCCACCGGTGTCTGCGCTGCGGACTGCGCGGGACGGGCAACGGCCGGCGACCCGAAGCCAGTGGCGATTACCGTGATCTTCACTTTACCGTTGAGCGCGGAGTCGACGACGGCTCCGAAGATGATGTTGGCGTCCTCGTCCGCTGCTTCCTGAATAATCGTCGAGGCGTCGTTCACTTCGACCAGCGACAAGTCCGGACCACCGGTCACATTGATGATCACGCCCCGGGCGCCATTCACGGACGCGCCTTCGAGCAACGGGCTCGAAATCGCGCGGCGCGCAGCTTCGACCGCCCGGTCCTGCCCCTCGGCGATGCCCGTGCCCATCATCGCGAGCCCCATGCCCGACATGATGGTCTTCACGTCCGCGAAATCGAGGTTGATCAACCCTGGGACCAGGATGAGATCCGAAATGCCTTGAATCGCCTGACGGAGCACGTCGTCGGCCGTCGCGAAGGCTTCAATGAGCGGCGTGGAACGGTCGATGATGGTGAGCAGCCGCTCGTTGGGAATCGTGATGATCGTGTCCACGCAGTCACGCAGCGCGTCGAGTCCATGTTCGGCCTGGAGCTGCCGTTTTCGGCCTTCGAACTTGAACGGCTTGGTCACGACCGCGACGGTCAGGGCGCCGAGTTCGCTGGCCAGGCTCGCGATCACCGGGGCGGCCCCGGTGCCGGTGCCGCCCCCCAGACCGGTGGTCACGAAGACCATGTCGGCGCCGTTGAGCGCCTGAATGATCCGCTCGGTATCCTCGAGCGCCGCGGATCGGCCGACGTTCGGATCCGCCCCGGCTCCGAGACCTTTCGTGAGCTTGGCCCCGATCTGCAGCTTGATTTGTGCCGCATTGGTCTGAAGCGCCTGCAGGTCGGTGTTGGCGACGATGAACTGGACGCCGTCCAGCCCGACACGGACCATGCGGTTTACGGCGTTGCCACCGCCGCCCCCGACGCCGATGACCTTGATCCGCGCGCCCATCCTCTCTTCTTCTTCGAGCCTGAGTCGCAGCCCCCGGACATTCGTCGCCTCGTCAGCGTCATGAACGTTGTGGAAGTCGGCCATTCGTCACTCCCTTGTATGTAGCCAGGTGTTTAACGTCGTTCCGCTTGCCGCGCAGGTCACCGAACCTGCTGTGTTGTCCGCATGCGATCAAAAGAACTCTCGGAACAACCCCCGCAGCCTGCCGGCCGCGCGCACCAGGGCGCCCGCACCGACCGAAGCACGGGATGCATCGCCCCGTGAGTTGCGATATCCGTACAGCGCGAGTCCGACGCCGGTCGCGAACGTCGGGCTGTTCACGTGATCCGCGAGGCCCCCGACCCCGTTCGGGCACCCGCGGCGAATCGGCAGGTCGAAAATCTGCTCCGCGATCTCGGGCATCCCGTCAAGGATGGCGCCACCGCCGGTCAGGACGATTCCGGAGTTGAGGCTCTTCTCGTACCCGGCTCGGCGAATCTCGTCCCAGACCAGGTGAAAGATCTCTTCCGCCCGCGGCTGGAGGATCTCGGAGAGGATCCGCCTGGCCATCACGCGGGGCTTTCTGCCGCCAACGCTCGCGACCTCCATCGTTTCGTCCTCGTCGACCAAGCCCGAGAGCGCGCAGCCGCATTTTCGCTTGATCTTTTCCGCGTCCGGAACGGGTGTGCGCAGACCGACCGCGATGTCGTTCGTGAAGTGGTCGCCCCCGACGCCGACGACGGCCGTGTGCCACAGGCTGCCGCGCTCGTAGATTGCAATGTCGGTCGTGCCGCCGCCGATATCGACCAGCGCGACGCCAAGCTCCTTCTCGTCCTCCGTCAGCACCGATTCGCTCGCCGCGAGCTGCTCGACGACTGTTTCGGCGACGTTGACCCCGGCCCGGTTGACGCACGCGACGATGTTCTGCGTGGAGCTCTGGCTGCCGCTGATGATGTGAACATTCACTTCGAGGCGGGCCCCCGTCATCCCGATCGGCGCGCCGATGCCGTCCTGCTCGTCGACCACGAAGTCCTGCGGCAGCACGTGCAGGATTTCGCGTCCCGCCGGCAGCGAGACCGCTTTGGCGGCGTCGATCGCGCGCCGCACGTCTTCGCGCGTGATTTCGCGGTTCTTGCCGGCCACCGCGATCACGCCGCGGCTGTTGAATCCCTTGATGTGCGGGCCCGACAGGGCAAGATGTACGGAGTCGATTTCGACACCGGCCATCAGCTCGGCCTCGTCGATCGCCTTCTTGATCGAGTCGACGGCTGTCGCGAGGTTCACGACGACGCCGCGCCGGATGCCGCGCGACTCGGCCACGCCGAGCCCGACGATGTCGAGCCCTCCGGCTTCCAGTATCTCGGCGACCACGGCCGTGACTTTCGAGGTGCCGACGTCGAGTCCCACCAGATACCGCTCTTTACGTGCCACTCTGCCTCCGGATTGCTGCCTGTTGCTTCGGACTCACGACCACCCGTTCGACCGACACGACTACCGCCGCGCGAGTGCAGATCGCGGCGCGCCCACCGGCCGCACGTAGATCCGACCGTCGAACCGCAGATCCACGTAGTCGATCTGCTGAACCCGCTCCCGCAGCGCCTCTGCGAGATCGAGATAGGACTGCAGGCGGGGCAGGAATCGATCCTCCCCCACGTAGAGCACGGCCGGGTCCCCGCTCAAGATCACGGCGGCGTTGTGCAGATCGCTGACGTCAACCTGCGATACCCGTCGCGCGATTTCGGGTCGAGATCCGAGCGACGCGATGAGTCTCGCGGCCAGCTCGGCTCGCGCCGCGTCCGCCCGCGCGCCTTCCGGTGCGGCCGGCGACGTCAGGCCGTCGATGATCGGTAGATCGAAATCGGCGTACTGGGGACCGTACTCGTCGATCACAACGGCCCGTTCGTCGACGAGGTACAGCCGGCCGTCGATGCGTGCGATACCGACCGGCTGACGTTCCGACACGACCACTTCGACCGTCGACGGCAGCAATCGCCGCAGCGCCGCGTCGCGCACCCACGGCGAGGAGAGTAGCCGGAGCCGCCAGGCGGACAGATCGGTCCATACGATGTTCTCGCCCCGCAGGCCGCTGAGCACCGCGAGGACCTCGCCAATCGACAGCCTCTCGGTTCCCCGGACGACGATCCGATCAACCTGCAGCAGGCGCGCGTGCCTGACGGCGCCGCCGCCGCGATAGGCGCCGAACACCGCGATGAGCACGAGCACGCCGTACGTGACCCCCGGACGGATGAGGCCGCGCCACTTCCCCCGGCGTCGCGCCGGTTTGATGTGCGCACGACGAAACCGTTTGTCCGCCGGCGCGGAAATAGGGCTCACGCTGATGCCCCCTTCAGCAGCTCGATCAATCGATCCGGCACCGCACTGATCGACCCCGCGCCCAGCGTGATCACGACATCGCCGCGCCGCGAGATTCGCGCCACGGCCGATGCCACGTCATCGAGCCGCGGCACCAGATCGACCGGCGCGGTCGTGCTGCGCCGGATCGACTCGGCAAGGACGTCGATCGTCACACCGGCGATCGGATCCTCGCCGGCAGCATAGATGTCAGTCAGCACGATGTGATCGGCATCTCTCAGCGCCGGTCCGAACGCCGGCATCAATGAGGCCGTACGCGTAAAGCGATGCGGCTGAAACGCAACGATGATGCGGCGGTTCAACTGGCGGGCTGCAGCCAGGACTGCCGCGATTTCCGTCGGATGATGGCCGTAGTCGTCGACCACGAGGACGCCGTTCGGCTCACCGCGCACGTCGAAGCGGCGCTCCGCCCCGCGGAATTCGCACAGGCCAGCAGCGAGGCGCTCGAACGACAGGTCGAGCTCGAGCCCGACGGCAATGGTGGCGAGCGCATTCTGTAGGTTGTGGAGGCCGGGAACATTCAACGTCAGCGAACCCAGCGTGACGGTCGACTGTGCCAGATCCTTGGCTCCGCGGGCCCGGCGCTTCACTATGGCGCGCACCGTCAGCGGCCCGAGTACCACGTCGGCCGCGGTGACGTCCGCGTGAGGAGCGTCGAGGCCGTACGTGATCACGCGACGCGTCATTCGGGGAACGACCGCCGCAAGGTTCGCGTTGTCGGCGCAGGCGATGACGGCGCCGTAAAACGGTACCTTGTTGGCGAAATCGACGAACGCCTGCTGGAGGTCGTCGAATCCGCGGTAGCTCTCGAGGTGTTCGTAATCGATGTTCGTAATCACCGCAATTGTCGGAAACAGCTTGAGAAAACTTCGGTCGCTCTCGTCCGCCTCCGCGACCATCAGCTCGCCGCGGCCGAGGCGCGCGTTGCTGCCGAAGGCGCTGAGCCGCCCGCCGATGACCGCCGTTGGATCCAGCCCCGCGCGTTCCAGCACCAGCGCGATCATCGACGTGGTCGTCGTTTTCCCGTGCGCGCCCGCGACGGCGATGGCATACCGCAGCCGCATGAGCTCGGCGAGCATCTCCGCGCGCGGGATGACGGGGATCTGCCGCCGCTCCGCCTCGGCGACCTCGGGGTTCCGCGACCGCACCGCCGCCGAAACCACGACGACGTCGGCGCCTCCCACGTGCTCCGGCGCATGCCCGTAGGCCACCTCGATGCCCAAGGTCGTCAGGCGGTCGGTACCCTCCGACCGCTTCACGTCGGAACCGGTCACGACGAACCCGAGGTTCGCGAGCAGCTCGGCGATCCCGCTCATGCCGATGCCGCCGATGCCGATGAAATGGACGCGCCGCGTCTTGCCTAACACCGTTCAGCTCTGCTTTCGACGTGCGGCGCTCTGCGTGCGGCCTTCGACCCTCGTTGAGCCGGGTTCCGTATTCCGCGTCGTGCTCCACCACGTGGCACTCCGAGCGCGGCGCAGATCGATCCACGACCGACGACCGACGACCGATGAACGATGAACGACGAACGACGAACGACGAACGGCGAACGGCGAACGGCGAACGATCACGCTATCAACTCCAATGCCCGATCGACGATGACGCGCGCGGCGTCGGGCTTCGCCAGCGCTCGAGCGGCCCGCCCGAGGCGGGCCCGCGCGTCAGCATCGGCGGCAAGCGACAAAATCCGTCGCGCCAGAACAGGCCCGGTGGCTTCGGCCTGCAGCAGCACCTCCGCGGCGCCGGTCGCCGCGAGTGCGTCGGCGTTCTTCCGCTGATGGTCGTCGGTGGCGCTTGGCAGCGGAACAAGGATCGCTGCCTTACCTGCCGCGGCGATCTCCGCCAGCGTCGTCGCACCGGCGCGACACACGATCAGGTCCGCCTGTCCGATTCGCCGTCCCATGTCGAACAGAAACGGTTCGACCTCAGCCTCCAGCCCGGCTCTCCGGTAGGCGGCGCGGACCATCTCCACATCGCGCTCGCCCGTCTGGTGTGTGAGGCGAAGATGCGAACCGCCCGCCGCCAGCTCCGCCGCTGCCTCCACCATGGCCGCGTTGATTGCGTGCGCGCCCTGGGACCCGCCAAAGACCAGAACCTTCGTGATCGACGGTCCTGACGATTCGTCATGAACGCCTGACTCCGTATGGACCGGGGCCGCTGCCAGGAACTCCGGTCGAACCGGATTGCCGCTGACGAAGGCCTTCGATCCGAAGAACGTCTGAGTGCGGTCGAACGTCACTGCCGCTGCCTGCACGAAGGGCGCGAGCAGCCGGTTCGTGAGACCGGGAACCGCGTTCTGCTCGAGCAGCATCGTCGGGACACCGCGGAGCGCTGCGGCGAGCACCACGGGACCCGAGCTGAATCCGCCGACCCCGATCACGAGCTGCGGTCTGTGCGCCGACACCAGACGCCAGCTGTCCAGCATGCCGATCGGCAGCAGCGCCGCGCCGCGCGCGCGCCCGATAATCGACTTGCCTTTGATCCCGCCGCTGCGTATGAGTGCCAGCGCGAAGCCTTCGCGCGGCACGACGCGCGTCTCGATCCCGCGCGCCGTTCCCGCGAACACGATCCGCGCGTCCGGCCGCCGCGCTAGAAGCTCCCGCGCAACCGCGATGCCCGGGTAGAGGTGACCGCCCGTGCCGCCCCCGGCGATAATGACGCGCAACGGCTCGTTCATCTCCGTCGTGTCCGGCTTCCGCCTTTGCGCAATCGTCTCGTCCCGTCATGCGTCGGACGACGCGTGCTGCGAAACATTGAGCAGGACACCCATGCCCAGCAGGTTGATGATGAGCGACGATCCGCCGGCGCTCACGAACGGCAGGGGGATGCCTTTCGTCGGCATCAGACCGAGCACGACGCTCATGTTCACAAACGCCTGAACGACGACCATCGTCGTCAGCCCGATCGCCAGCAGCGCGCCGAAGGAATCGGGGGCGCGAAGCGCGATACGAAGGCCGCGCCAGGTGATGACGCAAAAGCACGCCAGCACGAGCGTCGCGCCGATCAGGCCGAGCTCCTCCGAAATCACGGCATAGATAAAGTCCGTGTGCGGCTCGGGAAGATAGAAGAGCTTCTGAACACCGTTCATCAGGCCGCGGCCGGCCACTCCGCCGGTGCCGACGGCAATGAACGATTGAATGATCTGAAAGCCGTCGCCGAGCGGGTCTTCCCACGGGTTCAGGAACGCCAGGACGCGGCGCCGGCGATACGCGCTGCCCATGACGAGCATCACGATGACAGGGAGCGCGGCCAGCGCGCCGCCCACGATGTACGCGTAGTTGACTCCCGCCGCGAAGACCATCACCGCCGCAATGATCGCGAGCGACATCGCGGTGCCGAAGTCGGGTTCGACGACGATCAGGGCGACGAGCCCGGCCACCACGATGCCGATAGGCAGCAGCGCGTAGCCGATGTCGTTGATCCGGTGCATGCGCCGCTCGAGCAGCGCCGCAATGAAGAATATGGCGCTCAGTTTGGCGAGCTCCGATGGCTGGACGCCAAGCCCGCCGATGCCGAGCCAGCGGCGCGCGCTGTTGTGCGGAGGGCTGAACAGCACGGCGACGAGCGCCAGCGTCACAAGACCGAGACCGGACCAGATGAACGCGGGGTCGCGGTAATGGCGGTAGTCAATTCGGATCACGACGCCGAGAAACGCGATCCCGAGCGTCGCCCACATCAATTGCTTGGTCAGGAAGCGATACGGCTCCTGGTAGCGTTCGAGCGCCACGAGCGCGGAGGCGCTGTACACCATGACAATGCTCAGCCCGACCAGCAGGATGGTCGTCACGAAGAGCACCCGATCGGACTTGAGTTTGCGTGCCATTTGCGCCTATAAAGCTGAGCCGCCCATCACCCGAAACACTGTGAGCGGTCAGCAGTCACCAGTCGGCCTTCGGGCAAGGGCACCAGCTTCGCAGGCCGGGGCAGCCTGCGCTCCCAGCAGCCAGTCCTTCACCGCAAAGACCGACTGATGACTGCTCACCGTTCACAGTCACCACGGCGGGTCCACGGAGGACCCGCCCGACATCACTTCAACGTCCGACCTGTCGAGCGAGCCGCGCGACCTCCTCTTTGAAGCGGCGTCCGCGCTCGGCGTAATCGCGGAACATGTCGAAGCTTGCGCACGCCGGCGCCAGCAGAACGACGCCCGCCGGCTTCGCGAGCTCGAAGGCGATCGCCACGGCTTCTTCGAAGGAACCCGCGTCGTGAACGTCGATCGCATCGGCCAGGGCCCCACGCACAAGAGACCTGGCTTCGCCAATGGCGACGACCGCCTTGGCACGCGCCACCAGCGGTTCACGCAATACGCGCAGGTCGCCGCCCTTGAAGCGGCCGCCGATAATCGGCACGAGCCCGAGATCGAAGCTTTCGATTGAGCGAAGAGCGGATTCGACGTTGGTCGCCTTGGAGTCGTTCACGAAGCGCACGCCGGCGACTTCGGCCACCAGTTCCATCGCATGCTCGAGACCGCCGAACGATTCGACCGCGGCGGTCATCGCGGCGGGCGC
>Ga0184637_10003161_pt1 | contig 10363 bp, 9 predicted proteins | sample PLM3_127_b2_FD_133143 | JGI IMG/M metagenome (GOLD analysis project Ga0184637, IMG submission 133143) | Groundwater sediment microbial communities from an aquifer in East River, Colorado, USA - PLM3_127_b2 | ecosystem: Environmental > Terrestrial > Soil > Riparian zone | place: USA: East River... | reverse complement strand
TTCCTCGCGGTCGTCTCCGACACGCAATGGGCCGCGTTCTGCGAGGCCTTCGGCTTCGACGACCTGAAAGGGGATGCGCGCCTGAACACGAACAACGACCGCGTGATGGCGCGCGAGTGGCTGATGCCGCAATTGCGCGAGCGCCTCGCAACGCGCGACGCCGCCGGGATCGGCGCGGTGTTCGAAGCGAAGGGCCTGCCGTACGCACCGATCACGCGACCGCAGGACCTGATGGACGACCCGCACCTGCTCGCCACCGGCGGCCTCGCCCCGGTGACGTTGCCCGACGGCCGCACGACGAAGACGCCGCTGTTGCCGCTGACGCTCGACGGCCAGCGCCTGCCGCTGCGCGCGGACCCGCCGCGTCTGGGCGAGCACACCGACGAGCTGCTCGGCACGCTCGGCTACAGCGACGGCGACATACGCATGCTGCGCGCGGCGGGCGTGGTCGGGCCGACTGCAAGCGCACCGAACGATGCGGCCGAGCCCTCCAACGCTTGAGCCGATCGGCGGCGGCGGGCACTTCGAATTTCGAACCGACCTCGGCCACATTGAATGACCTCCGTTGGGCGTTCTTTGCTGACTGCCATGCGCATAATCGGTCCTCATGGCCAAGCTGAAGCAGATCGAGTCCTTCGTGTCGGTATCGACCAAAGGGAGTCTGACGGCGGCGGCCAACGCTGAAGGTGTGGCGCCCGCGGTGATCGGCCGGCGCATCGACGCGCTCGAGGAGCGGCTCGGCGTCAAGTTGCTGGTGCGCACGACGCGCAGAATCACGCTGACCCACGAGGGCAGCGCCTTCCTCGAAGACTGCCAGCGCTTGCTGGCCGATCTTGCCAACGCAGAAGCAAGTGTCAGCGCGGGCGGCGTGAAAGCCAGTGGCCACTTGCGCATCACGGCGCCGGCTGGATTCGGGCGCCGTCACGTCGCGCCATTGGTGCCTCGGTTCTTCGTTGAGCACCCCGATGTCAGCGTGTCGTTGAACCTGAGCGACCGCGTGGTCGACATCGTCAACGAGGGTTTCGACTGTGCGGTGCGGGTCGGCGACCTGCCGGACTCCAGCCTCGTCAGCGTGCGCCTGGCCGACAACCGCCGCCTGTGCGTCGCGACCCCCGCCTACCTGAAGCGAGCCGGCACGCCCAAGCATCCGGCCGAGCTGGTGCGCCATGAATGCCTGACGCTCAGCTCCGATGCGAGCCAGACGCGCGGCTGGGCGTTCATGATCGACGGCGAGCTGACGCACTTGCGGCCCCACGGGCGCATCGATTGCAGCGATGGCCAGGTGTTGCACGACTGGTGCGTGCAGGGGCTCGGCATCGCGTGGCGCAGCACCTGGGAGGTCGAAGCCGAAATCGCCAACGGCGCGGTGGTCACGGTGCTCGACGACTACGCGGCGCCGCCCAACGGCATCTACGCCGTCTTCCCGCAACGCAAGCACTTGCCGCTGCGTGTGAGGCTGTGGATCGATTTTCTGAAGCACACCTATGGAGACCCACAGTATTGGCAGGGCCCTCTCAAGCGCTGAATAGGCGCTCACCATGCAAAACGCCCGGCATGCCGGGCGTTCTACGTGCGCACCTGGCGACTACTTGCTCAGGCACTCCTTCATGAAGGCCTTGCGCTCGTCGCCTTTCTTGGCGGCGGCGTCCTTGTTGCAGGTCTTCATCTTGTCTTGCTGCGTCACTTTTTGGGCCGACAGGCATTCCTTCATGAAGGCCTTGCGTTCGTCGCCTTTCTTCTCGCCTGCCTCCTTGTTGCAGGTCGTCATCTTGCTCTGTTGTGCGGTCGGCGCCGAGGCTGGCGCGGCCGCCGTATGGGACGCGGCGTAGGCCGAGGTTGCGAATGCGCTCGCGGCGACGGCGAGCACAGTCATCAGGTGTCTCATGGAATCTCCTTTGCTTGGGGTTGTGGTGACAGCCGGTGCATTGGAGCACGCCGCTCGCCACGCCGGCGAGGAACGCGCCGGATTGTCCGGCGGAGGACACGCCAGCGCGGCGCCTCGCGAATCACTCAGAGAATGCGACGGGGGTGCGCCAGCGCCTCGTGGGCGGCGTGCAGCCGGCGCACCAGCACGCGGATGAACGCTTCGTCGAACCGATGGCGCCCGCCGGGGCTCAGTTGCGCGAGCGCTTCCGGCGTGAACGACAACGTCGTCACCGGCTCGACGACGACGACGTCGGCGCTGTGCCTGCGCAGGTCCGGGCTCGGTGCGAGGTACGCCATTTCGCCCACCGACGCGCCCGCGCCGAGTTGCGCAACCTGCTGACCTTCGCGCAGCACCTCGACCTTGCCCTTCGCGATGATGTGGAAGGTGCGCCCCTCTTCGCCACGGCGGTACAGCTTCTGGCCGAAGCCGAAGCGCTCCCACCGCGCGCGGTGCACGACCTCCCACAGCTCGACGTCGCCGAAGCTCGTGAAGAACTCGAGGCTGCGCAGCAGCGTGAAGCGCTCCGAGTCGAGCACGCCCTGGAGTTGACCGCGCGGCACTTCCTGGCTTGCGAACAGCCCGGACAGGGCTTGCGCGAAGCCATCCCAATCGGGAAAGCGCTCGTCGGGCCTTTTGGCGAGCGCGCGCGCGATCACCCCGTCGACGCCGGTGCCGACACCGGCACGCAGCCGGCTCGGCGGCACGGCCTGCGCGGTGTAGATCTGGTTCATCATCGCCGCCTGCCCCTGCGCTTCGAACGGCGGGCGGCCGGTGATCAGGTGGTAGAGCACGGCCCCGAGCGAATAGATGTCGGCGCGGCTGTCGAGCGTGCTGCCATCGAGCTGCTCGGGCGACATGTACGCGAGCGAGCCGACGCGGTAGATCTGCGTCGCCTCCGAACTCAGGTTGAGCACGCTGCCGAAATCGGTGATCTTCAGCTCGCTGATCGCGCCGTTGTCGAGCACGGCGAGGATATTGGCCGGCTTCACGTCGCGATGGATGAGCCCCTGGCGGAACACGTAGCCGAGCGCCATGGCGCACTTGAAGCCGATCTCGATGATCACGTCCAGCGGCAACAGCCGGTCAGCGCGGCAAAAGCGCCGCAGCGTGACGCCGCGCACATACTCCATCACGAGGTACGGCTCGCCGGGATCGGCCACCGCATCGAAGAGTTCGACGACGTTCGGGTGTTGCAGCCGTCCGACGAGTGCCGCCTCGGCGGCGAAGAAGCGCTCGAAGTAGTGCCCGTCGACGGCGTCGGCCACGGCAGCACGACGCACGCGCTTGACCGCGACATCGCGCTCGTGGAAGTCGTCGCGACACAGGTACACATCGCTGGTCGCGCCTTCGCCGAGCTTGCTCAGCACGCGGTACTTGCCGATCAATGCCGGCAGCGCGGTGTTGTCTTCGACAAAGGAGCTGGTGTGCGGCGTGGCGTCTGACATGGTGGAAGCCTGCGATGGTACCGGAGCAGGAGCGGCATCAATTCACGGTTGAGCCGCACTCGTCAATACGCCACGCTGCCGGGGGCACACGCGAGAACCCCACCTAGAATCCGCTAGATGATCCAAGCCACGCGCGAGCTGTTGAAGGCCTTGGGCGAGGCCATCGCCGATGTCGATCCCGCGAGCGCGCTGCAACCCGCGTTCGAGTCCCCGAAACAGGCTGCGCATGGCGACCTCGCCTGCACCGCGGCGATGCAGCTCGCCCGCTCGCTGAAGAAAAACCCGCGCGAAGTAGCGCAAGCGTTGATCGACTCGCTGCGGCGCCGGCCGGCGACCGAGCGCTGGGTCGAAGCGATCGACATCGCGGGGCCGGGCTTCATCAACCTGCGCCTGCGCACGAGCGCGAAGCAGGCGATCGTCGACGAGGTGCTTCGCGCGGGCGAACGCTTCGGCTGTCAACCGGCCAACGATCATCACGTGATGGTCGAGTTCGTCTCGGCCAACCCGACCGGGCCGCTGCATGTGGGCCACGGCCGCCAGGCTGCGCTCGGCGATGCGATTTGCAGGCTGTACGAAACGCAGGGCTGGCAGGTGATGCGCGAGTTCTACTACAACGACGCCGGCGTGCAGATCGCCACGTTGGCGATCTCTACGCAGGCCCGCATCAAGGGGCTGAAGCCGGGCGACCTCGGCTGGCCCGAGGCCGCGTACAACGGCGAATACATCGCCGACATCGCGGCCGACTTCCTGGCCAAGAAGACCGTGAAGGCCGACGACCGCGAATACACCGCGTCGGGTGACCCCGAGGACCTGGAAGGCATTCGCCAGTTCGCGGTCGCGTACCTGCGCCATGAGCAGGACCTCGACCTGCAAGCCTTCGGGGTCAGGTTCGACCACTACTTTCTCGAATCGAGCCTGTATACCAGCGGGCGCGTCGAGCAGGCGGTGCGCGCGCTGCAATCGGCCGGAAAGACCTTCGAGGAAGGCGGCGCGCTGTGGCTGCGCACCACCGACTATGGCGACGACAAGGACCGCGTGATGCGCAAGTCCGACGGCAGCTACACGTATTTCGTGCCCGATGTCGCCTACCACGTCAACAAGTGGGAGCGTGGCTACACGAAGGTCATCAACGTGCAGGGCAGCGACCATCACGGCACGATCGCGCGCGTGCGCGCCGGCTTGCAGGCCGTGGGCATGGGCATTCCGCCCGGCTACCCCGACTACGTGCTGCACAAGATGGTCACCGTGATGAAGGGCGGCGAGGAGGTCAAGATCTCCAAGCGCAGCGGCGGCTACGTGACACTTCGCGATTTGATCGAATGGACGAGCCGCGACGCGGTGCGCTTCTTTCTGGTGAGCCGCAAAGCCGACACCGAATTCACCTTCGACGTCGACCTCGCGCTCAAGCGCAACGACGAGAATCCGGTCTACTACGTGCAGTACGCGCATGCGCGCATCAGCTCGGTGCTCAAGCAGTGGGGCGGCGACGAAGCGACGCTCTTGCAGGCCGACCTCGCGCCGTTGACGGCGCCGTCCGAACTCACGCTGATGCTCAAGCTCGCCGACTTCGAGTCGATGCTCGCGCGTGCAAGCAGCGACCTCGCGCCGCACGACGTCGCCTTCTACCTGCGCGAGGTCTCCGGCTTGTTCCACAGCTACTATGCGGCCGAGCGTTTTCTGGTGGCCGACGATGCGGCGCTCACGCGCGCGCGCTGCGCGCTGCTGATGGCCACGCGCCAGGTGCTGCGCAACGGCCTGGCCGTGATCGGCGTCGGCGCGCCCGACCAGATGTGACTCGAACTCGAACTCGGAGATTTCATGGCATCGCAACAACCCGGTGGTTTCGTTATGGGCCTGATCGTCGGCCTGCTGCTCGGCCTGGCGCTCGCGCTCGGCGTCGCGCTCTACGTGAACAAGGTCCCGGCGCCGTTCGTCAACAAGGTCCCGCACCGCACCGCAGAGCAGGACGCGGCCGAGGCCGAGAAGAACAAGAACTGGGACCCGAACGCGCCGCTCGCCGGCAAGACACCGATGCGGCCAGCTTCCGCGCCGAGCATGGTCACCCCCTTGCCGCCTGCCGTCACCGGTACTGCGCCAGGCACGACGAAAGGAGTGACGACACGCGACCCGACGGCAATCACCGCCGATCGGCCCGCTGCGTCCGCGCCTCAGGTCGCGTCCACCAAAGCGGGTCCCGATCCGTTCACGTATTTCGTGCAGGCCGGCGCTTTCGGCCGTGCCGAGGACGCCGAGCAGCAGCGCGCACGGCTTGCACTGCTGGGCGTCGCGGCCAAGGTGACCGAACGTGAACAGGCCGGGCGCACCGTCTACCGCGTTCGCCTCGGCCCGTACGAGAAAAAGGACGATGCGGATGCAGCGCGCGCGAAGCTCGAATCAGGTGGCGTCGAAGCCGCGCTCGTGCGCGTGCAGAAATAGTTTGAAGCGAAGTTGCCTGAACTTTGTGACGCGGCGCCGACTCCACAGGTCGGTCCGGCTGCTTTGATGAACAAGGAACCAAGAATGAAGCGTCGCCAATTTTCGGCGCAGGTGTTGGGACTCGGCCTCGGTGCAGGTCTCGCGATCGGCCTCGGCGCGTCGGCGCAACCGGCGCGAGCGCAAGGCGCGCCGGCTGAAGGCAAGCACTATGTGCGCCTTAGCCAGCCGCTGCCCGGCGCTGCCGGCAAGATCGAAGTGATCGAGTTCTTCTGGTACGGCTGCCCGCACTGCTATTCCTTCGAGCCCGCGCTCGATGCGTGGTCGAAGAAGCTGCCGCCCGATGTGGCCTTCAGGCGCGTGCCGGTTGCCTTTCGCGAGGAGCCGTTCGGCGCGCACCAGCGCATCTTCTATGCGCTCGAGGCGCTCGGCCAGATCGAGGCGCTGCATCGCAAGGTGTTCTTCGCGATCCACAACGAGCGCCAGCGGCTCGACAAGCCCGCCGACATCGCCGCCTTCATGACCAAGAACGGCGTCGACAGCGCGAAGTTTCTCGACGCCTACGACTCCTTCGGCGTGCAGGCCAAGCAGCGCCAGGCGCGGCAGTTGACCGAGGCATATAAGGTCGGCGAAGTCCCGACGCTCGGCATCGGGGGCCGGTACTACACCACGGGCGCGCTGGCCGGCTCGCCGGAGCGTTCGCTCGCGGTCGCCGACTATCTGATCGCGCAAAGCCGCAAGAAGTAGGAAGGAACCGCCCGAAGTCGAGAAACGCTCGACACATCGGGCGCGCACCGCGCGCAACCGGGCGCGTCGGGTGCCAAGCGCCAAAACCTGTCGGCTAGAATGGCCTGCAAGTTTTGTGCCTCTATGCCTTTCCCCCTCCACCGTCCGCTCGTTTCCATCTCTGCGATGGGCGTTGCGATCGCCGTGGCCGCCGCCCTTGCTGCGCCTGCAGCCCACGCCGAGAAGGCCGATCGCAACAAGCCGATGACGGTGGACGCCGATTCGGCGCGCTATGACGATCTCAAGCAGGTCGGCACCTTCACCGGTAACGTCGTCGTGACCAAGGGAACGATCGTGATGCGGGCGGCGCAGATCGAAGTCCGGCAGACGCCGGAGGGTTATCACTTCGGCATGCTGATCGGCGGCCCCGCCCGACTCGCGAGCTTTCGCCAGAAGCGCGACGGCGTCGACGAGTTCATCGAGGGCGAGGCCGAGCGCATCGAATACGACAGCCGCGCCGACACGGTGCGCTTCGTCAATCGCGCGGTGATCCGACGCTACCGCGGTGCGACGCTTGCCGACGAGACCGCCGGCAACCTGATCACCTACGACAACGCCGCCGAGGTGTTCAGCGTGTCGGGCGGTGCTGCGGCCGCCACCCCCGCCAACCCGAGCGGTCGCGTGCGTGCTGTGCTGACGCCGCGCGACAACGCGGCCCAGGCGACGCCGGGAGCGGCGAGCACGCCGGCCCTGAAGCAAAGCGGCGCGCTCGGGGAAAAACGTTGACCGCGGTCGCCTCCAACGCCGGCGCGGCCGGCCGCCTCGACGTGCGTGGGCTGCAAAAGCGCTACGGCGCCCGCCAGGTCGTGAAGGACGTGCACCTGGCGGTGAGCGGCGGTGAAGTGGTCGGCTTGCTCGGGCCGAACGGCGCCGGCAAGACGACGAGCTTCTACATGATCGTCGGCCTGGTGCGCGCCGACGCCGGCGAGATCAGCATCGGTGATCGGCGCGTCGAGCGACTGCCGATCCATTCGCGCTCGCGCATGGGGCTGTCGTACCTGCCCCAGGAAGCGTCGATCTTTCGCAAGCTCACCGTCGAGGAGAACATCCGCGCGGTGCTCGAACTGCAACTCGGCCCGGACGGCCGGCCGCTGCCCACGCAGCGCATCGACGAGCTGCTCGGCCGACTGCTGCATGACCTGTCGATCGAGAAGCTGCGCGACAGCCCGGCGCCGGCGTTGTCGGGCGGCGAGCGGCGTCGGGTGGAGATCGCGCGTGCGCTCGCGACGCAGCCGCACTTCATCCTGCTCGACGAGCCGTTCGCCGGCGTCGACCCGATCGCGGTGATCGAGATCCAGCGCATCATCAGTTTCCTCAAGGGTCGCGGCATCGGCGTGCTGATCACCGACCACAACGTGCGCGAGACGCTCGGCATCTGCGATCGCGCCTACATCATCAGCGAGGGCACCGTGCTGGCCGAAGGCACGCCGCACGAGATCGTCGAGAACGCGGACGTTCGCAAGGTGTACCTCGGCGAACATTTCCGGATGTAGTCATGACGACCCCCCGGTCCACGTTCCGTTGCCCGACCCCCCAAAGGGGTCGCGCCGCCGCTTGGGAGCGGCCCGGCGCGGCGTCGCGCGTGACGACCCCCCGGTCCGCGCTCTGTGGCCCGACCCCCCGAGGGGGTCGCGCCGCCGCTTGGGAGCGGCCCGGCGCGGCGTCGCGCAAGCCGCGCGAGGACCGGCGATGAAGCCGTCGCTGCAGGTCCGGCTGTCGCAGCATCTGGCGCTGACGCCCCAGTTGCAGCAATCGATCCGCTTGCTGCAGTTGTCGACGCTCGAGCTGCAGCAGGAGATCGAGCAGATGCTCGAGCAGAACCCCTTCCTCGAGCCCGACGAGGAGGTGCCCGCCTTCGATGCGCCGCCGGCAGAGCGTGCGCCGGCGGCCACCGAGCGCGATGAGGCCGAAGCTCAGGCGGAAGGTGGCGACGCTCCAGACGGCGAGGCCGGCGTGGACAGCGCCGAGTTCGGCACCACCGAGCGCGAAGACTGGGAGAACGGCACCGAGCGCGACGATTTCGACGGCATCCTCGAAGCGCCGGCGGCGCGTGGCGGCGACGCCGAGGGCGACGAATTCGAAGCGCACGAGCGCAGCAGCTCGTTCACCACCCTGCAGGACCATTTGCGATCGCAACTGCTCGGCATGCGGCTCTCGGCCGAGGACATGGCCGCGGTGCTGGTGCTGATCGAATCGCTCGACGACGATGGCTATCTCGCCGATTCTGTAGAAGAGATCGCCGAGCGCCTGGCGCACCAGCTCGACGAAGGCAACCTGCAAGCGGGCGAGGACATCCTGGAGCGACTGCGCTGCGCGCTGAGGTGGCTGCAAAACCTCGAGCCGCTCGGCGTCGGCGCGCGCGACCTGGCCGAGTGCCTGACGTTGCAGTTGCGCGCGTTGCCGCGCAGCGAGGCGCAGATGGTCGCCATCATCATCTGCAAGCAACACCTCGACCTGCTCGCGCGGCGCGACCTCAAGAAGCTGATGGCGGCCACCGGCGCCGACGAGGCGCTGCTGAAGGAGGCGCAGGCGCTCATCGTCGCGCTCGAGCCGAAACCCGGCCGTCCGTTCTCGCGCGCCGAGGCGAACATCATCGTGCCCGATGTCATCGTGCAGAAGTCGGGCCGCAACTGGAAGGTGACGCTCAACCCGGACGTGATGCCGCGCCTGCGCATCAACGACCTGTACGCGAACGCGGTGCGCCAGCAGCGCGGCGCCGGCGGTCCCGGTGCGGGCCTGAACACGCGGCTGCAGGAGGCGCGCTGGTTCATGAAGAACATCCAGCAGCGCTTCGACACGATCCTGCGCGTCTCGCAGGCGATCGTCGAGCGGCAGAAGAGCTTCTTCTCGCACGGCGCGATCGCGATGAAGCCGCTGGTGCTGCGCGAGATCGCCGACGAGCTGGGCCTGCACGAATCGACGATTTCGCGCGTCACCACCGCCAAATACATGGCAACGACGTTCGGCACCTTCGAGTTGAAGTACTTCTTCGGCTCGTCGCTCAACACCGAGGCCGGCGGCAACGCATCGAGCACAGCGGTGCGCGCGCTGATCCGGCAGATCGTCGCCGCCGAGGACCCGGCCAAACCGTTGTCGGACAGCCAGTTGAGCCAGATGCTCGAAGAGCAAGGCATCCAGGTCGCGCGGCGCACCGTCGCCAAGTACCGCGAGGCGCTGAGGATCGCGCCCGCCAATTTGCGCCGGACACTCGGCGCATGAATTTGAGATTGTTCCTGCCCTGCGCGGGCGGGGTCGACGCGCTGCTCGAGCACGAAGTGCGTTCGTTGCTTCCCGACGCGAAGACACAGACGTCGCGCGGTGGTGTTGCGTTGCCGGGCGATGCGCAGACGGTGATGCGGCTCAATCTCGAGAGCCGGCTCGCGCAGCGCGTGCTGGTCGAAGTCGCTGAAGGCGCGTACCGCGACGAGAACGATCTCTATGCGCTGGCACGCCGTGTCGACTGGACGATCTGGATCACACCGCGCGAAACGCTGCGCGTCGACACCACGGCGCAACGCTCGCCGTTGCGCAGCCTGAACTTCGCGGCGCTGCGCATCAAGGACGCGGTGTGCGATGCGTTGCGCGAGGCGAGCGGCGAGCGCCCGAGCGTCGACACGAAGCGACCCGACCTGCAGCTGGTACTGCACCTCGGCGCGCAACGCGCGGTGCTGTACGTCGACACCTCCGGCGAGCCCTTGTTCAAGCGCGGCTGGCGCGAAGACAAGGGCGATGCGCCGCTGAAGGAAACGCTCGCCGCGGCGATGCTCGCTGC
>Ga0184637_10003160_pt1 | contig 10365 bp, 13 predicted proteins | sample PLM3_127_b2_FD_133143 | JGI IMG/M metagenome (GOLD analysis project Ga0184637, IMG submission 133143) | Groundwater sediment microbial communities from an aquifer in East River, Colorado, USA - PLM3_127_b2 | ecosystem: Environmental > Terrestrial > Soil > Riparian zone | place: USA: East River... | reverse complement strand
GGGCATTGACGTTGGAACACCTACTGTTGCATCGAGCGGTACTGTGTCCGCTCTGCTGTTTAATCGTAAGGTGGCTTCGCTGGGCACCAAGGTTTCGGGTACTTGGACTTTGACCACGACCATTACGTTTAGCTAAAGGGGACATGATATGGAAGTAGTTTTGCTTAACCCAGAGCGCAGGTGGGAATGTCCGAATTGTACGTTCACAGATGTAACGCGAGAGGTGAGTCCTCATTCGCGGTTCCACTCGTGCCGAGGACTTAAGGGCTTGACTGCTCCCATGGTGCCTGTCGGAACTAAGGCTAAGGTAACTGCTCGCGAACGTGAGGACTACGTTGGCAACGAAACTGTTCAAGTGGATGGCGAAGGTCGTCCTGTTATGTCTGTTATTACTGAGAGGGATGACGGACAGGATTGTGCCGTGCTAGCTCCTATGGTTGGAGTCAAGGGCGAGACACAAGGGCGAAAGGAGTGAGAAATGGCATGGTCTGCTAGCGCGGCTTTTCGCGCATACTTTGCCGATATTACCGACAACACTACTGCGATGGACTTCGCTACTGATGCCTCGGTTAAGGTCGCGCTTTATGATAACGACATTGCCCCGAACAAGGACGCTACATCGGCAAACTCCGCGTATAACGTTGACCAGTGGGTAACCACCGGTAACGAGGTTTCAGATGCCGCTGAGTGGGCGGTTGGTGGTGTTGCTCTTGCTTCTAAGACTATCACTACTCCGTCTGCTGGTGTGATTATGTTCGATGCAGCGGATACGGCTTCGGGTGCTTCGGCGACTCTGGCTGCTGTGTATGGTTGCCTGGTGTATGACGACACGATTGCTACTCCGGTAGCTGATCAGGGGTTCTGCTACAACTACTTCGGCGGCACGAACTCGGTTACCGATGGCACGTTCACCGTTGTGTGGCACGCGAACGGTATTCTGCGAATTACTGTCTAAGGAGGGTCAGCATGGCTAGATATTCTGGTGGTTTTCGAACTACTGGTGCAGGCTCGACTACTCTCCCTATTGCCGGCATTACTGCGACAACACTTGTTCGACCTCGTATTAAAGAAATTGGTGCGTTTAATACGACTGCTGTTGCTGTGGCATTGGCAGTAAGACGAATCACGGCACTAGGAACAGCGGGCGCCGCTGAGGTTGAAGTATACGATACCGACCCGGTACAGGTTGCACTCGCCACGCTTTTGAATACGTGGACGGTGGCTCCCACCTTTGTGTCTGGTAATGTTCGTGTCGCTACACTGGGTGCTGTAGTAGGTTCAGGTGTCATTTGGACTTTTGGCGGAGAAGGATTAGTAGTTCCTAATACCACCGGAGATGGCGTTGTGCTTGTTCCTCTTACTGGGACTGGACAGATCTGTGATGTCTACATTAACTGGGAGGAGTAAGAATGGCCACTTACACTATTGACTGGGTAAATGTTATTACTTCAGACGTAGAAGTTGTCGGTGACTCTTTATCTGCTAGTGGAGGTGCACTTTTCGTTATTAAGGATGGTAACTATGTGTACGCAACAGATCAGGCCTTAGTCCAGAGTGTCGTTAGTAGTACTATCGGTGACTACAATAGTGGAACGTATACGTACACTATGGATCGTACGGCGGGGGCTAACTTAGTTGTCGAGTCTAACCTAGCCGATTTTATTATGCAGACTGATTTCTTTGTGCTTATTCAGGACTCATCGAACAACCACGCTATTTGCGCTACACGATGGAGCAACTTGGTAAGCCTTGTTAGAACTGGGGCGTAAGGGGGTGAGGCATGGCTACGGTTTGTACTGGTTTTAACCATGCCACTACTCTTGTGTTAACCACTGGAACGGCCGGTAATAAGGTCTTTGATACGGTTGCGGGTACGCATACGTACGACACGACTACTCCTCGTACTGGCGGTCATTGTTTACAAATTGCCTTGACCGGAGCTAACACTCTTGGCTGGGACACTAATACTCTGGGCGCTAGTCAGACGATTCTGGTTCTCTCGGGGTGGATTTACGTATCGACTGACCACACTGCTACTACTCAGTGGGGTTACATCGGCACGGCTGCGGCAGCAGAAAGTATCTCGATGGAGCGCATCGGTACGTCTGATGGTACTAATCCCAAAAAGCTTCATCTGTGGAGCGCGGCGACCTCGACGGGGCAGTTGTCCGATACTTTGATAGAGGCTAATACGTGGTATCATATCGACCTTCGTATTAATGTGGTGGCTAATCCGTGGGTGATTGAGTGGCGAATTAATGGCATTCCGCAAACGACTTTTCAGCCGGCTAGAGCAGCAACTACTATCGCATCTTGGCGTTATGGGATTATTTTTGCTGCAACCGGTACGTACCGTTTCGACGATTGGATTCTCTCAACAACGACTGGTGACTATCCGTTTGGTCCGCACAGCGTTAAACTGTTGACTCCTACGGCATGTACTCTAAGCGGCACAGCAGCTAACTGGAATACGTTTACTGCTAATGGTACATTGGCTGCTTGGAATGCAGCTACAGCACTGGCAAACATTGACGAGGTACCTCCGGTTATGGGCGCTTCGTCAGACGGTTTTTGTCAGATTACTCTGCTTACAACAGACTACGTTGCCGTTGATATGTCTTCATATACATTGCGCGCTGGTGAGAAGATCTCAGCGTTACGGATGCTAGCTCCAGGTTGGGCTACAAGCACAACAGGTGCAACTATTGGGTTTAGAAGCTTCAATGGAACAACGGAAACAACTCTGTATGCGGTTGCCGATCCAGGCTTTGATAATACTAATTCAGCAACAGCTTGGGTCTGTAAGATGTGCACGCTAGCTGATTTCGATACGCAGGCTGAACTTGATGCTTTAGTGTTCCGCGTAGGCTTCTCAGGTGATGCTACTCCGGATATTGGTATTCATGCTATTTATGGAGAACTAGCAGTGAAGGAGGAAGCCCTTCCGCAGCTTATAATGGCGAGGTGGTGATCTAGTGAGTAGCTTGATTCGTTTTGGTCCAACAACTCAACCATCGCCAGCTCGGGGTACTCCTTCGCAAATTATTAGTCCTCCAGTAACAGGCGCACCCGGTACAAACGCTCCGGCTGAAAATGCTTCTGTCACTGTTATTGCGAACACAGTAACAACTACTATTGTTACCAATGCGGGCTTGGCAACGGTAACTGTTACAGCTAACAATGCGGGACCATCGGTTAGCGTTAATGCTGGTGTGGCTACGGTCAGTGTAACAGCGGAAGATATTGACGGGAAGGTAGCACCTGTTGCCGGCCTTGCTGCTGTTTCAGTTGTTGCTGCCGCCAGCATGGGCGTGGGTCCTCCCGCAGGTAACGCTGCGGTTTCCGTTGTAGCTAATAATTCTACGGTTATTACGGGAACTATGGCCCCGGCTGGCAATGCGCTGGTAACGGTAACAGCTAACCAGTCCGCGATAGGCGTTAAGACCAATGCGGGTGCCGCTGCGGTCTCGGTGGCTGCTAATGATATCGACGCAAAGGTTAATCCCAATGCTGGCTCGGCTGCGGTCACGGTTGCGGCCAATCAGCCGACAACGCGGGTCGTCATTAACGCTGGTTCTGCTGCTGTTGCGGCAACAGTCAGCAACGCTGCTCCGAACGTAAAGGTCAACGCTGGCCTCGCAGCGATAACGGTTACTGCTAACGATGCCGTAGTCAGTACGGTCTCGCCGACGAATGTTTTCCCTACGACGGCTACTGTTTCGGTAAGCGCTGGTGATGTCGACGCGGGTGTAGCGCCTTCTACGGGTAACGCTGCTGTTGCGGTAACAGTCAACAACGCTGCTCTGAACGTAAAGGTCAACGCTGGCCTCGCAGCGGTAACGGTTACTGCTAACGATGCCGTAGTCAGTACGGCTACCTTGGTTAATGTTTTCCCGACCACGGCTAATGTGTCGGTGGTCTCGGGCGACATTGACGCGAAGGTCGGTCCTGTTGCTGGCGCGGCGGTAACTGCCACAGCTAACCAGCCCGGTCCGTCAGTCAAGGTTAACGCTGGTGTAGCCACTGTCACTGTTACTGGTCTCAGTGTCACTGTTAACACGCGTCCTAACGCTGGTAACGCCTCTGTTATTGCAGTAGCCAATAACGGCTCGATCTCTATGCGAGTCAATGCTGGTATAGCAGCGGTTACTATAAGTGCAAACACTCCGACAGTTCCTCAGGCGGGTGTGGCCCTGGCTGGTTTTGCTTCGGTTACAGTCAGTGCACTAGTCGCGTCGATTGAAGCGGTTAGCGTCAGCCATTACAGTGGTATCAGTGGAGCGACAATAACTGGCGAACACTCGGGTAACCCTGCCACAGGGACATCTGGGATTAGCGGTGCTACCGACAATAGCAATTCAACGAACACAGTGACAAGAGTGGAAGGAGGATAGGATGGAACGAGTACAGCGCAATACTCCTTCTACGCTGTCAGTTACGTTCTACGCAAACGAGTCTCCAGTCGATCCTGACGGCCAGGCTGTCACTGTCTCTGCGGTCAAAGCGGATGGAACGGTTCACACCAGTTCCACCGCTGCGACTCGCACGGGGGTGGGGGTGTATACGTACGCCCTACCTAGTCAGTCAGCGTTGCAGTATCTCACGTTCTCGTGGAACGGCTTGATCGGTGGTGTCTCCACTACGTTGCAGACCGAAGTCGAGATTGTTGGCGGGTTCCTCTTTACGATTGCGCAGCTTCGTGCGTATGACTCATCGCTAACCGTAGGCAAGTATCCCTACATTAAGATGGTCGAGGCACGTATGAGCGTGGAGAACGAGTTTGAGCGGATCTGCAATCGAGCCTTTGTGCCGCGCTTCCAACGCGAGACTCTGAACGGCGACGGAACTGAACACCTCTGGCTGGAGAAGCCTGACGTCCGAGCTATTACTAAATTGACGGTTGACGGTGTCGATAAGCTAGCGGCCTGGGTAACTGCGGGGCTGCTCAGAGTAGACAAAGATGCAACTAATCTGCTTTTCTTCGAGGAGGGGACAGGCTGGTTCCCCGAGTGGTCAGACATTGTTATAGAATATGAACACGGCATGAAGCATGTGCCCTTTCCAATCTACGATAAGTCACAGCAGCGTGCTCGCGGTTACCTGACCAGTAAGAATGCTCGTATTGATGAGCGGGTGTCGGTGGTAAACGCGGAAGGTTTCGGTCGCTTCAATCTGGCGACGCCGGGTATGGAGATGGGCTTTGGCCGCTACGTGCGTGCGGGTAAGGGTGTGTATTACACCGGAATTCCTGAGATTGATGCGGTACTTAAAGACTTCATCTACGAATCAGCGGGTGTTGCTTAATGCCCGGAACATATGCCTTCGATGTTAAAGATGCCTTGGTTGATAAACTGCTGCTTGAACCGGGCCTTGCCGCGTTGGTAGCTGACGATGCGGTTACCTACGGGTACGGTGTGTGGTCTGTGCCTGGTCGTCCCCGAGCGACTATCTGGGTCGGGGAAATTGAGTGGGACGACGAGAAGTCGGTCGGCCTCGGTCAGTCGCGTCGCGACGAATGGTTTCGAATCATGATAACAATTGAGGTAACTTTCCCCGGTGACACGCAGAAGGAAGCCAACTATCGGGCTCGTGATTATATGAAGATCATAGAAGCGATGGTTCGAAATCCACGGTGGTCAGGATTGCCGGTGCTCGAATCAGAAATCAAGCCGCAGCTATTGGGCGAGGGACCGGGCGACATGGGACGAAGCGCCATGCTGATTATGTCACTGCACGTAAAGGCACGTAAGTCGTGAGTTGTGAAGTACGGTGTCCTCGTTGTGCTAAGACGTTACCTTGCTCCGCATTTTACCGCAGCAGTACACAGAGCAGCGGATATCAGAGCTACTGCAAGGTGTGTAGTGTTCAGCATCAAAGACAGAACAAAGGAAGACGTAAGTTTTACCAGATTAAATCTGACTATGGACTGTCTAAAGAGGACTACGAAAGGTTTGTAGAAGAAAATCTTGGTGCGTGCCCTATATGTCAGAACCCTCCTGGAAAGAAAGGTTGGGTAGTTGATCACGACCACGTTACCGGCAAAGTCAGAGGTTTGATTTGTCAGGCGTGCAATGTGGGTATAGGCGTGTTCCATGATGATCCAGAAATTATGGAGCGGGCTGCTGCCTATCTTAAAGAGCATACGAAGGAGGATTCAAAATGAGTGGAAGTTTGACTCAGTTTGGGATAGGGAAAGAGACTGTGTACGGTACGGCTGTCCCTCTGACCAAATGGTATGAAGTTATCAGCGAAGATTTTACAGGCACATACGAGCGGACCCAGGCTGAGGCCCTTTCCGCTGCGTTCGTTGACCGCGCTGACCGATTCGCGATTTTCAATAAGGGTGCTAAGGGCACCGTTGAACTTGAGCCACTGACCAAGGGTTTTGGTAGTTGGCTTGCATATATGATGGGTACCATGGTTACCACCGGTCCTACGGAAACTGTGGTGTATACCCACACCGGTACGATCGGCAATCTGTTCGATAAGATGCTGACGGTCCAGGTGGGCCGATCTGATGAGTCTGGTACTCTCCGGCCGTGGACCTATGAGGGTGGCAAGGTAACTGAATACGAGTTCTCGAACTCAGTTGATGAAACCTTGCGCTGTTCGATTGGTATGGACTTCGAGAAGGAATACAACCCTGATGCGCCGGCTGGCAATTATGTGCTGGGTACAAATGTCCCGGTGACTGGTGCCGAGGTGCTTTCGGCAGCGGGTGGTGTCATTACCATCGGCGGTACGTCTGTTGAGATTGACGATCTGTCTATCAAGGTAGACAATGCGCTGAATGTTGACCGGTACTACATCAACCAGGCGCAGGGAAAGAAGCAGCCTATCCAGGATGGTAAGCGCGAGATCGAGTTCTCTTTTAAGACCTCGTATGTTGATAATACTTTCTGGGAGAAGGTTTCCTCGGCGACAATCGCGGGCTCTTACGCTCAGGTCGTTGCTACTTGGTCTGGCTTGACGCTGTTGGGCTCTACCATCTACCCGAATCTGAAGATCACAATTCCGGTCGCCCGGTTCGATGAGGGCGGACCGACGGTTGAGGGTCCAGGCATGTTGGAGCAGACGTTCTCCGGCAAGGGTCTTTATGACGGTACGCTCTCTGCGATGACTGTCGCCTATCAGAGCGCGGACGTTACTGTTCTGCCGAACTAATGGATGAGGAATGGGCCTGGATCAATCTTCAGGCTGAGCCTAAGGAGATTGATCCAGACCTCATCCTTGACCCATCTATGTACGGCAGGTACAGGTTCCTGCAAATACAGCGGTGGCAACAGGAGCCCAGGTTTTTCTTGGCTCGGGATATCGCTGGTATGGCAGGTCAGGATGTAATTGCGGAAAGACGAAAGCTACTACGTAAGGAGGGGACAGATGTCCGAAGAGGAGACGACTCCGGAGAAGGTCAGGAAGAAGATTAGCTTTGGTGAAGCTGATATGACCTTGGGAGATATGGAAGAGTTCGAAGAGATCACGGGTAAGTCATTCAGCGAAGCTATGCGCCGCGTGAAGGTGATTGATCCCGAGACCGGGACTCAGGCTATTGACCCAGATCCGGAGGCTAAGGGCAAAGGTTTGTGGAGTTACCAGATGTCGATGAAGGGTATCGGCGCGGTCATCTACATGGCGCTTAAGAAGGAGGATCCGAGCATCACGATGGACCAGGTCCGGAAGATGCATCTCGATGACTTCGAGTTGGAGTCGAAGTCGGACCCTACGGTCGCGGAGCCCTCCGAGCCGATGAGCGAGACCTCCGCTTAAAGTATCGGAAGAATCGATACAATGCCTGGTTTCAGGTTTGTCACTTCTATGGCTGGACATTGGACTACGTACGAACGCTGACTGTTGAAGAATGGGACATGGCGGTTATCGCGATGAATCGGGTCAGAAAGCAAGAGGCAGGAGGTGGCGGTCTTGGCCAGAGTAAGAGGCGGCGTTGACCATGCCAAGCTGAGAACGGTGGTAGATACATCGCCTCGGCTCAACGCCATACTTTCAGGGAATGCTCACGGGATTGCGAGCAAAGCACACGCAGTGTTCCAAGCTCGACAGCGAGTAGACAATGAATGGCGTACGTCTGAGACCACGCCGCCTAAATACATTTTCAGTTTCCGAGTGGATCGGATCACGTTTTCTGGTGGCGTGTACACATGGGTCGCCAGGAATGTTGATCCGGCAGCGGCATGGGTGGAGTACGGTGCTCACGCTGGTGGGCGGACCGCGGTGCTGCGATATCACCCCTTCCAAATTGCAGTAATTGCACAGGGGTTATCGAATTAAGAGAGAGAGAGGGGGTGGTGAGGAATGGCTCTTGGATCAGTCAAGGTTGGTGATACTTTTGTTTCAGTTGAGTATCAGGTTGATACCGCTAATGCCTTGCGAGAGATGGCAGCCTTCCACGCCGCCGCCGAACGATTTGCAAACATACACGCCGACGTTGACACGTCGCGCATCCTAGCCAAGCGGGCTGAGATGGCCGCGATCGGTGACACGCTAGCGCGGGAGTTTACCGCGCCTATGCAGCGTCGCCAGGCGGAGATGCACGAACAGATTGCTCGGGACACTGAGAACAATACTCGGTTGAATCAGGCGTACGCTTCAGCAGGTGACTCAGCAGCTCGTAGCTTTACCCGTGATATGGATGCTCACTTTAAGAATGCGGCGATGGCTGGTCTTGGTCCGCGTTTGAATGTAGACCAGATTCAGCGGGACATGGACCGGGTGCATGTCAATATTGATCGGGACAGTCATAGTTGGGCCAGGACTATCGGTAATAACATTGGTAACGGTGTTGGCGCCATCATGTCTCTGCTCCCCGGTCGCTTGGAGAGTCTGTTTACGAGGACTGGTCCGATCATCGGTACTGCTCTTATGGGTGGGCTTGCCGCCGGTATCGCGGTGGGAGCACCAGTCCTTGCTGCTGGTTTGGTCGGTGCCATTGTTGGAGTCATCGGTCTCGGCGGTATCGCAGCAGCTATTGCGCTAAACCTAGATCATCCTGAGCTGACAAACAAGGCAAAGGCGCTGGGCCAGCATATCATTGGCCACTTAAAGGAAGCGGCTCATCAGACTATACCGCCGATGATCGATGCACTCGATCAGATTAACAAAAAGGTGGATAGCTGGAAGCCTCATTTTGACAAGTTCTTTCACGGCATCGCGGGGATCATTCCCGAACTGACCAGAGGGTTCATTGGTTTTCTTGATGAGTTTATACCGGCGCTGGCCCGGTTTACTGATTCTTCATTCTTCAAAGATATGACTAAGATCTTTGCGGACTCTCTTCCGAAGATCGGTGCTGCGTTGAGGGACTTCTTCGATCGAATCCTGGCTAATCCTAAAGCAATGGACGGGCTGAAGAAGGGTTTTGAAGACTTCATGAACCTGCTTCCCTCGGCCATTCGTTTGCTGAGTGACATCATCATTAAGCTGGCCGAGTTCTGGTCATGGATGAATGATAAAGGACCGGGCGGTGACGGTAAATCCCGAATGGACCTTATGAGGGATCAGTGGAAGGCTTTCCGCGAAACTCTTGAGCCGACGCTTGCCATTCTAAAGGCTATTATGGCTATCGTTAAGCCGCCGGAAGACACGGGACAGGGCCAAGCTCCGCAGGGTGGGCCTAAGGATGACCCGAACAAGAGCGGACAGGGCGGTGAAGCTCGTAACTTTGGTGACACGTTCAAGCAGCGACTCATAGATAACTTGAAGGATAGCGGCGTTTCTATGGACATTGGTGCGTTCTTCGAGATCGGTGCTCCTATTAAGATTATGATCGCAGAAGCTAAGGCACTTTGGGGTACGTTTGAGGATTGGTGGCTAAAAACTGCATGGCCGACGTTGCAGAAAATTTGGGACGCAGGACTTGAAGGGATCAAGCGAACCTGGAATAGTGTGTGGGGCGATATCAAGGCAAGTCCTGCGTGGGCCGAGATAACCAGGATCTTTGGTATATGGTGGGGCGGAATTCAAGGGCTTTGGCAGGGCGGTCTGAGTACCCTTCAGACAGTCTGGAATATTGCCTGGGAAGCTATCAAGAATGGTGCTCAACTTATCTGGGCTGGTATAACCGGTATCTTCTTTACATGGTGGGGCGGAATTCAAACGATTTGGCACGGAGGTTTAAGTATCCTTCAGACTGTTTGGAGTATTGCCTGGGAAGCTATCAAGAACGGTGGCCAACTTATCTGGGCCGGTATAACCGGTATCTTCTTTACATGGTGGGGTGGAATTCAGGGGCTCTGGCATGGCGGTCTGAGTATCATTCAGACTGTTTGGAGTATTGCCTGGGAAACTGTCAGGAATATTGGTTCGGCAATTTGGGCCGGTATAACCGGTATCTTCTTTACATGGTGGGGT
>Ga0184637_10003159_pt1 | contig 10368 bp, 10 predicted proteins | sample PLM3_127_b2_FD_133143 | JGI IMG/M metagenome (GOLD analysis project Ga0184637, IMG submission 133143) | Groundwater sediment microbial communities from an aquifer in East River, Colorado, USA - PLM3_127_b2 | ecosystem: Environmental > Terrestrial > Soil > Riparian zone | place: USA: East River... | reverse complement strand
TCCTTCTCGCGCGCGGCCCGGGGCTCGGCGACACCCGAGCCCGTCTTTTTGCTTTCGCCTCGTACCTGCTCGTGCGCGCGCCGGGGGTGCGTTTCTCCTATATGGCCGACCGCTGCCGGCAGCTGCCGCTCCCCGAGTGGGGAGTCAATTTGGGTGAGAAGATCGAAGATGTTGGCGTGCTTTCGTCGAACGGCGGCTTTGCAAGCTGCAGGCGGTTCACCCGAGGGGAGGTCTGGGTCAACCACGGCCTCGAGCGACTGTGGCAAAGGATCCAGACACAGCCAGCGCTTCGCCTAGTCCTGGCGGTGGAGGATGGGGATCCCGTCGGCAAGGTAACCTGGGAGCAGGTTGACAAGACTGGCTTCTTGCTCGAACCACAGTCGGCGGCAATCATCGCATATTCGGCGCCGCCGGCCGGGAAGCCATGAGAGGCAAGAGGTTCTGATCGTGAAAGTGGAGGCGGATTCGGTCGTCGAGCTCGATTTCACCGTCCGCATCTTGCCCGAGGGCGAGGTGGTGGAGAGCACGCATGGCCGGGAGACGATGGTTGTCCGCATGGGTTGTTTCGACGTGGCTTCCGGCCTCGAGCAGGCCCTGATAGGCATGGGCATCGGCGAAGAGAAATCGATCGAGATCGGTCCCAGCGACGGCTACGGGCCGGTGCGACCCGAAGCCATCTACCGGCGCCGCCGAGCCGAGTTCCCGCCCGGGACGGAGCTCAAGCCCGGCATGCGGCTGTCCGCCCGGCTCAAGGACTCGGACCGTCGAGTCGAGTTCGGTATCCGCGAAGTGAACGGCGACGAAGTCGTGGTCGATTTCAACCATCCGTATGCCGGCCGCCAGCTTCGCTACTGGCTCCTGGTTCGAAATGTGCGAACTCAGACGGCGGCGGAGCGGGAAGAGATTCGCCGCCTGCTAGAACAAAGAGGAGCGTCCATGTCGGGGTCAGGTGAGACGAGTCGGGAGGATCCTGCCCAGGTATCGGTGGAGGATGTCATGCGTCTGGGGCTTCGGGTGGGCCGGGTGGTTGAAGCGGAGCGCGTCGAGGGCACCGACCGCCTCCTTCGGCTCACGGTAGACCTGGGCTCGGAGACCCGCACGATCGTGGCTGGGATCGCCGCCAAGTACGCGCCGGCGACCTTGGTCGGCCGCTCGGTCGTCGTGGTCGCCAACCTCAAGACGGCGAGCATCCGCGGGGTCGAGTCGCACGGGATGTTACTTGCCGCGGTCGGCGAGAACGGCCAGCCGATCATCGCCACTTTCGACGAGCCCGTGCCTCCCGGGGCTCAAGTCCGGTAGCTCACCGAAAGCCGGACCGAGCTTTCAGGCCGTTTCCAGGGCGAGCGGCGTTTCAATCCGTCTCATCCTGGCTGCCTTCATGATTTGACGAATCGCCCGGGGTTCTCGTGGAACTTCCCGGCGCATCCGTTACAGCACAGGATGTAATCGTTCCCGGCATGCGCAATCTTGGGATTGCCGTCACCCGCCTTGAAGACCACCCCGCTCACCACGCATCGGGTCAGATCACCTTGGTGCGCCCCCGGTTGAGGGACGACGTCCGCCTCCTGGTAGGCGAATTTAGCAGCACAGCTGCCCTGACAAACGGCGGCCATGTCGGGATCGAATGAGGCGGGGGCCGCAGAGGCGGTGGCGGAAGACGAGGGCGTGGAGGAGTCGGAAGACCCGGACTGCGCGGCCGGACGAGAATCACATCCCACGACTCCTGCGAACCCGAGGACAAGCACCAGAGCGAAGGGTAGCCTCATCAGTTGACTCCTTGATTGAAGGGCTTGAGAGTAGGGAGGAAGCAACTATTTGCCATTCACTCTCGTGACGGCGGTGTCCTCCGTTATTCTACCTCCGATCATGACCAGGCAGGTGACCCGAGTTCTTGCCACCGCCCTTGCCGCCGTGGCCATCAGCCTACTGCCGGGCTGCCTGTTCGTCCACGGCCAGCGCTATCACCACTTCCAGACGGTCACGCCTTTGGCGCCGAGCAACGTGCTGATTCTCGGCTTCATGGGAGGGCGCGAGCCCTGGGACAATCCCAAGCGGGGTGTGCGGCAGCTGGCGATCAAGCTCCGAGAGATGCGCCTCCCCGGTGTATGGATCGAAACGGTCGAGAACAAGAAGAGGAAGCTGGCGTTGGAGCTGATTCGCCACGCTTTCGATCGCAATGCGGACGGTGAGCTGGATGATCATGAGCGGCGGAATGTGCGTTTGATCCTCTACGGGCAGAGCTTCGGAGGCGCGGCGGTGGTCAAATTGGCGAGGCAGCTTCAAATGGAGGAAATCGAAGTCTTGTTGACGGTGCAGATCGACAGCGTCGGCCGCGGAGATGTGGTGATTCCGTCCAACGTGGCCAAGGCTGCCAATCTCTTTCAGAGTAACGGTATGTTCATCCAGGGTGAGCCGAAGATCCTGGCGGAGGATCCCTCGAGGACAGCGATCCTCGGCAACTTCGAGTTCGACTATCGGAACAAGGACATCGATCTGTCCGACGTGTCCTGGATGAAGAAGGCATTCCGCGCGGCCCACACGAAAATGGACTTCGACCCCGAGGTTTGGAGAAAAGTCGAGGCCCTCATTCTTGACACCGTATCCGAGCTGAACCCATAGCTGAACCCACTCCCGCCAACCCAACTCCCGCCGCTCCGTGAGCCGGATGCGGCGGCGCATGCTACGATCCGCCGCCGTGGAGCGCCGTCCTTATCTGATCGGCATAGCCGCCATCCTTGGCGCCGCCATCACCTGGTCCACCGGCGGGCTCCTCATCAAGCTCATCGATTTGCCGCCGCTCAAGATCGCTCTCTACCGCTCCCTCGTCGCCAGCGTCTGTCTGGCGCTGGTCGCCGGGCGCGGCTGGAGCCGGCTGCGCCCCCAGGCGAGTGGGGTCATCCTGAGCTACGCCATCCTCGTCACTCTCTTTGTCGTCGCCAACAAGTGGACGACCGCTGCCAATGCCATCCTGCTGCAATCGACGGCGCCGGTGTGGGTCATCGTCTTTGGCATCTTCATCGAGCACACGCGGCCGCGGCCGATGGACATCGCGGCTGTGCTTGCCGCCCTGGGCGGTCTCCTCCTGGTGCTCGGCGAGCAGGTGGGCGCCACCGGTGGGCGCGGCAACGTCGCCGCACTCGCCTCCGGTGTCTTCTTCGGGCTCATGATGCTTCTCATGCGCCGGCAGCGTGCGACCCCTCTCCTCCAAACGGTGGCGCTCGGCAATCTGGCGTCGGTCGTGCTCGCGCTGCCCTGGGTCTGGCCCGACCTCGCGCTCACCGGGCGGCAGGCGGCGCTGCTCGCGCTCCTCGGCGCCGGCCAGCTCGGCCTCGGCTATCTCCTGTTCACCGTGGCGATCCGCCGCCTTCCGACTCTCGAGGTCTCGCTCCTTGCCTTGCTCGAGCCGGTGCTGAACCCGATCTGGGTCTACCTGGGCTACGGCGAGAAGCCGGGACGGCTGGCGATCGCAGGTGGGGCGATCGTGGTGACGGTGCTCGCTCTCCACGCCTCAGCCACAGCTCGCCGCAAGGCCCAAGACGATGGCAGTGCCAGAAAGGAATAACGGGTGATTTTCGTCGACGTCACCGCCACAGTGGGTAGAACGCCCATGGTTGAGCTCGGACGAATGGCGAAGGGGTTGCCCGGTCGCGTGGTCGCCAAGCTGGAAATGCGAAACCCCTGTGGGAGCGTGAAGGATCGGCTCGGCGTGGCGTTGATCGAAAACGCCGAGCGTCAGGGCGTTCTGCGACCCGGGATGACGCTTGTCGAGGCCACCGGTGGCAACACGGGTATCGGACTCGCTTTCGCCGCGGCGATCCGAGGTTACCGGCTCATCCTGACGATGCCTGAGACAATGTCGAAGGAAAGGGTCGCGGTGCTCCGGCACCTCGGCGCCGAGGTCGTGCTCACCCCCGGCATCCTCATGGGTGACGCGGTCGCCCGGGCCAGGCAGCTCGTTCAGGAAATCCCGGGTGCGATCATGCTCGACCAGTTCAGAAACCCCGCGAACCCCGAAGTGCATAGACGAACAACAGCCGTGGAAATCTGGGAGGACACACAAGGCGCCTTTGACGTCTTCGTTTCTGCCGTGGGAACCGGCGGAACCATCACCGGGGTGGGTGAAGTCCTCAAGGAGCGTAAGCCCAGCGTTCGCATTGTCGCGGTTGAGCCCGCCGGCGCGGCTGTGCTCTCCGGTGGACCCGTGGGGAACCACCTCATGCCAGGCATCGGCGTCGGGTTCATTCCCGAGGTCTTGAACCGCTCTATCCTCGACGAAATCATTGCCGTGACCGATGAGGAAGCATTCGCATGCGCCCGACGGCTTGCGCGAGAGGAGGGGATCATGGCTGGTGTCTCATCTGGCGCAGCACTCCATGCAGCGCTCGCCGTGGCCTCCCGCCAAGACGCCACCGGAAGAATGATTGTAGTTCTCCTACCGGATACGGGCGAGCGTTACGTGAGTACGGCTCTATTCGCACGGGAAGTTGATGGAGACGTGCGGTAACTTTAAGGCCCAGCTGCGGCGGAAGGGCGCAGCGCTACCAGTGAGCGTCTGCCTTGACAACCTGCTGGTGATAGAATGGCGCCATCGGCACCCAGGCAACACAACCGAATGAAAGTAGTTGGGAGCGATCCTCTCGACCAAGACAAGGGGAAAGACCATGACGCGCGGAACACGGAAGCTCAATTTCTTGCTGCCGCTGCTGAGTCTTGCAGCACTCGTCCTACCCCCGGTTGCTGCTCACGGTCAAGCGCGTGAAAAGAAGGCGTCGAGCTACGCCCCCGTGGTCATCACGGAGGAGTTCAATACCATCATGGCGCGCATGCAAGCAGACAAGCGCAAAGTGATGAAGCGACAAATGGATCTACTCATCGAGCGCTACGACCTCAGAGATCGGCGCGTCAATGACGTCACCATGTCGCGCGGGAAACCGATTCAGGGTGGTGTGCGCGCAAAGCTGCCGGCTGGCATGACCTGGGAAAAGCTAGGGTCCATAACGCCGGGGGAAATCAAAGCGAAGGACCTCTTTCCAATCGGCTTCTTACCGCTTCCGCATCCCAATCATCCCGAAGGCGGGATGGTGTTCCCGCAATTCCATATCAATGAAATCAAGCGGCAGGAAGGCCGGGATCTCACGCGCTTCGACCTCGACTTCGATATTCCCGATCTCTTTCTGCCGGAGTTTCCGCCGCCCATCTTTCTGACCACGCGGCCAGACCTTGGCGATGTCTCCCAAGGCAAGCTCGTCACCATCATGAACTATTATGAGCTCTTCAATGGCATTCTGAACCCGAAGCAGCTCGAGGGCCTGCGACTGCTCCTGACGCCGTTTCCACAACAACAATTCAATCAAACTGAAGACCGGCGCACCGAGCAGCCGAGCCGAGGCGTCATGTGCTTCGAATGCCATGTCAACGGGCACACGAATTCCTCCACTCACCTGGTAGGCGACATCCGGCCGCAAGAGTTCCGCCACCGGATCGATACGCCTTCCTTGCGCGGGGTCAATGTCCAGCGCTTGTTCGGTTCGCAGCGGGCCCTCCGAAGCGTCGAGGACTTCACCGAGTTCGAACAGCGCGCGGCATATTTCGATGGAGACCCGGTCATTGCCACCAAGAAAGGAGTCAACATCCTTGACCGCGGCAGCCAAGTGCACTTCATGGCCGAGTTTCAGGCGTTGCTCGACTTCCCGCCGGCGCCGAAGCTCCGGTGGGACGGGAAGCTTGATCCCACCAAGGGGACTGCGGCTGAAATGCGCGGACAGGAGGTGTTCTTTGGCAAGGGGCAGTGTGCCACTTGTCACATCCCGCCCTATTTCACCGATAACCTCATGCACAACTTGCAAACGGAACGCTTCTTCAAGCCGCGCCTGATCAACGGCCGCATGGCGGCCAGCGACGGTCCGATCAAGACCTTCCCACTGCGCGGCATCAAAGATAGCCCCACGTATCTGCACGACGGGCGGTTGTTGACGCTCGGGGATGCAGTGGAGTTCTTCAATCTGGTACTCGAACTCAAGCTCAACGAGCAAGAGAAGAGCGATCTTGTGGCCTTTCTGCTCCAGCTCTAGGGTCTCCGGCATCGCGGGACGGGGTGCGGGGCACCCCCTCGACTCGTCGCCGGAAAGCGGCTAAATTCGTCCCCGGCACCGGTGCGTGGCCAAGCCGAGCCTGCGGAGCCTCGCCAAGCCGCGCCGTGCCTTTCCACAGGAGAAAACCGACATGGACTGGGGCATGGCCAACCGCATGGCCCGACTCATCCCGGGCGGTCGCTGCTACTTCTTGGCGATCGACCACGGCTATTTTCAGGGCCCTACGACGAAGATCGAGCGGCCGGGAGAAACGATCGCTCCGCTCCTTCCGTATATCGACGCCCTGTTCTGCACTCGGGGCGTGCTCCGGTCTGCGGTGCCCACGACGCTCGAGAAGCCGGTCATCCTGCGGGTTTCAGGAGGAACCAGCATGACGGGCAAGGACCTGGCGCACGAAGCGGTCACCACTTCGGTCGAGGAGGCGATCCGTTTGAACGCCTCGGCCGTCGGCCTCTCGGTCTTCATCGGCAGCGACTACGAGCACGAGACGATCGTGAACCTCTCCCGGCTGGTCAACGAGTCGGAACCCCACGGGATCCCGGTCATGGCGGTGACTGCCGTCGGGCGGGAACTGGAGAAACGCGACGCGCGCTATCTAGCACTCGCCACCCGGATCTGCGCCGAGCAGGGAGCGCGGGTGGTCAAGACCTACTGGTGCGAAGAGGGTTTCGAGAAAGTCGTGGACGGGTGTCCGGTGCCGGTAGTGATCGCCGGCGGCCCCAAGTGCGACACCGAGCGCGAGGTGTTCGAATTCGTTTCCGACGGGATGCAAAAGGGGGCGATCGGGGTGAACCTGGGACGGAACGTCTGGCAGCACCCGCAGCCGGTGGCGATGATCATGGCTCTGCGCGCGATCATCCATGAGGACGTCTCCGCGGCCGAAGCCCAGGAGGTGTTCGAGAGCGCCAAGGCCGAGGAGACGAGGGCTGCCCGCGCGAAGACCGACGCACCGAAGCCCGACATGCCGAAGGGCGACACCCCGAAGGCCGAGACGGCGAGAATCGATCGCCCGAAGGCGAAGGTTTGGTGAGCAATCGCGTCGCGAATTCGAGCGCGAACTCGAGCGCGAGTGCGAGCGCGAAATCGAGCGCGAGTGCCGAAGCTCAGAAGCCACCCGCGCGACGAAAATCCACCATGCGGGTCGCCATGTACTACGCGAACCGCGACGTTCGCCTGGAGGAGTCACCCCGTCCCCGGATCGGACCCGGCGAAGTGCTGCTCCAGGTCCGGGCGAGCGGGATCTGCGGCAGCGACCTCATGGAGTGGTACCGGCGGGACAAGGCCCCTCTGGTCCTGGGGCACGAGGTCACCGGCGAGATCGCCGAGATCGGCGAAGGGGTCACGAAGTTCGCCATCGGGGACCGAGTGATAGCCTCTCACCATGTTCCCTGCAACGTCTGCCGACATTGCCTCAAGGGCAACCACACCGTCTGCGAGACTCTCCGCCAGACCCATTTCGATCCGGGTGGGTTCGCCGAGTACCTGCGCCTCCAAGCGATTCATGTGGACCGCGGGATCTTTCGCCTTCCCGACGAGGTCTCTTTCGAGGAAGGGACATTCACCGAACCCCTGGCCTGCGTGTTGCGCGCACAGCGGAAGGCCCGGATCGAAGCGGGTTCGTCGGTCCTCGTTCTCGGAAGCGGAATCGCCGGGCTCTTGCACATCCAGGCTGCGCTTGCGCTTGGCGCGGGACGAGTCGTAGCGGTCGATCTGCTCGATACGCGCCTCGAAACCGCAGTTCAGCTCGGGGCAGACGTTGCCATCCAGGCCCGGGAGGATGTCCCGGCGCGCCTGCGCCGGGTGAACGATGGCCGGCTTGCCGATCTCGTCATCGTCAGCGCCGGGGCGCTCGCCGCGATCGAGCAGGGACTTCGCTGTGTCGAGCGCGGTGGCACCGTGCTCCTCTTCGCTCCGACCGAGCCGGATGTCAAGCTTCCGCTCTCGGTGAATGACGTCTTCTTCCGTAACGACATCACCCTTACCACGTCTTATGCGGGTAGCCCGGCGGATCTTGCTGCAGCTCTCGAGCTCATCCGCGCCCGCCGGGTGCGCGTTGCCGAGATGATCACCCATCGCCTTGGCCTTGCCGAGACCGGCCGCGGCTTCGAGCTGGTCGCCGGGGGCCGTGACTCGATCAAGGTCATCATCGAGCCGCAGCGCTAGGCGCCAGGGAGGTGGGATGGGACGGTCGAGAGAGCGCCAGCCGGCGGCTGGCAAATGTTGCACCCGCACCCCAGGTGTGACCCTGGCCACACTCTCCAGGCCGGCCGGCTCTTTTCCGGTAGCCTCCAAAAGGCTTATAATAAGAGAAGTTGAGGCGGAACCCCGGGAGCGGCACGGGGGTTGCACGTAGCATAGGTTGGCCGCACCCAAGAGGTGCGCCCGGCGGGCGCCACTCAGCCCCCGTGCCTGGGAAACACCCAGGGGAAGGAGAGAAAGACCCATGGTCAACCGAATGAAAGCCACTTCCGGGTGGAGAGCGATCGCGGTCGCCTTCGTGGCACTCGCGATCTTGGCCTCGCCCGTAATGGCGGACCAGGGGAAGGCGCGCGGGCGGAATTCCAAACCAGCCGCTCACCGCTACCAACAGGTCAAGAAGCAGCAGGTCAAGAAGCAGCAGAGTAAGCACGATCGTCAAGTCGGTAGAACCGACCGCAATGTCGGTAGACACGACCGCAATGTCGGTAGACACGACCGCAATATCGGTAGACACGATCGCCATGTCGGTAGACACGATCGCCACACCACCTACGTCCGGCCGGTCCCTCGTTACGTGCGGCACGACCGGCAGGTGTATCACCACTATCCTGTCTGGTCGCCGAGACCCTACCGGGTCCACTACTACGACGAAAATCCGTTCTACTTCCACTCCGGGTTCAACGTGTTCTTCGGCGGGGATGCGTTCTCGGTCAACATAGGCAGCTTTCCGCCTCCGGGCTACGCTTACTTCGACCCGTACTGCGATGTCACGTTCGTCAGCGTGACGGCGTTCCGCCGTCACATCCATCGCCACCACCACCCGGCGCTCATCAGGGTGATCGCGGTGGACGACTACGCCTGTGGTTCGCACTACGGGGACTATGATGACGGCTATTACTATGACGACTGAGATTCGCCGGCGATAGCCAACGACCAGATAGAACGGAACACAAACGGGCGCTCGGTTCCTCCTTCCGAGCGCCCGCAGCTTTTGCGGGCTAGAAGCGGCTGTCTGCTTGCCGGTTGGCCGAAGAGCAGGTCCATCCCAATCCTGTTATGCTACACCTCATCATAGTTGGCGCGAGTGGGTGAAGCATGGCACGACCGTCGAACCAGCGTGCATTGACTGCACTTGTGTTGATTGGTTTGAGCGCGCTGAACTGCGCGATTGGCTCGATCAATGGCCAACCAACGCACTACGGCTTCATCTACGATGCCTACCGAACGCACAGGGCGAGATGGGATCTCGCGCACCCACCTGGCTATGAATACAATGTGCGATACAAGTGCTTCTGCAGCAGCGCTCTTCTCCGTCGCACGACGGTTCGCGTTCTCGGCGACAGTGCAATCTCTGCGATCCAAGACGGCGACCTTGTCAATCAGAAAGCTTTCAAAGAATGTCCCACTATCGACGCGCTCTACGATCTGATCTACCGCTCTATGGAGAGTAGCTACGATCGCGTGTTCGTTCGATACGACCGTCGGTGGCACTATCCGGTCGAGATCTTCATCGACATGAAAGCAAGCGTTGACGACGACGAACTAGAAGTCTTCGCCGATTCATTTGCCCCAGTGGAGTAGCCCACCCGCGACTCCGGAGCGGAAGCCGTCAGCTGCTGTCTTCCGCGCGGAGATTAAATTGAGGTAGCATTGCTCGCGGGTGTGACTGACCTCGCTCGGTTCGCCTCCCAGCGGCCGGTGAACCTAGGTGACGAAACGAAGCTGGAGGAAGCATGGCGACGATGCGCGTGGTGCAAGTCTCCCGTCCTAACGGGCCTTTCGAGATCGTTGAGCGGCAGATACCTGAGCCGGGCGCCGGATCGGTACGGATCCGGGTCCAAGCTTGCGGCATTTGCCACAGCGATTCGCTCACCAAGGAGGGCGGTTACCCGGGAATCCAATACCCGCGGATACCGGGGCACGAGGTGGCCGGGGTAATCGATGCGGTTGGCCACGGAGTCGCCGAATGGCAGCCGGGCCAGCGGGTGGGCGTCGGGTGGAACGGCGGATATTGCGGGCATTGCAACCACTGCAGCCGTGGAGAGTTCTTCGCGTGCGTGACCGGTCAGGTCACCGG
>Ga0184637_10003157_pt1 | contig 10371 bp, 9 predicted proteins | sample PLM3_127_b2_FD_133143 | JGI IMG/M metagenome (GOLD analysis project Ga0184637, IMG submission 133143) | Groundwater sediment microbial communities from an aquifer in East River, Colorado, USA - PLM3_127_b2 | ecosystem: Environmental > Terrestrial > Soil > Riparian zone | place: USA: East River... | reverse complement strand
GAGGTCGCGGGAGAGGGTGGGCTGGGCGACCGCGATGCCGCGGCGCCGCAGCCCGCGCTGGAGCTCCTCCTGCGAGCGCACCCCGCCCAGGCCGACGAGGGCGAGGATCTCCCGGCGCCGCCGTCCCGCCCCACCGCCTTCGGATGCATATATATTCTTCACAGTGAATACTAATACACCAGGAACGCGGGAAGGTCAACCCCCACGCTTCCGGGGGCGGTTGCGCGGGCGACGGCGGCTGCGGTAGCGTGGCCGGGCGATGTCGAGACGCGCGTGGGCGTGGGGCGTGCCGGCCGCGGTGCTCGTGCTGGCCGCGCTCGGCTGGTTCTACGCCACGTCCACGCCCCGCTACGCGCTCTACCGTCTGGGCGTGGCCATGCAGCGGCACGACGTGGCGTCGGCCGAGCGCTACTTCGACGTGGAGCGGATCGCCGACGGCGCCACCGAGGTGATCGTGGCCGACTACTTCGCGCGCCAGCCCGAGCCCACCACCGCCGCCGAGTTGTTCGGACGCCAGATCGCGGGCAACATGGCCAAGCGCCGGCTGCGGCCCCAGGTGGTGACGCGCGTGCGCCTCGAGATCCGGCGCAGCGTGGAGCGGGCCGGCATCCAGGTGACCGCCCTCGTGCTCCCGGTGGGGGCCGTGGCGGTCTTCCGGGCCTTCGAGGTTGCGAGCGACGGGCCGGACGTCTGGGTCACCTACCGCGATCCCGCGCAGGGGCCGGTGCGGTTCCGGATGAGCCGCCAGGCCGACCGGGGCTGGCAGATCAGCGAGTTCGACCCGGAATGGGTGCGCCGCCGGGCGCAGGAAGAGCCGGCGCGGATCCGCTAGGCCGGTCGACGATCAGGCCGGTCACCACGTTCCCGAGCAGCCGGAGCCCGACGTCGCCCTCGAGCGACATGATGGACTCCGGATGGAACTGCACGGCGGCCAGCGGCAGGCGGGTGTGCTCCACCGCCATGACGATCCCGTCGCCGCTCTCCGCGGTCACCTCGAGCAGGGCCGGCAGCTTCTCGCGGATCGCGAAGAGCGAATGGTAGCGGCCCGCGGTGAACTCGCCCGGCAGCCCGGCGAAGAGCCGCCCGCCCCGGACCTGGATGCGCGAGGCCTTGCCGTGCATGGGGTAGTCGAGCACACCGAGCTCGCCCCCCAGGTGCTCCACGATGCCCTGCAGACCGAGGCAGACCCCGAAGGTCGGAATCCCGCGCGCGAGCAGCGCGTCCAGCGTCCACGACAGATCGAAATCGCTCGGCGTGCCGGGGCCGGGCGAGAGCACCACCAGGTCGGGCCGCAGGTCGTCGAGGACGCTCGACGGGAAGCCGGCCCGCCGCGTCGTCACCTGAGCACCGGTCTGGCGGAGATAGTTCGCCAGCGTGTGGACGAACGAGTCCTGGTGGTCGACCAGGAGCACGCGGCGGCCCGCGCCTTCGTTCCGCGCCTCCACCCGCGCGCCCGTCTCCGCGCCCCGCGGGCGCCGGAGGGCGTCGAGGAAGGCGGAGGCCTTCAGCCGCGTCTCCTCCTCCTCGGCGTCGGGCTCGGAGTCGTAGAGGAGCGTCGACCCGACGCGCACCTCGGCGGCGCCGTCCTTGACCCGGATGGTGCGGAGGGTGAGCCCGGTATTGAGGTTGCCGTCGAAGCCGAGGAGCCCGACCGCGCCGCCGTACCAGGCGCGGGGCGACCGCTCGTGGTCCTCGATGAACTGCATGGCCCACGTCTTCGGCGCCCCCGTGACGGTGACCGCCCACGCGTGCGCGAGGAAGGCGTCGAGCGCGTCGAAGCCGGGACGCAACCGCCCCTCCACGTGATCCACGGTGTGGATGAGTCGCGCGTACATCTCGATCTGGCGGCGGCCGATCACCCGCACGCTGCCCGGGACGCAGATGCGCGACTTGTCGTTGCGGTCCACGTCGGTGCACATCGTCAGCTCCGACTCGTCCTTGGCCGAGTTGAGCAGCGCCTGGATCTGGGCCGCGTCGGCGATGGCGTCGCGGCCGCGCGCGATCGTGCCCGAGATCGGGCAGGTCTCCACGCGGTCGCCGTCCACGCGCACGTACATCTCGGGGGAGGCGCCCACCAGGTACTCCGCCTCCCCGAGGTTCATCAGGAACCCGTAGGGCGAGGGGTTGCGCTCGCGGAGGCGGCGGAACAGCTCCGACGGCGGCGAGGGGCAGGGCTCGAGGAAGGTCTGGCCGGGGACCACCTCGAAGAGATCGCCGCGCTTGAAGGCCTCGCGGGCCAGACGGACGACGGCCGCGTACGCGCCGGGCTCGTGGTCACCCGCGCGGGGCACCGAGGGGGCGCCCGCGAACGGGCGCGCCGCCGCCGCCGCGCGGGGCAGGCCGGCGGTGGCGTGGCCACCCGCCTCGAAGTCGTAGCGGCGCCGCTGAGCCAACTCACGGCGATGGTCGACGATGATCAGCTCGTCGGGGAGATAGAGCACGAGATCGCGCTGGTCGGCCGGGCGCGGCAGGCGCGGCCGGATCGGCTCGAACTGAAACGCGAGATCGTAGCCGAATGCCCCATAGAGCCCGAGGTGTGGCTCCTCGGCGTGCCGGAAGAGATCGATCAGCGCGCGGAGCAGCGAGAACACCGAGGGCTGGCGGCTACGGTCCTCTTCCGCGAAGCCCATCGCGGGCGCGCGGACCGTGACCGCCACCGCGTCGTCCGTTCGCTCGATGCCCTCGATGAGATCGACGGCCTCGAGCGCCTGGGCGATGGCGGGGAGCAGGACCCGACCGCGAGGGTTCAGCGCCTCGGCGCGTAGCCGGCGGCCCCGGGCCACGAGCGCGAGCGGCGGATCGACGAAGCCCATGTCCCACCGGGTGTAGCGGCCGGGGTACTCGTAGCTCGACGCGAGCAGCACGCCGCGGCGCGCGTCGAGGGCGTCGACGATCGGCTCGATCGCGTTCGCGATCGGGATGGAGTCCACTGTCCGGTGGACGCGGATGCCCCCACCCGTGAGGTAGCTGTCGCTGGTCATGGCCGGGATCTCCTCTCTCTCCGAGGAGCCGGCTCCCAGGCGGGGGCGAGAGAACGCAAAAGCCGCCCCAGCCTGGGGGCGGCTCCGGTCTCGCCTAGGTCACTCGCGCACGCGCTTGGCCGGCGGGCCTGCCCCTCAGGGAGAAGGCCACCACCAAGACCAGGCCACCGCGGCGCGCGTCAATTTCACGAGCGAGAGCGTCGCAGGAACGGGCCCGGCTGTCAATGGCTGGGGAATGCCTTGACTCAACGCGCGGGCATGTGTTACTCCATCCTCCGGGCCGCTGTCGCTCCTCCCAATCCGGTCCCCACGAGGTCACCATGGCGCAAGTCGTTGGATTCATTGGGCTTGGCATTATGGGCCGTCCCATGGCCAAGAACTTGCTAAAGGCGGGCTATCCACTGGTTGTCCACAGCCGGAGCCAGGGACCGGTGCAGGAGCTGGTGGGGGCGGGCGCCAAGGCGGGCTCCACCCCGAAGGACGTCGCGGCCCAGTCGGACGTGGTGATCACCATGCTGCCGAACTCTCCGGACGTGGAGCTGGTGGCCCTCGGCAAGGACGGCCTCATCGAAGGCGTCAAGCGCGGCCAGCTCTTTGCCGACATGTCCACGATCTCTCCGCTCGTCTCCCAGAAGGTCGGCAAGGCGCTCTCGGCCAAGGGCGTGCGCATGCTCGACGCGCCGGTCTCGGGCGGCGAGAAGGGTGCCATCGACGCCGCGCTGTCCATCATGGTGGGCGGCGAGCAGGCCGACTTCGACGCGGCACTGCCCGTGTTCCAGGCCCTCGGCAAGACCATCACGCACCTGGGGCCGCTCGGCGCGGGCGGGTTCACCAAGCTCGCCAACCAGATCATCGTGGCGGTGAATCTCACCGCGCTGGGCGAGGCACTGACGCTCGCGCGCAAGGCCGGGCTCGACCGCGCGCTCACGCTCAAGGCGCTGGGCGGCGGGCTGGCCGGATCGAAGTGCCTCGAGCAGAAGACGGCCAACTACGTGGCGGGGACCTACAACCCCGGCTTCAAGATCGATCTGCACTTCAAGGACCTCGGCCTCATCATGGAGGCGTCCCGCGCCCTCGGCGTGCCGCTCCCGACCACCGCGGTGGTGCAGGAGCTGTTCAACGCCATGCGGGTCAAGGGCAAGGGAGGGCTCGACCACTCCGGCGTGATCACGCTGCTCGAGGAGCTGGCGGGCGTGCCGGAGCAATCATGAGGGCGACCGTCGATCGTCCCGGCCTCGACTCGCAGGGCCGCTCGCCCCTCATCAAGATCCGCCGCGTCCGGAAGGGCGATCTGTCCAAGGTCCGCGACGTCATCGAGCAGGCCTTCGGCGATTTCTTCGAGCGGCAGGTGGGCACGCGGCCGCGCCAGGTCTTCGGCGGGGCCCAGTACGTGCACCATCGCTGGCTCATGGAGCCGTGGGGCTGCTTCGTGGCCGAGGAGGGCGACGGCAAGATCGTAGGCGCCGCCGTCGCGGTGATGTGGGGCACGGTGGGGGTGATCGGCCCGGTGGCGGTGCTGACCCACTACCAGAACCAGGACATCGGCCAGCAGCTCCTCATCGCCTGCCAGGAGTTCTTCGATGAGAACAAGGCGACGCTGCAGGGGCTGGCCACCTATCCCTACAGCCCCAAGCACCTGATCTTCTACCAGAAGTACGGCTACAAGCCGAAGGGCCTGGTGGTGGTGACCAGCAAGGCGCTCGACCGCAAGGAGCTCGGGGGCCCGAAGCCGGCGGCCAAGCCCGGGGCCGCCCTGCGCCGGTATTCGACGCTCGAGGAAGCCCGCAAGAAGCAGGTGATGCAGAAGGTGCGGCGCATCACCAACCACTTCTGGCGCGGGCTCGACGTGAGCAAGGAGATCGAGATCGTCGACGGCCTCACCCTGGGTGACACGCTCCTGCTGGAGAAGGGCCGGGAGGTGATCGGCTTCGCGGTCTGCCACCTGCCGCCCAACAGCGAGGCGCCCCAGGGCAGCGCCTACGTCAAGCTGCTCGCGATCGACAGCGCCCATCGCAAGCCGGAGCACCTGCAGGCCCTGCTCGCCGGGGTGGAAGAGCTGGCGGCCGGTGCCCAGCTCCAGCGGGTCGTCGTGCCCGCCTACACCTATTACTGGACCGCGTACCAGACGCTGCTCGAGCGCGGCTATCACATGGACTTCACCATGGTGCGCATGAAGCGAGGCAAGCAGGAGGACTACGAAGACGCCAGCGATCTGGTGCTGGACGACTGGCGCTGATCCGGGTGGCGTTCGTCTGCCGGCCGGCCCTCGCGCCGGTCTTGCTGCTGATGGCCTGTCTCACGCTCGCCGCGCCCCGCGCGGCGTCCCCCCACGCCATCGTGCTCGAGTCCTCCCCGACGCACGACGCGGTGCTGCCGCGCGCCCCTTCGCTGGTGACGCTCCGCTTCAATAGCCGGATCGAGAAGCGCTTCACGCGGGTGACGCTGGCCCTCGCGGACCAGGCGCCGGTGGCGGTGGCGCTGCCCACCGCCGACGCGGAGGCGACGCCCGACCGGCTCACGATCCCGCTCCCGCCGCTGGGCCCCGGGGTCTACGTCCTGCGTTACCGCGTGCTCGCGGTGGACGGCCACATCTCCGAGGGCGCGCTGCGCTTCACGGTCGGCACCGGCCGCTAGGGGCATGACGCAACTGGCGGGCTTTCTCGACGTCCTGCTGCGTGGCTTCGGGACGGTCGGCCTCGCCGCGGCCGTCGGGGGCCTCGTCTACTTGCGGCTGGTGCTGCGGCCGCCGCCCGGCGCCGCCGGCCTCGTGGCCGCCGCGCGCGGGCGCGCGCTCACCCTCATCGAGGCGGGCGCGCTGCTCGCGGCGGGCGCCGAGCTGGTTCTCCTGCTGCTCGTGCATCCCTGGGCCCTCGCCGAAGAGTCGGGGCGCTGGCCGCTGCGCGAGTTCCTCACCACCGAGTTCGGCCTGGCCGGGCTCGGCCGCGTCGCGCTGGCGCTCGCCCTGGTGGCCACCATGCGATGGATCCGGCGCGGCGGTGACGGCCCCTCCCGCTGGGCGGTGGCGCTCGGCCTCGGCATCCTGCTCATGGCGAACGCGGCATGGTTGGCCCACGCGGTGAGCCGGCTGCACGATCGGGGCCCGCTCATGGTCGGCACCGTGCTGCATCAGCTCGGCGCGGTGGTCTGGGTCGGCGGTCTCCTCCACCTGGTCGGCTTCGCGCTCCTCTGGCGGCGCGCGGGCGGCCCGGCGGCCGAGCCGCTCGGCGTACGCGTGCTCGCGCGCTTCTCCGCGGTGGCCATCGCGGCCCTCGTCCTCGTGCTGGGACCCGGGATCTACCTCTCCATCAGCTACGTTAGAGGATGGGGCGGGGTCGGATGGGACGGGGGCGGATGGGGTGGCCTCGTCGGCACCGGCTACGGCGTGATGGTGCTGACCAAGGTGGCGCTGCTGGGCTGCACGCTGGTGCTGGGCGGCCTGAATTTTCTCATCCTCCGCCGGGGTGAGCCGGGCGCGGGGGCGGTCGCCGGGCGCGTGCCCGCCTTCATCGAGGCCGAGGTGGGGCTCGGCCTCACGCTGCTGCTCGCGGCCGCCTCGCTCACCTCGCTGCCGCCGTCGGTGGACGTGGTGGCCGATCGCGCCACGCCGGCCGAGGTGGCCGCCCGCTTCCGGCCCGCGATGCCGCGGCTCAGCTCGCCCCCCATCGCGCAGCTCCTGGCCGCGGCGGCCCCCATGGAGGACACCCTGGCCAAGCGCCAGCCGGAGGAGTACGCGTGGTCCGAGTACAATCACCACGCGGCGGGCTTCTTCGTGTTCACCATGGGGCTGCTCGCGCTGCTCGATCAGACGGGCCGCGCGCGCTGGGCGCGGCACTGGCCACTCGGCTTCCTCGGCCTGGCCGCGTTCCTGTTCGTGCGCAATGATCCGCGGGCCTGGCCGCTGGGGCCGGCCGGTTTCTGGGAGAGCATGGTCCTGCCCGACGTGCTGCAGCACCGGCTGGTGGTGCTGCTGGTGGTGGCGCTCGCGGTGTTCGAGTGGATGGTGCGCTCGGGGCGGCTCACGCGGCCCGGCGGGCGCCTGGTCTTCCCAGTGCTCTGCGCGTCGGGGGGCGCGCTGCTCCTGACCCACTCGCACGCCATGTTCAACCTGAAGACGGAGTTCCTCACCGAGGTCTCGCACGCGCCCATGGGGCTGCTCGGCGTGGTCATGGCCTGGGGCCGCTGGCTCGAGGTGCGGCTGCCCGCCGCCGACCGGCGCATCCCCGGCTGGATCTGGGCCACGTGCATGACCGCGATCGGGCTGATCCTGCTCGTGTACCGGGAGACGTGATGGCGGAGGCGCCGGCGATACAAGGCTTCGCGACGGTGGAGGGCACCGCGGGCTACCGCACGCGGCGGGGCGCCCGGGCCGCCGAGGGACATTTCCGGACGTGGCAGGGCCTCACGCTGTCCTCGCTCGGCATCGGCACCTACCTGGGCGCGGAGGACGAAGCGACCGACCGCGCCTACCAGGCCACGGTGCGGCGGGCGCTCGAGCTCGGGTTCAACGTGGTGGACTCCGCGATCAACTATCGCCATCAGCGCAGCGAGCGCAACGTGGGGGCGGTGCTCCGCGCGCTGGCCACCGAGGTCCGGATCGCGCGCGAGGACATCCTGCTCGCGACCAAGGGCGGATTCCTGCCGCATCCCGTCGACGCGTACGTGCGGGCCGGGATCGTCAAGGCGGACGAGGTGGTGGGCGACGGCCACTGCATCGCCCCGCGCTACCTCGCCGACCAGCTCGACCGGAGCCGCGCCAACCTGGGCGTCGAGACCATCGACGTCTACTACGTGCACAACCCGGAGAGCCAGCTCGGCGCGGTGGACCAGGCCACGTTCCTGGCGCGCATGCGAGCCGCCTTCGAGTTCCTGGAAAGCGCGGTGAGCGACGGCAAGATCCGCTGGTACGGCGCCGCCACGTGGACCGGCTTCCGGCAGCCCGCGACGGCCCGCGATCATCTCTCGCTACCCGCGCTGGTGAGCCTGGCGCGCGAGGTGGCGGGCGACCGGCACCACTTCGGCATGATCCAGCTCCCGTACAACCTCGCCATGACCGAGGCGATCACGGTGGCCAACCAGCGCGTCGGCGCGGCCTCCGTCCCGGTCATGCAGGCGGCCGAGCAGCTCGGCATCTACGTCATGACCTCCGCGTCGATCCTGCAGGGCAAGCTGGCCCAGAACCTGCCGCCCGCCCTCGCCCAGGTGCTGGAAGGACTGCGGACGGACGCGCAGCGCGCGCTCCAGTTCGTGCGGTCGACGCCCGGGGTGGGGACCGCGCTCTGCGGGATGCGGAGCCTGGCCCACGTCGAGGAGAACGCGGGGCTGGTCGCGGTGACGCCGGTGCCGAGCGAGAAGCTCTTCTCGCAGGCCTGAGGGCGAAAGACCTTGAATATCCGAGCCTCGTCGGCTAGCGTGTCGTGGTGACCACGCCATGGTGACCAGCATCCACCACGTCGGTATCGCGGTGAAGAGTCTCTCGCAGGCCTACGGCTTCTGGCGGGACACGCTGGGCCTGCCGCTCGTGCGCGAGGCGACCGTCAAGGAGCAAGGGGTGCGCGCGGCGCTGCTGGCCGCGGGCGACAGCGAGATCGAGCTGCTGGAGCCGCTCGGAGCCGAGACGCCGATCGGGCGGTTCCTGGCCAAGCGCGGCGAAGGGCTCCACCACGTGTGCTTCAAGACCGCGGACGTGGCAGGTGATCTGAGCGCGCTCCAGTCCAAGAGCGTGGCCCTGCTCGACACCGCCCCGCGCGACGGGCTCGCCGGCCGCATCGCGTTCCTGCATCCCAAGGCCTGTCACGGCGTGCTCGTGGAGCTGGCCACTCCCGCCGCCGGCGAGACGCACGCGGAGTCGCCGGTGCGCTTCAAGCGGCTCGTGATCGGGTCGCCCGCGCCGCACGACACCGCCAAGACCTACCAGGATCTCTTCGGCCTGCCCGAGGTCGAGGTCAACGGCGGGCCGCGCACCATGCTCGGCTGGCCCGGCGGCAGCACGCTCCTGATGGTGCCGGCGAGTGAGGTGGGCGGGATGGAAGGCATGGTCGCGCTGTCCATGGTGGCGCCGGACATGCCGCCGCTGGTGGAGCGGCTCGAGCGAGCCCAGGCCGCGCTGCTGCTCGGGGCGGGCGAGCTGACCGTCGAGCCCCAGTCCTCCCACGGAGTGCATCTCCACATCTCCCGGTACCACTTCCCCTGATCCATCCCGCATGAAGCCGGCGGGGCCCAGGCTTTCCGGGAAAGTCGCGCTGGTCACCGGAGGCGCCACCGGCATCGGCCGCGCGACGGTACTGGCGCTGGCCCGCGAAGGGGCCGCGGTGGCGGTCAACTACTCCAAGTCGAAGGCGGCGGCCCACGAGACGGCCAAGCTCGCCGAGGAGGCGGGCGTCCGGGCCCTGCCGGTCCAGGCCGACGTCACGCGCGACGCCCAGGTCCGGGCGATGATCGACGAGGTTGCGCGCGAGCTGGGCGGCCTCGACTGCCTGGTGAACAACGCGGGCTGGACCCAGCGAGTCCCGCACCGGCAGCTCGACGCGCTCACCGACGAGATCTGGGACCGCGCCCTCGCCACCAACCTGCGCGGCCCCTTCTACTGCGTGCGCGCCGCGGTGCCCCACATGGAGCGGCGGGGCGGCGGCGCCATCGTCAACATCACCTCGGTGGCGACGTTCACCGGCACCGGCTCGTCGATGGCCTACGCCGCCTCCAAGGCCGGGCTCGACGCGCTCACGAAATCGCTGGCCCGCGCGCTCGCGCCCTCCCGCATCCGGGTCAACGCGGTGGCCCCGGGCCTGCTCGCCACCGGCTTCGGCGGCGGCCTCATCACCCAGGACCTGCTCGCCCAGATCGGGAGCCTCACGCCGATCGGCCGCCCGGTCACCGTCGAGGAGGCCGCGGAGGCGGTGGTGTTCCTGCTCGCCAACGAGGCCGTGACCGGCTACACCACGATCGTGGACGGCGGGCTCACCGCCCTCGGCCCCACGAATCCCCTGAGCTAGCGTGGACCCGCGCCGGCCGTTCCGCGGCCTCGGCTCGGCGCGGAAGACCCGCCGGACGCTGGAGCGCGGCGGGATCGGGCCCGCGGCCGAGCTGAACCAGACGCTGGGCAAATGGCCCCGGGTCAGGATCACCCCGATGTTCGGGCGCTGGGGCTATTTCGTGGGGCCCCGCCTCTTCGCCTGTTTCCCGCTGCGCCCCAAGGACACCGATCTCTGGATCAGGCTCGGGCCGGAGGATCAGCGGCGCGCGCTCGCGGCGGGCTGCTCGCCCCACCGGCGCATGAGCGCGGCGGGTTGGGTCGAGTGTCGGGTGGAGGACCCGCGCGACGTTGGGCGGGCCATCCGCTGGCTGCGTCGCGCCTACGAGTCCTCCAAGCAGGCGGTCGAGCGGGAGGAGCGCG
>Ga0184637_10003156_pt1 | contig 10371 bp, 9 predicted proteins | sample PLM3_127_b2_FD_133143 | JGI IMG/M metagenome (GOLD analysis project Ga0184637, IMG submission 133143) | Groundwater sediment microbial communities from an aquifer in East River, Colorado, USA - PLM3_127_b2 | ecosystem: Environmental > Terrestrial > Soil > Riparian zone | place: USA: East River... | reverse complement strand
GCCGCCGGACAGGCCGAGGACCACCTCGTCCTTCCCGACCTGCGCCCGGATGCGCTCGACCGCCTCGCCGACGTAGTCGGGCATGTTCCAGTCCGCGCGGGCGCCGCAGATGTCGCGCACGAAGCGCTCCAGGATCGCCCTCCCCTGCCTGGTGTGCGTGACCTCGGGGTGAAACTGCACCCCGTAGAGCTTCCGCGTCTCGTCGGCCATCCCGGCGATCGGGCTCGACTCGTTGCTGGCGATGATCCGGAAGCCGGGCGGCAACTCGATCACCTTGTCGCCGTGGCTCATCCAGACGTCGAGGAGGCCGTGATGCTCGCCGTTCACTCGGTCCTCGATGCCTTCCAGTAGCCGCGAATGACCGCGCGCCCGGACCTCGGCGTAGCCGAATTCGCGGACCTTCGAGCTCTCGACCTTGCCGCCAAGCTCGGCGGCCATCGTCTGCATCCCGTAACAGATGCCGAGCACCGGCACGCCGAGCGCCCAGACCGCCTCGGGCGCGCGCGGCGTTTCGTCCTCGTATACCGACGCTGGTCCGCCGGAAAGGATGATCCCGCGCGGGCCGAACGCGCGCACGAACGTATCGGAGACGTCGTGCGGATGCAGCTCGCAGTAGACGTGGGCCTCGCGCACCCGGCGCGCGATCAGCTGGGCGTACTGGGCGCCGAAGTCGAGGATGAGGATCTTGTCGTGCGTCACTCGATCCGGTAGTTCGGCGCTTCCTTCACGATCTGGACGTCGTGGACGTGCGACTCGCGCATGCCCGCGCCCGAGATCTCCACGAACTCGGCGCGGGTCCGCAGCTCGTCGACGCTCCCGCAGCCGACGTACCCCATGCTCGCCTGCAGGCCCCCGACAAGCTGGCTGATCACGCCGACCACCGAGCCCTTGTACGGCACCCGCCCCTCGACCCCTTCAGGGACGAGCTTGTCGGCGTTCATCGCCGGATCCTGGAAGTAGCGGTCAGCGGCGCCCTGCTGCATCGCCGCGAGCGACCCCATTCCGCGATACGACTTGTACGACCGGCCCTGGAACAGCTCGATCTCGCCCGGGGACTCCTCGGTGCCGGCGAACAGGCCGCCGATCATCACGCAGTGCGCCCCCGCGGCGAGCGCCTTGGGAATATCCCCGGAGTAGCGGACGCCGCCGTCCGCGATCGTCGGGACGTTCGTTCCGGCCAGCCCTTCCGCGACGTTGACGATCGCGGTGATCTGCGGCACGCCGACGCCGGCGACGACCCGCGTCGTGCAGATCGAGCCGGGACCGATGCCGATCTTGACGCCGTCCGCGCCGTGATCGACGAGCGCGCGCGCGCCCGCCGCGGTCGCGACGTTCCCGCCGACGATTTCCACTTTCGGGAAGTTGGACTTGATCCACTTCACCCGGTCGAGCACGGCTTGTGCGTGCCCGTGCGCCGTGTCGACGACGAGGAGATCGGCGCCGGCCTCGACCAGCGCCGCGACGCGCTCCTCCGTCCCCTCGCCGACGCCGACCGCTGCGCCGACGCGAAGCTTCCCCTGCTCGTCCTTGCACGCGTTCGGGTGCTCGCTCGCCTTGAGGATGTCCTTCACCGTCATCAACCCGCGCAGGTCGAAGTCGCCGTTCACCACCAGCACCCGCTCGAGGCGATGCTTGTGCATGAGGGCTTTGGCTTCCTCCAGGGTCGCGCCTTCCCGGACGGTGACCAGGCGGTCGCGCGGCGTCATGATCGCCCGCACCGGTTGATCCAGACGCGTCTCGAACCGCAGGTCCCGGTTGGTGACGATGCCGACGACGCGCTTGCCGTCGACGACCGGAAGCCCGGAGATCTTGTGCGTCTCGGTGAGCGTCTTCACCTCGCGCACCGTCATATGGGGCGGAATCGTGATCGGGTCGCGCACGACGCCGGACTCGTAGCGCTTGACCTTCAGCACCTCCGCGGCCTGGGCCTTGGGCGCGAGGTTCTTGTGGATGATGCCGATCCCGCCTTCCTGGGCGATCGCGATCGCGAGCCGCGCCTCGGTGACGGTGTCCATCGCCGCCGCGACGAGCGGGATGTTCAGCGCGATGTTGCGGGAGATTCGGGTCTTGAGGGAAACGTCGCGCGGCAGGACGGTCGAGTGGTCGGGAACCAGCAGGACATCGTCGAACGTCAGCGCCTTGGTGATCACTCGCATGGCCGGATAGGCGGCGCAAAGACGCATTATACGCGCGCGAATCGCGCCGGTAAATTCGCCGCAGCGTGATCGATGCCGCGATTGACGGAGCCGGCGAAACCCGCTAGGGTCAAGACACGCGTACCAAGGACAATGTCATGAGCCTGGTCCGAACCTTTGTTGCGCTCGCCGCCGCGGGCCTCGTCGCCGCCCCGTCCGCCGCACAGCAGCTCTACAAGTACACCGGCCCGGACGGGAAGGTGCAGTACTCCGATCGCCCCCCGGCCGACGGGCAAAAAGCGGAAAAAATCGCGGGTCGCGCGAGCACCGTCTCTCCCGGCACGCCGGCGACTGCCTCCGGCAGCGATGCGGCGAAGTCGGGTGCGCCCAAGTCGCTCGCGGAGCAGGACCAGGACTTTCGCAAGCGCCGCCTGGAGGCCCAGGAAAAGGCGAGCAAGGATGCGAAGCTCGCCGAGGGCAAGCGCGCCCAGGACGAGAGCTGCGCCGCCCTGCGGACCCAGCTTTCGGGCGTGCAGTCGGGCGCCCGGATCGCCCGGATCAACGAGAAAGGCGAGCGGGAATTCCTCGAGGACAACGGGATCCAGCAGGAGACCCAGCGTCTCCAGCGCGAAATCGCCAATACCTGCAAGTGAACCTGCGCTAGCGCACGGCGCGCCGACGCCGCGCCTCCTTCGGCTCAGCGACGAGGGGGCGCAAGATCTCCACCCGGTCACCGTCGCCGAGACGCGCGCTGAGCGACACCAGCCGACCGTGGATTCCGACGCGGCTCCGCGCCAGGTCGATTTCCGGAAACTCGGCGAGCGCCCCGCTCCGCGCGATGGCCTCGCCGACCGTCGCGCCTTCTTCGAGCTCGACCGCGTAGCGCACCTGACGCCCGGGCTTCGCATACACGACTTCGATCTTCAGCATCGCCGCGCGGCCGCGACCGCGTCCGCCCGCCGCACGAAGGCGTCGACGAAGGTGTTGGCGATGTGGTCGAACACCGGGCCGAGCAACCGGTCGAGGATCGGGCTCCCGAGCTGGTAGGCGAGCGATAGCTCCACCCGGGACGCCTCTTCGGCGAGCGCCACGAACCGCCACTCGCCGCGCAGGCTGCGGAACGGGCCGCGGACGAGCGCGAGCTCGATGTGCTCCCCCGGCCGCTTCCGGTTCTCGGTGGTGAACTGCTGCCGCACGCCGCGGTACTCGACGCGAAGCGTGGCGACGGTCCTTAGCGCGTCGCGGAACGCCACTTCGGCGCCGCTGCACCAGGGCAGGAAGCGCGGGTAGGACTCGACGTCCTCCACCAGCGCGTACATGCTCGCCGCGCTGTAGGGGACCAGGGCTTGCCGCTCGACGATGACCATCCGCAAGGCGTGAGGCGCGCCGACTCGACTACAATCGTTCGAGTTTATCCACCCAGGCGCGAGCGCGCCGTCCCGCCGCTGTGAGCATCGTCGAGAACCGCAAGGCCTTCCACGACTTCTTCGTCGAGGAGCGCTACGAGGCCGGAATCGCCCTCGAGGGCTGGGAGGTTAAGGCGATCCGCGCCGGACGGGCGCAGCTCAAGGAGGCCTACGTCGTGCTCAAGGCCGACGAGGTGTTCCTGGTCGGCGCACACGTGAGCCCGCTCGCCACCGCCTCGACGCACGTGCGGCCCGACCCCACTCGCACCCGCAAGCTCCTGCTGCACGCGGAGGAGATCCGCCGCCTGATCGGGAAGGTCGACCGCGCCGGCCACACGCTCGTGCCGCTCAACCTCCACTACGCGAAAGGCCGCATCAAGCTCGAGATCGGCCTCGCGCGCGGCAAGAAGCAGTACGACAAACGGGCAGCCGAGAAGGAGCGCGAGTGGAATCGCGAGAAGCAGCGGCTGCTGCGGGTGAAGCTGTAGCGCGCCCGGTCCCGGCGGAGCTACGCCGCTTTCGCGAGCTCGAGCCAAGTGTCGACGACCGTGTCGGGGTTGAGCGACAGGCTTTCGATGCCCTCCTGCACGAGCCAGCGCGCGAGGTCGGGATGGTCGGAAGGGCCTTGCCCGCAGATGCCCACGTACTTTCCCTGCCGACGGCACGCCTGGATCGCCATCCGGAGCAGCGCCTGGACGGCCGGATCGCGCTCGTCGAAGGTTTCCGCGACGAGGCCCGAGTCCCGGTCGAGACCGAGCGTGAGCTGCGTGAGATCGTTCGAGCCGATCGAGAAGCCGTCGAAGTGCTCGAGGAACTGGTCGGCGAGCAGCGCGTTCGACGGCAGCTCGCACATCATCACGACCCGGAGCCCGTCCTGCCCGCGCCGCAGGCCTTCGGCCGCGAGCAGCGCCATCACCCGGCGGGCCTCATCGACGGTGCGCACGAACGGCACCATGAGCTCGACGTTGGTCAGCCCCATCTCGCCGCGCACCCGGCGCATCGCTTCGCACTCGAGGGCGAAGCAGTCGCGGAACGACTCCGCCAGGTAGCGCGAGGCCCCGCGGAACCCGAGCATCGGGTTCTCCTCCTCCGGTTCGTAGCGCGCACCGCCGATGAGCTTCCGGTACTCGTTCGACTTGAAGTCCGAAAGCCGCACGATCACCGGCTTCGGCCAGAAGGCGGCAGCGATCGTCGCCACCCCTTCGGCGAGCTTCTCGACGTAGAACGCCCGCGGGCTGGGGTAGCCGCGCGCGGCCGACTCGACGGCACGCTTCAGCTCGCCGGGCAGATCCGGATACTCGAGGACCGTCTTCGGATGGATTCCGATCATGTTGTTGATGACGAACTCGAGGCGGGCGAGCCCGACGCCCGCGTTCGGCAACCCCTGCAGGTCGAAAGCGAGCTGCGGGTTGCCGATGTTCATGCTGATCTTGACCGGGATGCGCGGCATCTCCGTCAGGCGCCGCCTCGTCACCTCGACCGCCAGCGCGCCCTCGTACACGTTGCCCGTGTCGCCTTCGGCGCACGAAACCGTCACCGATGCGCGGTCCACGAGCCTGTTGGTCGCGTCGCCACATCCGACCACGGCCGGGATCCCGAGCTCGCGCGCGATGATGGCCGCATGACAGGTCCGTCCGCCGCGGTTGGTCACGATCGCCGCCGCGCGCTTCATCACCGGCTCCCAGTTCGGATCGGTCATGTCGGTGACGAGCACGTCGCCCGCCTGGACCAGCGACATCGCCGAGGCGTCCTGCACGACGCGCACCGGCCCGACGCCGATCTTGTGGCCGATCGCCCGGCCCGACACGAGCACGCGCGAGCGCGCTTTCAGCCGGTAGTGCTCCTGGCCTTCGTGACCGGTCTGGGCTTTGACCGTCTCGGGGCGCGCCTGCAGAATGTAGATCCTGCCGTCGCGACCGTCTTTGCCCCACTCGATGTCCATCGGCCGGCCGTAGTGGCGTTCGATCTCCACGGCGAAGCGCGCGAGCTCGATCGTGTCGGCATCGGTGATGCAGAAGCGATCGCGATCCCGCGCCGGCACTTCCACGGTCACCGTAGAGCGCGCCGTGGCGCCGGACGCGTACACCAGCTTGACGAGCTTCGAGCCGAGGCTGCGGCGGATGAGGGGAAACTTCCCGGCCGCGAGCATCGGCTTGTGCACGTAGAACTCGTCGGGGTTCACCGCGCCCTGAACGACGGTCTCGCCTAGCCCGTAGGCGGCGGTGATGAAGACGACGTCGCGGAACCCCGACTCGGTGTCGAGCGTGAACATCACGCCGCTCGAGGCGAGATCGCTGCGGACCATCCGCTGCACGCCCGCCGAGAGCGCGACCTCCCCGTGGGCGAAGCCCTTGTGCGCGCGGTACGAGATCGCGCGGTCGTTGTACAGGGAAGCGAACACGTGCCGGATCGCCACGCGCACGTCGGCGAGGCCCGAGACGTTGAGGAACGTCTCCTGCTGCCCCGCGAAGGAGGCGTCGGGCAGGTCTTCCGCCGTCGCGCTCGAGCGCACTGCCACCGGCGAATCGCCCTCCTCCATGAGCGCGCGATAGGCAGCGGCGATCCCCGTTTCCAGGCCGGGCGGGAGCGGCGCATCGACGATCCACTGCCGGATCTCGGCGCCGCACCGCGCAAGCGCCTCGACGTCGTCCGGGTCGAGCGCCCGGAGCCGGTCCCCGATCCGCCGCGTAAGGCCGGCGCCGTCGAGAAACCCCCGATACGCCGCGGCCGTCGTCGCGAACCCGCCGGGCACCCGGATCCCCCGCGATGCGAGGTTGCCGATCATCTCGCCGAGCGACGCGTTCTTGCCGCCGACGCGCGGGACGTCGCCGATGCGCAGGTCCTCGAATCGCACCACGTAGTCGCTAGCCGCCATGTCGGGCCCGCCGGGTTGCCGCATGCGCAGGAAAAGGCTATTTTACCGGCGCGCGTATCGCGCCGCAGCATCCGCCCCTGGCCGCGCATGCCTCATCGCAACCGCACAGTCTTCTTCATCTCCGACGGCACGGGCATCTCGGCCGAGACGCTCGGCCACAGCCTGCTCACGCAGTTCGAGGATATCGAGTTCGCGCAGACGGTCCTGCCGTTCGTCGACACCGTGGCCAAGGCCCGCGAGTGCGTCGCCGGGATCGAGGAAGCCAAGGCGCGCTCGGGGACGCGGCCGATCGTGTTCTGCACGCTGGTCAACGACGAGGTGCGGAACGCGCTGCGCGAAGCGGACGCCCTCGTGCTGGATTTCTTCGAGGGCTTCCTCAATCCGCTGGAGGCGGAGCTCGGCGCGCGCTCCACCCACACCGTCGGGCGCTCGCACAGCGCGGCGAACAACAAGGAGTACCTGGATCGGATCGAAGCGATCAACTTCTCGCTCGCGCACGACGACGGCCTCGGCAGCCAGGAGCTCGCCAAAGCCGACGTCGTCCTGGTCGGCGTCTCGCGCAGCGGCAAGACGCCGACCTGCCTGTACCTCGCGCTCCAGTTCGGCATCAAGGCGGCGAACATGCCGCTGACCCCCGACGACTTCGACCGCGGCACGCTCCCAGACCCGCTCGAGCCACACTTGAAGAAGCTCTACGGACTCACGATCGCGCCGGACCGGCTGGCCGAGATTCGCAACCAGCGGCGGCCCGACAGCCGCTACGCGCGGCTCGAGAACTGCCGCTACGAAGTCGAGCAGGCCGAGCGCCTGATGCGCCGCTTCGGCATCCCGTGGTTGAACTCGACGACCCGCTCGATCGAGGAGATCGCCACGAAGATCCTCCAGGAGGTCAAGCTCGAGCGCCGGGTGTATTGACGCCCCGATTCGCCCGACCGTCACGTCCCTTTCCACCGCCGGTGCACCCACCACCACTGCTCGGGGTGGCGGAGGATCAGGCGCTCCAGGGCCGCGTTGTAGGCGCGGGTGTTCCTGCGGATCGCCTCGCCCACGTCCTCGCACTCGATCACCGGCATCGGATCCTCGAAGCGGAGGACGTGGCGGCCGTCGGGCTCGCGCCAGCTCGCCGCCGGGAACACCGGGGCCCCGGTCGCCATGGCGATGATCGCGACGCTGCGGAAGGTCCCCGCCGGGTGCCCGAAAAACTCGACCGGGATGGCATCCCTGCCGCCGGCGTGCTGGTCGAACGGGAAGACGACCATGTCCCCCCGCTCCAGGCACTGGATGATCGCCTCGAGAGCGCCGCGCTTCGGCAGAGTGCCGAACCCCGCGCGGCGGAATCGCCGTGTCACCAGCGCGTCGAGCCAGCGGGGCTTCAACGCGCGGCGCACGAACTGGAACCGGCCGCGGGCATAGGCGAATCTGCTGCTGGGGCTGATCGCAGCGGCGGTCGAAACCTCCCAGTTGCCGAAGTGGCCGGTAATCACGATCGCGCCTCGGCGGCGCTCGAGCTCAGCGTCGAGCGCCGCGACGTTCTCCACCCGCACGATGGCTGCTCGTCGCGTCTCGGAGAGCCAGGGGTACCAGAGAAACTCTCTCACCAGCCGCGCGAGGTGGGCGTAGTGAGCTTGCGCGAGCCGCCTGATCTCGGCCTCGGGGGCCGTGCCCCCGAAGACGCGCCGCAAGTTGGCGAGGATCACCCCGCGGCGGATCGGGAGCAGGTGGTAGACGAGCTTGCCGACGAGCGGGACGTCGGTCTCGGTCGGCTCGATCATCGCCACGGCCGACGCAGTCGTTCGGTCGTGCGAGAGCGACAGCGCGATCGATCGGACGCGGTGGCGGCCGAGGACGTCGTGCGCCGCCGGGCTGCACTCCACGCGCGGCGCGCCATAGCCGTCGCGCATGACCGAGAAGTCCGCCGGCCCGAGGAGTCCGAGCGTCGCCTCGCGCGGAAACAGCTTGAGGCACGCCTCCTTCGCGGCAAAGCGTGCCGCGAGGCTCGCCGCGCGGCCCGGGCCCTCCCCGCTGTCGCCCAGCTCGGCCGGGGAGAAGAGATTCCGGAGGTCTTCGTCGGGTGTCTCCCGGAGCAGGCGCTCGATGCGCGCAATCGCGACCGTGTCGATCCCGCAACGGGGCGGCCACCCGGCGCCTTCGGTCATCAACGCGTCTTGCCGGCCGCAGCGCGCACGAGGAGCGCGGCGTTGGTTCCTCCGAAGCCCCGGCTCAGGACGAGCCCCACATCGCTGCGCGGCGTCTGATGCCGGGCCGAGACCGGCAGCTCGGCGCACGCGGGGTCGAGCCGACGCAAGGTGGCAATGCCAGGAACCGTTCCTCGCCGCAGCGCCGTCAGCGTCAGCACGGTCTCGATCGGCCCCGACGCGGCGATGAGATGACCGAATGCCCATTTGAACGCGGTGACCGGCGGGGGCGCCGGCCCGAAGACGCGGCGGATGGCCGCCGCCTCGGACGCGTCCGACTGGCGCGTGCCATTGCCGTGGGCCGAGATCATCCCGACATCGGCAGCGCGGATACCGGCGTCCTCGAGCGCGAGCTCGATCGAGTGCGCGAGCCCTTCGCCGTCGTCCCGGATCGCGAGCAGGCCTTCCGCCTCGGCGGCGCACCCGCTGCCGAGAATCTCGCCGAGGGCAGTGGCGCCGCGGCTGGCGGCTGCGGCCTCGGTCTCCACGACCAGTGCCCCAGCGCCCTCGCCAAACAGGCTGCCGTCTCGCCCGACGTCGAACGGCCGCACCGCGTCAGTCGCAATAAGACCGACGCGGTGGTAATAGAAGACCATCTGGGGCTCGATCGGCGCGTCGTGCCCGATCGCGACCGCGCGATCCGCCTCGCCCGCGCGCAGCGCCGCCGTGGCCTCGATGACCGCGAGGGTGCCGCCGATCACGTGATTCGTCACGCAGGCGTTCGCCCCTTTCAGCCCGTAGCGGATGCCGACGTGACACAGCACGTTGTTCGGCAGCGTCCGCAGCAACCACATCGGGTTCACCGTCGCGTCGAGCTCGCGGCCGAACGTCTCGAGGTCGCCCTCGGCGGCAGTCAGCAGCGGGAAGAAGTCGTACTGACTCTGGTACCCGCCGCCGCCCGACCCGACGTAGACCCCCATCCGGTCGTTGGCCGCGGTGGCAGCATCGGGATCCAGCGTCTCGCGGTAGCCGACGAACCCGGAGCCTTCGATCGCCCGTCCGGCAGCGTACAGACCGAGGAGATCGGTGCGCCGGATGAGCTTGTGCAGCTTCCGGTCCTCCACCAGCGTGTTCGGGTTGTAGTCGGCGATCTCGGCCGCCACCCGAACGGGCCACCCCGTCGTGTCCCACTGCCGGATGGGCGCGATCACCGAGCGGCCGGCCAGCACCGCGTCCAGGATCTCGTCCGGCGTCCGGCCGGCGCCGCAGACTGTCCCGGTGCCGGTGACGAGAACTCGAGTGGCCGCCATCGGAGTTTTCGCGGGCGCGCTCAGCCGGCCCGCGCCCCGCTCCCGTCGACCTCGTCGGGGTTGCGGAGCGCGATGCAGCTGTTCGAGCCGCCGAAGCCGAGCGAGTTCGAGAGCGCGATCCGGATGCGCCGCCGCCGCGGCTCGCCCCGCACGATGTCGAGGTCGCAGTCGGGGTCGGGCTCCCTGAGGTTGGCGTTGACCGGCATCAGGCTGTGGTGGATCGCGAGCGCGCAGACCGCTGCCTCCACCGCGCCGGCAGCGGCAATGAGATGCCCCATGACGCTCTTCGTCGAGCTCATCGCGACCGTGGCGGTGCCGGGACCGAAGACTGCGCGGGCCGCAGCGCATTCGCTCCGATCGTTCATGGGCGTCGAGGTGCCATGGGCGTTCAGATAGTCGACTTCGCCCGGGGTCGCGCCGGCGTCCGCCAGCGCCTGCCGCATCGCCTGGATCGGCCCGTCCCCGGACGGGTGCGAGTCGGTGATGCGATAGCTGCTGAGCGAGTTGCCG